>Ga0315903_10010380_pt1 | contig 11109 bp, 20 predicted proteins | sample LakEriMetagenome_7_FD_203524 | JGI IMG/M metagenome (GOLD analysis project Ga0315903, IMG submission 203524) | Freshwater fungal communities from buoy surface, Lake Erie, Ohio, United States - Buoy 2 MA119 | ecosystem: Environmental > Aquatic > Freshwater > Lake | place: USA: Lake Erie, Ohio... | reverse complement strand
TTCTGCGCAATGAATGATTGCCGCAAATAGGTTGCGTGGATTTTTTTGGAAGGCAAAGAGCATTTCTTGATTTCTCCTAACCTCGGTTAAAACGACTTGTTTAAATTGCGCAGGGGAAATTGAATGGCTTTTTAACAAGTCTACCAACACCTTTTGTTCAAATGTGTCAAGTTGTGTACTGAATTTAGTTAATAATGCGTTATCCATTTTTTTGTTATTGTGATTGTAAAATACTGAGAGCCTCTTTCATTGTTCTAACTTTTTTTAAATCATCAAATGTGTAACCGTGTATGTCAAGTTTGCGATTAAACAATGTCATTTGTTGCTTTAAAATGTCAAGTGAGTCGGTCAATGTTTGATTGGAAAGCAAGTCATTTACAATCTGTGTGGCTTCTTTGCAATCAGGGAAAGGAATAAAATTTTCGTTCATTAATAAAATACTTGTTTGATTTTAGGTAAAAGGGCTCTTTGGTCGCAAGTTTCGTTTAGGTGGCACTTGTTACACCTTTTTAATTCAGGATACGCTTTCCAACCCGTTGGTGATTTCATTTCCCTCTTGAGTGCTTGAGATACATTTTTAACCCCATCTAAGTGCTCCATTTCTTTACTTGGGTCTACCAACACTTCAAAAATGCGCACATCCATCGGGTCCTTTGTATTGAACACAAAAAAGTAAAAAGGCACATCCAAGGTCTTGAATTTTTCTTTAGCAATAATTTTGTAGTGAACCGCCTGAGTCAAAATCTTTTCCTTTTGTTCAAGGAAGTCTTCGTGCCAACCCATTTCATTCCATTTGTCATCTACCAAGCCCGAATATTTTAAGTCGATAATACACTTTTTTCCGTTCCATTTTGCAATAATATCAGTTGTACAAGACATATTCAATTTTGTACTGACTAACTTTTTGCCAAAACTAAGTATTTTTATGTTCATCGCTTGAAACAATGCTTTACAAAAAATTGCGCTTTGATTGGCTCGTTCATAATCTTCCGACAACCTTTCTTTCGCTGTTCCTTTGTAAACCGCATCGGGTTCGGGCGGTGTGCCATCACCATAAGCGGGCAAACCTCCTGTAGCCATATATTCAAAATATTGACCAAGTTTCATTGCTTTGGTGGGTACAGATTGAATACCATCGAGGTATTTTGCTTTCACAACTAAGCCGCACTCTTCTTTTACCTTATATTCGGCAAAAGACTTCATAAAGGATTGACTAATTTTCATTGGACGCTGTTTTCCATAAATGCAAAATGTCATTAAGGGTTTGTCCCTGATTCAATACAAAGCAATTGGGTTCAAGTTGACGGTCAATCAACCAAAGGTTCCAATTTTCCATTATAAGTTGTATAAAACTATCAGGTGATTCGCGTTGTTCCATTCGTTTTAAATATTCTTTTTTGCAGTTCAAAGCGGGAACAACTATTGTAAAATCTATATAATTTTCTTTCAAACACTGACAAACATTTTCGTGACTACTAACAAACACAAAGTCAAGAAAGTCGTGTTTTATTTGCAATTTAATGTGGTCCATATAATTTTTTGGGAACTCAGGATTTGTTATTCTTGAGCCGTCGGGTTGAATAAGCCAATTCCATTGAGTTGAATCAAGGTCAACACACATAAAATTAGAATTACGAGCCGCATAGGTCTTGCCAATTGCGGGGAAGCCTGCAATCACTTTTGTAGCCATAAAAAATTACGGGTGTTTAAATTGAGTTCGTAGTTTTTAATTTCTTGATATCTTGGACGATTTTCTTGAGCAAATTCAATTTCAAGTTGCTTGACGTACATTTCAAGCCAAAATCTTGCCTCTTTCAATGAATCAAAAGCGTAAGATGGTTGTTTAACGAGAGGCAACCATAACAGATTAAAAAAATTTCTGTCAATAACGTACCCTCCTTGCGAAAATTCGCGAATTCTGAATTGTAGTTTTTTTGTTTTCATATATTAGTAGTTTTTTTTGACCAACCTCTCCCGTTCCATATTACTTGCCCCGTCTTTGTTTCTTTCACGCTCACATCAATTACAAGGGTTTCAGAAGTCTCCTTGACCAAATTAGTCATAAGATAACCTTTGTCTTTAAAGTTTGCATCATTACATACTTTTTCAAGGACGGCTCTTGCATTGTGCTTATTATGCGATTCTACACTTATAGGCTTGTCGATGTCAAGGAAATAATACTTGTATATTTTCATTAACTTCGAAGTGATTTACTGTAATGGTCAGTCGTAAAAAGCGGGGAGTTTTTGTAAATTCTCCCCCGTTTTTTTGCTCTCTCTTATTTTGTTCCGTAACCTAAATCGTTTTTTACTGCTCTTGTGTGTTTTTGACGTTTTACCCAAGTGTCTCCGCGTAAATTAGGATTCTCTTCTTGAACCTTTTGCCATTGACGAGCAATAGACGCTTGGTGTTCAAAAGTACCTTTCGAATAAAGGAAGAAAAACTGTTTTGCACTTAATTCATCAAAATTAATTTTATGTTTAGGACCATCAATCTGATACCAATAATTACAGGTGGTACGCAACAGATTATCCCTAAGGCTTGAGTCCCATTCCAATAAGAGTTTTACATTGTGTTTTACGTCACCGCGTTTACCGTTTACTTTAAAAGGCTGTGTCATAAGTCAAACGTATCAATATCCAAAAATTGAATATGGTCTTTAATGTTGTCAAAAATTTGTCGGTGAGCGACAGATTCACCGTCTTTGTCACAACCGATTATTAAACCGTTGTTAAAAAATGGTCCATACACGTTGTCTTTGGCGGCTTGGAATGCAAACGCACCCTTAATGTAATCATCGCCTTTGACAAGACCTTCCTCGTCAACAAAACAAGTGTCCATATGCGACGTGGATTCAACAGCAGAAATAATTGGTAGGTAAAAACCTTTTTCAATCATTTCGCATTCAAGACCTAACGCATCGTACATAGATTGTAGGCCACCTTCGATTTCGATTTCGTAAACTTCTTTGCTTACTACGTCAATTTTGATACATTTCATAGTTTTATTCTTTGGGTTTTAAGTTGTTTATCAATATTGCAATCCTTGCAGGTAGAACGAATTCCATATTGCAGGAATCGCAACACTTGCCTAATACGTTTAGTGGAAACGAATTGTTTCCGTGGCCCACAAATAGCACTTGGCAAATAGGGCATTTTTTTAGAGAGTTTCCCATTGTTTTGTATTTTTACAATTCAATATTACAAACAAAAACTTATTTTGCAAAATAATCTTTGTGAATGGATTAAAATTTTATTGAAAAGGGTAAAATGTCAGGTTGATGCTCCAAATACTTTTTTAATTCGTTGTAAATAACGATTGCTGTAGGTCTATCGGAGGCCATTTTTTTGCCTTTAAAAAATAAGGATGCTTCTTCTTTTGTAGTGTCTATACATCCAAAACAGTAAGTTCTTTTAGAAATAGGGGATGCATTCAATTGATAAGGTTGCAGTATAGCAAACTCCTCACCGCTTTCCTCGTATTTGTAGTAATTGAAGAAATACCCATTCAATCTTATTTCCTGCGCAAGCGAGTCATTAAATATCAATCGATTTCTCTCTACTACATTTTTACCGTCATTCGTCAGGTAGTCCAACATTGTTTCTCCGTCCAAAACCTTTTCGAAACGCATAGGTGTAAGTTGTAAATTCATATTTTTTAATATTCTAACTGTTTATAAGAAAACTGCTCGGCATCCAAGAATTCGTAAACTTTGCGACGATTATCCGCGGTGTCTCGATAATAAATGCAATCAGTTCGATAAGCCTCAAAATCATTACCAAGTATTTCTGCAATCGATGACATCATCTCAAAGCATTTGTACCTGATTCCACGGTATAGTAAATTAATCCTTGGGTCTTCGCATTCAATCACAATTGGTTTTTTCTGCTTTACACCATTTTGAAATTCCTGATAAGCAACACTGCGGCCTAAAACTGCAAGTGCGGCCAATCGAATTACTTTCCAATCGTTTCCTTGGGCTTTATTGTAAGTGTTATCACTGATTACTCCAAGTTGGTGCGCAATAACCCAATATGCACTATTAATATCGGTTCCTGTAATCACACCATATGTAGCATCGTAATCATAGTTTGTTTGATTCACAGGATATTTGTCAGGCACAGTCCAATTTGGATTTTGCTTGAGAAATTTCATAGCATCGTTTTTGACCAACTTAAAAATAAACAACTTGCTTGCAGGGAAACTCTTTGTGTCGCGGCTTTTATAAATCGTTTCCACACCCTGATAAACAATCTGAGTCATAAATTTAGTTTCACGATAAATGAAATTTTCACCCATCTTCACTAAGCGGTTCATTACCGATTTTGGATTTGCACTCGGTTGAAAACGACTTTCAATAATGCCAAATGTTTCGCTCTTTTTTGCCATTGTGAATCACGAAATTAAGCAAAGAAATATTATTTCCAAAAATAATTTATCAAATTTGTCCACCACGTTTGAATTTATCGATAGCGGCTGTAGTTTGAGCAATAATTGATGCGCGTTCCGCTTTGAATTCTTTTTCGCTCAAAACCTTTCTATCAAAAAGTGCTTTGGAATCAGCCAATAAACGCTCCTGTCGGTCAAGTGCTTTTTGAATATTATCCGCACGACGCTTATCAAACTTAGGTTCTGCTTTCACCTGAGGAACTTTTTTCTTTGGTTCTTCCTTGGGAGTTGTCTTTACTGTAGGTCTCTCCCGTCCACGAATATCTTTTTTACGAGCCTTTTCCCTTTTTTGTTTACTAAGTTCTTTGCGACGTTTTACAATTTCCCTACGTCGAGCCCTACGCTCTTCCAAGGTTTCTTCTGACAACACCATTGGTTGAGCCTCTTCAAAGGTTTGTGAAGGTGGTATTTGTTGTCCATTAACAAAAATAGTAAATTGGATAAAATAGGAATCAGGACGACCATCATCTTGCATATTTGGCCTTACCCTTACTTCACCTTCCCAATATGGCTCGGACTCATTCTCAGGCATTTCCCCTTGAATATAATCTCGAACACTTTCAATGATGTCATTCAAGCCACTACCCTCGTAAGTGTATTCGCTTAATTCTATAATACCCGTGCTCCCATACTCGCCTGCATTGACTTCAAAACGTAAATTTTTACCTCCTGTTTCAGCGGTCAAATCAACATCAATAAAATTATCCAAATCAAACCAAAACACACCACTTAAAAGAGTTATTGGAATGCTTAATGGATTAAAGAAATCACCAATGTTAATTACATTCGAACCCGTTAATGCACGATTTACCGAATCACGGATGTCTGCAATTTTGACCTCACGGCTACTCAGTCCTTTGTACTCAGGATAGATTTTTTCTTTAATAAAGGCGGTCAGGTCCTTTCCTTTTAAGGGTTTTTCCTGTTTTTCAAGTTCCTTAGATACTGTTTTTCTAACCTTTTGATAAAGTCGCGAAGCGCGCGCAATCTTCTTTCGAGTTGCTTGGGTTACTCTTTTTTTCTTGTTAGCCATTTGTGAGGGGATGCGAAGTTATTGGTTGATATATATGCAAGCAAATAAATTTTTACACAGTCGTGTCAACCCGTGTATTTATACAGGTTTGTACTCTAATGTACCTTGCTCATCTATATCGACATCTACAAGCATTATCACCAATCGTTTTGCGGGGTTTTTCGTGTCTTGAAACACCACGGGCCTGCCTTTTGAAAACAATAAACTCACTGACATATCCTTGGAATTGCTGACTGTATCCGTCCAAGGATTTGACATTACTTCAAAAAATTCTTCGTTACCAAGTGTAATTTTAAATGCGGTATGTTTCATATTATGTATTTTTGCGTATTATCCATTGTGATTTAGGGGTGGCCTTCGCTCAATTTGGCTGCCCCTTTTCGATACAAAGATGTGTTAAATCTGAAATAATCACTATCACATTTTTGTCAATGCGTTCTTTTCTTTGTAAGTGTTATATTTGTAAGTAAATGAAGATTAACGGTTTTACCCTAACTATGATTTCTGCCTTTGCGGTAGGGGTTCTTTATGCTTTAGGTAAAACATCGAAAAAATTTAATCCCCTTGGGAAAACGGCAATTTTTATCGGAGACTCGCATACTGCAGGTTTTGGTTGGGGATGGCAAGACTCACTTGCAAAAAAATATGGTTTTACAATTCAGAAAAATCTTAGTAAGGGTGGTTACAGGACTGACCAATTATTGCCAATTTTACAAAAGTATTTGAACGACAACAAATCAACTCCTGATATTTTATTCATTTATGCAGGTGCGAATGATAATTTCAGTTTGGTTCAAAATCAGAAAGCAACTGAAAACATACAAAAAATGGTCGATGCGGGGCGTAATGCAGGCATTGACAATATCTATGTAATTTCAGGATACAGGTCAAGCAAAGTGATTTGGAATTTGCAACGATACGGTGATTACATACAAAAGAGTGACGCGTTTAAAGAAGGACTACCTAAGAATATTGAAAAGGCCGTGGTAGTTCCTATTTGGGAAGAGGCAGATTTTAGAATGAGCACTGATTCCTTGCATTTAATTCAATCAGCCCAAGGCAAATTTGCGAATTACATTGGAGGTCAAATTTTTAAGAATATCAAATGAAGTTGACCGAAACCCATAAAAAAATTATTTTGATTGTAGCCTCCTTGTTTGGGGTGGTTATTGCCGTAAACCTTGAAGCGTCTCCATCAATTAAAAAAGCCAAAGGCAAATGGAGGTTTTCCAAGTATCCATTACTTTGGGATATAGTTTTACGTGGTGAAGCAAAAACGTGGAACGATTATAATTTTTATAATAGCAGGGGTTTGAATTCACGTGTGAACGCAAAAGACACACAACCGTTTACAGAAAAATTATTAACGCAGTTAACCGTTGGTAAGGTTATACAATATCAGGCTATGTCGAGGTCGGGAATAGGGCAATTATACGCAACAGGGCACTTTCAAGTTATTCCCACTACATTATTGGGTATGTATGGTAGGGCGGGTTTAAATTTAGATTCTATTTATAATGAGGCAAATCAAACTAAAATTGCTGATGCGTTGATTGACGCGGAATCTACATTACCGAAATACTTGAATGGAAAAATTGCTGACACTGATGCTAATTTGAAAAAAGCCGCACTTGATATAGCAACAGTTTGGTCAAGTTTGGGTGTACCCTACGGATTAACTAATTATAAAGGTGTTTATCGTCCTTACGATGCTTCATATTACTCAGGCGACAAAGCAAGTGTAAGCACTGAAATTGTTCAAAAAGTCTTACGCGAACAAAGAAAGGCAATCGTCAAATAAAATTACGTTCTCGGTGTCGTTCCGTTGGATGAGTTTGTTTTATAGAAAGGGCAGCATTAATTTGTTGCCTTTTTATTTAATCAAAATCAGTCATAATAAATATCGGGTATTGAGAATCGTCTTGTAAAGAGCCCAATACGTTAAAATCAAAGTGTTCAATCGCCTCTTCTTCAGTCATACCATCATCTTCAATTAATGTTTTAATTGCCAAATAATAATCATAAATGAGACGGTAATGTTTTAAGTCAACTCCAATGACAGCCTTGTCAAAACCATCGGCCTTGAGGAATTCCACATCGGGATACATCTCAAGGATTTGTTCTAATTTGTTTTCCATACAACGTAATTTGAATGTAAAATAAAAGAAAAAAAATGATACAATCATTAATTATATTTGTATTATGAATAAAAAACAAATCATACTTATTGCCGCAACCGCTACAGGTTTGTATTTAATATTAAGAGGATTGAAAAAAGACACCCCAAGACCTTTGGGCGAAAATTTCAATAATTACATTGGCTCTCAAGGACAGGGAACGTATTTCAATGCAAGTGGATTAGGAATTAAAAAAGGGCGCAAACCCGTTAATCCAATTATGGTACCGCCTCCAACTGTTCTACCTAAAAAAAGAATTGACAAAAATAATACGGGATTTAATTTTACCGCAGGTGACGATTTCTTCAATGCACACGGTGATATGTCATTAGCGAATCTTGTAAGAGGATATAAAAGACCATAAAAATGACAAACAATCAAAAAATAATGCTTTATATAGGTATTGCTGCAGTTTTTTCTGTCGGACTAATTTTAATTTATAAAGCATATAAAAAGAAAGCAGCAGATGCGGTAAACGATATACAGCAAAAAGATATTGTTTTACGACCTGACGGTACTCCTGTTCCTGTAATTCCTCAATGGGTAATTGATAAAGGCATTGCTCAACGAGATGCTCAATTAGCAGCAAAAAGAGCATTGTTTGAAGCACAATGGAAAAAATCAGGCAGTAAAATGTCTTTTAAAGATTGGTACATAGAAAACGCTACATAAAATGAACTTTGAAAATTTAAAAAAGAACACTACAGGAATAGTTGCAATACTTATCCTGACTTTAAGTTATGCTATTTTATTCAGCATAATTTTTTGGGATTTCTCATCAGACCAAAAAGATATTTACTTCACCATAGCGGGTGGAGTTACTGCAATTGTTACTATGATAGTATCCTACTACTTTGGTTCAAGTAAAAATCCAAACGACGAAAACCCAATAAAATGACTTTCAGTAAAGAACAAATTGAAAAAGCCGTAAAATTAAAGGGATATGCATTCTTTGAAAAAGGAGATTTCAATGTCAACATAGTCGGCATTCGAAATAGTACCACAGGAAAAAAAGTTACAAACTCCTTTGATGATTGGATGACGGTAACTTATAAATATGGAGAAATTTGGGTTTACAAACAATGGCCCTGTACCGTAGATAATGGTGCGGGTACTGCTCGTGTCGTAGACGGCCAATACAGAGGCTCACATATCATTAGAAAGCATCAGGGCAAATATGATGCAGTATGTCAGGATAGACCAATTAAAGTTTACAGGGACAGTGTAAATGATGGTATTTATGATGAAAGCAAAATTCAAGAAGGTGTTTTTGGAATAAACATTCATAAAGCAGGTGCAGACAGCACTTTAGTTAATAATTGGAGTGAAGGATGTCAAGTTTTTAAAAAAGAAAAAGATTTTAATGAATTTATGGCGATTTGCTTCAAAGCAAGCACTTTACACGGTAACAGATTTACCTACACTTTGATTAATTCAAACCTTATTGCAATTGCGAACCCACCTTTAGTATGAGGCTTATTAAATTAATAGTATTGATTGTTTTGCTTACGGGTTGCTCGGCAGATTGGTATTTAAAGCAGGCCATCAAAAAAAATCCTGCAATGGCACAAATTAGCGTGTATGGTATAGATACTGTGTTTGTACGTGATTCTGTGACCTTGACAGATACTTTCGTGTCAAAAACCATTGATACGCTTACCGTTGAAAAAGATGGTGTTAAAACGGTTGTATATAGGAATCACGATGTTATTAGAATTAAGACGATTGTAAAGGCAGATACAATCCGTTATACTAAAACCATTCAATTACCACCTCAAATTCAATATAAAGAACGATTGAAAGTTCCTCAAATGGTTGGAATAGGATTGGGTATGATGTTATTATTCCTACTTTTGATACTTTTGATATTTAAAAAATAAAACGAACAGGACTTAAATCATCGTCAGAAACTCCACCAAAAATTTATGCCAAAATGACTCAATTAAGTATATTGATACCATCTATTCCAAGTCGTTTTGAAAAAGCACAATCTCTCTATCAAAAGATTTCTTCATTGGTAGGGGAAAAAGATATTGAAATTTTAATGCTCACCGACAATAAAAAAAGAACCATTGGTGAAAAAAGGGAAGCACTAAAAAATGCATCCAACGGTAAATATTTTATGTTTGTTGACGATGACGATGATTTGCTTGACATAGAAGATTTGTACAATGCAACTTTTCAAGATGTAGATGTCATCACCTTTAAACAATTATGTCTGAATGCAGATAAAAGCACTTTTACCGTGACTTTTGGACTGAGAAATGACATTGAACATTTAAGCGTTGATGGTAGATATTTAGATTGCAAAAGACCGCCTTTCCATATTTGCGCGTGGAATGTTAAATTTAAAAATTACGAATACCCTTCCGTAAGTTATGCTGAAGATTGGGGATGGTTGCAACAGGTACTACCCTTGGCAAAAACAGAATTACACATACCCAAAATAGTTCACTCATATAATTTTGACCCTAAAATAACGGAAGCAAGTACCGAATCAAATATTATTTGGCAAAACCCAAATATAAAATCATCAATAGTTTTACCTACAAGAAATAAAAAAAAAAGAATGGATACAAAAACGCAAAAAAGAGCAATAGTGAATCTTGTAAATAGCAATGGAAACTATTTGAATAATCAAATTAGATTAGAGCATAGTGCTTACAAGAACGCTGATAAATCATTTGACTTTATATGTTTCCAAAATGAAAGTCAGGTAAATGCACCATTACACCAAGACAATCCCTATGCGTTTAAGATTTATGCAATTGAAAAATTGAGAGAGATGGGATATAAGCAGATTGTGTGGTTAGATGCAAGTATTGTGTTAGTTGCTGATTTTTCCCCCATTTGGGAATGGATTTTTCAAAAAGGATTTTTCTTTGAAGCAGCAGGACATTATGCAGGCAATTGGTGTAATGAATATGCGCTAAATTATTTTAAGATAAGTAGAGAAGAAGCAATGATAATACCAATGTTTTCTGCGGGTTTGTGCGGTTTTGATTTTGAAAATGAAAAAGCCAAAGAATTCTTTGCGGAATGGAAAGAAAGTATGCTTAATGGTTGTTTTAGAGGTTCGTGGTTAGACCATAGACACGATATGGTTTGTGCATCAATTATTGCCAATAAACACGATATGGTCAAGGATTATTCATCGGGTGGACAATTCTTTGCTTATATCGGTGAAGCATACGGAACACCGCTTCCCTCAGTTGTGGGTCATTTAATATGACACGAATACTATACTACTTGGGATTAGACGACCGCAGAATATCCAAATATTTATTAATACATTTGCAAATAGCGGGGAAGTGTAGTGGTTGCATTCTTGGCTCATAACCAAGAGGAAGTAGGTTCGATTCCTACCCCCGCAACAAATTAAAAATGTGGAATTTCAAAAATGTTAAAATTTAATTTTATCACTATTGATTTTGTTCGAGCATTTGTGGA
>Ga0315903_10010375_pt1 | contig 11112 bp, 12 predicted proteins | sample LakEriMetagenome_7_FD_203524 | JGI IMG/M metagenome (GOLD analysis project Ga0315903, IMG submission 203524) | Freshwater fungal communities from buoy surface, Lake Erie, Ohio, United States - Buoy 2 MA119 | ecosystem: Environmental > Aquatic > Freshwater > Lake | place: USA: Lake Erie, Ohio... | reverse complement strand
CCCTTGTTGGTGAAATACGAAGTGCTGCTTAAAGGAAATGGAATTTTATCTGATTTCAAGGTGGATTTCTGAACCATCGATTTGATTTTACTTACGGTTTTTGTGGCTGCCTTGAAAGAAGAAGCTTGTGTTAAACTTAAGGTTACCTTGGTAAGCAAGTCATTGATCGATAGGTCAGAGGCGATTTTATCTTTTTTAATATCACCGAATTCATCAAGTTTTGTAACCTGACCATCAGAATCAAAGCGTTTAATTTTTTCCAATACGGCTTCATTTCCTACCACAATGATGTTGTAATTGTTGGCTTTTATGTACTTCGAAGCAATCACTTTAAGATCTGCCGGTGTTATGGCATCTAACTGCTGCAAATACGTTTTGTAATAATCTGCAGGTAGTCCATACCGTTGAATGTTATAGGCAAAACGTGCAATGGTTTGTGGACGTTCCAACGAACGTGCAAAGCTTCCGTTTTTAGTTGCTTTAGTGAGATCAAGTTCATCGGATTTAATATCGTCTGCCAATAAGCGATTTAATTCGTTGACTATTTCCGTAATGGCAGAGTCCGTAACATCATTTCTGAAATTACCACTTACAGACACCCAACCGCCGTTGTTTTGAACATTCAAGCCAGAGTAGCATCCGTAGGTAAAGGCTTTATCTTCACGTAAATTCTGCATAAGTCGTGTTCCAAATCCACCACCACCAAACACATCATTTAATACGGTCATTTTCAAATTATCGGGATTCCCCATGCGCATAGGAATAGGAAACGTAACTTGTATTACGGATTGAACTGCACCTGGTTTGTTAACAAAATACACCTGATTCCCATCCGTTTTGTTTGGATCTTTAAATTGAGGTTGTGCTGGTGCATTTCCGTTCCATGAACCAAAGAATTTTTCGATGTAGGCGTCAGCTTCTGCTCGCGTAATGTCTCCAACGATTACCAAATAGGCACCTTGAGGCGTAAAATGTTGTTTGTAATATCCTTTGATGTCGTCCAGGGTAATTGCTTCAAGCGTTTTAAATGTCATTACCTCACCGTACGGATGATTTGGGAAATTCACTTTAGCCGTAGCATTATTTGCCATGCCTTGTCCTTCTGATTTTAAAGAAACCAAGCCGGATTTAAATTGATCCACAATCCGCGTGTATTCTGATTCAGGAAAAGATGCATTCAAGGTAATGTCCGCCATTAATCCCATTCCTTTTTCAAGGTGTTTTGTTAATGTTGAAAGATATACGTTGGTTGCACTGGCATTTATGGTTGCGCCAATAAAATCAATTTCTTTATCCAATTGATCTTTTGACCTATTTTGCGTGCCAGACATGATTAATGAACCTGTTAATTCATTTAAGCCGGCCTTGTCTCCTTCCAATTCTGGGGTATAGCCCAGTGTCAGGTCGAACGAAACTTTAGGTAGTTTATGGTCTTCTGAAAGAATAACAACCATACCGTTTTTGGTGGTCCATACTTCTGATTCTTTAAGTTGAATCGGGGTAGGGGTAGCCGCTTTCGGCATGATTGAACGATCAATTTGTGCGTATATGCTGCTGAACGCTAACGCAACGAGGAGTGATAAGGTATATTTCATGATTATTTTTCAGTTGGTAAGTAATATAAAATGACGCGTGCATTATCTGTTAGATAGGTGTTTGCCACGCGTTGGATGTCTTCTTTTGTGACTTTACGATACATTTCAAGCATTTGATTTGTGCGCGCCGCCGTTCCGTAGTATACATAGTTATCCGCCAAGCTTTCTGCAATGCCGGCTACCGATGAGGTAGATTCAACCACTTGTTTTTCGAATTTATTCAACACGGATTGATATTCTTCATCTGAAATTAACTGATCTTTCATGGCTCTGATTTCAATATCAAAAGCATCCTGGATATCGGTCAAAGAAACTCCCTCTTTGGCTAAGGCTAAAAAGATATTCATTCCGCCATCTTCTAATCCATAATTAAATGAGCTCGCGTAAGTAGCGATTTGTTTTTTCTCAATTAGGTTTTTGTTGATGCGTGAACTGTTTCCTCCAGAGAGAATTTCATTCATAAACTCCAATGCGTAGCTGTCTGCATTTTTTTGATCAGGAATTTTATATCCCATAAAAATCCCAGGTAACTGAATGTTATCGTAAATGGTATCGGTTATAACACCGCGAATTGGCTCCTTATCTTTTTGTGTTCTTCGCACTACGATAGGAGTCGCCTTTAACTTGTTCAACAAAGCAATCGCTGCCTTATCTTTTGTTTTATTAATGTCTTTTGCATCAAACTTACTTTTATCAATGCCATATTTTGCAACGAACTTTTCCGAACTCAGGCTTAGCACATCACGGTATAAGTTGATTGCTTGACCACTAGGGATGGATCCGAAATACTGCTCAATCCATAGTTTGGTTTTTTCAATTGGAATATCACCAGCAATCGAGATGGTAGCATTGTTTGGCACATAAAAATCTTGATAAAATTGTACGTAATCTGCCTCAACTGCTGCATCTAAGTGCTCCATAGAACCGATAGGAACCCAGCGATATGGATGACTCGGGAAGGCTCGTTTGAACATTTCAGATATAAAACTTGCATACGGTTGGTTGTCTACTCGCTGACGTTTTTCTTCTTTGACTACACTTCGTTGCGTTTCGATTCCTACGTTTTCAACTTTGGCATGTAACATACGCTCACTTTCTAACCAAAGACCTAATTCTAATTGGTTTGAAGGTAAAATTTCATAATAGTATGTTCGATCTTGAGAAGTATTCGCGTTTAAGGTACCTCCGTTTTTTTCCACCAACTTAGAATATTCACCTCGTCCAATGTTTTGAGACCCTTCAAAAAGTAAATGTTCGAAGAAATGCGCAAAACCTGTGCGTTCGGTGTTCTCGTTTTTAGATCCAACATGATATAGAACTGAAACAGCAACGATAGGCGTGCTGTGTTCTTCATGTAAGATTACGTGAATACCGTTAGGTAAATCGTATTCGATGTAATTAATTTTACTTTGTGCAAATCCCGTATTTAAAAGGATCAGTGCAAGTAGTGTTATAAAAATGGACTTCATAGATAAATTTTTGAAGCGCTAATTTACAACAAAGTAGGCAATCCGAATGATGTCGGTTGAAATTTAATCACCATCAAGAAATTGGCCTAAAAATTGCCTACCTTTGAACCATGCAGCGATTGTTACCCTTGGTGTTCTTGTTGTGCTCCATTACCTTTGGACAAACGGTTGTACCCTTTAGGGATTTCAATAATTTTTTCTTGAGTTATGAGAACGGTGGCTTTAAAACCATCGAAATTCAACCGGTAAAAGATTACCAAGCTGGTGACGAATTGGTAGCCTATATTGATACACGTGGAAATTTGAGACTCTATGATGGAAGACAACGAAAGGATATTACCAACCTAAATGTAGAATACCAAGTCTCAGATCATTTATTGGGTTATATGATCGGTCCAACCTTAAATATGTGGGATAAGGGTCGCCTACAAACCTTAACTTACTTTGGTCGGAAGTTCTTAGTAAAAGATTCTTTGATTATATATGAAGATACGCGATTCAATACCTTAAATGTGTATTGGAAAAAAAATACCATGAGTCTCGCTACAATCATTGGAGAGTTGTCAATTCCAACAACGGTAGGAGAGAATATCTTAGTTTTTAAAGACAATGGGAATTTGTTTAAGGTATTTCAAGATGGAATGATCTATGAAATCTGTGCGTGGAACGGAACAATTGATTTTCAATTGGGTACGGATATCATTTGTTTTAACGACCCAACCACTCGAACCTTTGTCGCATTTGAGCACGGTGAGTTCATAGACGTGGAGAACCAGTTTATGAGAAAATATAAAGCGGGTAGAGGCTTTATCGTGTATGAGGATTTGAATTCCAACCTGTGGTTATATAAAAATGGGGAAAAGACCTTACTAACCAATTTCATTTCGTCCTTTTGGGATGTTAAAGATGACGTAGTGATATGGGGGGAGAATAATTACCTCTTCACCTATGTGAACGATGAAAAAATTCAAGTGGCTAATTTTATTCCGAATACCTGGGAAATTAAAAATAATACCATTGCATATCGCAATATTATGGGAGGTGTATCTGCCATGGTCAATGGGGTAAATCATGAAATAACGCTGTTGGCCGATTCGGAGTTCAAAATCTATGGAAATTCCGTGTTGGTTAAATTATTCAATAATTCGCATCTCGTTTTGTCTGATGGAAAGGTTATTTCGAATTAATAGCGCCCTAAAATTTCTTGTTCTTTTTCTTTGCACATCGATGTCTGCTGTAGCTCAGGTGCCTGCCTTTGATAAACTTGAACAGTTGTACGATCAAGGAAGGTATCAGCTTGTTTATAGAAAATCTGTCCGTTTATTAAACAAACCTGAATACGACTATTCGCTATTGCCAGAATATTATCAAGCGATTACTGCACTGCAGTTGTTGCGAAATGAGGGCTGGAGAAACAGGCATTCAGAAACCATTGATTTGTCTTTCGATTTTTTAAACGGACTCGGAAAAACTGAAAAAGGCACTAAGTTGAAAGTTAATCATGGGCAAGAATTAGTGTCGCTGCAATCGGATTTAAACGATTGGATTGGAGAAATGTCGCGGGATAAGGAGAACAAGCTGGTTCGAATATTTAGCCCGAGTATTCGTGAACTGAATGCGATGCTACGCACGGAGGCAACTGAACCTGCGAGTGCGGCGTGGGAAGCTCCTGTGGGCTTACTCGGAAAGGAACAAGCCGTCGCCATGATAACGTATGCGCAAGCATTCATTGGAACACCTTATGTTTGGGGAGGGGAAGCTCCAGGCGGATTTGATTGCAGTGGCTTTACTTCGTATGTTTTCGCGCAGCAAGGAAAAAAAATACCCAGGGTTTCGAGGGATCAATATGCCTCTTCAGTAAAAGTTGATGCAAAGGATGCATGCATTGGTGATTTAGTCTTCTTTGGACAAGAAGGGGTTGTTAGTCATGTTGGAATTTTAGTTAATGAGCTTGGTAAGCCGAAGCGTATGATTCATTCCAGCAGCAGCAAGGGGGTAATGTTTCAAGATATCGATAATTCGAAGTATTATTCTACTCGAGTTATTGGATATGGGAGGTACTAGCGTTGTCTTTTTTCTTTGTATCCTAAAATTAATACCGTAATCAGGATTAATCCGGTGATAATGCTTAATGGAATAACCCAACGAACAAGGTCGTTTACATTGCTTAGTATGGCCAAGGTAGTGTACACCCAAAGCACGGAAATGGAGCTAACCCCAAGGATTCTAAATCGATATTGATTAGTCCATATTACATCAAAGGTATTAATGTACAATTGGTTGAAAATTGGAATGCTGAACCATGTCCATCGTGATTCCAAAGAATCGGGTACCGCATTGAAGTAAATAATTAAAAAAGCCGTTAAGGCAAAATTGATCACAGAGAGCCATTCCGCTTTGGTTGACCTCGATTTGATCAATAAGTGTATTCCACTGGTGAAAAAAGGCGGCAACAAAAAGAAAACCCAGCGATAGGCATAAACGCTAGTAAATGAAATCGCTTGGTATAAAAAGAATAAAAAAAACAGTGTATTCAATACAAAGACCAAGAGCCAAAAATTGTATTTGATACGTTCTAGCATAATATTCTTCGACTTAATTCCGTTGCGCAAACTAATTGCCAAAGGGCACGAGCACCGACATTGGCGTCCCAGTCTCCGCTGCTTCCTGGTGAAACTTCATTCAAATCAAAGCCAATAATTCTACGACCAGACTCAACCACTTTAAACATTAAAAAACTAAGTTGTTCTAAGGTAAATCCTCCTGCTACTGGAGTTCCCGTATTTGGGCACAGGTTCGGGATTAACCCGTCAATATCGAAGGAAATGTATACGTCGTTAGAAAGGGACTCGATAATTTCTTCGCACTGGGAATTCCATGTTTTACCCATAAATGTTTCTTCCTTCAAGTTCCAATCAAAAAAGGTAGTGATTTTTGGATGTGTAAGGGATAGTTGATGTTCATCCGCAGATAAATCCCGAATTCCAACTTGGACCAACTGGTTTAAATGACTGCAGGATTCAACTACATTGTACATGATGCTTGCATGCGATTGTTCAAATCCTTCATAGGCCTCTCGTAAATCTGCATGCGCATCAATTTGTAGGATGCTAAATGAACTATAATGCGCATTGAGTGCCTGAATCAAACCAAGCGGTGTGGAATGCTCACCCCCCAAAACGGCACAAATTTTACCAGATTGAATGAGGGCTTCAACCCGAGATTTTAAGTTAGTTGTGAGCGCTGTATGTGCTTCGTTAATTTCCGAAATTATTTCTTTGTGCTTTTCCCGAGCTGAATCTTCACCGAGCTGTTCGAGGTCTGAGAAATATTGGCTTGCTCTATCATTCAGTGAATCGTTAATGGCTTTCCAATCCTCAGAGATTGGCGTTAAAAATACCTTCGTTTCATACGCGTCCTTTAGTTTAGGATGAAAGAAGTCTAGTTGTGTGGATGCATCTAATATAGCTAGTGGACCATTGCTCGTTCCTTTGCCATAGGAGGCCGTTGCATCCCAAGGAATAGGAATGATAATAAGATCAGCCTCTTCTTCGGTACATGGAAATCCAAAGATATTTCCATTCGCTACACCTACACCATTGGGATCAAAACTCATTTGCTTGTATTTTTTAAATGATAGGCTTCAACACTTGCTCGAACAGATTTGAATTCGCTTAATAACGCATCCGCCTCTGCTTCAGAAACAGGGATTTCATCACACACCATACGAATGGCACGTTGCACTAATTTTTCATTGCTTAATTGCATGTCTACCATCTTATTTCCTTTTACATGTCCAAGTTTGATCATTAGGGAGGTAGAAATCATGTTGAGCACCAATTTTTGAGCAGTACCGGATTTCATGCGCGTACTTCCAGTAACAAATTCAGGGCCAACTACAGGAACCATTGGAAAGGTAGATTCATTAGCTAAAGGTGAACCCGGATTACAGGTGATGCCTCCGGTTAAAATTCCTTTTTGGTTCGCAGTACGAATTGCACCCATTACGTAGGGCGTTGTGCCCGAGGCAGCAATTCCAACCAGGGTGTCTAATGCACTGATTTCATGATTCATAAGATCAATCCATCCTTGTTTTTCATCGTCCTCTGCAAATTCAACGGCTTTGCGTATGGCATGATCACCACCTGCAATTAATCCAATCACTACACCATGGTCAACTCCGAAGGTTGGCGGACATTCACTCGCGTCAACAATTCCTAAACGACCGCTGGTTCCTGCGCCCAAATAAAAGAGCCGACCACCTTTGGACATGCGCAGATGACATGCATCAACAAAGGCTTCAATCTGTGGGATGATAAGTTGAATCGCCGCCGCAACTTTAGCATCCTCTGAATTGATTCCGTTGAGAAGCGCGAGGGTGGTAAGTGATTCCAGGTTGTCGTGGTCCGAGGTACTTTCCGTTATTCGTATCATGTTAAATAGGCATAATTTTCTTCCGAAACTAAATCCACTTCTACACGGTTTTTAAGTGTTGTAGATAAGCTTAAACCAACAAAATCCGCTTTTATAGGGTATCTTCGATGTTGTCGATCAACTAAAACTAAGGTTTTAATGGAGTGGGTTGCTTGCTGCAAGAATTTAATCAGTGCATATTGCATGGTTTTCCCAGAATTGATCACATCATCTACTAACACGATGTATCCATGCTTTAAATCGGCTTCAGGAATGGAAAGACCAATTGGACTTGCCCATGGTTCATCTTTGTTGATTTCAATTTCAAATAGCTGTGTATTTAGTCCACCGTAGGAGTCAATCACCGATTTAAGCTGCGTTGCAAGTAAAAAACCATTACCTTGAATACCGCCTATGAAGATTTTTTCCTGCTCTGTACATTGCTCCAAAATCTGGTAGGCGAGACGGGTAATCTTTTGATGTATTTCCTGGTGTTTTAGAATTACCTGCATGGTCAAATTTTCTATGCAAATATACGCTTAATTCGTAAGTGCTTTCAATAGGTAGTGAATTGTGTGCACTTTCCTTACCTTCGCTTTTTGAAAATGGTGGAAACGGCTACGTATTGGTTGAAATTCATGTCATTCAGACGGGGTGTGAACTTCGTGGGATTAGTTTTTAGTTATTACACCTCACGAATCATAAAAAAAAGCATACCTCTTGGCTTGCCTTTTCATGTGAGTATGGAGCCAACCACGGCCTGTAATTTAGGTTGCCCGGAATGTCCAAGTGGCTTGAAAAAATTTACGCGACCAACCGGTAAGATGGAGTTGGTACGTCATGAAAAATGGTTGAAAGAACTTTCGAAAACAGTGTTTTACGTCACCTATTATTTCCAGGGAGAACCCTTCCTAAATCCTCAATTTTTAGAAATGATAAAAGCTGCCAAACGTTACCGAATGTTTACCGCAACCTCAACCAATGCACATTTTATTACCGAAGAGAATGCGGAGGAAGTAGTTAGAAGTGGATTGGATCAATTGATAATTTCAGTAGACGGGGTTACTCAAGAAGTCTATGAGCAATACCGAGTGCATGGCGATTTAGAAAAAGTTTGGAGAGCTACGGAAGCCTTGGTTAAAGCAAAACAAAAGCTCAATTCGAGCACCCCTAAATTAATATTTCAATGCCTTGCGGTTAAGCCGAATGAACATGAGATTCCCTTCGTTTTTGAAAAGGCTAAGGCGCTAGGGGTAGATGAAGTACGTATTAAATCAGCACAATTATATGATTACAAATATGGGAATCCGCTGATGCCAGAAAATGAATATTATAGCAGGTATAAAAAAAACAGAAAAGGTATCTACGAATTAAAAAGTCCAGGGGGTAATCATTGCTGGCGAATGTGGTCGGGCAGTGTTGTTACTTGGGACGGAAAGGTTGTTCCTTGTTGTTTTGATAAAGATGCAATGCATTCAATGGGTGAACTATCAACAGATTCCTTTAATGAGATTTGGCATTCCCGAAATTATAAGGCGTTTAGAAATAGTATTCTCCTAAATCGACAAGGGATTGATATATGTCGGAATTGTAGCGAGGGGGCAAACGTTTGGAAATAATTTTTTTTTAAAAAACGAATTAGTTTTATCGGAAAATATTAATTTAGATAAACTTTAAACTAACTTATTATGGAAAATGAAAAAATGAATGTTATGGGCTTGGTGGGTATGATTTTGGGAATTTTAGCAGTGGTAGTTTCCTTTGTACCTTGTTTAGGAATGTATGCTATGTATCCGGGAATTGTTGGGATAATTTTTAGTGCTTTAGGCTTGAGAAAAGTTAAAAAAGGCATGGCAATTGCTGGACTTGTTTGTTCGGTTTTAGGAACGAGCATAGCTACATGGCAGTTTTATGCAATTAAAGAAGGTGTTGAAGAACTTAATAAAAATATTGAAGAGTTAAATAACGAATACCCTGCCCCACCTGTAGAATAAACAGAGGTATGCTAAATTCACTCGCTAAAAAGATTCACCTTGGTGGATCTTTTTTTATTTTCAATTTTGTTTTTACTGTTTTATCTTTTGTTATTCTGGTCTATTTGTTTTATTTAATGATTAATGGGGGATCTAATGGAATTCAATGTGTTTATAAGTCCAATTTAGGCTATGAATGTCCGACATGTGGGTTTACACGATGTTTCATCGATTATTTGAAACTTGATTTTACGACAGGATATAATCGAAATAATATATCAATTTACTACTTTATTTTTGCTGTTTATTTTGCTTTTTCCCGATTTTCATGGGTTATCCATAACTTCCTTTTAGATACTAAAAAGCCTTCTCGCAAAATAATTACACTTGACATAACTTTACTTGTTCTAGCATTTGTTATAATAAATTTGTTGTTGGCTTTATCGTATTAATTGACACACTTTTTTATCTAAATTGTTCTAAGAATAGTTTAATTTTTTATTTTTGGTTCGAAACATTAAAATTATAATTTCATGGAAACCATTGCAGCGTCTTTTTTAATTCTATTTCTTTTTGTCATTGGAATCGCTATTTTCTACCTCATTTGTTATTGGAAAATTTTTAGTAAAGCGGGTATGCCGGGTTGGGCTATTTTAGTTCCCGTATACAACTTATACGTGTACACTAAGATTATAAAGCGTCCAAGTTGGTGGTTAGCCATATATTTCGTTCCAAACTTGATATCATTAATTATAAGTCTTGCAATAAATAGTATGCCTGAAATTATTATAGCTTCAGTTGTAATCTCCTTTATTGTATATATAGCTGTTATAGTTATCGGTATTTTAGATACGGTTAAGTTAGCTCGAGTTTTTGGAAAAGACAGTGGGTTTGCTTTAGGGCTAATATTTCTTGGTTTCATATTCGTTCCAATTCTTGCCTTTGGGACGGCAGAATATGAAATCAGTAATGCGTCTTCAGGTGAATTATTAGACTAAAAACAATACTAAATATTAAAAATGCCCTTCGGGGCATTTTTTTTTGAAATTATTTTTTAATCGTGCGTATCGGCTGTCGAAAATTCAGCGATTCGCTTGTGATTCAATAATAAATCTTTACCTTTGCATCGTCTTACAAAAAGTTTGTAGGCTACATAAAAATTATTTTAATCAATATTGGCATGTATTTAGATTCAACCAAGAAAAAAGAAATTTTCAGTAAATTCGGGGGTTCCGAAACAAATACTGGATCGGTGGAAGGACAAATTGCTTTGTTTTCTTTCCGAATTAGTCACTTAACAGAACACTTAAAGAAAAATCGTAAAGATTACGGTACGCAACGTGCACTGCAGTTGTTAGTTGGTAAGCGTAGAAGTCTTTTAGATTATCTTAAGCGAAATGATATTGAAAAATACCGTGCGTTAATTAAGGAGTTAGGACTTCGTCGTTAATCACAGGGATTTAAATTTTATTGGAGAGGGGACGTTCGGCTATGTCGAGGTTCCCTTTTTTTCTTTAAAAGACAATAGGATTGTAGGACATTGAGACAGGTTGAGTAAGAGCAGAACGAATCGAAAGATTTGAATTATAATTAGTAAAAGAGTAAAAATGAATATAGGTTTAAAAAAATCCATCAATACGGGTGGAAAAGAAATCAGTGTCG
>Ga0315903_10010372_pt1 | contig 11113 bp, 9 predicted proteins | sample LakEriMetagenome_7_FD_203524 | JGI IMG/M metagenome (GOLD analysis project Ga0315903, IMG submission 203524) | Freshwater fungal communities from buoy surface, Lake Erie, Ohio, United States - Buoy 2 MA119 | ecosystem: Environmental > Aquatic > Freshwater > Lake | place: USA: Lake Erie, Ohio... | reverse complement strand
GACCAAAGCCTTCGGCATCAGTTTTCCGAACCCGGTCGGCTGCGCTGCCGGGCTGGATAAGAACGGCGAGCACATCGATGCGCTGATGGCGCTCGGTTTCGGATTCGTGGAAATCGGCACGGTCACGCCGCGCCCGCAGGAAGGCAACCCGAAGCCGCGTATGTTCCGCCTGAAAGACGAGATGGGCATCATTAACCGGCTCGGCTTCAACAACCACGGCGTCGATGCCCTGGTGAAAAATGTCGAACGATCCAAACGCGAAGGCATCCTCGGCATCAACATCGGCAAGAACAAAGACACGCCGAACGAACGCGCCATCGACGACTATCTGCATTGCCTCGAGCGCGTGTACGACTACGCCGACTACATCACGGTCAACATCTCCTCGCCCAACACCCAGGGTCTGCGTGATCTGCAGGGCGAAGAAGCGCTGCGCGTGTTCGTCCACGAACTTCGCGCCGCCCAGGAAGATCTGGCCGCCGTGCGCGGCCACCGCGTGCCGATGCTGGTCAAGATCGCGCCGGATCTGTCGGAAGCGGAAATCGAAGGCATTGCCGGTGTGTTCAACGCCGCCAAACTCGACGGCGTGATCGCCGGCAACACGACTATCGACCGCAGCATGCTCGGCCCGAACCCGATTGCCGGCCAGGTCGGCGGTCTGTCAGGTAAGCCGCTCTACGAAAAAGCCACGCACACCCTGCGCCGGCTGCGCCTGCACTTGGACAACAGCATTCCGATCATCGGCGTCGGCGGCATTACCGAAGGCGCCGATGCGCTGGGTAAAGTATCGGCCGGAGCTTCTTTGGTACAGATCTACACCGGCTTCATTTATCGCGGTCCGGAACTGCTCGGCGAGTGCGTCAATGCCATACGCCGGCGCCGGCTGGGGGCGGGCTGATGCAGCCCCTGCCGTGGGCCGATGACGTCTCGCTGGCCGGCCGCAACACCCTGCATATCGCCGCACGCGCGGCCGCCATGTGCGATGTCCGCGACCCGTCCCGCATCGGCGAGGCTTTCGATCTGGCCGCGATGAAAGGCCTCGAGGTGCTGGTGCTGGGCGAAGGCAGCAATGTGCTGTTCGCCGCCGACTACCCGGGACTTGTGCTGTGCCTGACCGGCGACGACTGCAGGATCCTGGAACAGAACGACAGCCAAGCGCTGATCCGCGCCGAAGCCGGCATGCTCTGGAACGAACTGGTGCATTGGACCCTGGCCCGCGGCTGGAACGGCTTGGAGAATATGGCGTTGATTCCCGGTACGGTTGGCGCCTGTCCGATTCAGAACATCGGCGCCTACGGTGTGGAAGTGGGCGAGTTCATCGAAACCGTGGAAGCTTTTGATCGCAGCAGCGGGCGCATCAAACGCCTCAGCCATGCCGAGTGCGCGTTCGGCTACCGCGACTCGCGCTTCAAACGCGAACGCGATCAATGGGTGATTACCGCTGTTGCGTTCCGTCTGGATAAAACCCGGCCGCTGAAAATGGCCTACGCCGGGGTGCCGGAAGAGCTGGACGCGATGGGCATCATAGAGCCGAAGGCCGTGCATCTGGCCGAAGCCATCAGCCGCATCCGCACCCGCAAGCTGCCGAATCCGGCCTTGATCGGCAATGCCGGCAGTTTCTTCAAAAACCCGATGCTGCCCGATGCTGCCGCCGATGCCCTGAAAGCCGCGTATCCGGAGTTGCCGGTGTTTCCCTCCGGCGTGGACGGTCATAAAAAACTCTCGGCCGCGTGGTTGATTGAAAAAGCCGGGTGGAAAGGCTACCGCGAAGGCGATGCCGGTATTGCCGAACAGCATGCCCTTGTGCTGGTCAATCACGGCACGGCCAGCGGTGCCGAACTGCTGGCGGTGGCCCGCAAAGTCGCGGCTTCGGTGCAGGTGCAATTCGGAGTCGGGTTGGAACCGGAACCGCGCATCCTCGGTGCCGATTTTTGATTCCCGACAAACACACGCATCCGGCCGCGCGCGCGGTACTGCTGATGGTGTTCAGCACCGTGTTGTTCGGCCTGATGGCGGTGGTCATCCGCCTGGCCTCGGAAACCCAGCACCCGTTCGAGATCGCGTTCTTCCGCAATCTGTTCGGCCTGCTGTTCACCCTACCGCTGCTGTTCAAGCATGGCCCGGGTTTACTGAAGACCTCCAAGCTGCCGCTGTACCTGCTGCGCTGTGCGATCGGTACGGTCGGCATGATGGCCGGATTCTGGGCCATCGTGCATCTGCCGCTGGCGCAAGCCGTAGCGATTTCCTATTCCACGCCGCTGTTCGTCACCATCGGGGCGGTCTGGGTACTGGGCGAAACCGTCCGCGCCCGGCGCTGGGCGGCGGTGTTGATCGGCTTCATCGGCGTCATCATCCTGCTGCGCCCGGATGCCGACACCTTTACCGGCGCCAGTCTGGTCGCGCTGCTGGCGGCGGTGATGAGCGCCAGTGTGGCCATCTCGATTAAATTCCTGACCCGCACCGAAAGCCCGGATGCCATCGTGGTGTTCACCACCGCCTTGTGGGTGCCGATGTCGCTGGTGCCGGCTTTGCTGTTCTGGCAGACGCCGTCCGGCATCACCTGGCTGTGGCTGGTGTTGGCCGGATTGTTCGGTACCGTGGCGCACATGTGCTGGACCCGCGCCCTGCAGCTGGGCGATGCCTCCATCCTGACGCCGATCAGCTTCATGCAGGTCTTGGTGGTCGGCGTGTTCGGCTGGTGGCTATTCGACGAAAGCGTCGACCGTTACACCCTGATCGGCGCACTGATCATCTTCGGCTCTAACCTGTATCTGGCGCACCGGGAGATCACCCGCGCCAAACCGGCGGTCACCGATCCGGAAATCTTCTCGGATACCCTGCAGCGTTGATGGTGCTGAAGATTACCTGCGTTTGTATTTATTCTCGACGTAGGCATCAATTAGCGCAGTGAATTCCTGGGCGATATTGTCGCCGCGCAGAGTCAATTTCTTTTCACCATCGATGAACACCGGCGCGGCCGGCGCTTCACCGGTACCCGGCAGCGAAATGCCGATGTCGGCATGCTTGGATTCGCCCGGTCCGTTGACCACGCAGCCCATCACCGCCAAGGTGAGATGCTCAGCGCCCGGGTGGCTGATTTTCCACTCCGGCATTTTCGCGCGCACGTGCTCCTGCACCGATTTGGCCAACTCCTGGAAAAACTCCGAGGTGGTTCGGCCACAGCCCGGACAAGCGGTCACCAAGGGCATGAATGCGCGCAAGCCCATGGTCTGCAGCAGCTCCTGCGCCACGATGACTTCCTGCGTGCGTGATGCACCCGGTTCCGGCGTCAGCGAAATGCGGATGGTGTCGCCGATGCCTTCCTGCAGCAATACCGCGAGCGCGGCGGTGGACGCCACGATGCCCTTGCTGCCCATGCCGGCTTCGGTCAGGCCCAGATGCAAGGGATACGCGCAGCGTTTGGCCAGATCACGGTACACGGCAATCAACTCCTGCACACCGGAGACCTTGGCCGACAGGATGATGCGATCGTGCGACATGCCGAGCTGTTCGGCCTGCGCCGCGGAATCCAGTGCTGAACGCACCAAGGCCTCCTGCAACACGCGGGCCGCACTCCAGGGCTCGGCGCGCAAGGCGTTTTCATCCATCATCTGCTGGGCCAGCGCCTGATCCAGCGAGCCCCAGTTGACGCCGATACGCACCGGTTTGGCATAGCGGTTGGCCAGATCGATGATGGCGCCGAACTGGCTGTCGCGTTTTTTTCCGAAACCGACATTGCCCGGATTGATGCGGTACTTGGCCAGACGCTCGGCACAGGCCGGCTCGGCTGTGAGCAGCTGATGGCCGTTGTAATGGAAATCGCCGACGATCGGCACCTCGATGCCCATCATCGCCAGCTTGTCGGCGATATGCGGCACTGCTTTGGCCGATTCCGGATTATTGACGGTAACCCGCACCACTTCCGAGCCGGCACGCCAGAGCTGGGCGATCTGCTTGACGCTGGCGGCGATGTCGGCGGTGTCGGTATTGGTCATCGACTGCACCACGATCGGTGCGCCGCCGCCGACGGTAACACGGCCGACCTGCACGGCATGGCAAAGGCGACGGGGGATCGGGGAATCACTCTGCATGGAAATACCTGTTCAGCCCGGCTCGATGAGCAGGATGCAATCGCGGTTGACGCCCGGAGCTGCAGATTCCGTCAACGTCTGCTCAAGCCGATAGTCTAATGGAAATCGCGGAATTCCGTGCAGTCAGGTATCCTAGACCGGTGAGTTCTCCCCTTTTTCCCGCCGCCGAACGCCGCATCTTCAAGCCGGCACAGCTCAACGCCCTGGCCCGCGATCTGCTGGAATCCAATTTCAGCCAGATCTGGCTGGAAGGCGAAATCAGCAATCTGTCCCGGCCGGCCTCCGGCCACCTGTATTTCAGCCTGAAAGACGCAACAGCGCAGGTACGCTGCGCCATGTTCCGTAACCGCGCCATGCTGTTGCCGGCACCGATCAAAGACGGCCAGCTGGTCCTGGTGCGGGCACGCGTTACGCTGTATGAAGCCCGCGGCGAATACCAGTTGTCGGTCGAATCCATCGAACCGGCCGGCCAAGGTGCGCTGCAACTGGCTTATGAGCGACTGAAAGCAAAACTGATGGCCGAGGGTCTGTTCGCCGCCGAACGTAAGCGCCCATTGCCGCTGTGGCTGAAACGTCTGGGCCTGATCACCTCGCCCCGCGGCGCCGCCATTCATGATGTCCTATCCGTATTGAAACGGCGCTTTCCACTCTTGCCGGTGGAACTCTGGCCGGTTCCGGTGCAAGGGCAGGATGCCGCTGCAGACATACGCGCCGCGCTCGAGGCCGCCCTCGCCAGCGGCCGCTACGATGCCATTCTGATTACCCGGGGCGGCGGCTCGCTGGAAGACCTGTGGCCGTTCAACGATGAAGCCCTGGTGCGCCTGACGGCCAACGCATCCATCCCGGTGGTCTCGGCCATCGGCCACGAGGTCGATTTCAGCCTGTTGGATTTCGCCGCCGATCTGCGGGCACCGACGCCGTCGGCCGCGGCGGAGTTGCTGTCGCCGGATGCCGGGGAACTGCAACGGCGTCTGAATTTACTGGCACAAAAACTGCAGCAGGCCATGCGCAACCGATTGCAGGCCGCAGCACAGCGCAACGACACCGCCCTGCTCCGCTTGCAAGCCAACCGGCCAGCGCAGCGTCTGCACAATGGCAGACAGCACCTACAAGCCCTGAGCGTGCGTCTACAACATGCCATGCAGCTGCGTCTGGGGGCACCGGCACAGCGTCTGCGGCTGGCCGCGCACCGGCTTGACCGGACCGGACCGCAAACCCGGATCGCCCTGCAGCGTGCCGGCATCGCCGCACTGCAGCAGCAGCTGCACCGACACCTGCAACGCACCATGGACCGGCGCGTGTCACGCCTGAAGCAGGCCGGCATCGGCCTGAACGCGCTCAGTCCGCTGGCCACACTGGCGCGCGGTTACAGCATCCTGCGCGACGCCGATGGCCGCGTCATCCTGCGTCCGCAGCAGGTGATCACCGGCCAACAGGTCAGCGCACAGCTCAGCGAAGGCCGATTGAAACTCCGGGTTGATAGCGATGAGTGACGCACCGGTTAATGCCACCCGGCCCATAAATACCCTGAAGGGATTGCTGCCGTTCCTGAAACCGCATCGGCAACTGCTGGTGTTCTGGTTATTGGCTTTGTCGCTGTCCTCGAGCGCGACCTTGTTTTTCCCGGTCGCCATCAAGCATCTGGTCGATCAGGGCTTCTCGCGCAACGGCGATATCGACCGCTGGTTCCTGCTGCTATTCGGGGTGGCGTCATTGCTGGCGCTGGCCACCGCCGCCCGCTTCTATTTCGTGTCGCTGCTGGGTGAACGGGTCATTGCCGATCTGCGCAAACAGCTGTATGCGCACCTGATCCGTCTCGATCAGCGCTTTTTCCATGAAACCCGCTCCGGCGAACTGATCTCGCGGCTGTCGGCCGACGCCGAACTGCTGCGCACGGTGCTGGGCTCGAGCATGTCCATCGCATTGCGCAGCGCCATTACCGTCATCGGCAGCGCGGTGATGATGGTGATCACCAATCCGCGACTGGGCGCCTATGTGCTGATCGGCATTCCGCTGATGGTGTTGCCGATGGTGCTGTCCGGCCGTAGCGTGCGCGGCGCCTCGAAGAACAGCCAGGACCGTCTGGCCGATGCCAACGCACGCGCCAGTGAAACCTTCAATGCCGTGCATACGGTACAGAGCTTCGTGCGCGAAAGCTACGAAACCGCACGCTTCACCGCCGCCATCGACCATGCACTGGCCGCGGCACGCAAACGCATCGGCCTGCAGTCGGGACTGACCGCATTTGCCATCCTGATCATTTTCGGCGGCATCACCCTGATTCTCTGGTCCGGCGCGCGCAGCGTGGTGTCCGGCAGCATGACCGCCGGCACGCTGACCCAATTCGTGTTCTACGCCATGATCGGCGCCGGATCGGTCGGCGCCTTGGCCGAGGTCTGGGCGGAAGTACAGCGCGCCGCCGGCGGCATGAGCCGCATCGCCGATCTGTTCGAAGAACATAGCGCATTGACAGTCACCGAAAATGCGCCGGTGCAGAATGGCAAACAGGCGATTCGTTTCGAGCAGGTCGCATTCAGCTACCCAAGCCGGCCGGATGACAAGGCCTTGTACGATTTCTCGCTGGCCATCCAGCCCGGAGAAACCGTGGCGCTGGTCGGGCCCTCGGGCGCGGGCAAGAGCACGGTGTTCCAACTGCTGCTGCGCTTCTACGATCCGCAACACGGCACAATCCGTCTGGGTGATGCACCACTGGCCACACTGGCGGTGGATGATTTGCGTCGGCAGATTGCACTGGTGCCGCAGGACCCGGTGATTTTCGGCGGAACCGCCCGCGACAACATCCGCTACGGCAATCTGGACGCCGATGACGCCGCGGTCAAACGCGCCTGCATCGCCGCCGAAGCCTGGGAGTTCATTCAGGCCCTGCCTGAGGGTCTCGACAGCGAGCTTGGCGAACACGGTGCGCGTCTGTCGGGCGGCCAACAGCAACGCATCGTGATTGCGCGCGCCCTGCTCAAGGACTCTCCCATTCTGTTGCTCGACGAAGCCACCAGCGCCCTTGATGCGCAATCCGAACGCGCCGTGCAGGTGGCGCTCGAACACCTGATGCAGGGCCGGACCACACTGGTCATCGCTCATCGCCTCGCCACCGTTCTCAAAGCCGACCGCATCGTGGTCATGGACAAGGGCCGCGTGATCGCCACCGGAACGCACCAGAGCCTGATGGCCGAGAACGGTCTGTATGCCGAACTGGCGCGACTGCAATTTCAGCAGCCGGAACTTTGAAACTGCGGCATTCGATGTTAGGGTACGCTCATCACCTGCCCGGATCGTGATCCATGCCGATACGCCGCTCTTTATTGCTTTTCGCCATATTGGTCGCCATCAGCCCGCCCTTGGGCGCCGCCGATGCCGCGCTGTTGCAACAGGCCTTGGCCCAGAATCTGACAGAACCGGCAGTGAGCACCCTGGCCGCGATACCCGACCCTGGCCGGAAGCTATTGGCGGCCCACAGCTATTACCGTTCACAGGCCTCGCTCGAAAAACGCTGGAGTTGGAGTGAAGCCCAAATCAAAGCCTATGAGGGTTCGGCCGAACAGAAACAGCTTCTGGCTGACATCAAACGCATCAGCGAACATTTCAGCAGCGCCAATCCCGGCTACAGCCTTTATGCGAACACCAAAGTGCGTAGTCTCGATAAACAGATAGCGTCCTGGAACGAAAATGCCTCGGTCGGCACCGCCTCTGCCAAGCTCATGGCTGCTCTGGATGCCGATGCCAACCTGAAGGTGGATTCCGGCAATCCGAAACTGCCCCAGCAACTGAAAACCTGGCTGGGCGCGCATACCCCGACACCGGGCCCGAATCTGGCGGCCCCCGGCTTATCTGCGCACGGGCAGATGCATGCCATCGATTTCCAGATTTCACAGAACGGCACGCTGATTGCGCCGGCCGACAGCGCAAAAGTTCAGACGGTCTGGCGGGCACAGGGCTGGGACGCTAAACTGAATGCCAGTATCAAGGCCGTTGGTCCGGCATTCGAGGGTCCACTGAGCTCGCCCGACGAACCTTGGCATTACAGCTACAGCCCCTCACACGAGGAAACCGGTCATGTCGAAATCGCTCCGTAATCTCCTGATGGCAGCCGCCCTGCCCGTCCTCGGCGCCTGTGCCGGCACCCCGGAAACGACTGCGCCAGTCGCGGATCCACTGAAAGGAACCCAATGGCAGCTGGTGGATATCCAATACATGGACGATACCGTGCTGAAACCCGACGCGGCCGGCAAATATGCCCTGCGTTTCGGCAGTGATGGCAGCGTCAGCATCAAGGCTGACTGCAATATGCTGGGCGGCAACTACACCTATACCTCACCGTCCGGACTGGAATTCGGACCGCTGCGCAGTACCATGGCATTCTGCGGCGAAAAATCCCTCTACAACCGATTCACCAAGGACATGCCGTTCGTGCGCTCGTTTGTGATCAAAGACGGCAATCTGCATCTGGCCCTGATGGCCGATGGCGGCATCTATCAATTCTCTCGGTTGCCCTGAGCAGGGCTGAGGACTTTTCATGAAATGGCGTGGTCAGCGGGAAAGCAGCAATGTCGAAATCGGCAAAAGTTGTGACACCTTTAACTCAAAATCACTTTAGTTTATATATCTAAGGAATCCGAAGATGAAAATCCGCACACTCGTTTTAGCTGTTAGCCTATGTTTTTCGAACGCTGTTTTTGCCCAAAAGATGCCTTTCTGGGGTGCAAAAGCACCGGTTTCATTTGATACCCCTTCTCAGATGCTGAAAAAAGGTGAATTTACCTGGGCACCAACTCTTGCGCCATCCGGACCTATTGTCGTATTGGTCAGTCTTGATGAACAAAGGGCATATACCTACCGTAACGGCATTCTAATCGGTACGGCTACGGTTAGTACCGGCAAGCCAGGATATGAAACACCTACCGGCGTATTCGTGACTAAGATGAAGGACAAGGACCATCACTCCAGCAAATACAACAATGCCGCAATGCCTTACACGCAGCGTTTCACTAACGACGGTGTTGCATTGCATGCGGGCGGAATACCCGGTTATCCGGAATCCCATGGCTGCGTGCATTTGCCATCAGAGTATGCCCGTCTTCTGTTTGGCGTTTCTCCGGTCGGAATGACGGTAGTCGTTAGCAATAAAAAAAGCTCGCCAGAAATCGTCAACCATCCTCCATTTCTGGCGCCCATCACGGATAAAGGTAAAATTGCCGAAAATCGGAGATTATTTCCCAATGAAGATTACCGATGGGAACCGGAGAAGTCTGCCGAAGGTGCTACTTCAGTCGTGATAAGTCGTTATGACAATCGTCTGGTCGTTCTTCGCAATGGCATTGAAATTGGACGGAGCAAAATCAAATTCCACACCAATGACCAACCGGTTGGAACACATCTGCTGGTCGCTCACGAAGATGCAGGGAATTCACTCAAGTGGATTTCATCGCCGATTACCGGTCATATGGATGACACGAATGCTTTGCCGGAATCAGAGTTGCTCAAGCAAATCATCATTCCGCATGACTTTCATGCAATGATGCTACCGGTGATTGTTTCAGGAACAACTCTGATGGTTACCGACGCCCCAATCCTCGAGCATACTACGGGGGTCGAAATGTCGGTGATGAGTTCACATCCCGACGCCTAAAATGTGATCTGTTGACTTTCGTTGGGCAAGTCAATCAGGCCTGCTCAACGGGAGTCGGATGTCAATGCAACATCTTTTCTTGGCATGTATACAAGATTCTCTGTTTTGCACTGCGAGAGCTTTGCGGTACCGGGCCCGTGCGAATAGATGAACTGCCCCAGCTTGAGGGTATCGATCATCGGCTTGGCGACTTCACGCCGAACCGCAGGACAACCCCAGGATCGGCCCAGACGGCCCATGGCCATGGCCGCGAGGGGATTCACATACGGCGCGCCATGCATCACGATCAGACGCCGCAGCGCTGATTCGTTAAAGCCTTTGCTCAGGCCATGCAGTCGCAGGGAATAGCCGTTGCCGCCCTGGTAGGTGCTGTCGGTCAGGAACAGGCCAAGACTGGTCTGGTGACTGCCTTCGCGATCGGAGAATACATTGGGAATGTCATGTCCGGACCCTTGACCATGGGCAACGTGTTCTTCGAACAGCAGTTTCTGCTGTTTCAGGTCCAGTACCCACAGGCGTGGCAGGCGCGAGGGAATGGTGTAATCGATGATGGCGACGCGGCTGGCATTGACGCCGACGCCGTTTTTACGGGCGCAGTTCATCGCGGAAACCGCTTCATTGATCACCGACGGCTTGATTTTCGGGGCCAGACGGGCAATCAACGCCGCGTCGACGGACTGGGCATGAACTTGGCTGGCGGACAGCAAACCGAGAGCAAACAGGGGAAGAAAACGCATCGGGTGCTCCAAAGGCTGAGAGACATCGCGAGATTCTATCCACCATAACGAAAACAGCGCCTGAACACAAGTCGTTTTAATGAACTAAAAATGAATCAATTCATTAAGATATGTTCAATTCTTGTTAAATGATAGTAGGTTTCAAACAGTCATCAAGTCACTGCCGTTCATGCGACTTTTGCACGCTCATCACCCCGTCACGAGATAATGCGGTCCAGGAAGGACTTCACGCCGTCGAAGAATGTGCTGGACTTCGGCGAATGCTTGGCACCGGCCTCGCCTTCAAAGGTTTTCTCGAAAGCCTCCAGCAATTCACGCTGCTTTCCGGTCAGGTTGACCGGAGTTTCCACCACCACCCGGCACAGCAGATCGCCGGTGCCGTGGCTACGCACCGATTTCACACCTTTGCCGCGCAGACGGAACACTTTTCCGGTCTGGGTTTCGACCGGTACTTTCACCAATGCTTCGCCTTGCAGGGTCGGCACCGTCAATTCAGCACCAAGCGCAGCCTGACTGAAACGGATCGGCACTTCGCAGTAAAGGTCATTGCCTTCACGCTGGAAAATCGGATGTTCGCGGACATGCACTTCCACATACAGATCACCGGCGACGCCGCCGGCCGGTGCAGCTTCGCCCTCGCC
>Ga0315903_10010370_pt1 | contig 11113 bp, 9 predicted proteins | sample LakEriMetagenome_7_FD_203524 | JGI IMG/M metagenome (GOLD analysis project Ga0315903, IMG submission 203524) | Freshwater fungal communities from buoy surface, Lake Erie, Ohio, United States - Buoy 2 MA119 | ecosystem: Environmental > Aquatic > Freshwater > Lake | place: USA: Lake Erie, Ohio... | reverse complement strand
ATATTGAAGCGTTACTGGAACGATGCCGCAGCGGTGCTGCGCTTGGTTGGTCGTGGCTGGCTGCTCGATCAAGCAAACGCTTCGAGCAAAACAGCGGTGTCACAATAATTTAGCAATCTGGTATGAGGCCGTCGAATCGTGCATAAATCGTTCGGCGTTGCTCCCGAGCACGAACTCCTCCAACCACGAGTCGTCGTGTGATCCAATCACTACAAGCTCGATTTTTTCCGCCTTCACATGCGCGGTGATTGCGGCAGCGGGCGATTCCCCTTCGAGAATCAAACTGCTTGATTTGATGTCAGCAAGCCGATCAATGAAAGGCTCAAGAAACCCATTCAAGCGGCTCTTGGTGCGTTCACTCACAATGGTTTCATAGCTGGTCTCATCATCTATCTGCGATTCGAGCAAGCGCCCCCAAGGGTCCCGCGAGGGAGGGAACATGACATGGATGATTTCCAGCGACGCCTGATGGGCCTTTGCAATCTCAATAGCGCGGCCGAGTCCGGCTGCTGAGGAGAGGGAGAAATCCACACATGCGGCGATACTGCTTGCCTGCTTTCCCAGCCAATCCCGGAGGATCAACACATCCGCGGGAATCGACCGCGCGCAGTGTGCCGCCACCGTTCCAAGACGCCCTTTCGAAACATCGTGGGCACCCAAAACGAGCAGTTCCGCGTCCTGTTCCTTCACGATGTCATGAATCACCCGGTAGGCACGTCCAATCCGGACCGTGATCCCGACCGGCACCCTTCCGCAGGATTTCGCCACGAGTTCTTCAAGGCGCCGGGTGATCTCCGCCATTCGATCCTCGGTGGCGGTGGCCTTGATGCCCATGGTTTCCTCCCAGTCCTTCAGACGACTCTTGCTTATCACATGCACGGCGATCAATGGCCGTTCCCATGCAGCAGCCAATTTCGCGGCATGAGCAAGCACCTGAAACGAAGACGAGGAGAAATCGACCGCAGCGATGATTGGGGGAGGGGTTTTCACGGGTACAATATCGACCGGGTCGCATGGAATCGCAACCGCCGGCTAGAACCCGGACGCGTGAAATCGACGACCTTGACCATAGGCACTTCAACAAGAAGCGGTGAGGTTATTGTCGGGGGCTCTTCTTTATGGTGGGGAGGCTTTTTCAAGGGTGGCCACGACATACGCCACATACATCGCAAGCAACACCCCCCCCCGCCAACGCCCGAGCGTGCCGCCACGTGCGGGCAGAATCATGAGTGTCGTGATGACCCCGAAACCAAGACTTGGCAGCAACTCCGGGAAGTTCGCCGGATACGGGTGGATCAGGGCCGCGAGCGCCGCGATGAGCAAGGCGTTGAAAACATTGCTGCCCAGGATGTTTCCCAGACCCACATCGTGATGACCCCGGATGCGTGCGATGATCGTCGTGGCCAGCTCAGGGGTGCCGGTGGCCACGGCCACCACCACCGCGCCGACGATGAAGGGACTCCAGCCCAGTTCCGACGCGATCCCCGTGCCGCCATGCACCACGAACCGCGCCGCAGCGATGAGCAGTGCCAGCCCTGCCGCCACTTGAATCACGATTTTGAGCGATGATGCCCGGCCCGCTTCGATCACCTCCTCCTTGTTCCTTGCCCGATGCCGTCGCGCATGACGCACCACCATTGCCAGCCATGCCGCAAATAAACCAATAAGCACCAGCGCGTCGAGCCGCGAGAACCAGCCATCCCACAGCACCGCCGCCAAGATGAAGGGCACCGCCAGCGCGCAGGCCCAGTCACGCCTCACGCCAGGATCATCCGCCTTCATGCCGGAAAGCGACAGCACGAGGGCGAGCACCAGCGCGATGTTCACCACATTGCTGCCGAGCACATCGCCCAGCGAGATTTGCGGCACTCCATCCACTGCCGCCTGAATGGCCACCATCAACTCCGGGGCAGAGGTGCCGAACGCCGCCACCGTCACCCCGATCACAGCCACCGGCCAGCGTGCCCATCTGGCCAACCCTACCGAGCCATCGACAAACAAAGAGCCGCCAAACCATGCCAGCACCACGCCTGCGAGCAACAGAAGAATTGAGGCAATCATAAAGTAATAATGGACGGGTGTGCCACGGACGCCGGCCGATCCTGCATCCGTGGCACACCACGCTCAGGATTCAGAAAAGAATGCCTCGCATCCGGTTCTTAACAATTTTATCGTAACATGAATGGATTTATAACCCAAGCCAAGGTTTTTCCAGATGACTCCTCCCGCCACCACTGCGCACCAGATGGCCGCCGCAGACGTCTGTAAGCAGACCGGCAGCGACCCGGCTCTCGGCCTTTCTCATGAGGAGGTCGCCCGCCGACTCGCGCAGCATGGAGCGAACACCTTGCCAGAGGAGGCGAGGAAGCCTCTGTGGCGGGTCTTCCTGCGTCAGTTCGCCAGCCCGCTGATCTATATTCTCCTCGCCGCCGCCATGCTCGCCGCCGCGCTCGGCAAGCATGAGGATGCGCTGGTCATTCTCATCGTGGTGCTGGTCAACTCGATCATCGGCACCATCCAGGAGGGCCGCGCGGAGCGCTCGATGGCGTCGCTGCGGAAACTCTCCGCCCTGCATGTGCGCGTGTTGCGTGGTGGCAAGGAGGAGATGGTCGCCGCGAGTGATCTTGTGCCGGGCGATATCATGCTGCTCGCCGCTGGTGACGCGGTGGGCGCGGATGCGCGTCTGCTGGAAGCCGTTGCGCTGGAAGCAGCCGAGGCGGCGCTTACCGGGGAATCATTGCCAGTCGCAAAACAGATCGAGCCACTTCCCGCTGACACACTGATCGCAGACCGGCTGAACATGTTGTTCTCCGGCACGCACATCACCGCCGGGCGTGGCAAGGCGCTCGTGGTGGCAACGGGGCAGTCCACCGAAGTGGGCAAGATCGCACGCCTGACCACTGGAGCCGTGGAACTCAAGACGCCGCTCGAAGTGCGCATGGACCAGTTTGGCCGCCAGCTGGTAGTGGCGTCCATCGTGATGGTGGCGCTCGTGATCGCGGTGGGACTGCTGCGCGGCATGGCCGTCGTGGATATTTTGATGGTGGCCATCAGCCAGATGGTTTCGCTCGTGCCGGAGGGTTTGCCCGTGGCGCTGACCATTGCACTGGCAGTGGGAATGCAGCGCATGGCGGCGAAAGGAGCCATCGTGCGCAGGCTCGCGGCAGTGGAGACACTTGGCTCCACGAACATCATCTGCTCGGACAAGACCGGCACGCTGACGAAGAACGAGATGACCGTCACCGCGCTATGGTTGCCGGATGGCCGGAAGATCGAAGTCTCCGGCTCTGGCTACGCGCCGGAAGGAACGCTGTCGTGCGATGGACGCGAGCTTGTGCCAGCGAGTGACGCGGCATTGCGCCTCCTTCTCGAAGCCGGTGCGCTGTGCAACGATTCGCAACTTGTGCCACCGACCTCTGAGGAAACGCGATGGCGTGCGCTGGGCGACCCCACGGAGTCCGCGCTGCTCACCGTGGCTCTGAAGGGTTGCATTGAACCAACGCAGATGCGTCACGAGTGGACGCGCCGCGCGGAGATTCCCTTCGACTCCGCCAGCAAGCTCATGGCCACGCAGCATGGCCATACGCACCGGACCAATCGCGTTTTCATCAAAGGCGCACCGGAGATGCTGCTGCCGCTCTGCGGCCACGCTCGCCATGGTGATGAGGTGCTGACGCTGGATGACACCGCGCGTCGTGGCATTCTAAATGCAGGCGAGCAAATGGCGCTGCAAGCCTTGCGCCTGCTCGCTGTAGCGATGGTGGATGAAGCGGAGATGGATGAAGACGCAGGCTTCGATCAATTCAACGGACGCGCCGTTTTCCTCGGTCTCATCGGCCAGATGGATCCGCCCCGCGAGGAAGTGAAGGCCGCTGTCGCCGAGTGTCGTGCCGCGGGTATCCGGCCCGTGATGGTGACGGGCGACCACAAAGCCACCGGCCTCGCCATTGCGCGCATGTTGGGCATGGCAGGCGATGGTGACCGCGCCGTGGATGGGCGCGAGTTGGAGGAGATGACCGAGCAGGATCTCATCGCTGATCTCGATCACATCGCCGTCTTTGCAAGAGTGCATCCGGCGCAGAAACTTCGCATCGTCGAGGCGTTACAGTCGCAGCGCAACGTCGTCGCCATGACTGGTGACGGTGTGAACGACGCGCCCGCGCTCGCCCGCGCGGATGTCGGCGTGGCAATGGGCATCACCGGCACTGAAGTAGCGAAAGGTGCGGCAAAGATCGTCATCACCGACGACAACTTTGCCACCATCGTCAATGCCGTTGAGCAGGGGCGGCTGGTGTATGGCAACATCCAGAAGCTGCTGCTCTTCCTGTTCGCCACCTCGATTGATGAAGTGATCATCCTGCTGGGCGCCTTGCTGTTTGGGTATCCACTGCCGCTGGCTGCCGTGCAGATTCTTTGGATCAACCTCGTCACCGAAGGCACGCTCACGCTCAACCTCGTCATGGAAGGCCCCGAGGGCGATGAAATGCAGCACAAACCTCTCCGCACCAGTGAGCCACTCATCACGCGCCCGATGCTGCGCCGCATGGCAGTCATGGTGCCCACATCCGTCGCGGCCACGCTGGGCTACTTCATCTGGCGGCTCTCCACCGGCGCACCCTTTGCCTTGGTGCAGACCGAGACCTTCACCCTGCTCGCCGTGTGCCAGTGGTTCAATGTGTTGAACTGCGAGAGTGCCACGCGCTCGACGCTACGGCTCGGCCTGCTCAAGAACCGGTGGCTGCTCGGCGGTCTCGTGCTGGCCAATCTACTTCAACTCGCCGTTGTTTACATCCCGCCGATGAACAAGCTCTTCCACACCGCGTCAATCTCGCTCGAGCATTTCGTCATCATCGGGGTCGTGGCCAGCAGCGTGCTGTGGACTGAGGAGATTCGGAAATGGTTTGTGCGTCATCGGATGAGCGGCGATTCATCAAGACGTTTTGAGAGAAACTTTCCGTAGGGTTGAAGCGATGGAGACGCCCGCGAAAATAGCTCCCTTGGACTGAGATTTCCGAACTCCGGCGATCTGACCGGTGCTTCCGAATAGGCCGCTGCCGGGTTTCTCCGCATTTCCTCCGCGTCGATGCTTGTCTTGTCGGACTGGGTTTTGTAATCCCTTCCGCCATGAAGCTCGGCTACACGATTCTCTACGTGAAGGATGTCCCCCGGTCCGTGGCTTTTTACGAGGATGCCTTCGGCCTCACCCGTCGCTTTGTCCACGAGGCGGGCATGTATGCCGAGATGGACACCGGAGCCACCACGCTCTCGTTCGCCGCGAATGGCCTGGCGAAATCCAACCTGCCCGGCGGCTTTCAGGAAAACCATCCGTCCGAACTGCCGCTGCTAGGACTTTGCTTTCTGCGGGAGGCCCCTGAAAGAGCCATTGAGTCGGACCGGCAGGCGGGGAAATGGGGGTTGATCCGCCACCGCTGCGGATACTGGCCGGTCGTGAGCGCGCATCGCGAGGGCGAGCAAATCGGCGAGTTCACGTAAAACTGCGTGAACCGGATTCCCTCCGCCGCGAGTCGATCGACGTGCGGCGTTTTCGCATCCTTGTTTCCGAAGCACGAGAAATCGCCCCAGCCCATGTCGTCGAGCAAAACGACGACGATGTTCGGATGCGGCGCCGCCGGCGCGGTGCTGAATGCGAGCAGTGGGAGCGCGAGGATTGCGAACAGGAGTTTCATAGGTGAACTGGAGCGTCTGCGGCTTTTGCTAAAACTCCCAGCGGCGCGACTTGCCGCCCGAGGTGAGTTCGATCCAATCGACCGCGATGTCATCGCCCGGCAGGAAAAGGCGGAGGATTCCCTGCTTGTCCGGCACGGCGTGAACGGGCGCGGTGATCTCGGTCCACTCGCAGGCCTTCACGCTGAATTCCGCGGGCTTCGGAACCTCGGCGGGCGGTGTCCCGGCCGACGGCAGCCACGCGACTTTGCCGCTCGTGCCGTTGGATTTGATCCGCGCTTTCAGCGTGACTCCAGCGGCGAGCGGGCCGGGTGCGAAGCCGAGAAACGGCGCGTCGCCCTCCGCTTTGATCATCATAATTCCGTCCTTCACCTTCGCCGTGCATGCGCGGGCTTTCCAGCCTTGCAGCGCTCCGTCCACTTTCTCGGGCGCTGCTGCTGCGGGGGCCGGTGCGGCTTTTGGTTTCACGCGCATTTTGCCTTTGCCCTCCTCGTCGGGACGGTATTTCGCGGGATCAAAAGAGGGGTTCGGGATCGGCACGATTGCGTTGGTGTCGGTGAGAAATTTTGCGATTTGCGCATCCATCGTTTTCACGCGCTCCGGTTCCTTCGCTGCGAGATCGTTCTGCTCGCCGATGTCCTCGCGAAGATTGAAGAGATTCCAGCGGTGCGCGCTGTTTTCGCCCTGATGGAAAAGGCGGATGAGCTTCCAGTCGCCGTCGTGGACGACGATCGACGGTGGCAGCCAGTCGGGAACAGGCGGGGAGTGCGGAAAATAGGTGAAGATGGGGCCGCGCTCAAACGGCTGTCCGCGCAGAGCCGGGACGATGCTTTTGCCGTCGAACGGAACATCAGCGGGCCGTGGCAGGCCGAGCAGTTCAAGGAACGTCGGGAAGAGGTCGGTGCTCTGAATGAGCGCGTCGCTGCGCGTTCCGGGTGCGGTGGCGCCGGGAACGCTGGCGATGAACGGGACGCGGATTCCGCCCTCATAGACGGTCGCTTTTCCCCCGCGAAGCGGGGCGTTGCTCGTGGGCACGACTCCATCCACGTCGCTGTACATGTTGCCGCCGTTGTCCGAGGTGAAAACGATGATCGTTCTGTCTGCGAGCTTCAGCCGGTCGAGTGTGTCGAGCAGCGTGCCGATTGCGTCGTCCATGCTCTCGACCATCGCGGCGTAGGTCGGGCAATGCTGCGGTTCGGCGGGGTCGGCGGTCTTCGCGTATTTTTCGATCAGCGCCTTTTTTGCGTCGAACGGCGCGTGGACGCTGAACATCCAGTAGTTGAGGAAAAACGGGCGGTCCTTGTGTTTCTCGAGGAAGGCCGTGGCCTCCTTCGCCATGCGGTCTTCGATGTGTTGGCCGGGCACGGCAGGGTCGGCGTCGAAGTCCTTGAACTTCCACGGCGCGACGAAACTGCCCGCCGGACCGGGACCGGGATGATGCGGGATATCGACATCGAATCCCTGCTCCAGCGGCGAGTAAGGCTCCGGCCCGAGGTGCCATTTTCCAAAGTGCCCGGTCGCGTAGCCGGCGGCTTTCAGCGTCTCGGCGAGCGTCGTGTACGTGGTGTTCAGCCGCGTGACAGGAACCGGGTCGATGGCTTTTTCCCCCGGCGCGGCTTTCACGCCTAGCGTGGTTTTCAAGACGACTTGCGCGACGTGGCAATTCGGCGTGGTGAGCCCGGTGCGCGCAGGATGCAGGCCGGTGAGGATGCTGGAGCGTGTGGGCGAGCACAGCGGACTGGCGGAATACGCGCGGGTGAAAAGCATGCCGCGCTTTGCGAGCCGGTCGAGGTTCGGGGTTTTGTGAAACTTCGTCTTTCCGTACGGCGTGGTGTCCGCCCAGCCGAGATCGTCGGCGAGGATGAAAAGGATGTTCGGCTTTGGCTCTGCGCCGCGAGCCAGCATCGCGAGCGCGAGCAGCAGGGCGAGGATTGGGAAAAGCGGGCGGGATTGTTGTTTGGAAAAAGGAGACATTTGGAATGATTGGCGAACCTCGTGCGTTGCCGGTTGGATGAAATAGAGCGCGGACGCATGTGCAATAGCGGAACCGGGCTCGATCGGGACGACGCGTCGGTACAAAACGAAACCGGCGGAACATTTCTGCTCCGCCGGTTTGCTTGTGAGTCTTGGGACCCGAATTTACTTCAGGACGGCCTGGTGGAATTCGAACCAGTCGTCGAGGTTGTTCAGGTTCACGGCGTCGGGAAGGACGCTGCCGTCGTCGGCGAGGCCGTTTGCGCCGAGGATGCCCTTGCGGGTGTCGTCAGCGTGGATGTAGCCGAGGATGGCGAGGTTGTGCTTGTGGATGTCTGCCTTGGTCAGCTTTTTGCCGTTCTGGCGGACCCATGCCTCGAAGGCAGGATACGTGGGCTTGCTGCCCGCGATGAAGCTCTTCACGGCTTCGGGATCGAGGCCGAGGGCTGCGCAGGTCATCGAGTCGTAGCCGGCGCCGAGGCCGGGATATCCGGCTGCGAGTTTGCCAGCGGCTTCGAGGCTGACTTTCAGCCAGAGGCGCGGGAGGTGGAGTGCGCCGAGGGGGCCGGCGACTGCGGAACTAATCATTGGGACGTGGCTCATGGTAGTGTGTGTATTATTGGTTTGTTTGTTGGTTTGTTTTTGTCCCGCTTGGTGCGGGCAAAGTGTTTATTTCTTTTTCTTCGCGGGCGCTTTTTTGCCGCGGCCTTTGAAGGTGAGTTCTGCGATGCCGCTCTTGTCGAGTTCGCCAAAGCCGAGCTTCGTGAGCTTCGTGTATTGGGCCAATGTGGCGGCTGCGAGCGGGAGCTTCAGTTTCAGCTTTTTCGCGAGCTTGAGCGCGATGCCGCTGTCCTTCGCTGCGTGCGATGCGCTGAAGAAGCACGAGTGGTCGCGGTTCACCATGTCTTCGCCGTCGGTGGCGAGCACGCGGCTGTTTGCGCCGGTCTGGCTGAAAACTTCCATCACCGTCTTGAGGTCGAGCTTCATCGCGTCCGCGAGACCGAGGCCTTCGGCGAGCGCGGCGGTATTGATGTTCATGACCATGTTGACGAGCGCTTTCACCTGCGCGGCCTGACCGGTCTTGCCGATGTGGCGCATCAGCTTTCCTTCGTCGGAGAGCTTCGTGAGAATCGGCTTCACCTTCGCGAACGTGTCGGAATCGCCGCCCACCATGAGATAAAGCGTGCCGGCGCGGGCCTGGCTGATCGACGAGGCCATGCAGCCTTCGAGCGAGCGGGCTCCGGCTTTTTTCGCGAGCTTCTCCACCGCGATGTGTGTCTCGGGCGAAATCGTGGCGCAATTTACAAAGACGCGGCCTTTCGCGCCCTTGAGCAGGTTGTCCTTCTTGTTGGCGAAGACGTTGAGCTGCGCCTTGTCGTCGGTGACGACGGTGATGACGACATCGCTCAGCTCCGTGACGCGCGCCAGCGAGGTGCAGGCTTCCGCGCCGATTTCCTTTGCGAGGTCCGCGGCGGCGGGTTTGTAGATGTCATAGACAGCGGTGACGTTGTAACCAACGTCTTTGAGGCGGCGGGCCATGTTGGCACCCATGCGGCCAACTCCAACGAATCCGATACGTTCAGGCATAATGTAGGTATTAAAGTGAGGTGGTGTTTCTAGCGGGGAGGTTTTTACACTGGCAAGCGTGACGTGCGAAAAACTTTCCCAGACGCAATGCGGCTACTTCCGAGCGAGGACGGCGAGATCGTGGATGCTCCAGAAGTTTCCTTTGGCGCGCTCGGTCTGTGTGATTTTCACGAACTTCGCCCTGGTCGCTGGGAATGAGATTTCCGTGACGGGAGCGTTTCCCTTGCCGTTGGCGACAGGGCTCCACTTTGCTCCGTCTGTGCTGATTTCCACTTTGTATCCGCGCGGGTAATCTTTGCCGGAATTCGCGCTATCGAGGCGGAGACCCGTGACGTTTGTTTCCGCGGGAAGCTCAATTTGGAACCACTGGCCGGGAGCTTGAACAACTCCGGTATCCCAGCGGGTGTCTGCTTTGCTATCCACAGCGGCGTCACAGCCGTCCGGCTTGTTGCTGGCGGTAAGCTTCCAGTCTTTTTTGTTTTGGAGCGACTCGGGCAAAGCGGCCCGGAGTTCCTGTTCGGTCCACGGCTGGGTGCGACCCTTGTAGGCGGCGCGGATGCGGGCGACATCGCTCTCCGTAACAAGGCTGGCTTTATTTCCAAAACTCACGCGCGTGTAGCTGGCAATGGCGGCGATCCACGCATCGTCATTAGTGCCCATCGGCATCATTTGGGATTCATATGTTTTGCCGTTGAGCGGACCGCCGATGCCGTGGAGAAGCACCATCAAAGTACCGTCGGGATGCCCTGTAACGGTCTTCGATCCGGCGAGCGAGGGCGCGAGCGTGGTGCCTGCGGGTTGTCCCTGGATGGGTGTTCCTTTTCCATCGGCGCCATGGCACGCAAAGCAAAGCTCCCTGTAAATCCCCTCGCCTTTTTTGATACGTGCAAGTTCCGCGCGGTTGAAGTCGCCTTTCTCCACTTTCTCCTCCTGGATCATTTTCGATCCGATTTCCTTCACTCCCACGCTCTTCGTGGATGCGAGCGTATCGGCGGCGAGCTTTTGCCAATCGGGGAGATTCAGTGCTTTGGCGGTGCCGAAGGCCTGGATGACCACATTCGGATCCTGGTCCGCCATGAGCGCGAGAAGTTCGGGAGCCAAGGATTTGTCGCCTGCTTTCACGAGCGTCTCGGTGGCGCGAAGAGCGTTCTCGCGGACGCGCGGGCTGCTGTCCTTCAGCTTCTCGCGGGCGAGTTTGGCGTCGAGTGCGCCGAGGCCTTCAAGCGTCCACATTGCGTGCGCACGGGCGAGCGGGTTTGTGTTCTCGAGGGCCATTTTTGCAAGCGCGGGGACGACTGATTTATCCTGCCGGACAACGAGCAGCTTTTGCGCATTATCGCGCCACCAGCCGTTCGGGTGCGCGAGATGCGCGACGAGATCGGCGCTCTTTTCATCGAGCATCCGGGGCTGCGGACCGGGCTTGTGATCTTTGTGGACGAGCCGCCAGATGCGACCGCGACCGATGTTTTTATCGAGGCCGTAGCGCTGAATCATCGGGCGAAGGAACGAACCTGCGCGCGTCCAGTTCCCCTCCTGAATGATGCCGCGGTATGCGTCCACGATATACAGGCAGCCATCCGGTCCCGTCTTCATGTCCACGGGGCGAAAGTGCGCATCGGTGCTGCGGATGAACTCGCTCTTTTCATGCGGGTTGGTGAGCTGCTAGGACTTTGCTTTCTGCGGGAGGCCCCTGAAAGAGCCATTGAGTCGGACCGGCAGGCGGGGAAATGGGGGTTGCGGGGTGTCCCGGTTTTTCGTGAATGTCCGAAAGGTGGCTTTGAGTTAAGCTACGGCCGGAGTTGTTAGTCGTTGGTTGTGGTTTGTTTGCAGGGAGAGTCTCTGACGGGTGATTCTGCGGCGATCGCGG
>Ga0315903_10010369_pt1 | contig 11114 bp, 16 predicted proteins | sample LakEriMetagenome_7_FD_203524 | JGI IMG/M metagenome (GOLD analysis project Ga0315903, IMG submission 203524) | Freshwater fungal communities from buoy surface, Lake Erie, Ohio, United States - Buoy 2 MA119 | ecosystem: Environmental > Aquatic > Freshwater > Lake | place: USA: Lake Erie, Ohio... | reverse complement strand
GCAGCGCAGTTGGAAGCCTACATGGCCCAACAGCAGAACAACAAGCCCCTTGAGCCGAAGGTCGAGAATAATCCCTACGCCAACATCTCCTCTATCGAGGATCTGGGAAAGAAGTCACAGGAAGTGGCTGATGTTGTGGAGTGGGCAGAAGATATTCTGGATCGCGCTGAACACCTCGGCTACGAAGATGTAGCTGCTACGGTGGATGGGCGCGAACTGACCAAGGCTCAGGTAAAGGAGACGCTTCGCAACGCCCGAAAGGCTCGCGACAAGTTTCTCCCAGCGCAGAAGAAGGAGATTGAAGCTGGAATGCAGCGCAAAGGTCTCCGCTCTGCTTTTGAGCAACAGGCAGTTAAAGAGCTTGAGTGGCTTTCCACTCAGGAAGATAATGACATTAAACGCCAGTTCTTTGCAATGCTTAACGATCCGCGCCTCAAGGGTGTGGAAGAAGCGTTGCCGGATGTTGCTCCTCAGTTGCCCTACATCTTGGCTCATGCTGCCAACTCGATGTTTGCGCGAAAGATTATCCCGATGGACGGCAAGCCTTCGCCAAAGTTGACTCCTCCCGGTTCTCCCTCCGCTACTGCGGCTGCGGGTGATCGGACGCCATCTTCCGGTGAGCGCAACATGAAGGAAGTGTCTAAGCGGTTGGCAGACTCAGGAAGCGTAAGTGACTTCATCGCCCTTCGTGCAGCACAACTCTCTAAACGCAAGTAACCTACTACTACAATGGCTTTTTCTTCTACCTACGATACGACCAATCCGGGTTCGGCGGTTTCCAACCGCGAAGACCTTCTCGATGTCCTGACGATCCTCGCTCCTGAGGAGACTCCGGTTCTCTCGTCTGCTGCTAAGTCCAAGGCGTCCGCTACCTTCGTGGAGTGGACCGTTGACAGCCTCTCGGCTCCCGTAACCACGGGCGTTGCCGAGGGTAGCGATGTCACCGTCTTCACGGACAAGTTCGCCAACCGCGCTCGTCTGGGTAACTACATCCAGAAGTTCCGTCGCGACTTCATGGTGTCGGACCTCCAGAACGCTGTTGATAGCGTTGGTCCGGCCAAGATTGCTCAGGCCGAGGCCAAGGCTGTCCGCGAGATCAAGCGCGACATCGAGGCCACCCTGTGCTCCAACAACGACCGCACGGTGGAGGATGGTGCTGGCACCCCCTACGGCCTGCGCGGCCTTGGTGACTGGATTGACTCGGCTGGTCCGGCGGATGTTCCGTCCACCTATCGCACCCCGTCTGGCTCGATCCATGGCTCGGGTACGTTCAACGAGACCGTGTTCAACAACCTCATCACCTCGATCTACCGTGTTACGGGTACGTCGAACGGCCTGACGCTGGTTGCCGACACGGCCCTCCGTCGCGTTATCAGCGACTTTGCTCGTACCTCGGGCAGCACGGACTACTCGGTTCGTCGCGTGGCTTACGAGGGCGGCGAAGCCTCGATCAAGCTGTCGGTTGAACTCTATGAGTCCGACCACGGCATCGTGTCCATCGTCAACATGAATCCGGACTGTGCGCCGGACATCACGAACAAGGACACGGGTTACCTCGTGAATCCGGAGTTCTACGGTGTCGCTGAGCTTATTCCGCTCGGCTCGACCCGCCTGCCGAACCTCGGCGGTGGCGAGCGCGGCTATGTTGACTGTGCCCTGACGATGCTGGTGAAGCATCCCGGTGCTCATGGTAAGATCACGGTGCTCAGCTAATCCCTAACATAAGGAACCACTACAATGGCTAAACTTACCATTAACGAAGCCTCCTTTGGCTACACGCACAAGTTTGCGTTCGACTTCCTCGACCTTCAGCGCACGGGTTTCCTGAGCACCATCGGTGCGGCGAACCAGTTCCGCGTTGGCAAGCTGCTTCCGGGCAGCATTGTTGACACGGCTGTGCTCTATCAGGTTGTTGCGGAAGCTGGCGCGTCCAATCTCACGATTGACTTCGGCGTTACGGCGGCTGATCCGGACGAACTGATTGACAATAGCGACGTTGACGCGATGACGCAAGTCATCTGGAACACGGGCGATGCCTTCCTTGGCACCGACTCCGGTAGTGCGACGACGGCTAACGTCATCAATGGCTACGCTAACAACACGGCTAACTCGGTTGACCTGTTGGTTGAGTTCAACGGCACGGTGTCTAGCCTTACGGCTGGTAGCTGGGTGCTGGCGTGGCGTCAGATGGACCCCCCGACGTCCTAAAATAAGTTCTTGTGCTACAATGAGCCACCCTCTTAATTGGGGGTGGCTTTTTTATGCACATCAAAGTAGCTACGCCCGAATACACTCGGGAGGAAATCGAAAACGAGATTCGCAAGGAAATTGTCCGCAGCCTTGAGATTGAAAAGGCTACGGAGTCTGAGCGTGTCAATCTGGCAAAGGCTCAAGCCTCGCTGATTAAGGGCCACAAGTCGATTCCCGGCTTGGGTAAGTGCGTAGGCGTAATGCCTGCGCGGGAGTACTTCCGGCTAGTGAAGAAGTATGGCTATCCGGCGGTGCATAGCCGCGAGTTTTTGTCCTACTTCAACAAGAAGATGCCAGAGCTTTCGCCCAATAAAGCGTAATGACCAATCGCACATACACCGACCTGTTCGACCTAATCGAGTCCCTTGCGGGAGTTGATGAGTTTGCGCCTACGGAAGCTACGAAGATTCTGGCAATGGCCAACAGGCGGATGCGGCAGGCTTATGACGCTTGCGATGTTTGGCCGCGTTATATGCGGCTCGATGCCCGTCCTGCGCCTAATGGCTATGTTCCCTACAACTATGACGCAGCGGCTGGCGCACGCATTATTTCATCCGCCTCTCGTAGTGGAGACGTAGTAACGATTAATACCTCTGGCTCTGCGTTCGATGTAGTTAGTGGTCAGAATGTTACGATTTCTGGATTGTCTGGATCGGTCAATCCTAATGGCACTTTTCAAGTTTATGCGGTTGATGGCACGCAACTTACATACAAACTTGATGGGGCAACGGGAAGCGAAACCTATACCACTCCGGGACAATGCACTCCAGTTGCTATTCCGGATGTCGAGATTTTCATGCGGCTGCACGACCGCAACCCCGTGCAGGGGATTGGCGGCTGGGAGTATGACTTCTTTGTAGATGTAAATGGTGCTAAGGTTGTTGGCAACAATCCAGAACTCGACGGATTTTTTGTTACCTATAAGTCCATCTGGGACGGTCCTTACACAACTTTATCTGCTAACATTCCTCAAGAGTGGTTCTATTACGCAGCACACGCCACCTACGCCGACTTTCTTCGCATGGACGGTCAAGTGGACAAGGCAATGGCTGAAGAAGCCCTTGCCCAGATGTACCTCGACACCGAGCTTACCAAGGTGCCGCAAATGCGTAACATGAACAACCTCTTTCGCCGCATATCCACTTACACGTCACGTCAGTCTCGCTAACCATGAATAACTCTCTTATTGTCAATCTCTACCCCAAGCCTACCGGAGAGGCGGATCAACGGCTCACGGTGAGTACTACTCCGGTGACTTTGACGGAGAATTGGACTGCCGCGAATACCAAGTATCTGCTCATCGACATCCAAACTGCGGATGTTTATGTCACCTTTGATGGTAGCGTTCCTTCGTCTACCAATGGGCATCTGTTTAAGACCACCGGACAGCCCTTTTTCTGGAGCCGAGAAGCTGCTCGCGTAGCGCGATTTATCCGCGCTGGAGCCACCGATGCTTTTGTGATGGCAACCCCCTTCACCGTTTAAGCCATGCCTAACGCACGCATCGTCAATACTCCGTCTCAAGCCATTCCACAGAATGGCACGACGCACAGGCAAAACACCATCAGTAGCTCGGCGGAAGCTGTGGTGGATTGGACTCTTTCGCCGGACACGGAGCACGTTTTTGTTCAAGTAAACAACGCCACTATTCGCGTTACGTTTGATGACACGACCAATCCCACCGCTTCTTTGGGATTCCGTTTTGTCGCTGGCAGTAGTGCCTACTGGACTCGTACTTTGGCCCTTAAGGCTAGGGCTATTCGTGAGGGTGCTACGGACGGCGTGATTGAACTCCAAGAGTTGAACTACCTCTAATGGACATTTTTAAGACACTCCTGCTTGATGCCCCCGGCTCAGCTACCCTTTCGGGTACTGTGGCTGTTAGCGAGGGCGGAACGGGTGCTACAACGGCTTCTGGGGCTAGGACCAATCTCCTTCCTAGCTACGCCGGAAACGCCACCAAGGTGTTGGCTGTCAATAGCGGTGCCACCGACGTAGAGTGGGTAGCTGGGGGCGGAGGTGGTGGTAGTGGCACGGTTACTAGCGTCAACCTAACGGCTCCTGCTGCTGGTATCACCGTTAGTGGTGGGCCTATTACTGTTTCTGGATCTATTACGCTTTCTTTGGCCGATGACTTGGCTGCTGTTGAGGCTATTAGCGGCACGGGTATTATTCGCCGCACAGGAAGTAACACTTGGTCTGCTGGCACGGCGGTTAGTCTTGCAACAGAAGTTACGGGCAATCTTCCTGTTGCTAATCTGAATAGCGGCACCGGAGCTAGCGGAACCACTTTCTGGCGCGGAGATGGCACTTGGGCTACGCCTGCTGGTGGTGGTAGCGGCGATGTTGCCACCGACACGATTTGGAATGCCAAGGGTGACTTAGCTGTTGGTACTGGCAGCGACACGGCTATCCGCGTTGGTGTTGGCAGCAACAATCAGGTGCTAGTAGCCGACAGCGGTCAAACCGCTGGCGTTAAGTGGGCCGATGTAGCCAACAGTCAGCTTACTCAACCCACCGGAACTATCAACGGCACCAATACTGCCTTTACGCTGTCGTCTGCGCCAGTAGGTGATATTGTTGTCTACCTCAACGGCCTGCAAGTGGTGGAGTCTGGCTACTCCGTATCTGGTACTACGCTTACCATGACAACTGCTCCGCAGACGGGTGATGTCTTGGAGGTTTTGCTAGGTACTGCACTCGGCGGCACTCAAAAAACTATTACCTCTGGCACGGCTGCTCCTTCTGGCGGCGTTGATGGCGACATCTATCTTCAATATACCTAACCATGGCTGACAACGTAACTCTTCCCGGCACAGGCGAAGTCGTCGCAACTGACGACATCAGCGGCGTTCAATATCAGCGCATCAAGATTGCAGATGGTGCGGCTGACTCCACTACGCCCATGCGTGTGCGTGCAATCAATCCGATGGCGGATGACGCTGGTGCTGTTGTGCGTCAAGCTCCTGCCGATATGTGGTCAGCCTCATTCTCTGAGGTTGGATCTAGCTTGCTGGCTCCGCAGTTTACGCAACGTCGTCTTGGTACTGGCGTTGGCGTTTCTCAGTCGTCGGGCAACTTGGTAGTTACAAGCGGGACTACGGCAAATAGCGAGTTTTTGGCTCGTTCTACAACCACTTGGCGCGGCGCGTTTACTGCGCGTTACAAGACGATTCTTTCTCAGCGTATCGCAAACAACAACTTCGCGATGATCCTTGCGGATCTTGTTGGCGAGGGTCTGTCCTGCACGATTAACAGCGCAACCAGCATCAGCGTCACCAAGACGGATCATGGGTTTACTTCGGCCAACGTTGGGCAGTTTATGTACGTTGGCGCAATCAACGGCGCGAACGGCGTTCCCGGACGTTACGCCATCGCATCTATTCCTAACGCAAACACCATCAACTTTACGGTGGCTAGCTGGCCTGCTTCCGGTAGCTGCACCGTGGACTTGTTTGGGTACAACTACATTCGCTCGGCATATTCTGGCACGACGGCAACCAGTGCTTCCGTTGACGCTCAGCGTAATGGATGGAACTCTGGCGACACGACGGCGACCATCAACACTACTGCATCGCCGGGACACGTCATGCAGATGTACGCAGACGGTCGCAATGTCAATTGGGCCGACACGCTGGTTGCATCCTCCACTACTCCTACGGTTACTAGCCGCGCATCTCGTATTGAAGCAATTCCGGATGACGATGTGCAACTTTATTGGTTCATCTGGCTGTTCAACGGCACCACCAACCCAGCCAGCACCACCACTTGGACTGTTGGTTTCTGCTCAATTGAGGACAACGCTAACGTAGCGACGTATATCGCTGGTATTCGTCCTGTTGGCGCACAAGCTGCAATTCCTGTGACGTTTCCGGCTGCGCAAGCAGTTACGATATCGTCGGGAACGGTGAGCACCCTCTCTGCTATCTCAGCAGGAACCAACCTTATTGCTGACGTTGGTCAGCAGTATCGAGCCAATGCTACGGGTGCGGCATCTGGCACTCACTTGGTTTCTGCGGCAAACACCAATCCTACGGTGGTAAAGGCAAGCGCGGGTCGCTTGCTTGGCTATGTGCTTACGAACAACGCCGCAAGCAAGGTGTACGTTAAGTTTCACAACCAGACAACCAGCCCAACTGCCGGAACTGGCGTTGTTCGATCTGTCGGTATTCCGGCTGGTGCAACTGTAACGTTCTCTCTTGAAGGCGGAATTGCCTTTTCTACGGGTATTGCCCTGACCACCGTCACCGGAGCCGCTGACGCAGACAACACGGCAGTTGCCCTCAACGACATTGTTGGAGACATCTTTTTTGCCTAATGAAGGTACGAATCGTAGCCGACTGTTTTCTTGGAGACGTATTCCTTATTGCAGGCCAAGATGCAATTGTGTCGGATACGGACGGAGCCTTCCTAATTGATACGGGGAACGCAATCCTATTGAGCGAAGACGACAAGGGCGGATTCGCTGTACCAATGCCTGACAATGCTAACCCTTCTTCTTAAAGGCTCGCCCCCGGCGGGTGCGATATTCTGGATTAAAGTAGCTGGCACATGGAAACAAGCCACCACATATGAAAAGGTGGCTGGTACATGGAAGCTAGCAACGCCCTATATTAAAGAGTCTGGTACTTGGAAGTAATTTATGTCGCGTCCTAAAATCGCAGCTAATCAGGTTAACGCCTCTGGAACGTCCAACGGGCAAGTGCTTACGTCTAATGGTACTAATGCTTCGTGGCAGACGCTTAGTGCCGCCACTTCTGCTGACATTCAGACCTTTGACTCCTCCGGAACATGGACAAAGCCATCAGGAGCAAAGGTAGTAGAAATACACGTTATTAGCGCAGGCGGGGGTGGAGGTAGTGGTGGCCGAGGTGCTGGCCCAAGTGTTAGTGGCGGCGGCGGCGGCGCTGGCGGCGCATATTCAAGGGCTGTTTATCCGGCCTCCTATTTAGGATCTACCGAGAGCGTAACGGTGGGAGCAGGAGGCACCGGAGGTGCTGCGGTTTCAGCATCATCGACTAACGGAAATGCTGGAACCGCTGGCGGTAGTTCAAGTTTTGGAGATTGGGCGCGATGCAGCGGTGGTGGTGTTGGGCAAGGCGGAAGCAATACTGGCGCTATAGGTGGGAGCGGAAATGGTGGTGCCTCAGGAAGTACTACGGTTCATCCAAATATCCAAGCAAGCGGCGGCGTTGTTATGGGTGGGGCTGGTGGATCGAGTAGTTCATTCCTTTACTCCGAATTTGGAGGGGCTGCTGGTGGTTCTTCTGCTACCACTTCCACTCTCGGTGGGAAATCGATTCACGGTGGCCCCGGTGGTGGTGGTGGTGGCGGGATTACTTCAAGCAACCCCAACCTCGGCGGCGCGGGTGGGCGCAACGGTGACGCCGACTTGAGTGGTGGTGGTGGTGGTGCTGGCGGCGCAACAGCGGGAGCCAACGGAACCGCAGGATCTGCACCAAGCCGATCCTATTGCGGTGCGGGAGGTGGAGGTGGTGCTGCAGCAACCTCAGGCAATGCTGGAAGCGGTGGTGCAGGCGGTATTGGTGCTGGCGGTGGGGGTGGGGGCGCTGCTTTAAACACGGCTGGAAACTCTGGTGCAGGCGCTAACGGGGGCAATGGGCGCGTTGTTGTTATTACCTATTTCTAGGCCATGACCTACTATCTTGTAAAATCAGCGGCTGAAGTGACAACTATCCTCTGGGATGGTGTTTCCGCCTACACCCCGCCGGAAGGCTGGCAATTGCTTACGGAAGCGCAGTTTGCTGTGTGGCGTGAACAAAATCCCGCTCCGCCTACGCCCGTTCCTGTTCCCGAGTCAGCGTCTCCTGCATACCTTCGTGTTGCGTTGCGCAGACTTCATGGAATCACCTCTCCCATGATTTCGGCCAAGATTGAGCTTATTCCCGATCCGCAAGACCGTCAGGATGCCGACGATCTCTGGGAGTATGCTACGCAAATTCGCCGCACCCACCCTTTGGTTGTATCTCTTGCCGCATCGTTTGAGCTTACGGAAGTAGAGGTGGATCAGGTGTTTATTTTGGCTGAGCAGCTAGCTGCTTAATAGATGGACCCCAACATCCTATTTATCTTGGCTGGCTTGCCAGACAATACGCCAATTGACTTTAGGCTGTACGCTTGGGGTGCGAATGCTGGACAGCTTGGACTTGGTGACACTACGCAGCGGTTGACGCCAACTCAGGTTGGTAGTGATGTTGTTTGGAAGAACGCAGCCTGTGGCAACAGCCATTCTTTAGCCACTAAGCGTGATGGAACGTTGTGGAGTTGTGGACAAAACGGATTTGGGCAGCTAGGTCTTGGAGACACTACGCAGCGGCTTTCTTTTGTTCAAGTTGGGTCTGAATCCAATTGGGCTTTTGTCTCGGCTGGCTACTCGCAAAACAGTTGCGCTGTCAAAAACAATGGAACGCTTTGGAGTTGGGGACAAAATGATACTTTTGGTCAACTTGGACTTGGGGATAACACCAATCGCTCTTCTCCCACTCAGGTTGGCACCGACACAAATTGGCGAAGCGTTTCCTGCGGACAAACCCATGTTGTTGCCTTAAAGACTAACGGAACCCTTTGGGCGTGGGGCGAGGGTAGCCGTGGTGCGCTTGGAGACGGCACCACCGTTACTAAAAACTACCCCGTTCAAGTTGGTAGCGATACCGACTGGGCCTATGTTGCCTGTGGGCGACTTATCAGTTTTGCTCTAAAGACTGATGGCACTTTGTGGGCGTGGGGGGCAAATGACGGCAGGCTTGCCCTTGGGGCGGATACAGCGGACAAACTTTCTCCGGTACAGGTTGGCACGGGAAGCAATTGGACTATGACTGCGGCAAGCAACTCCTCTGGGTTTGCTTTGCGCAACGACGGCACTCTTTGGGGGTGGGGCAGCAACAGCGAAGGCCAGCTTGGTCTTGGCGACACCACCAACAGAACTACGCCAACCCAAGTAGGCACCGACACCAACTGGGCCAGCATTTACATCAGCAATGGAGACGGTGTAGCCACAGCAGCGACCAAAGCCGATGGCTCGATTTACAGTTGGGGCAGAAACAACGTCGGTCAATTGGGTCTTGGAGACACCACCAATCGTCTTTCTCCCACCCGCATTGGTACTGCAAACAACTGGCTAAAGGTAGTTATGGGGTCTAGTTACGCTTTGGCGATAACTCAGTAGTGGTAAAACGACCAATATGGCACTTTAAAGACTATTTAGTGGTGGTATACTCCTAATATGGCGCAAATTCAGAAAGGCACTACCTACGGTACTACCTCGCCGTCCAACCTCGTTACGTCCACCAACCTTAATGGCCACGTTGACGATGCGGTGCTTTTGCCGGGGGCTATTACCGATCAGACGGCTAAGACGGTATTGGCTTCGGGAGACACCATCCTAACCCACAGCGCAGCGGACACGGCTCTGCGAAAGACCACGGTGGCTCAGGTCTTTGCTAGTCCGCAACCCATCGGTTCCACTACTGCATCCACCGGAGCTTTCACCACCCTTTCTGCGTCTAGCACGGTGAGCGGCACGGGATTCTCTAGCTATCTCGCTTCCCCGCCCTCTATTGGCTCCACTACCCCCGCTTCCGGTGCTTTTACGAGCCTCTCCACCACGGGACAGTATAAGAGCGCGGCTACGGCTGTATCTGCTCTTAATGTCGATTGTTCGGCAGGCAACTACTTCACCAAGACGATTGGCACCAACTCCACCTTCACCTTCTCCAATGTGCCTACGGGGGTGTATGCCTTCGCCCTAGAGGTGGAGAATACGGCTGGAACCATCTCTTGGCCCTCGTCCGTTAAGTGGCCCAATGACACGGCACCCACCCTGTCTACGGGGCGCACCCACCTTTTCGTCTTCATCACCGATGATGGTGGCACCCGTTGGCGCGGAACTTCTAACGTAAATTACGTCACATGAGCTGGTTTACAGAACTACTGTTTAACGCTGGGTCCGGTGGGTTGTTTGGCATGGTGGGTTCTTTGCTGACAACGTGGATGCGCCTTCGCGAAAAGAAGGTGGATAATGAATTTCAGTTGCAACTACTAGACAAGCAGGCTGCTTCTGCTGAAGCCGTTGCAGCATGGAGTGCTTTTTCAGCATCCCAATCGGCTTCTGCTGCCGACATGACCGAGAAGGTGTCTCCGTGGGCAGCTAATGTCCGCGCCGTCACCCGCCCAGCCCTCACGGCCTTCCTTGTTATTGGAGCTTTTGTCGCCGTGTTAGTGATTGACGACGCTTTGGTTCAAGCAAATGCTTTGCAGAGTTTTCAAATGCTTGCTGGCACGGCTGTTGCGTGGTGGTTTGGATCGCGAATGGCTAACACGATTCGTAAATGATTTTTGATACTGACATCGCTAAGGTAGGTGGGGTTACAATTTTTGGTACACTTGGTACCGTGACCCTGACCCAAGTGAACGAAGTTGCCGCCTTTGTGCTTGTGCTCGTATCTATCGCGTACACAGCCACTAAGCTAATTAAGCTGCTTAAGTCCGATGAATAAGCAGTCCATGAAATGCAATGTCCCGCGCCGGGACGTGCAGGGCGGCAAGAAGTTTGTTGTTAAGGCTTGTCAAAACGGACAAGAACGGATTGTTCGTTTTGGGGATGCCAACATGACGATCAAGAAGAACCAGCCTTCCCGCAAGAAGAGCTACTGCGCTCGTTCCGGCGGAATCAAGGGGAAGAGCAACAAACTTTCGGCCAACTACTGGAGCCGTCGAGCTTGGGATTGCTAATGAAGGACCGCAACGAACGTCGCTACAAGAACCAAGAGCGTATGCTCTACCGCCGCATGAAGGAGGCTGATGAGGCCATCGAAGCTGCGGAGGACATGATGGAACACAAGGAG
>Ga0315903_10010366_pt1 | contig 11118 bp, 6 predicted proteins | sample LakEriMetagenome_7_FD_203524 | JGI IMG/M metagenome (GOLD analysis project Ga0315903, IMG submission 203524) | Freshwater fungal communities from buoy surface, Lake Erie, Ohio, United States - Buoy 2 MA119 | ecosystem: Environmental > Aquatic > Freshwater > Lake | place: USA: Lake Erie, Ohio... | reverse complement strand
TGAGTCAGTGCCTTGATTACTAATTCATCATAACCAAGTGCGTTCAAGTCTTCTGAAGAGTAAAGTCTGAAGACTTGTCCTGCTTTCTTAATTCGACTCATCTTGTTTTTGTCAATGTTCAATAAGTCTGCTAATTCTTGAGCAGTCTTAAAGACTTTATCTTCAATCGCAGAAAGAGCAGAAAGGGCAGAAAGTCTGAAACTTTCACACGCTTGTGAATAAGTCTCAGTCTTCTTTATTCCTTGCACTAATTTTGCGACTTCTTCTTCCTTAGCATCTGACAACTTGAAGAGGTTAACTACTTCATCTTGCCTTGCTTGTAGTGCCTTAATTTCATTTATTTCTTTTACTGCTTTTTCTTTCTTCTTTTCTAACTTGCTCATCTTTTCTCTTTTCTCTTTTTAGTACCCGTTCGGGTACTTTCTCATAATTCGATTATTCCATAGATTTGGCAAAATAGGGGGATTTCGAGCAATTTTTTATGTGATTTACATCACACCCACAATGTCCGAAATGTCCGAATTTGTGTTGGAAAAAAAGGTTTGTTTCGGTAAAGTTTGTGGCGAAAGTTATCCACAGGTTATCCACACCTGTGCATAAGTCCTGTGGATAACAATTTAACTATCGGCGTGTTGCCTGTGGATAACATGTGCACAACCAGCCCCAGATATCCACAAGATATCCACAACCTGTGCACAACATGTGGATAACATTGTTACCAAATCGTAACCTAAGACACGCCGTTCACAAGTTGACAAGTGCCTCACTAAGTCACTCAGCAATTCACCAGCACCACTCGGCAAACCCTAGGAGGTGCTAGGAGATAGTCTCTCACGACACATCCCACATTGGTTAGCATTAGCAGAATATAACCTAGATTAGACAGGATAAGGACAATTCTTGGGGCTTTGACCCCCCCATTTTAACTTTTTTGAGGGGGATAGCATAACACTCCCTTGTTATATTTTTGTTGGTTATTTGCCTCTGACCTGCGGAAACGTATTGTTATCTTTTTGGTACTGTTTTTTCTGTTACCATTTGCTTTGGTAACGACTTAGTTATAGTGTAAGGGTTTTTTTGTAGGTTGGCTGGTATTAAAGCCAACCAGCCAACACTATAGTATTATATATATTATTATATTACTACTACTACTGGTTAGGCTATAATAGCCGCCTAACCTGCTTCCCACATGCTTATGAGAATGGCTTTTAGAAGGGGCGTGTAGTGGCTGCTAAGTCTGGTATATCTCACCACTTGAAGGGTGAGTCGGCTAAGAAGAAGAAAAATTTTTTAACGGGTATTGCTAATGGTATGACTGTTGTCGCCGCCTCTGAGATGGCTGGTGTTAAACCTGTTACTGTTAAGTATTGGGTTAAGTCTGATGATGACTTCCGCTTGGCGTTGGACGATGCTAAGATTAAAAGGGATGATGTTAGGGCTGGGACAACCGATGCGGGCAAGTTTAAGATTCCTTTTGAGGAGTTCTCTAGGGATTACCTTGAGATGGCAGTTTTTCCGCATCAGCAGAACTTTATCTCCCTTCTTGAAAAGGGTGAGCCTGAGTGGTTGCATGACGCAATGGTTTATGAACCTGCGACTCGTAATCGTGTTCTCATTAATATCCCACCTGAGCATGCTAAGTCAACTACTATCACGGTTAACTATTCGACTTATAGAATTGCACTTGACCCCAACGTTCGCATCATCATTGTCTCAAAGACTTTATACAAAGCACGCGAATTTGTTTACGCTATTAAGCAAAGATTATCCCATCCTCGGTGGTCTAAATTACAGAAGACTTACGGACCTGAAGGTGGATGGAAAGATGACGCAGACACCTGGAAAACAGACACCGTCTATTTAGGTTCTGAAACTAGGGACTCATCTGAGAAGGACCCTACTTTGCAGGCTCTTGGTATGGGTGGTCAAATTTATGGTGCCCGTGCTGATTTAATTATTTTGGACGACTGCATTACTGGTGCCAACGCCCACGAGTGGGAAAAGCAAATCAAATGGTTGCAGCAGGAAGTTATTACACGTTTAGGTAAGAACGGTAAACTTCTCATTGTTGGCACACGTATCGGCACTAATGACTTGTATCGCGAACTTCGAAATCCAGAACATTGGTCTGGTGGTAAATCTCCTTTTACTTATTTGGCTATGCCAGCAGTGTTGGAGTTTTCCGATAACCCCAAAAACTGGGTGACTCTCTGGGCTAAGTCTGATAGACCCTGGGATGGCGATGAAGACACCACACCCGATTCTGATGGATTGTTTCCCAAGTGGGATGGTCCTACGCTGTTCAATAGGCGTTCAGAAGTCACCCCCCAAACTTGGGCTATGGTTTATCAACAGCAAGATGTTGAAGATGATTCCATATTCCCACCACTTGCTGTAACAGGTTCAATTCAAGGTATGCGTAAAGTTGGGGTTCTAAACCCTGACGCACCTGGGCACCCTGAAGAAGGTAATTTCAGAACCATTATTGGTATTGACCCTGCAATGTCTGGTGCCACTGCTGCTATATGTGTGGCTGTTGATATGAGTTCAAGTAACCAATATGTTCTTGATGCAATGAATATGACTGAACCTACCCCAGGTAAAATTAGGGAACTGATTGAAAACTGGACTTTAAAATATCAACCTAACGTAGTGGTGGTAGAAAAAAATGCTTTCCAACTCTTCCTCACCAAAGATGAGGCGATACGAGACTTTTTATCTTCAAGAGGAATCCAGTTTCGTGAGCATTACACTGGAAATAACAAATGGGACGTTGGATTCGGTGTTGCGTCTATGGCTCCACTCTTTGGGAATGTTCGAGAAGGAAAGTTCGAAAAGAACTCAAACCTGATTCATCTGCCTTCAACTGAGAACTCTGAGGGTATGAAGGCTTTGGTTAACCAACTGATTATCTGGAAACCAGATATGCAGAAGAAGCAACCACAGGACATGGTTATGGCTCTTTGGTTCACCCAACTTGTTGCACGTGAATGGCTTGAAAGAAATAATTTTGCCCCAAGGTTTACTACTTCTAGGTGGGCAACTAGAGGTCAGGTTAATACCCAAATGGTTGTTGACTTGGATGAAGAGTACGCATCTCAACAACAACAACAATTCTACATGTAAGGAATAATGATGCCAAGACCAAAAGATAATAAGAAAAAAAGCAATGACTATCGTGGTGGGTCTGCTTTATTGAAGAAACAACAAGAAGAGAACACTAAAAAATATAAAGCAATGACACCTGCACAGAAAAAAACATACATTGCTAAACAAGCAAAATCTGTTGGTAAAGGCGTAGTACAGGTTGCTTCAATGGTTGGCGGTGCAGGATTAGTACGTAAAGGTGGAGTTGCTGCTGCTCGTAAACTTGTACCTGCAAAAAAAGTTAAAATTGACCAAAGTCTTAATAAAATGAAAAAGGCTTTAAGTAACTCTAAAGCACCTGCAAGAACAACTCGTGCAAGTCAACCAACAACAGAATTAGAAAAGAACATTGGTAGACACTCAGCATTAAGAAAAAAATTTCCAAATAACGTTAAACCTTAGATTTTAAAGAAAGCAGATAATGTTAACTGTTGAACAAATTGCGATAAAGTTTGAGGCAATAAAACGCCGCAACTATGACCGCGATATTCGTATGAACAATGTGCTTGATGTTCGTAGAGGAAAGATGCAAGATATTGCACCTGACTTCTTCCCTGAAGGCACAAGCAAAGCAATGGTTGCTAACTTTGTTGATGTTGCTGCACGTGACGTTGCAGAAGTACTTGCCCCACTTCCATCATTCAACTGCATTTCACGTAACAATGGTGATAGGGCTAAAAAGAACGCTGACACCAGAACACTTATCGCAAATAACTATATTCAAACATCACGTTTGCAAACCCAAATGTACACAGGTGCAGACTGGTACGGCACTTATGGTTTCCTACCATTCATTGTTGAACCTAACGAAGAATCTGGTTTACCTTTCATACGTATCGAAAACCCAATGGGTTCATACCCAGAGTTTGACAGATTTAAAAGACTTATCTCTTTCTCAAAACGCTACGTTAAAAGCGTTGGTGAACTCATTGCAGAGTTCCCAGAATACCAAGGTGCAATTTTAGCAGGAACTAACTCTGCAACAGTTGATTACAACGCACCTATTGAAATGATTAAGTACGAAGATGCTGACCAAATAGTTTTATTCTTACCAACTAAAGGTAACTTTGTTCTACGCCAAACAGAAAACCCAATGGGTGAACTGATGGTACGTGTAGCAATGAAACCAGGTGTTGATGATGAACCACGTGGACAGTTCGATGATGTTCTATGGGTACAAATAGCACGTGCACGTTTTGCTTACCTTGCAATGGATGCTGCAGAGAAATCTGTTAACGCACCACTAGCAGTACCTAACGATGTACAAGAATTCGCTTTCGGTCCAGATGCTGTTCTAAGAACTTCACAACCACAGAATATTCGTAAAGTTGGTATGGATTTACCACCAGGAGTATTCACACAATCAGAAATATTACAACGCGAAATGCGTCTAGGTTCCAGATATCCTGAAGGACGTTCAGGTGTTCTAGATGCATCGATAGTTACAGGTCAAGGTGTTCAAGCATTATTAGGTGCTTTCGATACACAAGTTAAAACAGGTCAACAAATACTTGCTGACACCTTTGAAGATGTATTAAGTCTTGCATTCAGAATTGATGAAACATTATTCAATTTTGAAAAATCAATCTACGGTGAACGAAATGGTTCACCTTACGAATTGACTTACACCCCTGGAAAAGATATCAACGGGGATAACAACATTCAAGTACGTTACGGTCTAATGGCAGGACTTGACCCATCACGTGCTTTAATATTCTCACTACAAGCATTAGGTGCTGATTTAGTATCTAGAGATTTTGTAATGCGTGAACTGCCTTGGTCAATGAACGTTACAGGTGAACAACAACAGATTGATGTTCAACGTATGCGTGACAATTTGAACGCTGCAATGTCACAACTAGCACAAGCAATTCCACAAATGACTGCTCAAGGTCAGGATGCTTCAGATTTAGCAATGAAGATGGCTGAGGTTATAAAAGAAAGACAAAAAGGTACAGCAATAGAGGAAGCAGTAAGTAAAATATTTGCCCCTGCTCCCGCTCCTGCACCTGCCCCAGCCCCACAGATTGCCCCTGGAGGAACCTCACCTGCTCCTGTTGAGCAACCCGTCCCCTCGGCTCCAGCAGCACCTTCAGGGGCTCCCCAGGAACAACAACAGCCAATTGATTTAGCGTCAATCTTAACTCAACTACAAGGATAAACTATGCCAAGAGGCGGATATCAAAAACCTACTAATGGTGCTGTAGTTTCACCACCAGGTGCATTATCTAAACGTAAAGCAGTTGAGAATAATGCGAAAGAAAACATTCCTTCAGGTGGAGGATATGGTGAACGTAAAGCAATGCAAGAACAATTGCGAGGCGGACCTATAGCCAAATCAGAACCTGTTAAAAATTTAAGTATTAACGTTTCACCAACACCTACTGCTGGTAAAGAAAAACTTAGTACTTTTACTGACCCAACTCAAAGACCAGAAGAAGCCTTCAGTAATGGTTTCTCTTTTGGTGAAGGTTTAAGACCAACAGATATTGGTATGTCAATGGCTGGTATGCCAGTTTCAGAAGCAACTCAAGATTTACAAAAACTAGCATCATATATTCCAATATTTAGAACTGTTTCTAACTTAGAAGGTATTCCTACAACATTTAGAACATTTACTAAATATTTAGAAAGTATATTAAATAATGGAGGTCAAGGTGGACGCTCCTAGATGGGCTTTACAATTCTCTAAATATATTGATACATTTCAAGAAGATTATAATTATGCTGGTATTGCTTGGGGACTTGCACATATCCACGATTTAACAGATGAACAACATGAAGAAATACGTACACTTTTAACTAAAGAATATGGTCAATGAGTTTATTAAATGATTTTGGAAAGTCATTAACTGATGGTTTTGGCAATTTCCTTAGAGGCTATACTAACGTTGCCCAAAAAATTGGTAGAGGCGTTAGCACAGCAGGTCTTTTAACAGATGTTGATAATCCTGAATATCAAGACGGTATTCAATTAACAGACATTCAAAAGACTTACGAAAAATCTAAAGACATTAGCCCAGGGCAAGCATTCCTTGCTGCTTCTGATTTACCTTCTCCTTTTACTGCTATTCGTGGTGCTGCCCAAATTCTTGGTGATAAAACACCAACAATGTTCAAAAAAGATTTTAACATCTACGATGAACAACAACGTAAACAAGCATTTCAAAATGAAATTGTTGGTAAATTAGCATCTGGCTCTGTTGACGCTGTTGTAACCTGGTTTGCTGACCCACTAGTTATTGGTGGTAAGGCTATCAAAATAGCACGTGTTGGTGCACAGGTTGGCAAAGTTAATATACCTGGTTTAATTGAACAACGTTTACCTAAAACTGCAGAAGAAATCAGTAAGGCTGTAACCAAAGGTGGTTGGGACAGGTTCCTTGATGAAGTTATCAGACCTGATATGGATGCTTCAGCGTTACTAAAAAATAAAACAGTAAGACGCTCATCCAATCCTGAACTTCTCGCTTCAGTTTTCGGTAACATCACAGATAAAGAAGTTGGCAAGACTGTATTAAAAGCAGTCCTTGGTGACGCTGATTCTGTTAAGTTGTTAGAAAAATCAGCAAACAATTCTGATATTGCTGCAGTTATTAAACGCCAACAACGTAAAATTGATAAACTGCGTCCTAATCGTGATATTAATGCTGAAATATTAAACTCACCTGACGAATTAAATGCTCACCTTGGTGAATTTAAAGGTGTGTTAAAAAAAGATGAACTATTTGCTCAAGCATTAGAATTAGCAAAACAGAATGTTTTCTCTTATTCAGGTGGTGCTACCAGATTCGGTGCAACTGAAAGTTTAAGAGCAGCGTTTGGTCGTTCTGCTGCACAGCAAAGAGGTCTTGGTTGGATTGCTGACGATTTCCAATTAACACCATTTCATGGCATTATGCGTGTAATGACTTGGGGTGGTCGTCAACGCCCATCTGGTTGGATAACAACTAAAGGTATTAACTCTACTGGTTCTTCTGATGAACTTATTGCGTTCATGGACCAAGTTAAACCTTGGACTGGTAAGCCAGGGCAAGAATTAAAACGTAGATTTATAAACAAATACGTTGCTGCAAAAACTGATGCTGAACGTGCACAGATTGCTGAACTTATTGAACGTAAAGCCTTAACAGATATTGTTATTGCTAAAGGTTTCAACGCTCCTTTAGATACAAGAACTAAATCTAAAATAATGAGAGAATTTACTGATGTCCCAGGTGATAAATTAAATAACCTTGGTGATGTTATTTATCAAGAAACTGTTAAAAGACGTAACAGTACTTTAACAATGGCTAGAGAAAAAGGCTTCTTCTTTGACGAAGAAGGACGTAAAGTTTTTGTACCATTTGTATCTTCTCAACTTCCTGATGCTTTACCAATGATTGATATCAGACTTTTTCAAAAAATTGCTGATGAGCATGGTACTTTATTTAGAAAAGGTTACGCATATACAACTGATGCGTTGAACTCTGCTTACACTTTATTTGATTCATTCTGGAGACCAGCAACGCTTATGCGTTTAGGTTACCCACAACGTAACGTTGGTGAAGGTAGTCTTCGTGCTATGGCTTACATGAATGGTTTCATGAACTATGCCAGACCAGTTGAAGGTGTTTCTAACTTCACTAGAAACAGATTAGCCTCTGTTAAAAATAAATTAGACATGGTTAAGGCTGATAAAGGTTTAGTTGTATCTAAGAGTGGACCTGGTGTCCCAAGAGCAATTGGTACCTGGCAAGAACTTATTGATGTTCAAAAAGGTGAAATACGTTTACTCCAAGCAGATAAAAGAGTTGCTTTGGCTGAACGTAAAGAAGCCGTTAAAAATTTAAACAAGGTAACCCAAAAGGCTGCTAAGCAAAGATATAACGATAACATTAGGGCAATAGATAATCGTATTCAATTAATTGATTCATCTGTTGCTAAAGCAGGACAGAACATTGATAATTATGTTAAATCTGCCGAACGCAAAGGTATTAAAGGTAACCGTTATCGTTTAGGACAAAAAGCAGTTGTTCATAATGGTATTGAATTCAATGGTGCTTTCCAAGGCAACATTGGTGAATATGCTATGGATGCTTCAAGTGCACAGCGTAAAACATCTTTAGAGTTGTCCAACCCAATGGCTATTGGTGAAGAGTTCTCTCGTAAGAATTATGTCAGAATGGGTGTTTCTCGTATTGCACCTAAAGATATCAATGGCAACTGGAATGAAAACTACTTTTCTGCTGTTGCTGACTCTGCACGTGTTTATCGTAACGATGAAGCAGCACGTTTACTTATGCGTTCTGTTGACCCAGAAAGCATAGTTGCTTCTGTTGTCAGGGTAGCAAGCAGAGGTAGACTTGATAATAATATTAAATTTATTGACAAAAATGTTAATATCGGAAAACTTCGTGAAGATTTAATTAACTCTGGTGTTAATTGGAAAGATGCTGAAGAAGTAAGAGTTCATTTAGTTAAACTTGCTTTGTACATGAAACAAGCATTTCCAGATGCTACACTTAGACGTAAATTGTCTGAGAAAACTGTTTCAACTGCAGAGATTAGAAAAGTTTTAGAAAACAGAACTGATTTAATTCCAGTTAATGGTGGTTTATTAGCAGAAGAATCTCAAAAGAGATTCATGACTTCTTACAAGCAAACTGTTAATAAGATATTTAAATACATTGGTGCTTTACCTGAAGATACTTTAGTTCGTCACCCTTTCTATAACGCTGTATATAATCGTGCAGTATCACAGCAAGTAGACCAAGCAGTTGCTCGTGGTGCTATTAAAACACAAGATGATTTTAATAAAGTTGCAGATATGTTTGTGGCGAATGCACATCGTGTTGCCATGAAAGAAACTAATAATACTTTATACACTATTCAAAGATATTCAAACTTTGCTTCAGTATTCGCATTCTTCTCCCCATTTATCCAAGCACAACTAAATACTGTTAGAACTTGGGGAAGAATTGGTTTTGAAAACCCTCAAATAGTTGGTCGTGCTTTACAGATTTGGAACGCACCAGAAAAAGCAGGGTTTCAAGAAACAGACCCCATTACTGGTGATAGTTATATTACTTTTCAAGCATCAAGAATATTACCTAAATGGTTTGAAGAAATCGTAGGTAAAGATGCTGTTATGCGTTTTCCTAAACGTGGTTTTAACCTTGTACTTGCTGGCGACCCTTGGTGGAACCCAGGTGCAGGTCCAGTAGTCCAAGTTGCTGTTTCACAAATATTAAAGAATAACCCAGATATTGATTATGCTATATCTGAAAAGTTTGGTGTTCCAGTTCCTGCTAAACAATTATTTGATTTAGTTTTACAGAACGGTCCTTCAACTGAACCAGGTTCTTGGGATTTAATATTCCCTGCAACTGCTAAACGTGTAATTGCTGGAACTAGAGGTCCTGCTTCTAAAGAATACGCAAATAGTTTAACTGATTTGTACGCTGTTGAAATGCAACGTTACAGAGATGGCAAACGCGAAACTGAACCTACTTTTGAAGAAATGAATAAAAGAACTAGTGCGTTCTATCTTCTTCGTTTCTTAACTAACGCTACTCTTCCAGTTATTCCACAATATCGTTCAGAGTATGAATTTTATATTCAGGAATGGCGTAAAGAACAACAGACTGGTACTGATGCTCAAGGCAGAAGTGCACAGGAACGTTTTTATGAAAGATATCCAGAATACTTTGTTCTAGCACTTTCTGGTACTAAGAACATTTCTGGTTCTGATGCAAGCCCAGAATCTATTCGCCGTTTAAAAAAGAATAGTGAACTTGTAAGTGATGTTGCAGGCTATAGTCCTGAACTTGTTCAACTCATTAGCAATGATGGTGTTGAACGTGATTTTGACAAAGCCTCATATGTTTGGCAATTAACAACAGATGTTATTCCTGGAAGTAACGATAAGTATCGTAAAAAACTTTCACCTGTTGATGCTATTAAACGTCAAGATGTGGTTTCTGGTTGGATTGAATTTAACAAGTTCATGGATGGTTTTGATGCTGAACTTGAAAAAGCAGGTATTACTTCTTTGTCAAGTAATGCTGGTCAACCATATAGTGAGATTAAAAAAGGTTTCGTTGCTGAATTGAGAGCCAATAATAAAAATTGGGCTAATGATTTTGATGTTTACGAAATGGGTGCCTGGAAGAATAACATTAAAGCAATTGATGCAATTATTTCAGATGAAAAATTTATAAGAGAAAACGATTCAACTGCTTGGGCTTTGATGCGTGATTATATGGCTTCACGTGATGATTTAATTGATGAGTTGAAGAATCGTGAAAGTTTTGGTGGAAGTAAAAGTATTACTGCTACTTCCAATAAAGCCTTATTAGAGGCATGGGAACAATATACTAGCGAACTTAAAAAACAAGATACTCAATTCTCATCTTGGTATAACAGGTTCTTAGAACAAGATAAACTGGAGTCTGTGGATTAATGGTTGAAAATAATAACACTAATACTGGTGGTACTGGTCGAAGTGGGTTTGCTAAAGGTTGGCTTGACCAAACACGAAACGTAAACCCAACTGTTAGTTCTGGTGGAACTAGAATAATTGACGGTATGCCGATGACTCTAATTCAAGCCATGGATTATATTAATAAAGTTAGAATTAGTGACTATAATGGTAAGTATCAAACATTAAAACAAATGTCTGGATATACTGGTAAAAGTGACCAGGCTGCTACTGGTATTTGGATTAACTTTGTTAGAGATTTATTTGGTTCTAATTCTCCTGACTTAAATACTTTTGCTGCTGAAAGAGTAGCCCTAGGTGGTGGCACTTCTACTGCTACTTACCCTTCTATCACTAGTGAAGAAAATGCTAGGTTTGAATTTCAACAACTATTCAGAGATACACTTGGTCCTGCCGCACGTTTTTCTGAAAAAGAATTTAGAGATTATTACAAAAAATTAACTAATTTAGAAAAGAATAGACCAACTAGACAAGTAACATCTACTTCT
>Ga0315903_10010361_pt1 | contig 11125 bp, 5 predicted proteins | sample LakEriMetagenome_7_FD_203524 | JGI IMG/M metagenome (GOLD analysis project Ga0315903, IMG submission 203524) | Freshwater fungal communities from buoy surface, Lake Erie, Ohio, United States - Buoy 2 MA119 | ecosystem: Environmental > Aquatic > Freshwater > Lake | place: USA: Lake Erie, Ohio... | reverse complement strand
GCTTCTCGTGCCACGGTGCAGATTCGGCCTCACGACAGGCCGGCCTCCGTCTCGATCGCCGCGACGAGGCGGTTGATTCGGGGGCAATCGTTCCTGGTGATCCCGATTCGAGCGTCATGCTCGACCGTATCTTCTCCGACGATCCGGAAGAGGTGATGCCGCCCCCGTCGACGAAGAAGGTGCTTACGGCGGACCAGAAGGAACTCCTCAAACGCTGGATCGCCGAGGGCGCCGAATACCAGCCGCACTGGTCCTTCATTCCACCGGCACGTCCCGAGCCACCGGCCGTGAAGAACGAGGCGTGGGTCAGAAACCCGCTCGACCGATTCATCCTCGCCAGGCTCGAAGCAGAGGGCCTCGCTCCTGCCCCCGAAGCCGATCGCCGCACGATCGCCAGAAGGGTCGCGCTCGATCTCACCGGCCTGCCCCCCGACCCAGCGGTGGTCGATGCCTTCGTCGCCGACCCCGCCCCCGACGCCTACGAACGGCTCGTCGACTCGCTCCTGGCGAGCCTCGAATGGGGCGAGCACCGCGGCCGCTACTGGCTCGACTACGCCCGATACGCCGACACGCACGGCATCCACATCGACAACTTTCGCGAAATGTGGACCTACAGGCAGTGGGTGGTGGCCGCATTCAATCGCAACCTGCCGTTCGACCAGTTCACGATCCTGCAGCTGGCCGGCGACCTCGTGCGGGATCACGGTCCCAACGCTTCCCCCGATCAAATCCTCGACAACCGGATCGCCAGCGGGTTCAACCGCTGCAACATCACGACAAGCGAAGGGGGGGCGATCGACGAGGAGTATCTCGTGCTCTACGCGCGGGATCGCACCGAGACCACCTCAGCCGTCTGGATGGGGCTGACGACCGGCTGTGCCGTCTGCCACGACCATAAGTTCGATCCGCTCTCGCAGCGCGAGTTCTACGAACTCGCCGCCTTCTTCAATAACACGACGCAGAAGGCGATGGACGGAAACGTCCGAGACACGCCACCGATCCTCACGGTGCCGGCGCCCGAGGACAGGCTGCGGTTCGCGGCGCTCGAGAGCGAGATCCCTGCCGCGAAAGCCGCCGTGGAGGCACGCAAACAGACCGCCCGCCCCGAGTTCGATTCATGGCTGAGGGGGCTCGTGCCCGAGTCGCTCCCCGCCAATCCGCTCCGCGAGACGCCGCTGGTGCACCTGCCCCTTGCTGAAGGCACGGGCTCGACGACCCACGTCTCCCTGCTCGGCAAGGAGACCGACGTGCCGCTCACGGCGGCCACAACATGGCAGGCCGGGCCGCAGCGGTCGCCTGCGATCCTGCTCGACGGCAGGGCGGCCGAACTCCCCAGCGGCGACTTCGAGTGGAACGAGCCGTTCAGCGTGACGTTCTGGCTGCGGCCCTCCGGCACCTCCAAGCCGGGTTCCGTGATCGCCCGAATGGGCGAGGCACCTGCGAACCAGGGCTGGGATGTCTGGCTCGACGACCGGCGGGTCGCCATGCACCTGTCCCACTCCTGGCCGGAGCACGGCCTCAAGGTCGTGGCCGGCGAGCAACTCCCCGCCGATGCGTGGACGTTTGTCGCAGTCACCTACGACGGCTCCGGCAAGCCGGAGGGCGTGGCGATCTCCTATAACGGCACCTCGCGGAAAACGGAGGTGAAGAAGCAGTCGCTCGGCGAGAAGTCGATCAAGACTTCGGCAGGCCTGACCATCGGCAGCCGGTCGAAGGGCGGTATGCTCCGCGGCGTCGGCCTCGCGGACCTCTCAATCTGGGGCCGAGCACTGCCGGTAGGCGAGGTTGCCGCGTTCTGGAAGGCACACCGGCTTCGCGACCTGGTGGCCCTGCCGGCGGACGAGCGGCCGCCGGCGGCGGGCGATCTCTACGACGGGTGGCTGACCGAGGACGAGCAGCACAAGACACTGTCTGCCGCCATGGGCACGCTCGAAGCCGAGATGGCGGAGATCAAGAAGCGGGGCACGATCGCGCACGTGATGCACGAGAAGCCCGAGATGGCGAAGGCCCACGTGCTCGAGCGTGGCGAATACGACAAGCGGAAAGATGAAGTTCAGCCGGAGACGCCCGACATCCTGCCGGCATTTCCCGAGTCGCTGCCGAAAAACCGGCTCGGGCTCGCCCAATGGCTGCTGCTGCAGGACCATCCGCTCACCACCCGCGTGACGGTGAATCGATTCTGGCAGGAGGTCTTTGGAACCGGTCTCGTGAGAACGAGCGGTGACTTCGGGATCACCGGCGAGCTTCCCAGCCACCCCGAACTCCTCGACTGGCTGGCGGTCGAGTTCCGCGAGACGGGCTGGGACGTCAAGCGGCTCTTCCGGCTGATCGTGACCAGTGCCACCTACCGGCAGGCCGCCATCGCCACGCCCGAGAAGCTCGCCAAGGATGCGGCCAACCGGCTTCTCTCCCGCGGGCCGCGGTTTCGCATGGATGCCGAGATGGTTCGCGACCACGCCCTCGCCGCCAGCGGCCTCTTGGTCCGACAGCTCGGCGGGCCGAGCGTGCGGCCCTACCAGCCCGAGGGCGTCTGGGAGGCTGTCGCCATGGACGGCAGCGACACGCGAAACTACGTCCGTGACAAGGGCGAGGGGCTCTACCGTCGCAGCATGTACTGGTTCTGGAAGCGGTCGGCACCGCCGGCGTCGATGGACATCTTCAACGCCCCGTCGCGGGAAAACTGCTGCGTGAAGCGGGAGCGGACCAACACGCCACTGCAGGCGCTGGTGACGCTCAACGATCCGCAGTTCGTGGAGGCGGCGCGGGCCCTCGCCGACCGGGCGCTGGAGCTCGCGGCCGGCAACGATGACCAGCGGTTGGAGTTCATCGCCGAGCGGCTCCTGGCACGGCGACTCTCACCCGACGAACTGGCTGTCGTGAAGAAGTCACTCGCCGACCTCGTCGCCTGGTACACCGCGCACCCCGACGAGGCGAAGCAGCTGATCACCGTCGGCGACTCAAAGCCCCGGGCAGCCGACGCGGTGCAACTCGCCAGCTGGACGATGCTCACCAACGAGCTCATGAACCTCGACGAGGTCCTCTGCAAATGAAAAAGGTGACAGCCACCATTTGTCTGAAGACCCCGGCCGAAGGCCGGGGCCGTGTCGCCTTGAGCGACCGGCAAATGGTGGCTGTCACCTTTTTCGAGGAGAATGACGCATGAATCCTCCGATCCGCTCGCCCCTCGATGAGCTGGGGCTGAACCTTACGCGCCGCCGGTTCTTCGAGCAGGGCAGCCACCTGCTCGGAGGCGCGGCGCTCGCGGCGCTCGCCGCCCAGGGTGCCGCCCGCGGCGCGGCCTCCGCGAGCCCGGCCTTCGACCGGGTGGCCAACGCGATTGGCCCGCACTTCGCCCCGAAGGCGAAGCACGTCATCTATCTCCACATGGTCGGTGGCCCGCCGCAGCAGGATCTCTTCGACTACAAGCCGAAGATGGACGACTGGTACGACAAGGACCTTCCCGAGAGCATTCGTAACGGCCAGCGGCTCACCACGATGACGTCGGGTCAGTCGCGGTTTCCGATCGCGCCCTCGAAGTTCAAGTTCATCCAGCACGGCGAGTGCGGGATGTGGATGTCGGAACTCCTGCCCTGGACCGGGAAGATGGCCGACGAGATGTGCTTCATCCGGAGCATGCACACCGAGGCCATCAACCACGAACCGGCGATCTGCTACATGCAGACCGGCAACCAGATCGTCGGCCGGCCGTGCCTCGGCTCGTGGACGAGCTACGGCCTCGGCAGCCTCAACAGCGACCTGCCCACGTTCGTCGTGCTCGTGGCTCGGTCATCGAAGCCAGAACAGCCCCAGGCGATCGGTGCCCGGCTCTGGTCGAGCGGCTTTCTGCCGGGCGAATACGCGGGTGTGAGCTTCCGGAGCGCCGGCGACCCGATCCTCTACATCAACAACCCGCCGGGCGTGTCGGATGCCGTCCGCCGCACCACGCTCGACGGCCTCCAAGCCTTAAACCAGCGGACCCTCGAGCAGATCGGCGACCCGGAAACGCGGACGCGAATCGCCCAGTACGAGATGGCCTTCCGCATGCAGGCGAGCGTACCCGAACTCACCAACATCGCGAACGAATCGGCGAGCACGCTCGCCCTTTACGGCGACCAGGTGAAGGACCCGGGCTCGTTCGCCAACTCGGTGCTGATGGCGCGGCGGATGGTGGAGCGGGGCGTGCGGTTCGTGCAGATCTACCTCAACCACTGGGATACGCACGGCAACGTCGTCGGCCGCCTCACCAACGGCTGCCGCGACATCGACCAGCCCTGCTACGGACTCATGCAGGATCTCAAGGCCCGCGGCCTGCTCGACGAGACGCTCATCATCTGGGGGGGCGAGTTCGGCCGCACGGTCTACTCGCAGGGCGGTCTCTCGAAGGAGAACTACGGCCGCGACCATCATCCGCGATGTTTCACGATGTGGATGGCCGGCGGCGGCGCGAAGGGGGGCACCATCCACGGCGAGACCGACGACTTCTCCTACAACATCGTGAAGGATCCGGTGCACATCCGGGACTTCCACGCCACGGTCTTGCACCTGCTCGGTTTCGATCACGAGCGGTTCACCTACCGTCACCTCGGCCTCGACCAGCGGCTCACCGGCGTCGAGCATGCCCGCGTGGTGACGGACCTGCTCGCCTGATCGGGTGTGTTTTCACAGATTCGCTGCGCGACCACGCGTGGTGATCAGGCGCAGGAGGGGGATATACTGCTCGTTCGCCATCATGCGGTGATGATCGCGCCGTTCCGAACACCGTTCCGAGATAGCGTTCTACGCGGGAGTCACTGATGCCCTGTTCGTTCTCGTCTCGTGGCCCCAATGGTGATCCCAGTCGCGGCCCCAGCCTTGGACGCGTCGCGGGAGCCGCCGTCGTCGTCCCATTGCTGCTGGCCCTCGCCGCCACGCGTCTGCCCGGAGCCGACGACAAGGACAAGCCTCCCGAGAGGGATCCGTTCACCACGGCCCGTGAGATCCTGGCCATCCCGCCGCGTCCTGCCCGCCCGGCGCTGCCTGCCAGCCAACTCCCGCTCGAGCTGCTCGACGGCGAGCGGATCGCCTTTCTCGGCAACTCCACCGCCGAGCGGATGAACCTCTTCGGCCACTTCGAGGCCCTCCTCCACCAGCGTTTTCCCGGCAAGCACCTCGTGGTCCGAAACTTCGCCCGCCCCGCCGACGAGGTCGGCAACCGCCAACGTCCGGGCGACTACACGAAGCTCGACGATCCCGTGGCCGCCTTCGGTGCCGACACGTACCTGCTCTTCTTCGGATTCAACGAGTCGTTCGCCGGGCCGGGGGGCGTGGCCAAGTTCACAGCCGACTACGAGAAGCTCCTGGATGAACTGGCACATCAGTATCCCCGTGACGACACCAAGGCCGCCCCGCGGTTTGTGATCGTGTCGCCGATCGCGGTCGAGGCCAGCGGCAGCCCCTACCTGCCCGACGCCGACGCCCAGAATGGTTCGCTCGCCCTCTACCGCGACGCAGCCAAGGCCGTCGCCGAGAAGCGGGGCCTGGCCTTCGTCGACCTCTTCGACGCCACCCGGAAGGAGTTCGCGGCGCAGCCAGGCCTCCAGCACACGATCAACGGCTGCCACGTCAACGAGGCCGGCGACGCCTTCGTCGGCGGCCTGCTCGACCGGTCCCTGTTCGGCGGCCCGGCCTCGAGCCAGCTCTCCACGGCCGCCTTCGAGAAGCTCCGCGCCGCGGTCAACGACAAGTCGTGGGTGCATCTGCAGGACTACCGGATGGTCAACGGCTGGTATGTCTACGGCGGTCGCCGCACGTTCGACACGGAGACCTTCCCGAGGGAATACGCCAAGATCCGCGGCATGGCGGCCGTCCGCGATGCCCGCGTCTGGAACATCGCCGAGGGCAAACCCGTCGCCGGCACGCCCGACGACTCCGCCACGGGTGAGCTGATCACGCCGCAGACCCGATTCGGTGAACCCGGGCAGGCCTACAGCGAGAACAAGGAAGGTGGGCCGACGATCCTGCCGCCCGCCGACCTGATCAAGACCTGCACGGTACCCCCCGGCTTCGAGATGAAGCTGTTCGCCGACGAGACGAAGTTTCCCGAAATCGCCAAGCCCGTGCAGCTGGCCTTCGATTCGAAGGGCCGCCTCTGGGTCTCGACGATGCCGAGCTACCCGCAGTGGCAGCCGGGCGATCCGCCGCCGTCCGACAAGCTCGTGATCCTGGAAGACACCGACAAGGATGGCACCGCCGACACGAGCACGGTGTTCTACGACAAGCTCCATTGCCCGACCGGCTTCCAGTTCTTCGACGGCGGCGTGCTCGTGATGGACCAGCCGCGAATGCTCTGGCTCAAGGACACCGACGGCGACGACAAGGCCGACGTCGTGGTGCACGTGCTCGACGGCTGGGCCACGGAAGACACCCATCACACCGCCGGCGCCTTCGAGGCCAGCCCCGGCGGCCTGCTCCACATGCTCGAGGGCGTGGCGATGAGCACGGCCGTCGAGACGCCGTGGGGTCCGTTTCGCAACTACGGTTCGTCCGGTGCCTACGTCCTCGACCCACGGACATGGAAGCTTCGCCACTTCAAGACGCCCGGCTACGGCAACCCCTGGTGCTACGTCTTCAACGAGTGGGGCCAGGGTATCTGCGGCGACGGCACCGGCGCATCGCAGCACTGGGACACGCCCCTCTCGGGCGCCCAATACGGTGGCCGCAAGGGGCTCAACGCGGTGTTCGACACCGAGAAGATGCGGCCCGTCGTGGGGAGCGACTACCTCCGCACGAGGCAGTTCCCCGACGACGTCCAGGACCAGTTCATCTACGCCTGCGTGATCAACATGAACGGCATCCCGCGGTGGCACATGTCGGACGACGGCGCCGGCTACAAGGGCGAACGGGTGCGGCACGACCCCGCCGACCCCACCACGCCCTTCGATCTCCTCAAGAGCACCGACAAGCACTTCCGGCCGGTCGATCCGCAGATCGGGCCCGACGGGGCGCTCTGGTTCGGGGACTGGGCCAACCCGCTGATCGGCCACATGCAGTACAGCCAGCGTGACCCAAACCGCGACCACGTGAAGGGGCGGATCTACCGGCTCTTCTACACGCAGAAGCCGCTGGTCACTCCCGAGACGCAGTTCGGCAAGTCGACCCGGGAGGTCCTGGATCAGCTCAAGGCGGCCGAATGGCGGACGCGGTATCGCGCCCGGGCTGACCTCCAATCCCGCTCCCGCGACGAGGTGCTCTCTGCGGCGCGGCAGTGGCTCGGCACGATCGGCTCCGATCCCCATGCCGACCGCCTGAAGACCGAAGTTCTCTGGCTCCAACAGAGTTTTCATGCCGTGGATCCAGGCCTCCTCGGCGACCTCCTGCAGGCCGCCACGCCCGAGGCCCGGGCCGCGGCCACGAGGGTGCTCGCCGACGAGCGAGACCAGATTCCGGGCGCCATCTCCCTGCTGACGGCCAAGGCCACCGATGCCAATCCGCGTGTCCGCTGCGAGGCAGTCCGTGGCCTGAGCTTCGTTCCCAACCTCGACGCCATGAAGGCGGTCATCGCCGCGGCCGAGGTGGAGCCGGCCGACCGCTACGTTGACTACACATGCGATGCGGCCCTGGGAGCGAACATCGGCGTCTGGAAGGGCGAGTACGACGCGGGCCGCTTCGTGACGGACGATTCGCGTGCCGAGAGCATCATCGACAGCGTTCTCGGCCTGGAACGGAAGGCCCAGGAGATCGTCCCCTATCTCGCGATCCTCACCAGCAAGGATCCGCAGTCCGAGGAGGCGCGAAACAAGGCGATGCAAGCCCTCGCCGACGTCAAGGGAGGCGACCGCCAAAACGGCAAGGTCGTGTTTCGCCGCGTCTGCATCGCCTGCCACAAGATCGGCAAAGAGGGATCGGACTTTGGGCCGCACATGGACGACGTCGGCAAGCGGCTCTCGTCGTACAAGCTCGTGGAGTCGATCATCCATCCCAACGCGGAGGTCGCCGAGAAGTATCTCTCCACGTCGGTCCTCACGAGCGACGGCCGAAGCATCGTCGGTCTGCTCGTCAGCGAAACGCCGGAGGAGGTTGTGATCTTCGACGGTAAGGAGAAGAAGACGGTCGCCGTGGCGGACATCGACGAGCGGACGCAACTCCGGCAGAGCAGCATGCCCGAGGGCCTCGCGGGCACGCTCTCGCCCAACGAGTTTCTCGACGTGATCGTGTTCCTGAAGAGCCTCAAGTAAGCACGGGGCATCGCAGAACGCCCCATGAAGCCCCAAGCGAATCGTGGATCCCGCTGCGAACAAGCCCAACGCCGTGAGGCGTGGGGAGCGGCCAGGAACGGCGCAGCGCCCAACGTGTCGCGCCCGACGGCTGACGCCGTTCGGCTTGTACGCGATCACGCCGAAGCGGCGATCGCCCGCACGATTCGCCCTGGTGCATCGGCCTGGCTCTTGGTGATCATCGCCGCCTTGAGCACCCCGGCCCGGGGAGTCGATTTCGCGCACGAGGTGGTGCCGATCCTGCGGAAGCACTGCGGCGAGTGCCACACCGGCGACGCCCGACAGGGAGGCTTCTCGCTCAACACCCGCGAAGACCTGCTCGCCGGCGGCGACTCCGGCACGCCCGGAGTCGTCCCGGGCAGTTCGACCACCAGCGAACTCATGGCCCGGATCACGAGCGATGATCCCGACGATCGAATGCCGAGCGAGGGCGAGCCGCTGCCGCCCGAGGCCATCGCCATCCTGAAGGCCTGGATCGACGAGCAGGCCCCATGGGAGCCTGGCTTCGCCTTCAAGGGAACGGCGTGGGAGCCCCCGCTCGCCCTGCGCGAGGTCGAGCTGCCGCCGGCCGCGGACGGCCGCACCAACCCTGTCGATCGCGTGGTCGATGCCGCGCTTGCGGCGCACGGCGTGCCGCGGCCGCCCCGGTGCGACGACCGCACCTTCATCCGACGGGCGAGCCTCGATCTCGTCGGGCTGCTGCCCGGCCCCGACCGGGTCGAGGCCTTCGTGGCCGACACCGATCCCGGCAAGCACGCGCGGCTCGTCCGCGACCTGCTCGCCGACGATGTCGCCTACGCCGACCACTGGCTCACGTTCTGGAACGACCTCCTCCGCAACGACTACACGGGCACGGGCTACATCACCGGCGGCCGGCGGCAGATCACCACCTGGCTGCACCGGGCGCTCGCCGCCAACGTGCCTTTCGACCGGTTCGTGCGGGAACTCGTCTCACCGGCCGACGAGTCTCGCGGCTTCATCGACGGCATCGTCTGGCGGGGCACCGTGAACGCCAGCCAGGCCGTGCCGATCCAGTTCGCCCAGAACGTCGGCCAGACGTTCCTCGGCATCAATCTCAAGTGCGCCAGCTGTCACGACAGCTTCGTCGATCGCTGGACGCTCCGGCAGACCTATGACCTCGCCGCGATCGCCGCCGAGCAGCCGCTCGAACTCGCCCGCTGCGACAAGGCGACCGGCGTGATGGCGACCCCGGCATGGATCTTCCCCAACCTGGGGCAGATCGACGCCTCGTTACCGTCAGCGGCACGGCTCGCGCAGCTCGCCGCGCTCATGACGCAGCCCGGCAACGGCTGGCTGTCGCGGACGCTCGCCAACCGCTTCTGGCACCGGCTCATGGGCCGCGGCATCGTGCATCCCGTCGAGAGCCTCCGCACGCAACCCTGGAGTGAAGATCTGCTCGACCTGCTGGCCGGCGACCTCGTGTCACACGGCTGGGACATGCGGCACCTGCTCGAGACGATCTGCACGTCGGAGGCCTATGCCGCCGTTACGCCGGCCGTCGAGGGCCTGCCCCGGGGAGGCGACTACGTATTCCGTGGCCCGCTGCCCCGACGGATGACCGCCGAGCAGTTCACCGACGCCGTCTGGACGCTCGCGGGCACGGCTCCCGCGAAGCCCGACGCCGAGGTGGTGCGGTTCGACCAGGATTCCACGCCGTCTGATCTCCATCCGGCGGCAACGTGGATCTGGAGCAACGAGGCAGCCGAGTCGCCCCCGGAAGAATCGCTGACATTCAGCAAGGATTTCGAGCTGCCGCAGCCCGCCGTGCATGCGGCCGTGGTTCTCGCCGCCGACAACTCCGCCACCCTCTTCATCAATGGCAAGTCGGTGGTCACGGGCAACGACTGGCAGCAACCGGTGATGGCCGTGGCCACGGCCGACCTCAAGGAGGGCGCGAACACCGTGATCGTCACTGCGGCAAATGCGGCAGCCGGCGGACCGGCCGCCCTTCGCATGGAGATTCGCTGCCGGCTTGCCGACGGCACCATGCAGACGATCGTCACGGATGGTTCGTGGAAATGGACGAAGGCCAAGCCCGATGCGAAGGGCCAGTTTCCGAAAGACACGAAGCCGACCGACTGGGCACCGGCCACGGTCGTCGCGAATCAGGCCACGTGGGCCACGGCCGACGCCCCCTTCGCCGCACACGTGATCGCGGCCACCGCGCCGGCGTCGCTGCCGATGGTTCGGGCCGGGCTCGTGAAGGCGACGCCGCTGATGGCCGCCCTCGGCCGGCCGAACCGCGACCAGGTCGTCACCAGCCGCCCATCCGACCTGACGACGCTGGAGGCGATCCTGTTGGCCAACGACCGGTCACTCGCCGACGAGATCGCCAAGGGAGGCAGCCGCGTCCTCGCAAAGCACGGCCCCGATCCCGATCGAGTCGCTTCGTGGATCTTTACGGCCGCCCTCTCCCGTCCGCCAACGGCGGACGAGGCGGCGGTCGCCCGGGATCTGCTTGGGGCCGCGCCGACCGCGGAAAGCGTGGCTGATTGCCTCTGGAGCGTGGTGATGCTGCCAGAGTTCCAGTTGGTGCGATAATGAAGCAGGAGCATCCGACATGAAAAGCCGCCGCCAGTTCCTCGAGTGCCTGGCCGCCGCTGCGACCACCACGCTCGCCCTGCCGGAGCCACGGGCCCGCGGGTCGGAGCAGGGCCCCCGCATCGTGCATCCTGCGCCCCGGGCCGACGCGATGATCGTCCTCTGGATGGCCGGCGGCATGGCGGCTCCGGACACGTTTGACCCGAAGCGATACAAGCCGTTCGAGCCCGGCCTTGCGGTCGCCGACGTGATCAGCACGTTCCCCGCAATCCCGACCGCGATCGACGGCGTGCAGATCTGCAACGGCCTGC
>Ga0315903_10010357_pt1 | contig 11129 bp, 10 predicted proteins | sample LakEriMetagenome_7_FD_203524 | JGI IMG/M metagenome (GOLD analysis project Ga0315903, IMG submission 203524) | Freshwater fungal communities from buoy surface, Lake Erie, Ohio, United States - Buoy 2 MA119 | ecosystem: Environmental > Aquatic > Freshwater > Lake | place: USA: Lake Erie, Ohio... | reverse complement strand
GGGCCAGTTTAAAACGAACGTTATCATCTCCTAATTGGCGAATACCCTTGGCTACGCCAGCGGTAGAGACGGTAATGCGGCGAGCGCTCATGCCGAGCGCATCCGGAGAGGTGATCTTATCGATGGCCAGCAAGACTTGTTTGTAATTGAGTAAGGGTTCACCCATCCCCATAAACACAATATTGCTAATCTTTTTTTGATGTTGCTGATGGGCCTCTTTGTTAAGCAATACCACCTCGTCGACGATCTCGTCGAATTGCAAGTTTCGCTTGCGGTCCATGTACCCCGTGGCGCAGAACTTACAAGAAAGTGAACAGCCGATCTGCGAAGACACGCAAGCCGTCAATCTTTTTTCGGTGGGAATCAAAACCCCTTCTACGGCATGGCCATCCCAGGTCATAAAACGGCTTTTGATCGTTCCGTCTTCGGAGTATTGCGTGGCATTGACGGTTAGCGCTGGCAATACGAACTGCTCTCCCAGGTGCTGACGCATCTCTTTGCTCAGGTTGGTCATGTCGGCAAAACTCAGGGCGTTTTTTTGCCAGATCCAGTCATAGAGTTGTCGTGCCCTGAATTTTTTTTCGCCCCTGGCCTCAAAGTGCTGTTCGATCTGTTGCAAGCTCCAGGTTCTGATATTTTCTGCGGCCGTCTTTTTCATGTGATGCAAAGATAACTGCCCGGTAAGGGATTTAAGTATTTAACGGATATTTGCCATCAAACCATTGTTATGAAACCAGTTTATGTGGTGGATGCCATTCGAACTCCGGTGGGACGCTACGGCGGATCGCTCAGCGCGGTGCGCCCCGATGATTTGCTGGCTACTGTGTTGCGTGCGTTGCATAAACGCAACGATACGATCGATCCGGCGGCTATCGAAGAGGTGATTGCGGGAGCAGCCAATCAGGCTGGCGAAGACAATCGCAATGTGGCGAGAATGGCGGCCCTCTTAGCTGGTTTGCCCATTTCGGTGGCGGGCACCACAGTCAATCGGCTTTGCGCTTCTGGATTACAAGCCATCATGGACGGAGCCCGCCAAATAGCGGTGGGCGATGCCGAGCTTATTATGGCTACGGGTGTCGAAAGTATGAGTAGGGCTCCCTACGTAATGGCTAAATCGGCACAGCCTTTCGATCGCGGTGCACAGCTATACGATACGACCATGGGCTGGCGTTTTATCAATCCATCGCTGGCTGCGCAGTATCATCCCTATACCATGGGAGAGACTGCAGAGAATGTGGCAGCACACCATGCGATTTCAAGAGAACAGCAAGATCAATTTGCCCTCTCTTCACAACAGAAATACGCGGCGGCCAAAAAAAATGGTTACTGGGAACAAGAGATTACGGCTGTAGAGATACAAAACAAAGGACTCATCAGTTGGGTGGTCGATGATGAGCATCCCCGCGAAACTTCGCTCGATAAACTAGCGGCCCTTTCTCCTGCATTCAAGAAAAATGGTACAGTTACTGCTGGAAATTCATCGGGTATCAATGATGGGGCTGCCGGACTGCTGCTGGCCAGCGAGAGCGCCCTTCGTACGTACAACCTAACACCCATCGCCAAAGTAGTGGCAATGGCTGTGGCTGGTGTTGACCCTGCCATGATGGGTATTGGACCGGTGCCTGCTACACAAAAGGTGTTGCAGCGAGCTGGTCTTTTACTGCAAGACATCGACCTGATCGAACTCAATGAGGCGTTTGCTTCTCAGTCACTGGCCTGTATACAAGAATTACAACTCGATCCTGCGCGTGTAAATGTGAATGGAGGCTCCATTGCTATTGGTCATCCGTTGGGTTGTAGCGGGGCCCGCATCTCTACCACGTTGCTCTATGAGCTCAGACGAAGAAAAGCACGATTTGGCTTGGCCACTATGTGCGTAGGTGTGGGGCAAGGAGCCTCTGTTATTTACGAAGCGTTGTAATGCAACTTACCAGTTGAACGAAAGCGTTTGTAGCGCAGCCCACGAAACTGTTCTTTGTTCGCCGCTGCTTATATTTTTTACATTGACTTGTTGGTTCGCTATTTCTGCTTGGCCAATGATGGCGATATAAGGGATATTCTTTTTCTCTGCGTATTTGAATTGCTTATCGAATTTTACAGACTCGGGATACAGTTCTGCGGCAATGCCCCGCTCGCGTAACCCTTGCAATTGCGTAAAGGCAGCCTGCATCTCTTCTTTGCCCAGATTAAAGAACAACACCTGTGTACCCAATGTGCTATCCTCTGGAAATAGCTGCAACTCTTCGAGCACATCGTATATACGGTCTACCCCAAATGAAATACCCACACCGGGTATGCCGGGTACTCCAAAAAGACCGGTTAGGTCGTCGTAGCGTCCGCCGCCTCCAATACTTCCCATACTCACCCGCGCCGGGGCTTTGATTTCGAAGATCGTTCCCGTATAGTAATTGAGTCCTCTGGCCAGTGTAGGGTCGAGTACGGCATTGACATGTTGATGTTGCAGGTCTTCGATTAGCTGTTGCAGTTCTTCGAGTGCTGTTACTGCCTCGGCTTGCTGCCCTAGTAGCGACCGAAGTTGCTCTAGTTGTTGCGAAAGGGTGCCGCTGATGTTCAAGTAAGAAGCAATCAAGTCGATCTGTGCTGCCGATAATTTTTTTTGAGCTAGTTCGTCCTTTACTTTTTCGATCCCTATCTTATCGAGCTTGTCGATGGCGGTGGTAATAATGGTCAGTTGCGAGGCATCACCGCATTGGGCGGCCAGGGCCGAGAGTAATTGACGGTGGTTGATGCGTAAGCTATAATCGGGTAAACGCAGTCGGGTGAAGATGGCATGACAAATACAGCCCAATTCGAGTTCGTTCAGTAACGAACGACTGCCTACCACATCTACATCGCATTGATAAAATTCGCGGTAGCGTCCTTTTTGCGGACGGTCGGCACGCCATACGGGTTGCATCTGATAGCGCTTGTACGGAAGCGATAGTTGGTGATGCCAAGTGGCCACATATCGGGCAAAGGGAATGGTCAGATCGTAGCGAAGGGCCCGCTCTGTAATATCCTTGCTGTTCTTTCCTTGCAATACTTGCTCTAGTGCGGCCCTAGTCTGCTTTTCTTTTTCGGGATTATCCAGGCCGTTGTTGAGTATTTTAAAAATGAGTTTGTCTCCCTCTTCGCCATACTTGCCCATCAGGGTGTCGAGTTGCTCCATGGCGGGTGTTTCGAGAGGACCAAACCCATAGCATTCAAACACCGTACGAATGGTGTTGAATAAGTAATTTCTTTTTCGTACCACCTCGGCCGAAAAGTCGCGAGTGCCGGGCGGAAGGCTGGGTTTGGCCATAGAGCAGCGTATTTAGCAGGTGTGACCTGCTTTGCAAATATAACCCGCCCTGTGGTACACTCCATGCTACAAGTAAAGGTTATGTTAACTTGGCTGTTGCGCTGAAAATTTGGCTAATTTGCCATCGATGTTTCAAGAATACGAAAAACAAAAGCAGGCTCATCGCTCTCAATTAAAAAAAGTAAGGGAATACACCATGGGAGGATTATTTCTACTTGCGGGAGTATTCTTTTTGCTGCGCAGTCAGTTTAGCTGGGAAATAAACTTGCAATTTCCCCCCGATCTAACTGATCGTATTTTTGGAGTTGTATGCCTTCTCTATGGAGTATGGCGTCTGTACAGAGGAACGAAGGCAAACCAGTAAAAGAAGTTGGCATGTTACAACGGGTGGCCATATGGCTAGTGGGCTTATGTTTGATCGCTTGGGGATGTAAATCGTACGAGGAGCAACGAAATGAGTTGCCCGATACGCCCGAGCGTGGATCGGTTCGCGTGAGCGCCGATGAGACCTTTAAACCTATCGTGGACGAGTTGGTACAAGTGTATGAGTCCAATCATCCCGGCACAAAAATTATTATTGAGTATAAGACAGAGGCCGATTGTTTGCGCGATCTGCTTAACGACAGCATTCGCATGGTGTTGGTTACGCGTCGTCCCTCTGCCGAAGAGCGGGCACTGATGGCCGATTCGCTCAAGGTTAATGCCAGAAGTCTGGTCGTGGCGCGTGATGCGATTGCCGTAGTGGTGCATCCCGAATCGCCCGATACGGTCTTTACCCTTAAGGAAATAAAACAGGTGCTGACCGGCACGTATAATAAAAAGTTAATACCCGTTTTTGACGGCGTAAAAGCGACAAGTACGGTCAGATTTATTGTAGATTCAGTATTGAAAGGCGAGTCTTTGACCGATCAGGCGCTGGCAGCACGCAGCAGCGTAGGTGTTATCGATTATGTGGCCTCGCATCCGGGCGCGATAGGATTTGTAGGAGTAGGCTGGGTGGGGAATCCCGAAGACTCTGCCCAACTGAGTTTTTTGAAAAAGGTCAACGTGGCACATATAGAGAGCACCGATCTTAAAGGCTCTTATGTAAAAGCTTACCAGGCCAATATTTATGTCAAACGGTATCCTATGGTACGAGACTTGGTCTACATCTTAAAAGAGAGGCACCGTGGATTGGCTACCGGCTTTGCACATTTTGTGAGTGGCGAGATCGGGCAGATCATCTTTAGAAGAGGCTACTTAGCCCCAGCTCAGAAAAGACTGGGGATTCGTCCGGTCAAGGTCAACGAATAACTAATTATAATATATTTACAGCCCTTAAAGTGAAACCCTATTTGACGATGAAACGAATTTTCTTTTTGCTTGCGATCAGTGTCGGTGTAGTTACTATTGGTAATGGACAAACCGTACAGGATGGAAAGAACCATCTTTTTGCCCAGCGTTTTGAGCTCGCCGAACAGGCTTTTCAGCAGGTCTTAAAAAATAATCCTGCCGATCCGGATGCCTTGTATTGGGGCGGACAAGCTGCTATTGAGCGCGAGCAAGATTCAGTTAAGAAAATCGCTGTCGCGCGCGCTTGGTACGACAAGGCGCTGCAAGCCGCTGCCAATTCACCATTGGTGATGGTGGGTGCCGGTCATGCCGACTTGCTCGAGAATAAAAAGGATGAAGCCCGTCAAAAATTCGAATCGGCACTTACAATGAGTCGCACTCGTAAGGGCGATAATATCGATATCCTCAATGCCGTGTCTCGGTCTAATATTGAGGCAAAGAGTGGTGATCTCAATTACGTTATCGCTAAAATGTCCGCGCAAATCGAAAAGGGAGATAAAAATGCAGAGATGTACTTGCTGTTGGGGAACGCCGTTCGAAAAGCCCGTCCCGGTGAGGGAGGGGGTGAGGCCTATCAAAATTACTTAGAGGCGCTTCGGTTGAACCCCAGCTATGCATTGGCTAGTTACAGACTGGCCCGGTTATTCGATTCACAAAAAAACTGGGAGCTGGTGCTTCAATATTTGAATGAGTGCGTGCAGAAGGATCCTCGTTTTACACCAGCTTACTACGAGTTGTTCTATTATTATTTCTATCGTCGCGATTATGCCACTGCCGAAAAGCAATTGCAACAGTTTATCGAGACCAAGCAGCCCGAAAAGAATATTCAAGATGAGTTTCTCTATTCTCAGCTTTGCTGGGCTCGGGGTGATTTTGCCTGTGCCATTGCTAAGTCAGAGCAGGTTATTGCTGCCTTGGGTGCCACTACAAAACCTCGCGTATATCGGTTGTTGGCAGATGCCTATTACCAGCAGGGCGATACGCTTGCCAAGCAGCAGCAAACCGATGCGGCGAATGCCTCTTTTGTCAACGCAAAAAAATACAGCGATCTTTTCTTTGGACGCACGGGTGATGAAATGGACGGTGTAGCGCTCTACGATTATCAATTGCGTGCCGACATCATTGACAAGACCGGAGGTACGCCCGCTGAAGTATTTGATACCTATTTGCAATCTACCCGTGTAGATACGTTGGCCAACCTAAAAGTAGACCTGCTTAAAAAAGGAGCCGATCGGTTCAAGGCAAAAGGCGATAGCCTGAGCCGCATTATCGAAGGCGATCTGCGCACACTTATCTTGACCACTAAGCCTAATCCCAGTCAACGCGATCTCTTTGACGCCGGTTTTGCCTATTACCAGGGTAAGTCATACGGAACGGCAGATAGCTTGTTCGGAGTCTATGTTACCAAGTACCCCGAAGAGTCCTTTGGATATATGATGAAATATAATATACAACGGGCTATCGACACCAGTATGGAGTTGGGGTCGGCCGTTCCTTGGGCCGAGAAGTATCTGGTGATCTTGGAAAAAGATACTGTAAAGAATAAGAAAACGATAATAGGAGTGGCCGGATATCTCGCGGCTTATAGCGCTAACGTATTGAAAGACAAAGAAAAAGCACTTGTTTATTTGCGCCGCATGTTGTCTTTAGACCCTACTAATGCCGCCATTCAGCAAAATATTACCGTGTTAGAGAAAGCGGCTGCCCCCAAGCCAGAAACGGCCCCAAAAACGGACCAGGCCCCAAAGCCCGAGGCAGCACCTAAAAGCAGTGCATCAAATCGCGTCGTTTCCATTGATTCTCTTAGCGTTTTTGTGGTCGCCGCACCTTAATTTTGCGCCCAGAAAAAACAGCGCATGGTTTACTGGTTGCAAGTGAGCTCCACGGCCTCAACTGCCTCTACTTATTTGCCGCTGGCCCTGCAGGTGTTGATCGCCGTAGGGCTGGTTGCCTTTTTGATGGTCGCCACGCATTTGCTGGGACCTCGTCGCAAGACTAGCGATAAGTTACAAAATTTTACCAGTGGAATCGAGTCGCACGGTGATGCCCGGCAGCCGATGGCCATCAAGTATTTTCTTACTGCGATCCTCTTTGTATTGTTCGATGTGGAGGTGATCTTCTTTTATCCATATGCTGTCAACTTTAAAGGACTGGGATGGGATGGATTTTGGGCGGTGGCTCTTTTTGTTGGCTTTTTTCTTTGCGGGTTTATTTATATCATCAAAAAGGGAGCCTTGCAATGGGAGGATTGATGCCCTCTTACAACAACATTCGCATTGAGCGCTTGTTATGCTATAAAATGATTGGAATATGAGTCGTCCGGTATCTTACAATCTTATTCAAAAGCCCTTGGAGGCCGATATTAGCATGGCCCCCATGCCTGAGGGGCACCAGGGAGAAGGATTCTTTGCTACTTCACTTGATTCCGTTATAGGGTTGGCTCGAAAAAATTCTATTTGGCCCTTGCCTTTCGCTACCTCTTGTTGCGGGATCGAATTTATGGCGACCATGGGTTCGCATTACGACCTGGCGCGCTTTGGATCGGAGCGGGTGGGCTTCTCGCCACGTCAATGCGATCTGTTGATGGTAATGGGAACGATTGCAAAAAAGATGGGCCCCGTTGTAAAACAAGTGTATCTGCAAATGGCCGAGCCCCGCTGGGTAATTGCGGTGGGCGCTTGCGCGAGCAGTGGCGGCATTTTCGATACCTACAGCGTATTGCAGGGTATCGATCAGGTAGTGCCTGTTGATGTGTATGTACCCGGTTGTCCTCCGCGTCCGGAGGCCATCATCGATGGGGTGCTTCGTATTCAAGACCTGGTTGGTAAAGAGAGTTTGCGTCGTCGCAATTCCGAGAATTACAAATTACTATTGGAGAGCTACGGTATTCAATAAGGTTCCGCAGGCAGCAGCGAGCGGATCGTAAATAAATGAGCATGTCACTAACCAACGAGATCATACAACAACGACTAACCGAAAAGTTCGGCGAGCAGGTCAGCGCCTTTAGCATCTCGTACGACATGCTGCAGTTCGAAGCGCCCAAAGAGATCAATCTTAAGGTGCTTAATTTTCTATACGATGATCCTCAGTTGGGATTTATCTTTTTGACCGATCTGACCGGTGTTCATTATCCCGATCAAAAGGGACGTGAGTTGGCAGTGGTCTATCATTTGCACAATCTGAAAGAAAATATTCGTTTGCGATTTAAAGTGTATACAGCAGTTGAGCAGCCCGATGTATATACGGCCACCGGATTATTTTCATCGGCCAATTGGATGGAGCGCGAGACCTACGATTTTTTTGGGATCAACTTTTTAGGTCACCCGAATTTAAAACGGATACTGAATGTAGACGAAATGGATTATTTCCCTCTGAGAAAGGAGTTTCCGCTAGAAGATCAAACCCGAATCGATAAAGATGATGAAATGTTTGGCCGCGGCTAAACGAAGTTAAAACGCCCCGTAGGGGCTATCGTATGAGCGAACACATTAAACTGCCCGAAGGATCGATTGAGAAAACGACCACCACGTTAAACCTGGGGCCCACGCATCCGGCTACACATGGTGTGATGCAAAATATTCTCGAGCTCGATGGCGAGCGCATTGTGTCTGCCGATCAAACGATCGGATACATCCATCGTGCATTCGAAAAACTGGCTGAGCGTCGTCCGTTGGCTCAGATTACTACGCTTACTGATCGTCTCAATTATTGTTCTTCGCCGCTCAATAACATGGGCTGGCATATGACCTGCGAAAAATTGTTGGGCATTACCACGCCAAAGCGAGTAGACTATTTACGTGTTATCGTTATGGAATTGGCACGTATTGCCGATCACCTGATCTGTAATTCTATCATGGGAGTCGATGCAGGGGCCTATACCGGCTTTTTGTATGTGATGCAGTATCGCGAGCTGATCTATGAAATCTACGAAGAGATCTGTGGGGCACGCCTTACGACCAACATGGGTCGTATTGGCGGCTTTGAGCGCAACTTTAACGATATCGCTTTTCAAAAGCTCGAGAAGTTTCTTGATGAGTATCCTAAGGCCCTCAAGGAATTTGAGAATATGTTTCAGCGCAACCGCATCTTTATGGATCGCACTATGGGCGTGGGGGGCATTAGCGCCGAGCGTGCGCTCAATTACGGATTTACCGGTCCAAACCTGCGTGCGGCCGGCGTAGACTATGATGTGCGGGTGCATGCTCCGTATAGTAGTTATCAAGATTTTGAATTTATTATTCCCGTAGGAAGCACCGGTGACAGTTACGATCGTTGGTTGGTGCGCGAGCAAGAGATGTGGCAGAGTTTATCCATCATTCGTCAGGCTTATCAGAAAGTGCAATCCTTTACGGGTGCTGAGGCAGAGGTCTATCATGCCGATGTACCGGAGTATTATCTTCCTGCCAAGCAAGATGTGTACACTAAGATGGAGGCACTTATCTATCACTTTAAGATCATTATGGGAGAAACGGATATTCCAGCCGGCGAAGTGTATCATGCGGTAGAGGGCGGCAATGGAGAATTGGGCTTCTACTTGATTAGCGATGGCGGACGGGCTCCCTACCGGTTACATTTCAGAAGACCGTGTTTTATCTATTATCAAGCATTCGAGGAGTTGGTCAAAGGGGCTATGCTTAGTGATGCGATCATCACCATGAGTAGTTTAAACCTGATCGCCGGAGAGATGGATGCCTAAACCAGTTAAGAGCGTAACTAAAAATAAATTAGAACATGAGCTTGTGTTTTTCGGCAGATAAGTTAAAGGAGGTGCAGCAGATCATAGCTCGCTACCCCGAAGGACGCCAAAAGAGTGCGCTATTACCGGTATTACACCTAGCACAGCAGGAATTGGGAGGATGGCTTAGCACTGAAGTGATGGACTATGTAGCTGGATTATTGCAATTGCAGCCGATCGAAGTGTACGAGGTCGCTACTTTTTACAGCATGTACAATTTAAAGCCGGTGGGCAAGCACTTGCTCGAGGTATGCCAGACGGGTCCTTGTATGCTCAATGGCAGTGAGGGTATTGTAGCCTATATCTATCAGCGTTTGGGAATCCGTCCGGGAGAGACTACGGCTGATGGATTATTTACACTCAAGACGGTAGAGTGTTTGGGTGCCTGCGGGTATGCCCCGATGCTGCAACATGGAAAGTATTACCGCGAACACCTAACGCGCGAAAAGATCGATGAACTCATCGCTTCTTGTTCGGGACAGTCGGTGAGCGCATCACACTAAAACGAAAGGGCGCCCTTTGGGGCCGCTTACTAAATATGGGAAGAAAATTATTATTAGAAAAAGCGCATGTAGCGGGTATCACCACCTATGAGGTGTACCGTCGCGAAGGTGGTTATCGTAGTGTCGAGAAGGCACTCAAGTCAATGAGCCCCGACCAAGTGACCGAGGAAGTCAAAAAAAGTGGTTTGCGCGGACGGGGAGGAGCTGGATTTCCCACCGGAATGAAGTGGGGGTTTTTAGCTAAGCCCGAAGGAGTGCCTCGCTATTTGGTGGTCAATGCCGACGAATCGGAGCCCGGCACTTTTAAGGATCGTTACCTGATGGAATTTATTCCGCACCTGCTTATAGAGGGAATGATCACATCTTCGTATGCACTCGGATCGAATCGCTCCTATATCTACATTCGGGGAGAGTATGTGTGGGTTGCCGAAATTTTAGAAAAGGCCATTGACGAGGCGCGTGCCAATGGATGGCTCGGAAAAAATATTTTAGGCAGCGGCTTTGATTGTGATATCTATGTGCATCGAGGTGCTGGCGCTTATATCTGCGGAGAAGAAACGGCGTTGCTCGAATCGCTCGAAGGTAAAAGAGGTAATCCGCGTATCAAGCCGCCTTTTCCGGCTGTCAAAGGTTTATGGGGTTGCCCCACCGTGGTCAATAATGTCGAAACAGTAGCTGCTGTTGTACCTATTATCAATGACGGTGGCGAGGAATATGCTAAGATTGGTATTGGTAAATCGACCGGTACTAAATTGATATCTGCTTGTGGCAATATCAACAAGCCTGGCGTTTATGAGATCGATATGACTATCTCGGTCGAAGAGTTTATTTACAGTGATGAATATTGCGGAGGTATTCCGGCCGGAAAAAAGTTAAAGGCTTGTATTCCGGGTGGGTCTTCCGTTCCCATTTTGCCAGCGAATCTTTTATTGAAGACCGCAAAGGGGGAGACTCGCATGATGACCTACGAAAGCTTGGCCGACGGAGGTTTTGCTTCGGGATCGATGATGGGCTCCGGTGGTTTTATTGTGCTGGACGACAGCCAATGTGTAGTGCGTCATACTTATTCGCTGGCTCGGTTTTATCGTCACGAGAGTTGCGGACAATGTTCACCTTGTCGCGAAGGAACCGGGTGGATGGAAAAAATCTTGTGGAATATTGAGACTGGTAAGGGAAAGCTGAGCGATATCGATCTGCTTTGGGATATTCAACGCAAGATTGAGGGCAATACTATTTGTCCCCTGGGCGATGCAGCTGC
>Ga0315903_10010356_pt1 | contig 11129 bp, 9 predicted proteins | sample LakEriMetagenome_7_FD_203524 | JGI IMG/M metagenome (GOLD analysis project Ga0315903, IMG submission 203524) | Freshwater fungal communities from buoy surface, Lake Erie, Ohio, United States - Buoy 2 MA119 | ecosystem: Environmental > Aquatic > Freshwater > Lake | place: USA: Lake Erie, Ohio... | reverse complement strand
AAGCGCACATCCATTTCGGTCTCGGTTCGGTAGGTTAAATGGGCAATTCGACGAGCGATTCCCATGCCCTCAGTTGGACCTTGGTTCTGTTCGTAGTAATCACCATTGTTGAAATGTGGGTCAGATTTAATAGCCCGGATCTGGATTGAAGCAGCGCCAATCTGATCGCCGGTCGCTACAGCCGAAGAACCAATTGTGCAGATTGCATTAACGCGAGTCGGATGCGAGATCGCCCATTCAAGTGCGCGCATTCCGCCAAGTGACGGGCCTACGGCCAAGAGATAATTTGAAATTCCAAGCGCATCAGTCAGTGCTAATTCGGCAGAGACCATGTCGCGAATCGTCACTGTTGGAAATCTAGAACCCCAACGCTTTCCATCTGGTGCAAGTGATGAAGGTCCGGTGCTGCCCTGACATCCGCCAATAACATTTGGGCAGATAACAAAATATTTATCAGTATCAAGTGGCAGACCTGGGCCAACCATCGAAGGCCACCAACCAGGAACATCGGACCAACCAGTTAGTGCATGGTTGACCAGAATTGCATTGTTGCCCTCGGCGTTTAGCTTGCCCCAACTTTGATAAGCAATAGTTGTATCAAGAAGTTTTTCGCCAGATTCAAGCTCAAGATCACCGATTTTTAAGAATTGCCGATCACCGGGTTCGTGGGTTTCAAGCCACGCCCCAGTGATATGACAATTACAGTCAGATGCCATGAGTCTAGATTCGCAGATTAATTACTTAGCTGCGGCGAAACCATCGGTGATATCAGCTTTAATATCTTCGATGTTTTCGATGCCAACAGATAAGCGAATCAAACCTGGGGTAACACCTGCAGTTAATTGTTCTGCTGGTGACAGTTGTGAATGAGTGGTCGATGCTGGATGAATAACCAGCGAACGAACATCACCAATGTTTGCAACATGTGAGTGCAACTTAAGCGCTTCTACAAACTTCTTGCCCGCTTCGATTCCACCCTTGATTTCAAAGGAGAGAACGGAGCCGGAACCAGTTGGCGCATACTTTGTTGCCAACTTGTGCCAAGGTGAAGATGGAAGTGATGCGTAATTGACCTTCTCCACTTGTGGTTGCTTCTCAAGCCAAGTTGCCAAAGTCTTTGCATTTGAAACATGGCGTTCCATACGTAGTGAAAGTGTTTCAAGTCCTTGCGCCAATAACCAGGCGTTAAATGGGCTGACAGCAGCGCCCATGTCGCGAAGTAGGGTCAAGCGAATCTTGAAGATGTAAGAAAGGTTTGCGCCAAATGGCGAACCGACGCCAAGGGCTTGGGCATAAACCAAACCATGGTAGCTAGGGTCTGGTTCGTTAAATCCTGGGAAGCGATCTTTGTGTTGGGCATAATCAAATTTTCCAGCATCAACAATCGCTCCGACAACTGAGTTTCCATGACCAGCCAGGAATTTGGTTGCTGAGTGAACTACAACATCTGCGCCAAAATCAATCGGACGAATTAAATATGGTGTTGCCACGGTGTTATCCACGATTAGCGGAACGCCATTTTTATGAGCAATATTCGCAACTGTTTCGATATCCAGAACATCGTTCTTTGGATTAGCAATTGTCTCGCCGAAGAAGGCCTTGGTATTTGGCTTAACCGCTGCTTGCCACGAAGCAGGATCGTCAGGATTTTCGACGAAGGTTACTTCGATGCCGAACTTTGGAAGTGTGTAGTGGAACAAGTTATAAGTTCCGCCGTAAAGACTTGGTGAAGAGACAATGTGGTCGCCAGCTTCAGCAACGTTTAGAACTGCGTATGTAGTAGCCGCAGAGCCGGATGCAACAAGAAGAGCAGCTACGCCACCTTCGAGTGAGGCGATGCGTTGTTCAACTGCATCCTGAGTTGGGTTCATGATGCGGGTGTAAATATTTCCAAGTTCAGCTAGACCAAAGAGATCTGCTGCATGCTTGGTATCGCGGAATTGATATGCAGTTGTCTGATAAATCGGAAGTGCGCGCGCACCAGTTGTTGGATCAGGAACTTGCCCAGAGTGAATTTGGCGAGTCTCGAATGAAGCTTTATCTAATGAAAATGACATTACAGACCTCCCAGAAATTAAGGGGGTAGCGTTTTTTACTCGTTACCCACGCTTGCCAATTGCAATTTGCAACTGACCTGGTCTTCACCCGGAGCACCCCACCGTGGTGGAGGGTTGCCGTCCAGTAAGCCGGGGCTAAAACCTGGAACTCATGACCTGGGAAAAGTGTAAATAACTAAATGCGAGTTGTCTAATTGCTAATTAATTGCAGTTACGACCCTGCGATTGAGCGATTAATTGTGCTCGCGCCAGGCCGAAGTAATTGGCAGTCTTCGATCTTTACCAAAGGCGCGCTTGGAAATCTTGGTTCCGGGTGGGTATTGGCGACGTTTATATTCGGCAGCATCGACCATTCGAATAATCTTGGTAGCAAGTTCTAAATCAAAGCCCGCGGCCAAGATGCCAGCTAGTCCCAGATCCTCTTCAATATAAATATGCAGGATTTGATCGAGCTTCAAATAATCTGGCAGAGAGTCAGTGTCCTTCTGGCCCGGACGAAGTTCAGCGCTTGGCTCTTTGGAGATTGAATTCTCTGGAATCGGAGGTGTGTATCCATTCTTTTTTGCCTGGTCATTTCGCCACTTCGCAAGCGCCCAAACTTCGGATTTAAATAAATCTTTAATTGGGGCATATCCCCCGACGGCATCGCCATACAAAGTTGAATACCCGACTGCTAATTCTGATTTATTTCCAGTGGCCAAAACCAGATGTCCCTCTTGATTTGAAAGCCCCATCAAGGTGGTTCCGCGAACTCGGGCCTGAACATTCTCTTCGGCCAGACCGGTTAGCCCAAGTTGGGATAAGAAAGTTGAAACCATTGGCTCGATTTCGATGACTCGATAATTCAGCCCAACGTTCTTCGCAAGTTCAGCAGCATCGGTTAGTGAATGATCAGATGAATATCTACTTGGCAGACCAACGCCAAATACTCGGTCGGGTCCAATTGCATCCGCAGCAATTGCTGCAACGATTGCAGAATCGATGCCGCCAGAAAGCCCAAGAATTACGCTCTTGAAATTATTCTTTTCAACATAGTCCCGAAGTCCAATTACAAGTGCCTGCCAGGTCTGAGAAAGAGTGCTCATTGGATGCGCAATTCCGTGAGTGATTTTCTCGTAAGGCGGCAATGGGTCTTGTGAGATTATGACATCAGGTGTTGAGGTCCCAAGTCGCAGATCTAAATCAACAACCATTAAGCCATCAAAAAATTGTGGGGCCCGGGCGACGACATCGCCATTGGCAGTTGCGACGATGCTGTCACCGTCAAAAACTAAATCATCTTGGGCACCAGTCATATTTACATATGCCAATGGGGCGCCAATATCTTTTGCCCGCTTTCTGACCAAGAGCTGGCGAACATCTTCTTTGGCTCGTTCAAATGGGCTGCCATTTGGGACAAGAACTAAACCAGGAGTTCGGGCCCTTAATTCGGCGACTGGTCCGCCATCAACCCAGATGTCTTCGCAAATTGCGATTCCAATATCGACGCCATGAAAACGAACAACTAGGGATCGATCCCCTGCAACGAAGTTACGGAACTCATCGAAGACGCCATAGTTTGGAAGATGGTGCTTGATATACATCGCAACAATCTCGCCGCGATAAACCAGAGCAACCGCATTCTGTGGTTTCTGTTCTGCGCTTCCATCCAAATAACCAATGACGGCAAGAATTTCACCAAAGCCCTGATTTTCTAACCGGTCGGCAACTTCCAAAACCGCCGCCTTGCTTGCAACTCTAAAGGTTTGGCGAAGCGCTAAATCTTCGACTGGATATCCAGTTATAACCATTTCCGGAAAGAGCAGAACATGGGCTCCGGCGGCACTTGCCTTGGCCGCATATTCCAAAATTAAATCGCTGTTGCCAGTTAGATCACCAAGGGTTGGGTTTATTTGAGCAAGAGAAATTCGCAGCTGGCCGATTGCTAGAGCGCCGTTATCTCCCATGTGACTAGCCTACCTGCACTCCTATTGGTTACACTTTCTGTTACTTCAAATTGCGACCAGGGACCGAAAGCCGGCTTTGAGTTCGCTACTTTGAAACCAGGAGCCTTATATGTCTCTCAATAATCGGATTTCGATTTCAGATCTTGCTGCCATGAAAAAGCGTGGCGAAAAATGGGCGATGCTCACTTCTTACGAGCAGATGACGGCCGAGATATTTGATGAAGCCCAAATCCCAGTGCTGTTAGTAGGCGACTCGGCTGGTAATAATTTTCTTGGGGCTGAAAATACAATTCCGGTAACCGTAGATGAGTTAATTCCACTCACAAGGGCTGTCGTAAATTCGACTGCTCGGGCAATGGTTGTAGCCGATTTTCCATTTGGCTCTTATGAATCTGGCCCAGATGCTGCATTGGCAACTGGCATTAGATTTTTCAAAGAGGCTAAAGCCCACGCCGTGAAATTAGAAGGTGGCAAGCGGGTTGTCCCGCAGATTAAAAAACTTATTGAATCCGGAATTCCAGTGATGGGTCATCTAGGCCTTACCCCGCAATCAGTTCATGCCCTTGGCGGCTTTAAAGTTCAGGGTCGCGGCGATGATGCCGCCCGAATTATTGAAGATGCAAAAGCCCTAGAAGCAGCGGGAGTTTTTGCACTTGTCCTCGAACTGGTCCCCGAAGAATTAGCGGAGCAAATTACTAAGGAGCTTTCGATTCCAGTTATCGGAATCGGTGCCGGTGCCAAGTGCGATGCCCAAGTATTGGTCTGGACTGACTTGATGGGAATAACCAAGAACGCACCGAAGTTGGCTAAGGCCTACCGAAATCTGCGAATTGAGATGCTAAATGCGGCAAAAGAGTATGCAAATGATGTTTCTTCGGGCCAATTTCCGGGTCCAGAACAAACTTTTCACTAATTTTGCGGAAAATATTTGTCGAAATACATAAAAAAATAAAAAAATATTGTTGCGACACGCAGGTAAAAAATCACTCAAAATAGTGGAAAGTTTTTGTATTTAATGACACGCTTATCCATGAACAGGTTCGGTGACGGATCGAACTATTCTGATTAGGAGATGTAAATGGCCGCAGCTAAGAAATCTGCACCAAAGAAGCGTCGCAAGAAGGCAGCTGCTCCTGCAGCACCAAAGAAGCGTCGCAAGAAGGCAGCTGCTAAAACAGCAGCACCAAAGAAGCGTCGCAAGAAGGCAGCAGCTAAGAAGGCTGCTCCAAAGCGTCGCAAGAAGGCAGCAGCTAAGAAGGCTGCTCCAAAGAAGCGTCGCAAGAAGGCAGCAGCTAAGAAGGCTGCTCCAAAGAAGCGCCGCAAGAAGGCAGCAGCTAAGAAGGCTGCTCCAAAGCGTCGCAAGAAGGCTGCTGCAAAAGCAGCTGCTCCAAAGAAGCGTCGTCGTAAGAAGGCTGCTGCAAAGTAGTTTTTCTCGAAAAAGCCCCGCGGTGAAAACCGCGGGGCTTTTTCATTTGCAGAAGAAAAGAATTAATCCTCTAAGAAATCATCTCTTAGTTTTGTTGTTACTCGATCAAAAATTTTTGCTAACTCTTCTTGCTCCTTCAGAGTTAAATTATCAACGAATCTATTTCGCACACTTGCCACATGATCTGGGGCGGCCTTAACAATTGCCCGCCAACCTTTCTCGGTCATGACGGCAAAGGATCCTCGCTTATCTTCTGGGCAAACTTCGCGGCGGACCCAACCGGCCTTCTCCATAACCTTCATCCGATGGGAGAGCCGACTCTTTGAGAGCATTGCAATCTCGGCAAGTTCCGACATCCGCATTCTGCGATCCGGTGCATCCGATAGCTGAGCCAAAACTTCATAGTCAGGCATTGATAAATCGTGGCCATCCAAATCGGATTCCAGGGCTTCGAGTAAGCGCCGGGATGCAATTATGTAAGAACGCCAAGCCTTCATCTCGCGGGGATTTAACCACTTTGGTTCATTTGCTGGCATGAGAAAAGTTTAGGTTAAAAGCCAATTAGTTGAAAGTTGAATTACTTATTTTCCTGTGTAATAGGCTCTGGTCCATGAAAAGCGGAATCGAATTAAAACATCTAAAGCCAACAGTCCGACCTCAGGATGATTTGTATCGCCACGTGAATGGCACTTGGATCGATAACGCCGAAATTCCAGCAGACCGTTCTTCAGATGGTGCGTTCTACGAGCTCTATCAAAGCGCTGAGCAGCACGTCCGCGAAATCATCGAAGAGCTTGGGGCAAGCGGTGGAACCAAGGGAAGCGTCGCCCAGAAAATCGGCGATCTTTACGGCTCGTTTATGGATGAGGAAAAAGCCAACGCCCTTGGCATCTCGCCCATCGCGAAGGATTTAGAGATCGCATTGAGTGTTTCTAATGTCAATCAATTCCATAAAGTTCTTGGAGATTTTGAGAGCCGCGGCCTTGGTGGAATTTTCTACCAATACATAACAACCGACAACATGGATTCGAATACCAACATCGCCTACATCGGACAATCAGGTTTAAGTCTTCCGGATGAGGCTTACTACCGAGAAGAAGAGTTTGCCGAAATCCGAACTGCCTTTGTAGAACATGTAACCAAAATGTTCACACTCGCCAAGATTGAAAATCCGGCGGCCAAGGCTGAAGCCATATTGAAATTAGAGACCGAGATTGCCAGCAAGCATTGGGACCAAGTTAAGGATCGCGACGCTGTCCTTACCTATAACAAGATGAGCTTTGCAGAATTAAAGGCATCTGCCCCGGGCTTTGATTGGGACACCTGGCTGGCAACTTCAAAGGTGCCAAACAGAGTTATGGCCACCGTAATTGTTCGCCAACCATCTTTCTTTACCGGTCTTGGCGAAATTCTCAAAAACTTCAACGCCGAGGCTTGGTCAGCTTGGCTGGCCTGGCATTTACTTTCCGGTACCGCTTCTTATCTAAGCAGTGAGTTCGTTGATGAAAGTTTTGCTTTCTACGGAACCAAACTCTCTGGAACACCAGAACTAAAAGCCAGGTGGAAGCGTGGTGTTGGATTAGTCGAAGGTTCACTTGGTGAAGCCGTTGGCCAGATCTATGTCGAGAAACATTTTCCACCCGCAGCTAAAACTCGCATGGTCGAATTAGTAGCCAATCTAATTGAGGCCTACCGAATCGATATCGCAGCGCTTACTTGGATGACATCTGAAACTAAAGCTAAGGCCTTTGAAAAATTAGATAAGTTCACGCCAAAGATTGGCTATCCAGATAAGTGGCGCGATTATTCAGCCCTCGATATCTCCAGAGACGATTTAATTGGGAACCTAGCCCGAGTAACAAAATTCAATCAAGATTACGAGTTTGCCAAAATCGGCGCCCCGGTAGATCGCACCGAGTGGCTTATGACCCCACAGACCGTAAATGCTTATTACATGCCAGGCATGAATGAGATTGTTTTCCCGGCCGCAATTTTGCAACCACCATTCTTTGATATCGACGCCGATGATGCCGCTAACTATGGTGGTATCGGTGCGGTAATTGGCCACGAGATTGGCCATGGGTTTGATGACCAAGGATCGAAATATGATGGCGATGGAAATCTAAATAACTGGTGGACCGACTTAGATCGTAAAGAATTTGAAAAGCGAGCCGATAAGTTGATTGCGCAATACGAAGAACTTCGTCCACTTGAAGCTCAGGATGTCCATGTCAATGGCGCCCTGACTATCGGAGAAAATATCGGCGACTTGGGTGGTCTAACGATTGCTTACAAGGCCTACCAACTTTCACTCGATGGCAAAACTCCCCCGGTTATCGATGGCCTAACTGGCTATCAAAGATTTTTTATGGGCTGGGCCCAATGTTGGCGCCAGAAAATGCGTGGCGAGGAAGTTCGTCGCCGAGTTGCGACCGATCCACATTCACCCGACGAGTTTCGATGCAACCAAGTGGTTCGAAATCTCAATGAATTCTACGAAGCCTTTAATTTAGGTGAAAAAGATGCGCTTTATCTGCCCGAAAGCGAGCGCGTTCGAATTTGGTAGCCCAGAAATGGGGATTATTCGCCTTAAAAGGCCGATTTAAGCCCCTTTTCCCGCAAAGCTACATCTCTAAGTTTCGAATGTGAATTAAAGGTAGATAATACGGATATGAACCAATTTAAATTTAAGGTCGAAAAAGAAATTTCCGACTCAAATTTAAATGGACGCACCGGTGTCATAACCACCCCGCATGGCGACATAAAAACCCCAGCATTCATCCCAGTCGGCACAAAGGCAACGGTTAAATCTGTTCTTCCAGAATCAATGTCTGATCTTGGGGCCCAAGCCCTTCTTGCAAATGCCTACCACCTATATCTGCAGCCCGGTCCGGAGATAGTTGATGAAGCCGGTGGCGTCGGAAAGTTCATGAACTGGTCTGGCCCAACCTTTACCGATAGCGGTGGCTTCCAGGTTCTCTCACTTGGCGTTGGATTTAAAAAAGTGATCGCAATGGATGAAGACACCTTCAGATCTGATGAAGTTATCGCCGACCAGAAGGAACGTCTTGCCCATGTTGATAACGATGGCGTGACTTTTAAATCGCACCTCGACGGATCTATGCACCGCTTTACACCCGAGGTTTCGATGCAGGTCCAACACCAACTTGGCGCCGATATTATTTTTGCTTTCGACGAATGCACAACACTTCATAACACTCGCAAGTATCAAGAGAAATCTTTAGAGCGCACAAGACTCTGGGCAAAGCGCTGTTTGGTCGAACATGGCCGCCTAACCCACGAGCGCTCAAGTAAGCCATATCAAGCACTTTGGGGCGTTCTGCAAGGAGCACAATATGAGGACCTTCGCCGTAAAGCCGCAAAAGATTTAGACGCACTAGATGAAGATGGAATTTCATTTGATGGCTTCGGACTTGGCGGTGCTCTCGATAAAGCAAACCTCGGAACCATCGTAGGTTGGATGACCGATGAATTGCCTCGCGATAAACCACGTCACTTACTCGGAATCGGCGAGCCCGATGATTTATTTGTCGGAGTCGAAAATGGCGCAGATACCTTTGATTGCGTGGCCCCATCAAGGCAAGCTCGCACAAGCGCGGTCTTCACAAATGCTGGACGAGTAAATATCACCAATGCCAAATTCAATCGTGACTTCAATCCAATTGAAGAGAGTTGCGATTGCTACACCTGCAAAAATTACACAGCCGCCTATTTAAACCACCTCTTCCGCAGCAAAGAGATGATTGGCTCGACCTTGGCGACAATCCATAACGAGCGATTTATCGTGCGACTTGTCGAACGAATGCGCACCGAGATTGAGTCCGGTGATTTTCAAGAATTCAAAAAAGATTTCCTTGGTCGTTTCTACTCTCAAACAGATAAGTAGATGCTGATTCTACTGCCGCCCAGTGAGGGCAAGAATCAACCAGCGGGTAAGTCAAAATTAAATCTCACGAAGTTAGCTTTCGCCGATCATTTGCTAGATGTCCGAACTCGCCTGGTAACAAAGCCCTTGACAACAGCTCCGGCCGCAAAGGCAATCGATGTTTACAGTGGCGTGCTTTACCAAGCCTTAGATTGGGGCTCGCTAAGTGCTACTGCAAAGGCGCGGGGCAATAAATCTTTATTAATTGTCTCGGCTATTTTCGGAGTTCTAAGACCTAGCGATGTAATCCCCAATTACAAAGCAAAGATAAAGGGCAGTGATTGGAAATCTGTCCTAAAGCCAGTCCTGGATGGTTTAGATGCTGACCTGATTGTTGATTGCAGATCATCAACTTGTGCCGGGGTCTGGCAATCTCCCCCAGACCGGACAGTTGCAGTGCGAGTGTTTAAAAAAGAGAGGGGCAAAATTTCAGTCATCACTCATCTATCGAAGAAATATCGGGGAGAACTGACTCGAGAATTATTGAAGTCTGGAAAATCTCCTAAGACGCCAGCAGAGTTACTCAAGATTGCCGAAAAGAAATTCGATTGTAAGTTGACGAAGGCCAAGGGAAATCTGCCTTGGTATTTAGATTTAATTATCAGCTAATTCGGGCTAATTCGAAGTAAGCGATGGCGGGCCAGATTTTGGCTCGGTGATTCCGGACCAAGGAAGGCGCTAAAAATATTTAACGCTCCCCTGGCGATCTTCAGCCAGATCTTTGATTTTGCCTTGAGACCCAAGATTTCTAATTCATTCTTATCAAGAGTTGCAATAGCTGCATTTGCAATAATGCGATAGAAAAGCAACCCAGATTTTCCAAATGGTGGCTTCAGAATAAAACCAACAACTTCCAGAGTCTTTTCACTTCGGACCAAATCGTTCTTACGAAAATCATTTAGTGTGGCTTCGAGTTCAGCTGAAGATTTTGGCGCATCGGTAAGACCGAGTGGAATCGCACTCTTTGCCCAATCGCGAATGTATTCATCGGCACCCTCTGGCAGCGGATAACCCAGAGCTAAATGCGATTTGATAAACGAGTCGGTAAATGCGCAGTGGACCCACAAGAGGAATCTTGAATCTTGGGCTCGATAATTTAAATGCTTACCCGATTTATCGGTGTAATCACCTGAAACTTTCGAATGCATCGCATTGACTCGTTTCGCTTCGTGCTCGATTGTTTGCGTTGATCCAAAAGTTGTAATCGTCAGCCATCTTGTTGTCCCAGCCAAGCGCCCCATTGGATCTGATTCATATCTCGAATGCTGTGCCACCCCAGATAGCGGCGCTGGATGCGCGGCTTGCAACAAAAGTGCACGAACCCCGCCGACCAAGGTTCCGAGATTTCCATGCACCTTCCAAACCGCGCCATCAGCTTTGAATAAACCAGCATCATTGCCATTGGCAATTTCTCGGGCCCAGTCCGGCAAACCATCTTTGGATCCTGAAACATTCTTACGAAAGGCATCGGCCAATGGTTTGGTTAGAAAAAACTTATGAAACGCGGGCACCTGCGAAGAATAGGCTATGGCTATGTTGTTACGCTTTGAAAATGGATGAAAAGCATCACGGCCGCGGAGCAGTAGAACACATGCTTGAACGAGTAATGTTCGGAAGCCGGTGGCTTTTGGCACCGTTTTATCTTGGACTAACCTTCGCTCTAATTATTTTATTGATCAAATTCTTCCAAAAATTTTGGGCCTTTGCGACCGACGTAACTACAACTTCGACCGATGACATGGTCCTTGGTCTAC
>Ga0315903_10010354_pt1 | contig 11133 bp, 18 predicted proteins | sample LakEriMetagenome_7_FD_203524 | JGI IMG/M metagenome (GOLD analysis project Ga0315903, IMG submission 203524) | Freshwater fungal communities from buoy surface, Lake Erie, Ohio, United States - Buoy 2 MA119 | ecosystem: Environmental > Aquatic > Freshwater > Lake | place: USA: Lake Erie, Ohio... | reverse complement strand
TACTACATTCTGCCCATCAAGAAAGCCGACCTTGCCAACAAGGAACCGGGCTTCGCAGTCAAGATTCCGATTCCGTTCGAAGTAGGTGTTCTCTTCAAGACCATCCCTGAGCGGATCATGGATTCCTACTACAAGGATGCTCCAGCCAAGGACTTGCAGAACACACTGACTCGTGCGGCGACCAGCACCTTTGCGTTTAACCCGATTCCGCAGACCGTGTTGCCAATCTTCGAAGTGGTAGCCAACTACGACTTCTTCACTGGTAGAGCCATCGTTCCTCAGTACATGATGAACCGTGATGCCATCGCTCAGTCGCGTTTCGGTACCAATGAAATGGCGCGTATGTTGGGAGAAGCGACTGGCATATCGCCGCTGAAACTGGATCACATGATGAACGGCTATCTGGGGAGCCTTGGCACCTACACCTTGGATGTCGTGGACAATGCCCTTCGTGACAACGACCGCGCTTACCCTGAGCGTAAGTGGTTTGAGTATCCGTTCGTGCGTCGGTTCTTCACGACCGCCATGAGACCGGGGTTGCAGGAGCAGTTCTACGAACTGGATAACCGTGTAAACGGCGTGGTCCAGAGCATGAATGCCCTGAAGAAAGAAGGTCGCGCTGATGAACTCCAAGCCTATGTCATGGAGAACCAGAACATTCTGGCCCTCAAGAAGGGCGTGAGTGTCCTCGACAAGATGGTAAGCAACTATCGGGATCAGAAGAATGCGATCCTGAGAATGGACATCGATCCTGAGGAGAAGCGGCGTATCATCGATGAACTGGATCGCGGTATCGCGTTGCAGTTGAAGGTGATCCCAGAACTCAGGAGATTGGCTTACCGTGAGCCGAACGAAACACCAGAGTGATTACATGGGTAGGGTGAAGTCCCTACCCTGCGTCCTCTGTAGCCTCCTAGGACAGCCCCAGAGCGGCGTAACGGAGGCTCACCATATCCGCACAGGGCATGGCATGGGCGACCGCGCCAGCGACTTCCTGACCGTTGCCTTGTGTGTGGATTGCCACCGGGGAACCCACGGCTTCCACGGAACCAAGGCCCTCATGCGGATTGCCAAACTGAGTGAGATGGATCTGCTGGCAGAGACTGTCCGTCTGATGGACAAAAAGGAGGGGAGAAATGATCTCCCCTCAAATAGGAATGTGATTCCACCAACTGACAGCAAACAGGAGAACGCTGTCAGCGCGGACAATATCAGGGAGGATCAGTCCATTCAACCCCGTGTTCCGCGCCGAAGGAATAAAGCAGTTCAATCAGATCCGACATCTCCTGCTTAGACATCCCTGAAGTCGGTTCCCCAAGAAAAACTATCCCGCCGTCGATACCCGGCACCATCCTCTGTCTACGGATGGCTGCAGTGAATACCCATTTCCAGTCCTTCTTGGTCATCTTCTCGCCATGCCATTCGACCTGACGAGAGATGTCTCCCAGCAAAGACCACATCAGGGCGTTTTGCCCGATGCTCCTGCGGTTCTTCTTGATGACTTGCCCAATGGCAACTTCAAGTTCCGGTTCCATGTGACACCGGATTGAAGGTCTCAATGATCTCCACTTCAACTACCGTGTCAGCGGGTACCACATAGATCTTCTGACCGCCCCGGTTCCGGACACGAATGATGCACTGAGCCACCTTGTCCTTCTCTACAAGGAACTGCGCTTCTTCCAAAGCATGGTCGATGTCAGTGAACGCCGTTCGATTTTCTATTTGCACGTTTCTTTCTCCTGTTTAGTTTTTCGTTCTCAGAGCGGAGGAATTTGATCTCATCCGCACACCGTTTAAATAGTTCCGACACCACGATGTATTCGAACTCAGTGGTGATCGAATTGATTTCGTTACCGGACTGCTCCACCCAAGACAACACCTCAAGGATGTCCTCTTTGCGCCAGTTCATTCGCGGATATTCTCTTTGCGCCAGTATTTGTTAATCAACGTCAATTCATCTCTGAGTTCCGAAATCAACTGATCACGAATCTCTACGTCTTGAACATAGTTGAGAATCCGTTCCCTTAGTTCCTTGATTTCAGATTGATACTCAGAAATTGTATGCGGGATTCTGTCCCACTCTTTTTCCCATTCATCAATCTCTTTAATCATGGCCCAGTTCTCTGCGTGTTTCTTGCCGAACAAGCCACATCAGTTTCCCGATAAGCATCTGCTCAGTGCGACTATCAGGCTGTGTGGTATCGAACTTGTTGGCAATGTCATGGACCATATCCCAGTCCACAAACTCTAAGTTACCGGCTTCGCCAATCTTGCACCAAACCTTTTCGACTTCCTTCTTCGGGACATCAAGGTAAGAGATATCATCATCATTCATGGACAAGCCCTCGCGATAGTTTGGCCCACTCGTCACCGTATTCGACGTTCATGTAATCACGAAACCACGGGCCACCACGGGTAAAGTGAACGGCCAAAGGATTCGGGCAATCTTCTTTGGTATGCCATCCTTCCAAGTAGTTGTAAGCCACAGGCAGTTCCCCAATGCAGTCATTGGTTGCCCACTGTAACCTGTGTAGATAGAGACCTGTTGCAGTGTTTACAGTCTCAGGTGTTAGGTTCTTTTGAACCTGCTCATGTCCGCAGTTAATCAGCATGAACGATGACCAGTTCTTTCTGGGGTACTGGGTTTGAATAGCACCGTCCATCTTTACCCGTTCAGGCGGATTGTAATTGTGCTTAACCACCATCACTGCATTGCTGTAATCGCAGTAGTCCAACACCGTTGACACATCCCCCCGCCACATAAAGTCGCAGTCCATGAAGACTGCCCAGCCTTTGTATCCAGCCAGATACGGTACTAGGAAGCGTGTAAACGTGAACTCAGTAGAGGACAGCGGATCATGTTCGCGCCAGTACAGGTTCTTTTCACGCATGTGCTTCTGCTTGATAGGGACAATGTCCAGATCAACGCTGGTGTGCTTGAGCAAAGAGGCACGACACACTTGATACGCAATGTCCTCGCGGCTATCCCAACCGATAAAGATTTTCATGTCTCCCTCCTCGCCCGAATCGCGTTACTTACACCGCTTGGACAAGTGTCACAGGTCGGCTCGTAGGATTCGGCCACCTTCGCACACGCCTCTCGCTCGGCTGCGGCAACGAGGGCGGCGAAGCGTTCAAGGTTTTCTAGGTTTGGGATATTTACAATGTATCCATTGAAAACCTTAGTGCGTTCATGCAGATTGGCCTTTCTCGCCATGTGGATGATGTCGTCGCGGGTCATCGCGAGCCTCCAACAGGGTCGGCGTTTTTATGGATCACAACATACGCAAGCACATCACCGTCGAACCTACCTTCTGTGACTGCCGCGATCACATAGTCACTTGTAAGTGCATTGATACACCGCTGCGCTTCTCTCAGCGTTCTGAATCCGATTAACGTAGCCTTCGGAGTTTGGCTCATTTCGGTTGCTCCTTCAGTTGTTCAATGTGTGTACGCATTTGTTTCTCCGCCCGCAACGCCGTAAGTTCGCCCAATTGTTCGTACAGCAGATCTTGTAGTCGCTCAATCTCTTTGTCCTTCTCGGCGGCAACGAGGGCGGCGAAGCGTTTTAAACTTTCTGAAACCTCTACGCAGTCATGACCTTCCCACGCGAGAATCTCACCTGTCCCTTTTATCGGAGTATCAGGGTCAAACCCTGCCTCGCGCGCCAGTCGGATAATGTCGTCGCGGGTCATAACTTCCTCAGTATCCAGTCATCCACTACCCGGCCAATGATTCTGTACTGCAACTCCTTCATCAGAAATCGCACTGCCGCATGTTTGCCTTCCTCAGGAATGACGTACTTTTCCTTCTGCTCAACGATCATCACTGGATCATTGTTCCTCAAGGTTTCCATTGCACCCTTGATGACATCCAGTTCGTAACCTTCAACGTCGATCTTGATGAGATCAACGTCGGTCAGATTGAAATGATCCAAGGGGAACATGGGAGTTAGCCCCACCTTGCCACGATCCACATGGGTGGAGCCTGTATTGTCAGGCTCAATTGCCATGGCAACATGACCCTCTCTCCATCCCAGCGCACAGCGGTTGATGGTGTGAACCTTGGGCGCATTCTTGAGAAGGATGTCCGCAAACTGATCGCAGGGTTCGAAGGCAACGACCTTGTCGAACTTATCAGTGAGACCTCTAGCCCATAGCCCAACGTGCGCCCCGATGTCTATGGCTGTCCGGAACTGCTTACAGTGTTTAATCACTGTCTGCTGGTGGATAGGTTGGTACTCCGACTGCTTGATGGCATCGAAGTAAGTAATGATGTGGGCCTCTTCATCTGGCAACCACCAACCTTGAACTTCTTTCATTTCATTTTCTCCTTTCGATCCCCTTTGTAATGAAGGATCTTCGGGTTACGGTTCTCCGTATATTCAGGAAGACACCCATACTCAGATTCAGCAAGGGTTCCAACAGGATTCATCTTTGCCCAAATCTTCATTGCTTCCTGATCCCCGTACCACTTGCGGTACTTGGGGTCGATGTGATCCAGAATCTCTAACAGTTCCGACCACACCGTGTGATCCTTTGTCACTGTCGTACAAGCCAGATACGGGAACACTTCGTACAGCGACTTGCCTTGATACTCTGAGAAGTCGAGTCCCTTCATGGATGCATTGAACGATGCATCCCGGTTAAACGATCTCTCGCAGAACAAGACCCGTTGTTCCCCAAGCAATGCATCCGGAAACATTTCTGAACAGACGATCATGTCATCGTCCAGATACATGGCTGGATACTTGAGACCCAGTGCTGCATAAATCCTGAGCCGGTACTCCATGAAGTCAGTTGAGTCGGAGTCCAGTTCGAATCGCTCAGTGCTATTGATGACGGGCGTCTTGGAATCCGTACACATGATGATCCGTGCATCAGGATTGGACGCCCTCAATGACTCCACAAACTTGCGGGTGTACCAAATCTGATCCTCTGTGCCAGTTCTGAAGAACACGAACGTCGGCACATATCCCGGAGTCAGGTGTCGCTTGAGGTCTCTGGCAATGTCAGCAACTTGCGAGGTCCACGAAGCCGTGGCATGGAACTTGCGGTAGGTTTTGACGCAGGGGTACCAGAGGTTTCGGTTCCCTTTTGTGTTGTTCCAGTACCAGAGTTTGTTGGAATCCAAGAGGAAGGTTGGGGTTCCGACAGCCCCAGCGATGTGACCCGTGACGTTGCTGACCGTGACCACACCGTCACACGCTGTGATGAGCGCGGCGAGTCCATCAATGTCGGTTGTGTTATCGACTTCCGGAACCACTTCGATCCGGATTCCGTATTCTTTTTCCAGTTCATAGATCTCTTCGTAGTGGTCTCCGTACTGGAGACTTACAAACCGTGTGTTAGGTGTTTTGAATATCGGCAACAGATCTTTCAGATCGACAGACTTATGGTTACCAATGCGAGGTGCGCCGGATGCCCAAGAGATACCAACGAGTTTCTCCCCTTGGTACATGTTTAAACTGAATCTTATTTCCCCAACGCGGTCATAGTTAGGGATCAGGAATGCATCCTTTCTGATACGAGCGATGTCGTCCTTGCTCTTGATGAACTCAGAAACAAGGCTACCCATTGGAATCTGTGCATCGATCTCACTGACAAACGCATTCTGCGGAATGAATGTGATACCCGGCATGGACCTTTCGAAGAGAGGGATGAGACGGGCATCAACCATAACGGTGAGCGTAGGGGTTTCCCGTTTAATCCCACTCAGCAGAGAGCAATACAGGATCTGATCTCCGACCCCTTGTTCCGACCAGACGAGTACATCCTTGTACCCGCTGTCTTTGTGCCAGCGCGGCCTCTTGGTTTTCAGACGGGGGCTATCGAACTTCTTCGAATTCCACCGATCCTCAAAGGTTTTCCAGCCTTCAACGAAGTTTGCTTGCTGAAGGTTCATCAGGGACATCGTCCACCGGATGTCGGTGTTGTCAGGGTCCATGAGTGCTGCCTTGCGGAAGTCCTCCATGGCCCTTTGCCAACGCCTCATTTCCCAGTGTGCGCGGCCCCTTTGGATAAGCACCTGCACCATGGGCTGATGCAAATCAGCGAGAGGGTCTAACTTGGATACAGCCTCATCAAACTTGTCTTCGTTCGCAAGGTTGACACCGGACTGAAGCGCCTTGAGGAATTCGTCTTTCACCAGTACTCCTTATGACCGCGACAACTCCGCCAGTTCGGCGGGGGAACCCTCCTCCACTCATATGACCTTGTTTCAGCCAATGAGCGGAGGAGTTGCTTGATCCACTTGATCATGCAGCCTTACGGTATTCGTTGAGGATGGACCACAACTTATCCAGTATGGCCCGGTCATCAACTTTCTTTACCCGTTTAACCGTTTGATTCTTGGGATTGATCCCTAGTTTCTTAGCGATACTGGATTGTGTATCAGTCAGCGCACCATGGTTCCGGGCAACGATGTACACCAACTGCTGAGAGACGCCCAACCTCTTGACGATGTCTCTCTGCAACATGCCCTTATCCAACAGCGCACGAATCTTTACGGACTTGTTTTCTTTCTTTCTAGCCATGTTCATCTCCTGTTAGAACGGGACTTCGACCTCATCTGAACCGCCGTCCTTCTTGTACTCAGTGAAAATCTGAGCGGCGATAGACTGGTATTCGTTGCCAGCCTTGGACTTCTTCTTCCACACAGCCAGCGTCAACTTCGCTTCCTTGCCTTCCTTCACGCGCTCTACCAAATCCTTGAGCAAAGCCTTGCTCAGGGTCAGTTCGCCACGGAAGTCAGGGTGGTTCTGCTGCTTCTTGCGGTTGTTGATGAACAGTGCGCCTTGGGTCATGTCCCGGTTTTGATAATCAGCCATTGGCATTGCCTCCTACTTTGGTCTTCAGTTGAGTGAAACCCTGCTTCAGTACCTCGTACTGTTTCGGGTAATTGCTATCCAAGATATCGATGAGTTTCTTGTTTTCCTTCCAGAATCCGATAAGCCCTGCCTCATCCGCACAGAACTTATTCGCAAACTCCAACAGTTTCCCAACGACTTCGGCTGCGCCTTCTTCGCTAGGGATATCGTTCGGACCCGACTTCACCGGAGCCTTCTTCTTCTTCGGAGGCTCAGGGTCAGAGACCGAATCCAACTCTTCTGCCGTCAGTTTTGCCACAACCTCAGGCTCACCCGGAGGATTGACATCTTCACCGGCATAGATTCTCCAGCCCAACCCGTACATTGCGAGGCACTTCACAAGACAGCGCATCTTTGTGTCGCTGATCTTTCGTGCGTCCGGGTTCTTGATGGCGTTGTTCTTGTAATCCATCACCGGCAACCACATTGCACGGTGACAGTGACCGATCATCACATCACAGTGGATAGTGACAGTGCCATCAGGATGAAGTTCTGGTTGAGAGAACGAGTACTCAGCATGGGGGAACTCTTCCATCAACACTCCCCATGCATACGCCCAAGACAAGTACGAAAGACCGTTCTTCTTTTCGACATGCTTGGATACATCGATCTGCGAAAGAACATTCCAGATCTTTGAGTAGTCGTCAGCAATCTTAGATTGATCGACTTGTTCAGTCATTACATTCTCCTGTTATAAAAATTTATTGATTGATTGTATCAGTTGCGAGGTCATGTGCAAGCGTGTCTATGTAATTTTTATATTGCGAACACCATGCGTTTACACGACACCAGTTGTTTGTGCATCGACCCGGTTCCCCACGACGGAACTCAATCTCTTGACCTTCAGAAAGCGCCTCATAGGCATCTGCTTCGTTGTCGTAGAGTTTGAGTGCGCGTTTGTTGCCGATCTTCTTGATAGCCCAGATGGGTGATTTCTCCCAGCGTTCATCGAAAGAACACTCAGGAAGTTCCGCACCAGTGAGCCTGTCGAACTCAGCATTTTGATGCAGTTCAACGCGGCCATGTAGGTATGCGTCTTGCTCAGACTCTGACCACATTGGGATATCAATCTCCACAATGGGGGCCTTGGGATAGTCGGCCTTTTGTTCAGCGTCCTTTGCCTTCCAGTCGCGCAGGATCGCAATCACCTTCAGTGCCTTGACCTTGGTCTGTTTGGAATGGCGAACTAGATAGGCATAACAGTTCAACTGGTGTTCCCATTCCTTCTTGCCAAGGATCACAGACCAAACGGAGGTAGTCTTGTAGTCGATGACCGTGACCCCATCGTCTTCGATACGCTGGACATCGATAGCACCGCTGATCACCCAGCCATCGATCTCTGCATACAGACGCTCTTCGGTGATGTGCTTGTCGTCACCAGTTTCTTCGAACATCTTGTGTGCAGCAGATCCAAGTACTGCCCACATCTTTTCGCTGACATCCTCCTCCATGCTTTCCCAGTTCTCCTGACGGAGAATGCGAATGCGAGGGGAGTCGATGAGTTGCGTCACACTACGATTGCTTTCACCCTTGCTGTATTCACTTCGGGTCAAAGCCTTCACTACGGTATCGGGCAAACCAAACTTGTTGGTAAGTTTCATTTGACTCTCCAGATGCGAACGCCCTTCTTGTCTTTGGAACTGCTGAACTTGAAGCCCTTGTGCTTGTTCTGGAACCGGCTCAAGCGAACCCGCACAGAATGCAACACACGCTCACTCTCATCTTCCGTGCATTCGACAAGGATGGAATCACCAATTGCGAGTTCCTTCAGAGGAAGTGGGCCGATGGTCACTCGCTTTGCAATGCGTGATGGAAGTGGAACATTCGAATCAATTTTCATGTAGCCTCCTGTGGTTGTTAATTGTTGTCAGTGTAATATGTGGTAATGATAATGCAAGTACAATTTGTCGTGTATGGTGAGCCAGCAAGCAAGGCGAATAGTCGTATGCTTGTGCATTTAAACGGACGCCCTGCTTTCATCAAGTCATCGAAGGCTCGCGGTTACGAGCGTGACTTCAAGATGCAGTGCAAAAAGTTGGATCAGTTGATGGAAGGTGATCTGGCTGTGGAGATCACGATCTATTACGCAACGCGCAGACCTGACTTGGATGAGTCAGTGATACTGGATTGTATGCAGGGATTTATTTACGAGAACGACAGGCAAGTCAAAGAAAAGCACATCTTTCACAGGCTGGATAAGACTAATCCTCGCGCTGAGATTGTCGTTCGCACACTGAAATAAAAAAGCCCCGGAGGGGGGGACCGACCGGGGCTTGACCGTTGGGTTTGGTAACGGTAGTCTCTGAAGTGCAAGTTACGAGACGGGTGAGATCCTATCTGGATTCCCCCAGACAATCAAGTCCGTCCCGTTTAGCCGTCTCAAGCCGGGTGCAAGTTCCGGTGTGCAGTGGTGCGCTATCCATCGTCCACTGTGCGGGTTGAATGTTCTGAGGACGTTAAAAAATCAGGCTGGCGTAAGCGATGGCTGGCTCCGTCCGGTATAGCGTTCCCAATCCCATTCTCATGGGGTTTAGGGGGCGCTTTGCTCCTGCTTCACCATCCGGTATAGATACTCATTCACCGTCTTTTAACAGTTATACATATACACATAACAAGACTATCAGGAGAGTCTATGACACTAGAGGAAGTACTTAGTTTGCAGACGGACACCACCCGAATAGTGTGTCCTGTTTGCTCAGAATCCCGTAAGAAATCCCATGAGAAAACCATGGGTGTCACAGTGGAATCAGATCGTATCGTCTACCAGTGTTTCCACTGCGGAGTATCCGGAGCCATGAGAAAGAGAACCTTTATGCAACAAGTACAACAGATCAAAACACCACCAAAGCACGTTGACCCACCGACCGAACATGTCCCATCCATCGTTACCGACTTCCTCGCCTCTCGCGGCATCGATTCAGAGATCGCCAGTCAGTTCCCCCTTGTCGGCAGCGAGAAGTATTTCCCGGAGATTCGCAACCAACCTGCCATTGGGTTCGTATACGGTGACCCCCGTCAACCTGAGGCCATCAAGTGGCGATGCACCACTGAGAAACGATTCGTTCAAGCCGGTGCTGCCCGATCCCTATTCGGTTTAAACCAACTCCCATCTGACATCACGGAACTGGTCATCTGCGAAGGCGAGATGGACGTTCTCGCCCTCGCCACTGCCGGTATCCCTGCGGTGTCAGTCCCGAACGGCGCACCTGCCAAGGTCACCGACGGCAAGGTCGATCCCAAGCAGGACGGGAAGTTCAGTTACATCTGGGATGCACGGGAACTCATCGACCGGGTTCAGAGGGTGGTGTTCTTTCCCGACAATGACGAACCCGGACAGGCACTCGTCGAGGAACTCGCCCGTCGTATCGGTCGTGCCAAGTGTTGGACGGTCACCCTCCCTGAGAAGGATGCCAACGAGACCCTCCAGAAACATGGCGCACAAGCCCTCACAGAAGCCCTATTGGCGGCTAAACCCCTGCCCCTTGAAGGCGTATACCTCCCAGAGGACTTCAGCCCACAGATCATCAGCCTCTACGAGCAGGGCGTTGTCAAAGGTGCGAGTACCGGAATGGAATCCCTTGACAAGTTGTACACCATCCTTCCGGGCCAGTTGTCGGTGGTCACTGGACTGCCGGGTTCCGGTAAGTCCGAACTCATCGACCAGATATGCGTCAACATTGCACTGCAAAAAGGGTGGCGATTTGCGGTTGCCAGTTTTGAGAATCCCCCTCAAATGCACATTGCCAAACTGGCTGAGAAGGTCATTGGCAAGCCGTTCTTCGGGGATGACCGGATGACGAGCGACGAACGCGACTATGCGATGGCGTTCCTCAATCAGCACTTCGTGTTCCTGCAAAGCCATGACGGTGCGCCATCCACGGTTCAGTCCATCATCGACCGAACCAAGCAAGCGGTCATGAGAATGGGTGTGCGTGGGTTGGTTATTGATCCATACAACTACCTCGACATGGCAGGTGACTCAGAGCATCAGGCGATCTCCAAGATGCTCACCGACATCGTCCTGTTCTGTAAGTCTCATGAGATTCATGCATGGTTTGTGGCACACCCTGCCAAGCAACTGCCCGACTCAGGTGTCCCCAAGGGACAGCACATCAGCGGCAGCGCGGCGTGGTTTGCCAAGGCGGACATGGGAGTCACCGTCCACCGGAACAAAAACGAAACCCAAGTGCATGTCTGGAAGTCACGGTTTAAATGGGTCGGTTCAGTGGGTGATGTCGAACTCAACTACGACCTACCCACTGGTC
>Ga0315903_10010353_pt1 | contig 11134 bp, 5 predicted proteins | sample LakEriMetagenome_7_FD_203524 | JGI IMG/M metagenome (GOLD analysis project Ga0315903, IMG submission 203524) | Freshwater fungal communities from buoy surface, Lake Erie, Ohio, United States - Buoy 2 MA119 | ecosystem: Environmental > Aquatic > Freshwater > Lake | place: USA: Lake Erie, Ohio... | reverse complement strand
GCGGTCCGTTGACGATTTGCTGTACGACTTTGATCGACATTGTTTGGGAGCACGAGAGTAATCAGCATGCGCAAGGCAGTAATCAGCATGCGCAAGGCAGTAATCAGCATGCGCAAGGCAGTAATCAGCATGTGCAAGGCAAGCGGAACGGAACAACCACCGCGTTTGCACATCCACTCCTGAGCGGCCTGGCGCTGGCCACCGATAGAATCGCCAGTCCCTTCCGCATATACAATCAAGACTCGAAAGAGCACGCGAACATCAAAAGGCGAGCAAGGAAATAACCAGATGAAGTTCATTCACACGGCGGATTGGCAGATCGGCAAAAACTTTGACCGGGTGACGGTAGTCGACGACCAGTCCAAGCTGCGGGCGGCACGGGTCGATGCGATCCGCGAACTGGGACGCGTCGCCCGTCAGCAAAACGCGGATTTTGTCCTCGTCGCTGGTGACCTGTTCGAATCGTCGACGCCGACGAACCACGTTGTCGCCGAGTTGTTGGGGGCGGTTCGCGGGATCGACTTGCCTGTCATTGCCATCCCCGGCAATCACGACCATGGCGGACCGGGCGGCGTTTGGAACTTGCCCTTCTTTGTGCAACGCGCCGCGGAACTTGCGCCCAACTTTCGCGTCCTGCTCAAACCTGAAGCGGTCGATCTCGGATCGGCTTGGGTCCTCCCTTGTCCACTCCTTCGCCGCCACGAAGCCGATGACCTCACGCGCTGGATTCGCGAGCCAGAGACCATCGCTCAGCTGACCGGGGACAAGCCGCGAATCGTACTGGCCCACGGCAGCACCCAGGCATTTCTCCAGCTTGAGTCGGGGGACGAGGAAGAGGGAGGGTGGGCGACCAACTTGATCCAGCTCGACCTGCTGCCCCGCAGCGAGGTTGATTACGTTGCGCTCGGCGATTGGCATGGCACGAAGGCAATCCAGCCCTGGGCCTGGTACAGCGGCACACCCGAACACGATCGCTTTGCCCGAGGTGCGGACTACCATTCGGGCAATGTGCTCAGCGTCGAACTGCATCGCGGTGCCGCTCCCCAAGTCGAAGTGATTCCCACCGGGCGACTCGGCTGGCACACACTCGATTTTCAGTTCACCGGCAGCGAATCGCTCGACCGCCTCAAACGGGAACTTGAACAACGGCTTGGTGGCCGGGCCAAGGAAGACCTGTTGCTGCTGGAACTCAGCGGCATGATCGGGTTGGAGACGCATCGCGAGCTGTATGAACTGCGCGAACTTTTGGAAGCTCGATTGCTGCGCGTCAAATGGCGCGACCGAACCACGGTGGAGCCGAGCGAAGAGGAGATCGCCCGGCTTGGCCAGCGGAGTGATTTGCCGTTGACACAACTCGTCCTCGGGCGACTGTTTGAAGAGAGCGGCGGCGAGCGCTCGGCGCTGGCCAAGGCTGCGATTCGGGAGCTTTATGGGTTGATTGGAAGGGGGTAGTGGGGAGTGGCGGGCGGCGAGTGGCGAGATTTGAGACGCGGTTCCCTTGAGCGGCCTGATCCCTGGCCACGGGTCGTCCCTGTGTCCGGATTCAAGTAACTGCAATGATCTGAATTCAGATCCGGTTTGGTCTCTTCCGGTTCCTTGTAAAATGGGTGTGCAGACTGCCGGCTGCGGTTTGATGATTGAGCTGAAACGAGCGGGCTAACATGAGAATTTGTCGGTTGAAGGTTCAGAATTTCCGGATTCATCAACTTTGCGAGGTCTCGTTTGACCCTCAGTTGACTCTGATTTCCGGACCGAATGAATCAGGGAAGTCGACCCTGATGCAGGCGCTGAACTGCGCACTGTTTCTCAAAGCCAAGGGAAATTCCAAGGAACACAAAGCGCTCAAGTCGCGGCTGTATCCAGGCGACCCGACAGTGGAACTTGAATTCGAGATCGGGCCACGCCAGTTTCAGCTCAGCAAAATTTTTCGCGGTTCCAGCGGCGTGACCCTGCTGAAGGAAAAGGGGGGCACCGCCCTGCACGATGCGGAAGCCGAGGAACGCCTGGGCGAGTTATTGGCTCAGGTCGGAACCAGCGGCTGGGAGACGCTTTTCGTAAAGCAAGGTGCCAGCGGCAGCAATCCCATGGAATTGGTCGCCGACAATGAGGAACTGCTCCGCCGGCTCCGCGACCTTGGCGGAGCCGTCGTGACCGCCAGTTCGCGGGATGACCAACTCGCCGCGGCGATCGCTGAAGTCATCGCGGAGACGTTTACCAACACCGGTGCGCCGCGGAAAAACAGTGAACTCGAGCGGGCGACTACGCGTCGGGATGATCTGCGGAGCGAACACGAGCGCGCGGCGAATCGGGCGAAGGCCTTGTATCAATCGGCGGAAACCGTCGACCAGACCGAACGGTTGATCGCGGAAAAAGACGAGGTCCTTGCCGAACTGAGGCAGGAGCTCGACCAACTCCAGGCCGCTTTGGCTCAAGCCGGCGAATTAGAAGACAAACAGAAGCGTCTGGAACAGGAGCTTTCCCAATGCCAATCCCGACTGAAAGCGATCAAGTCGGCCGAACAGCAGATCGCCGAGCTGGAGACGGCGCAGCACAAGGCGGCGACTGAACTGGAACCGCTGCAGACGGAATTGGCCACACTCAAGCAGCGGATGGTTTCGACCACTGAGGCTCTGGCCGAGGCCAATCGCCTGGCTGATGAGGCGGGCGAAGAACTCCGCCGCCGTCGAGTGGAGGGTGAATGGGCGCTCGCCCTGCGCGATCGACTCGAGCTGGCCGCGAGACTGACGGAGCTTTCGGCGCAGTGGAATGTATTGCAGCAATTGCGCGAGGAAGTTGCCAGTCTGAGTGAGGCTCAAAGCGCGGTGCCGAAACTCAGTGACCGCGAGGTGCAGGCGTTGGTCGAGGCTGAGGGGCGAGTGCGTGAACAGCAGGCGGCAGTGCGGGCGATGGGGGCGCGAATTCAGGTCCTCGCGGCTGAGGGGCCGTTGATGATAGGAGGCGAGCCTCGGGTCGCGGGCGCAGAGGTCGTCCTGACCAACGATTCAGAGGTAACTTTCGGGAGCGACCTGAAGTTGATTGTTTCGCCCGGAGGCGAGGAAGGATTGCAGGCCGCCCTCCACAATCTGGGCCAGGCCGAAGAGCAGTTCCGCCAGCTGCTTGCCGAACACGCCGTGGTCTCAGTCGCCGAGGCGGCGAGATTCTCCCGGGAACGCGAGTCGTTGGGCGTTCAGCTCAAGGCAGCCCAGAAGCGGTTGAAGGAATTGAAGCCGAGCGAACTGGAACAAGCCAAGTCGGAAGCGGCGCTGGCCTTGAGTCAGGCCCGCAGTCGCACCGAACAACTCCGCAGCCAATTGCCCCCAGGTGAGGAGCCAACCACTTCGGAAGCCGCCCGAATCAGGCTGGGCCAGTGCGAGCGCGAGCGGGAGCAGGCGGAAACCGTTCAGCGCGAACGCGAGGGGGACCGCAAACGCCAGCAGGAGCGACTGAATCAGTACACGAACGAGCGGGCTGAGAAAGAGGAGGCGATCGCCAGCCGCAACCAACTGGCGGCCCGGCAGGCTGGCGAACTGCAGAGCCTGTTGCGAACTTGGGGGGAAGCAGCGGCGCGAACGGCGAATCGTGGCCAACTCGAGTCCGAGGTCGCGGAGTTGAATGACCAGCTGTGTAAACTGTGCGCGGCCCTGCAGCAGCTCGCTCCGGAGGAATTGCGGCGGCGTTCCGACCGATTGAACCAGTCTCGGGCGAGGCAGCAAACCGCTCGGGAGGAGGCCCAGCATCGACTGATCGCGGCTCGGGCCCTGCTGCAGCGGGAAGAGACCGAGGACCCGATCGGCGAAAGCGAACGTGCGCGCGTGCGACTGGAGCAGGCCGAGGAATACTTGGCTGGAGTCGACTTGCAGGCGCGGGCCTACCGGCGCCTGCACGAGCTCTATCAGGAAGAGAAGCAGCGGGCCGCGGAGCAGTATACGGAGAACCTGCGGAGTCGGATCGGCGATTACCTGCAGCGAATGTACGGTCCCGGAGCTCAGGTGCAGGTGAGAATGGACGACGATGGGCTGAGTTTCAAAACCGTGGCGATCAGTCGGCCGGAATTCAGCGACACCGAATTTGAATTTGAATCGCTCAGTGGCGGAGCGAGCGAGCAGGTTGCAGCCGCGACTCGATTGGCGGTGGCTGAGATCCTGGCGAGCGAGTTCGCGGGAACCTTGCCGGTGGTGTTTGATGATGCGTTTACCAATTCCGATCCGGCCCGGGTGCTCAAGCTGCAGGATATGCTTTACCTTGCGGCCGAGCGGGGCTTGCAGGTGATCGTGCTCTCCTGTTCGCCGCGGGATTTCCGCATTCTGGGAGCTGCGGAGGTAGCGCTGCCCGGGCTGCGCTGATAATGAGGAGAAGAGGAGCAGCGGGCCGCGAAGCGCGACTGGGTCCGGCGAAGCGACGTTTCCGCGGTTGCTAGCAACAGAGATTAGGGTTGGAGCGGGACGCGGGGCTCGCTAAGTTGTCTTTAGCGGAAGCGGCGTTGAGCGGTCGCAACCTGTCCAGCGATTAACCAGTGGAAAACAGCTCACTTGACCGGGAAGTGGAGATGTCAGTCAATCGTCAAGTCGGCAGTATTAAAGACCTGCCGAGCGGAACGCCCGCCGTAGCCCAATTAGACGCCTTGACCGGACTGCGGTTCTTTGCGGCGCTGGCGGTTCTGTTTGTCCACGCCGTCAATCTTGGGATTCGCCGCGATGCGGGTTACGAGCAGTGGGCAGCATCGGCCGTCAGCTTCTTTTTCGTGCTGTCCGGGTTCATTCTGACGTACGTCTATTCCGAGCGGCTGACATGGAACAAGGTGCCGGAGTATCTCGTGGCCCGCTGGGCGCGGATTTGGCCGCTGCATGTCGTGTGCCTCTGCTGCGCGGCAACACTGTTTATGTCTCGGGGTTACCTGCCTTGGAATCTGGAAACACTCTGGCGGTTTGTAACCAATTTGCTGCTGGTGCAGAGCTGGATCACGATCGTGGGCTGGCCGTTCTCTTTTAACGGCCCGGCGTGGAGCATATCGACGGAGCTGGGATTCTATTTGGCCTTTCCGCTGCTGCTGCTTGCCGGACGGCGGCGGTTTTGGCCTGTGCTCGCAGTGGTGACCACCATTTCCCTCGGTTGGCTGGCTTGGTTGCAAGTCCGCTGTAGTTTCGACGACAGCTACTGGGCTTTGGCCAGCGAAATTGGTTACTGCAACCCGCTGATTCGGGGTTTTGACTTCGTCGTCGGGATGGCGACGGGGAAATGGTTTCTTTGGCAGCGGCAAAACGAGCCGAAGACCGCGGGGTCTTGGGGCGAGAGTTCGCGCGCGTCCGCGTGGCGCTGGTGCCGCGACACGCTGGTCGAGGTGCTGGGATTGGGAGTGGTTGCGGCGGTCGCGTGGGCGGCCTCGCGCAGCGGAGGGCTGCACGCCTGGCTGGTGGAGCGTGACTGGCTGTTAGTTGATTACTGGTCGCTGTGCGGTGGATCGCTGGTGCTCCCTTTCGCGCTGCTGATTTGGGTGTTTGCCTGGTCGCGTGGGGCCTTTGCCCAGCTGCTCTCCCAGCCGCTTTTGGTTTGGCTGGGCGAGGTCAGTTTCGCCCTGTACTTGGTACAGAATGTGGTGATTCGGTTGTTCGACCCCTGGTTGGCGCAGTTCTCGCTTCCGGCCAGCGTCATCGTCGGTGCAGTGATCGCGACCAGTTTGGGGCTGGCAATGCTGCTGCATCTGAGCGTCGAGTTGCCCTTCCGCAGCGTGCTGCGGGAGTGCGCTTCCGGGCAGTGGCGCCGAGCTGGCCGGGCGCTGGTTGCCGTTCCGGGAAACCTGCTGAGTTCGGGGGTGCTGTTGACGGCCGTTGGACTCGTCATCGCCTCAATTGGAGTGCTGCGGGTCGAGGTAGCCAGCGAAAAGTACCGCCGGCAATTGGTCCGCAATGAAGTGGTTGAAGAACTGAACGGCGAGAAATATCAGCGAATAGAGTTTGACCGCGAGGCAAGCCTGCTGAGTTGGAGCAGCGAGGAACGACCTAATGGGCTGGAGTTCACATTGTTGTGGGAGGTCCAGCCGACGGCGGCGAGAGGGCGCTTTGTCCATGTGACCGATTCGACTGGCAAGATTGTCTTTCAACCGGTGCTCGAGACCGACTTGTTCAAAAATGCGGAGCCCGGTGAACGGGTGACTGATCGCTTCCGGATTCCCCGAGATAAACTGCCGGCCGAGGGGCGGATCGGCGTCGGTTTCTACGACAAGTATCTCGGCACGACACCGGTCAAGGGCGAGCCCGTCGGAATGAATGGGCGCCGGCTGGAGATCTACAGCCTGAGTGCCGGGCGGGCTGAGAGCAGCCAGAAGCTGCGGTAATTTCTCCCCGGGCAGCCCGCTTTCTCCCCCTTGCTAGCACCAAGGTTCACGTTGTTGGATTTGGTGGGGACAACTAGAATCTCGAGCCGATTCCGGGCGGAGTCGCGCGCCTGAATTTCCGTTGCCCCTGATTGTCCGACCGTATGAAGCTCGACCAACGCCTGCAGCAAATTCGCTTGATTCTTTCCGACGTGGACGGGGTTCTGACAGATGGCGGGATCACCTACGACAATCAAGGGATCGAAGCCAAGAAGTTTCACGTCCGGGATGGGCTGGGAATCAAGCTTTGGCAATCGACGGGCCACAAGTTTGGGATGCTCACCGCGCGGAACTCGCACATCGTCAAGGTGCGGGCCGCCGAGTTGGGGGTGACGATTGTGCGACAGGGATTTGAAGACAAGCTGCCGGCGGCGCTGAGTGTGATTGCCGAGCAGGGATTGGCTCCGGAGCAAGTCTGCTACATCGGAGATGACTTGCCCGATTTGCCCGTGCTCAAAGCGGTTGGCTTGGCTGCAGCGGTGGCGGATGCCGTGAGCGAAGTGCGCGGAGCCGCGCACATCACGACCAAGGCCACCGGGGGACAGGGCGCAGTTCGCGAGTTAATTGAAGTGATTCTGACCGGGCAGAAGCGCTGGGGCGAGATGGTGACGAGGTATGGAGGCTGAGGCGCTGCGCGAGAGATTCGAGACGAGAGCAGTGGAGCAGTAGAGCAGAAGGGTTTCGAGGAAGAGAGTTGCTTTGCTTTTGAGCGGCCTGGCGCTAGCCGCCAGTGGTGGTTCGGTTGGGAGTTGGGATGGAGCGGTTTTGCTTGGAGTGGGATGGCTGGAATGGGAGGCGTGCGTGAGGGGCTGCCTCCTCACCCCCGGCTCCTCTCCCCCAAGGGGGGCGAGGGGAGGAAGAAAGGAATGCTCGCGGGGCGAGGGTAGGAAGAGGAGAAGGTTTCCAGTTTGAATTGCAGAAAACTGAAAGGGAATTCGGTTGACTGAGTGGGTTCGGAAAATACAGGCTTATCATCCGGTCGCGCAGTATCTGCTGGCGTTGGCAGGGACGATCTTTGCCTATGGCCTGTATGCTCTCCTGGTGGTGCCTGTGCTGGAAGGCGAGCCGCTGCAACGTGCCACTCGCAACCTCGTCCCTGCGGCACCGCGAATCATCGATCGAGAAAAAATCGACCTCGCCACTTGGCTTCCACCGGGCAGTTGGGAACTTGGTTCCTGCAAGACGTTGGAAACTGCTGAAGGAACGATTTACTTTCAGGATTACCTTCCGCGCGAGGACGGCATCCTCGAGGTCTTTCCCTTCACGATGGTGTTTCGCGAGGAGCGGGGTGGCCGCGCCGCCATCCCGGGCGGTCGCAACCCGATGATTATTCGAGCCTCGCGCCGCGCCGAGCTCAAGTTCGAGCGGCAGGTCACCTGGTCGGGCGATCCGGGCCGAGTTGAGGGAGGCCAGCTGCAGGGCAATGTCCAGCTCTTTCGCGTCCCTCGCTCGACGCATCCCGATGAGGGCTTCAGCGTCTGGACCGAGAACATTCAACTCACGGCCAGTCGGGTCTCAACGATCGAACAGGTTGAGTTTCAGTTCGGGCGTCATCGCGGCTCGGGCCGCAACCTCGTGCTCGACCTGGCCCACAAGACGCCGCTGGAGCTGGCCCAGCAGGATCTCTCTCACATCAGCGGCGTGAAACGGCTGGAGCTGGCCTTCGTCGAGGACCTGAAACTGGACCTGACCAACGGTGCCAAGGCCGCGGCTGGCCAGCCCGCCGATCTGGTCGATGTCAGCTGCGCGGGTCCGTTTGTATTTGACTTCGAAAACCTGCGGGCAAGTTTCAAAGAGCAGGTCTTGGTCAAACAGCTCGCCGCGGCTGGGGATACCTTGTCCGCCGACCAACTGGATCTGCTCTTCAATCAAGTACAAGCATTGGGCGATGCCTCTCAGGTGGCCGCTGAAGGGAGCCGGTCAGGAAAACTGGAGCTGCGCTCGATTGTCGCTCGGGGAGCACCCGCGATTGTCTCGATGCCGTCCCGCGAAGTGCGAGTCAAGGCGGCTGAGCTGGAATACGACTTGCAGGCGGGACATGTTCGGGCTCGCGACCCGCAGATGGTCGAAGTCCGACAAGCGGGACAGCTGGTACGGGCCCCGCAACTGGACTACCGGATGCGGGAGGATGGCGCGATGGGCACACTGCTCGCCGAAGGCGCCGGGCTGTTTGCCCGGACCGATCGGCTGGAGCAAGGAGGGGAACGGACCTCCGTTGTGCAGTGGAGTCGCCAGCTGTCGATCAGCCAAGTCAGCGGAGGGAAACTCATCTCGGTCGATGGCGATGCCGACGTTCGGCTGGACTCCGAGACCAGAGTCACCGGGGAGCAGTTGCAGATGCTGCTTGCCGAGCAGCGTCTGGTCGAAACCCTTCCACCCGAGATAATCGCCTCCGGCAAGCAGCCGAAGGAGACCTGGGATTATCAACCGAGTGAATTGCAGGTTAACGGCAATGTGCGGATCACGACGCGGCAGATGGAAGGACAAACGCCCAAGCTGAAAGCTCGGTGGCTGGCGAATACCGAATTGCTCAACCCGGTTCCTCTCATGAGACAATCGAATCGAAGCAGGCCGCAGCCGGCTTCCTGGGCCAAGCAAGTGGTGGAAACCCAGTTTCCGGTTCAGTCGGTCGGCTCAGCGGGGCAGGATACAGGTGGTCTGAACTCGGCGGCAGGCTGGGCCAACACGCCGAGGATCACGGGAGGCGAGCAGCCAGCAAGGGATGGGATGCCTGCCTCCAGCGGGCTGGCAAGCAGCGATTCGGTGAAAGCTGCCGCGTTGCAGTTCCGGGGGCGCGAGGTGACGGCAACCTTGCAGCAACTGGGGAACCAGACCGAACTGCGGCAACTCGATATCGATGGCGACGTCGAGGTCTTTCAAGCGGGAGGCGCGAAGCCAGAGAGCGGCTGGAGCCTGACAGGAGGGCATTTGACCCTGATTCCCCAAGGGCAGGAGCTGCACCGGATGTCGCTCTCCCGGGAGGCGCGGGTCGTGACGGAGCAGATGGAACTGACCGGTCCGGAGTTGCAGCTGGACCAGGCAGCAAATCGACTCTGGTCCAATGGGGCGGGACGAGCCAAGTTGCGTCCCAATGCCTCCGCCAAACAAGACAAGGCAGGTGGAGAATTGTCAGCCATCACCGCCAGCGAAGCTTCGAACAGGAATCAGGAGATTGAGATCGAGTGGCTCGGCGGGATGATCTTCGATGGCGAAAAAGTCTACTTCGAGCATGCCGTTCAATCCGCTGCGGTGGAAACTCGACCCGACGGAACGCAAACCGTTCTGCGGACGCGGAGTGAAGGACTGAATCTCTTGCTTGACCGTCCGATGAACCTGCGACAACTCGATGCGGGTTCGACCGCGGGCGCGGGCGGCGGAGAGATGAAAATCAAGCAAATCGTCCTGGTCGATCGAATCCCGGGGAACGGGCGCGCGTTTCAGGTCAGCCAACCGCTGGGCGAACCCCGTCCGGTCCTGCTGGAGAAGTATTCCGTATCACCAGCTGGCATGATGCTCGACAAGCAACAGATAAATGTCCCGCGGATCGTGATGGAACTGGAGACCGGCGACGTGACGGCGAACGGGCCGGGCGAACTGCTGCAATGGAAGCCGGGCGGAAGCGGCTCGGGCGGAGGAGGCTTGACCAGTCCATTGGCCCGCGAGCGAGAGGCCGGCCAGCCCGCCCGCGAAGGCCTCGAATACATGCATTGCCGGTTTGATGAGAACCTGCAAGCGAACACCAATCGAACGGAGATGCGAATCAACGGCCGGGTCCGGGCGATGGTTGCTGCTGTCGCGGATTGGGAACAGCGGCTCGATCCGGATGCCGAACGGGTCCCCGAGCGGGCAACTCGAATCAGCTGCGACCAAGTCCAAATCGTGCAGTGGACTCCCCGCGGCAGCGATCAGCCGACGACCGAAATTCTGGCCAACAGCAACGCCCGGATCGTGGGCAGCAATTTTGAAGCCACTGCGGAACGGTTGAGTTACAACGAGCGGACCGATTTGCTGGTGATCGAAGGCGACGGTAGGCAGGATGCGAATCTCTGGTTTCAGCAGCAACCGGGTGCGAAGCGCGACCACCTCGTGGCCGGAAAAATCCTCTATCGGCCCGGGGATCAGTGGACCCAAATCGAGAAAGTTCGGAACGCGACGATCAATCAGGGACGGTAGATTCGGTCGGGTCAAAGTCACGACGAGTATTTTGCGAGACAGGTGCAGCCATGGGGCGGATAGATCGGAAATCGAAAGCGAATGCACCGGTCGGCAGGCGAAGGGCGGCCACGACCTCCCGGCTGAGGATGAGCGTGGTGTTGTGGGGTAGCCTGCTGCTCTGCGGCTGCTCCACGTGGCGGACGAACGATGTACTGGACCGCGTCGTCCCGACCAATGATCGGCCTTGGGTCGCCGATATGCAGCGACTCTCGACTGCCGAGATTCAAGCCGAGGAGGTTGTCGTCAAAAACATTCGCAATTGCCAGTATGTGACGGCCAATGACTACGTAGTGAATTACTATGATCGGCGGATTCGCCTGGCGGATCTGAGGACCGTCGACTTCATCGTGGTTCCCTTTCAGACCAAGGCCTTGGCCCACACGATGCTCAGCTTTGGTCTGGTGGACGGCACGTATCTCTGCGTGTCCGTCGAGATTCGGAAAGAGCTGGGAGAAGAGTACTCGCCGCTTCTGGGCGTGAGCAATCAGTTTGAGCTTTACTATCTGGTGGCCGATGAACGTGACGTGATTCGTCTGCGGACGCGTTACC
>Ga0315903_10010349_pt1 | contig 11139 bp, 4 predicted proteins | sample LakEriMetagenome_7_FD_203524 | JGI IMG/M metagenome (GOLD analysis project Ga0315903, IMG submission 203524) | Freshwater fungal communities from buoy surface, Lake Erie, Ohio, United States - Buoy 2 MA119 | ecosystem: Environmental > Aquatic > Freshwater > Lake | place: USA: Lake Erie, Ohio... | reverse complement strand
ACACTTATAGTTGGACACCAGGGGTGAATATCAATAACACATCTATCCCTAACCCGATAGTTAACCCAACAGGCAATACTTCATATAATCTATTAGTGATTGACTCTTTGGGTTGTTCTTCTAGTGATAATGTAAATATCAACCTACGTCCATTGCCTATTGCTAATGCTGGACCTGACGGTACTATAACAGCTTGTACAGCAGATAGTATTAATGTGGGAGGTGCTCCAACAGCATCCGGCACCTCAGGTCCATACACTTACCTTTGGACTCCATTTGCGGCATTGAATAGTTCTACTTTATCAAATCCGACCATCAAAAATCTTGGTCAAACTACACAGTTTAACGTAGCAGTGACCGATGCATTTGGTTGTATCGGAAATGATCAAGTACAAGTTACGGTATTGCCAAACACATTGATTGTAAACGCAGGTAATAGCATTGCTCCAATTTGTGCAAACACAGGACAATGTGTAAATCTAGGCGGAAATCCTACCGTGTTTGGTGGTGTACCTCCATATACTTTCCAATGGTTTGGTGACAACATAAGCAATCCGATTATTCCAAATCCGCAGGCTTGCCCTACAGATACTGGTACTTATGTTGTCGTGGTAACTGACCAAGATGGTTGTCAATCAGCTGACTCTGTCATTGTTATTGTTAATCAACCTACTCAAGCCAGCATCTCCGGCCTAAATAGCACTTACTGTGCAAATGCTGGAAATGTAGTTATGACTGGTGTTCCTACAGGCGGTGTGTTTAGTGGTCCTGGTGTAACAGGCAATATCTTCCAAACCGGAGTAGTTGGCGTAGGTACATGGGCTATTAGATATACCTATACAAATCCTCAAGGTTGTGTAGATGATACAACAATACTTATCACTATCAAATCTCTGCCTGTAGTTTCATTTACTGGATTAAATGCAGCTTATTGTAATTCTGATACGGCTAGTACTTTGACTGGTACACCGGCAGGTGGCACATTCACCGGTTTTGGTATCGTAAACGGTAATAAATTCAATCCGGCTTTAGCACCTAATGGAAATGTGACTATCACTTATACTTACACTGATAAATTATCAGGTTGTACCGCTTCTTCACTTCAGGTAACTAATGTTAAAGCTCCGCCTACTATCAATGTAGCTGCTACAGCTGATAGTATCTGCTTAGGACAGTCAGTTACATTAAGTCCTACATTTAGTTTGGATGTGTTTAATATAGTTTGGTCGAACTTAGGCGGTGGTATCATCACTTCAGGATTAGTTCCTATCACTGTTACTCCTACTACTTCAGGATATGGTGTTGTAGCGACTGTGATAAATACACCTAATGGTTGTGTGACTAGAGATACCGTGTTAATCCATGTAAACCAATCTCCTGTTGCTAATCCAGATACTGCTAACACTTGTGAAGAACAGCCAATTACAATTGACGTTCAAGCAAATGATACAGACTCAGAGGGTAATTCGAATACAGTTTCTATATTAACTGTAACTAATGGTACAGCTGTAGTAGTGAATGGTCAAATTGTCTTTACACCAAACTTAAATTTCAATGGTTTAGCAGACTTGACTTACTCAGTTTGTAACACTAATTGTCCTAATGTTTGTGCTTCTTCCTCAGTAGTGATAGACGTTTGCCCAATCAACGATCCACCAGTAGTAAACAATCCAATAGATACTATTTATGAGGGGGATACTTCTGTGGTTTGTCCAATCTTTACTGATGTTGATGGAGATCCTGTGATAATCACTACTTACAACTGTGGTCCAATCAACGGTACAGTGAGTGTAGATACTAACAACTGCGTTACATTTATACCTACAATCAATTGGTTTGGAACTCAAGTAATTTGTTTCACAGCTTGTGACACTGCAGGTGCTTGCGATACCGGTACAATAACAGTAGTTGTGTTACCACTTAATAATCCACCTACTGTCAAGAAAATTGGTGCTGCGGTATGTAAAGATACACAAGTGGGTATAAACGTAGCAGCTTCTGCAACAGATATTGATGGTAATTCATTAACATTCACTTATGGAACAGTTACAGGCCCTGCAAACAGTACCGCAAATGTGGTGGTAACTGGAAATGGTTCAATTAACTTCAGTGCAGATAGTGTTGGAACATACAACTTTACTTACACGGTATGTGATCAAAGTAATATTCCAGTATTCAGTTTGTGTGCTACTAGTACCATTTCAGTATTTGTTACAAATTGTGACAGTACGAACAATGCACCAGTTGCTACTGACGACTTGTCTACTTCAACACCTAACACACCGGTTATTGTGAATATTCTTGCCAATGACTTTGATGCTGATGGTGACGCTTTGACACCGACTATTCTTACTACACCGACTATTCCGGGTGCAACAATTACATTGAACCCTGACGGTACAATTACTTACACTTCTCCGGTTATCGGTTGCGACAGCATCGTATACCAAGTATGTGACCCAAGTAACTTGTGCGACACTGCAGTAATTGCTATCTGTATCGTTGACTCATTAAACTCAAACCATCCTCCGGTTGCAGTTGATGACTTTACATCAACAGATTATGTAACTCCAGTGGTAGTAACTGTATTGAGCAATGACAGCGACCCTGATGGCAATGCTATCACAGTAAACACAACAATTCCTTGTTTACCTACTTTGGGTACTGCTACTGTAAACGGTAACGGAACTATTACCTACGTGCCTGATCCGGGAGCGAATGCAAATACTCCGGATAGCTTCTGCTATGTGATTTGTGACAATGGCGTTCCTTCACTTTGTGATACAGCAACTGTTCATATCTCGATTATTAACAGCGTTCAAGCAGTTAATGATACTGTAGTAACCGGATTGTTCAACCCAATAACTATTGATGTTATTGCTAACGATTTCGATCCGGAAGGAGATTCATTCTCTGTAACTACCGTAATCAACTTGCCGGGAACTCAAGGTACAGCAACACTTAATCCTGATGGAACAGTATCTTATGTGCCTTCAACAGATACTTGTGGATTTATTGACGAGTTCCAATATGTGATTGAAGACGTGTTTGGTAACACAGAGACAGGAACAGTTTACATAGATGTAATCTGTTGTCCACGTCCGGTTGCAGTTGATGATATCGTTACCGTGGTGCCGGAAGTTCCGTTCACTACTAACGTATTGACCAACGATACCACAAATAATGAAGCAGTTACTTTAACTGTACTTACTGATGTAAGCAATGGTACAGCTACATTGATTAATGGCGTCTTTACTTATGTTTCTGATGCCGGGTACTGTGGATTTGACACATTGGTTTATGAATTAGAAACTCGTTGTGGATTTGATACTGCAATGGTTATCATCAAAGTAAACTGCAACACTCCTCCTACAGCTAATAATGACATAGTAACATTATGTGCTAATGAGTTTGTGGTTGTGCCGGTTCTTGCTAATGATGTTGACTCTAATGGTAATGCAATGATAGTAACCGGATTTGGCACTCCATTCCCACAAGGATTGGGTACGGTGACAGGTTTTGCTAGCAACGAAATTACGTTCACTTCATCTGGAGTGTTTGGTCAAGTAAGCGTTCCTTATTACATCTGCGATAACGGAATACCAAGCTTCTGTGACACTGCATTTATCTTGATTAATGTAGTGAATTGTACAGACCCGATTGTTCCACCGATTTATGATACAACTTTAATAGGAACACCAATCACAGTTTGCTTAACTTCAGGTGTTGATGTTATAACCGTTACTCCTTGGTCAATTGATAGTTTATGTCCTCCACAAAACGGAACAGTAACTATTGATAGTGACTCTTGCTTCACTTACACCCCAGATGCAGGCTTCATTGGAACGGATACATTCTGTATTGTTGTATGTGATACATTGAATAACTGTACTACAACAGATGTTTACATCACAGTTCTTGATACGCTAGTTATTGCAGTAAACGAGCCATGTGACCTAGATAGCACAGTGATTAATACTCCAATTACTGTTGATGTATTAGCCAACGACATTTTACCTCAAGGGGCAAATGTTAATATATCAGTTATTGGTTCCGTTAACAACGCATCAGTTGTAGTTAATGCTGATAACACGGCAACTGTAACTCCGGCTACGGATTTTGAAGGCAACGTAAACTTTGATTACATCGTCTGCGGAAATGTTGGAACCTTCCAGTTCTGTGATACAGCAAGTTTATGTGTGACAGTTGTAGATACTACGGTAGAATGTTATATACCAAACGGGTTCTCTCCAAATGGTGATGGTTCAAACGATTTGTTTGAAATACCATGTAACGCCATTTACCCAGGAGCTAAGTTGATAATATTCAACCGTTGGGGTGTTGAAGTATGGAGAAGCGATGGTCCTTATCAAAACAATTGGACTGGTGTAAACTTTGACAATACTAAATTACCTGATGGTACTTACTACATTATCTACGAATACAATGATGGGGTGAAGAAACCAGAAGCCAAATTTGTTGTGATACAACGATAATCAATACCCCCGGGCTTAGCCACGAAGGTTTAGCCCGGGATTTTATAAAAACGTAACATTGAAATAATCATAAGCACAAGAAATGATGAGTATGAAAAAAATAATTTTAACCCTTATAATTGCTTTTACAGCGTTGTGCCAATTACATGCCCAACAAGATCCATTTTATAGCATGTACATGTTTAACGGTTTGTTTTTGAACCCAGCATATGCCGGAAGTTCAGAAGTGGTTAGTGTGATGGGAATATACCGCCATCAGTGGGCCGGATTAGATGGAGCACCAAGAACTGCAAACATCAGCGTACACTCACCTTTTAGGAGAGATCAGTATGCTATGGGATTGGTGATGTCGAATGATAGACTTGGCTTGTCCAATACTTTTACTGTAACACCTTCATTTTCTTATCGATTAAGATTACCTGGCGCAAATCGTTTATGTTTTGGTGTACAAGCTTCATTTGCTTATTTCTATCAAAACAATCGAATTGCTGATCTTCCTACAACACTAGTGGACAATACCTTCCAAATTAATCAAAATCTTTTTGTTCCAAACTTCGGTTTTGGTATTTATGCTTATGGTAAGCGTTATTATGTTGGAGTTTCTGTGCCTCACTTATTGCCTGCTCAGTTAAGAGACAAAACAGGGATAGTTGGCTACAATGCAAATATTTCTCGCGTTTACAATCATTACTTATTTACAGCAGGTTATGTGTTTGGTAAAGATGCTTCTATTGTAAAAGTCCGTCCTTCTATCTTGATGAAATATCAAAAAGGGTTACCTAAAAATATTCCTCAGTTCGATGCAAGTTTAGCTTTATTATTGCTAGAGCGTTTGTGGATTGGTGCGACTTACAGAACAGGTGGAGATAAAGAATACTTAGGGCAAGCAGCAATTGTATTTGCTCAATTTAAAGTAACTCCTCAGTTGCAAATTGGATATGCTTATGATGCTGAAATTTCTGCTTTGAGAAGGTATAACAGCGGTTCGCATGAGATTATGATTGGGTATGATTTTTGGTTTGATAAAAAGCGTTTTGTTACGCCACGTTTCATTAAATATTTCTAATCCATAAAACTCGAATAGATTTTAAGACTACATAAAAGATAAATTATGATTTTGAAGAAGCCCCTGATAACTCTCTTCGCCCTTTTGTTGATTATAATTGGGTATGCAGAAAAACCTATCGTAAGAGTAGGCGATTGGTACTATAAACAATTTGACTATCGCAAGGCAATTGGCTTTTACGAGCGCGCATTAAAGAAAGACGAGAAGAATTTTTATGTAATGCAAAAAGTTGCAGACAGCTATCGCTTGATAAACAATTGGTCAAAAGCTGAACCTTTTTACGCAAAATTAGCAGCAAACGAAAACGCCAACGTCATTAATAAACTTTACTATGCTGAAGCGCTCCGCTCTAATCAAAAATATGCGGAAGCTAAAGTTTACTACAAGCAGTATTCTGATGTGGTTACTACCGATAATAGTGTAAAAGAACGATTAAAAGGTACAGACCAGTTAGAATATTTAGCTAAAGATAAAGGTTTTTATGCCATTGAAAATTTAGCGAATATCAATTCCTCATATTCTGATTTTGGTGTGGCGATGTACAAAGACACAGGCATCTATTTTTGCTCGAATAGAATACCGGACGCTTATGTTGTTCGTAAGGATAACTGGACACAAGGTAGTTTTTTACAAGTTTTTCAATCTTATAAGTCTGATACTGTAGGTAAACTAGATAATCCTGAAATGATGAAAGGTCGTGAACCCAATCGTAAGTTTCACGAGGGTACAATGTCATATAATCAAAAGATGGACGAATTGTACATTGATCGCAGCAACTACAACGGCAAGCGGGCATTTCCATCAGCTGATAAAACAGTGAAAATTAAAATTTTCAGAATTGTATACTTACCTGATCAAGGTCGTTGGGGTGATGAGTTAATTGAAGCAGTTCCATTTAATGACAAAGAGTATTCAGTAGCTCATCCTTCTTTAACTAAGGATGGTAAAACACTTTATTTTGCAAGTGATAAACCGGGTGGTTACGGTGGTGTAGACTTGTATGTCAGCACTCGTGAAATTGGTGGTCAATGGGGAACACCCGTAAATCTTGGCCCTAAGATCAATACCACTGGTGATGAAATGTTCTCATTTATTGCAGAAGACAACACTTTGTACTTTGCTTCTAATGGGCACTTAGGTCTTGGTGGGTTAGATGTATTTTCTGCAACTAATATCAAGACGGGTAATAAAATGACTACTTGGTCAGATCCGGAGAATTTGGGTTTCCCTATTAATACAAATGCTGACGATTTTGGATACGTAATTCATAAAAACAACAAGAAAGGATATTTCTGTTCTAATCGTGATGGTGGCAAAGGAGATGATGACATTTACAGTTTTACCAAAAAAGGTATTATTCTCAACGGTATAGTTTATGATGCAGGTACAGGTCTTCCTATCGAAGGTGTTAAAGTGGTGATGAAAGAAGAGGAAACTGAGAAAGGAAATGCAGTTGCAGATAAAGAAGGGGGATTTAAGTTCGGTGCTACACCGGGGAAAAAGTATAAATTCTTTGCTACTAAGCCAGGTTATTTGCCGGCTGAAGTTACCGCAGATGTTAAAGAAAAGCCGGAGTTGGTTAAAATACCAATTATAGCTGAAGGTGGTGTCAACTTAGAGGTAACTGTATTAGACAGAAAAACTCGTGATCCATTAGAGAATTCTAAAGTTAAAGTAACTAATTTAACAACAAACAAAGACGAGTTGTGTACTACAAATCCTGATGGAAAGTGTTTGTTTGTTTTAGAGCCAAACACAAATTATCGTTTAGAAGCATCTAAAGAAACTGGTGAACCGGATACTAAGTATTTAACTGTAACAGCTACACAATCTACACAAGGCAAAAAAGCTCCGGCTACTTTGTATCAGGTGTTAGAATTAGAGAAAGTGAAAAAAGGTGTTGCTATCAAGGTGGAGAATATCTACTATGATTTAGATAAATGGTTTATCCGTCTTGATGCTGCCAAAGAGTTGGATAAGTTGGTTAAAATCTTAAAAGATAACCCGACTATGGAAATCGAGTTGAGTTCACACACTGACTGTCGAGCTACAGCTAATTATAACATGCAGTTATCTAGCAAGCGTGCAGAGAGTGCGGTAAATTACATGGCATCTCAAGGTGTAGAAGGCAGAAGAATGATTGCAGCCGGATATGGCGAAAGTCGTTTGGTAAATAAGTGTGAATGTGAAGGAACTTTTGTGGTGCCTTGTACGGACGAGCAACATCAAGAAAACAGAAGAACAGAATTCAAAATTTTGAAATTCTAATCAGATTACGATTAAAGGAAAATAAAAAGGCTGCCGATGGGTAGCCTTTTTATTTTGGAGTAGATTATATGAGATGCTTATTGCTCTGCTCCAAATTTTTCCATTACATATTCACTAACGCCCATGTTAGAGAAACCACCATCGTGATATAAGTTTTGCATAGTGACATACTTCGTTAAGTCGCTAAACAAAGTGATGCAATAATTTGCGCAAGCTTCGGAAGGTGCATTGCCCAATGGGCTCATTTTTTCGGCAAAACCCAAAAACGCATCAAAGCCTTTTATGCCGGCTCCGGCAGTGGTTACTGTTGGTGATTGTGAAACAGAGTTTACTCGTACTTTTTTAGCATTGCCGTAATATAAACCAAAAGAGCGTACTATGCTTTCGAGAGTGGCTTTGGCATCCGCCATGTCCCCATATCCCGGGAATGCGCGCTGTGCGGCAATATATGTCAATGCCAATATGCTTCCCCATTCATTGATAGCATCTTTTTTGTGTAAAGTTTGTAAAAGCTTATGAAAAGATATGGCAGAAATATCTAATGTTTTCATTAGCCAATCATAATTGAGGTCGGTGTATGTTTTCCCTTTGCGCACGTTGGGAGACATGCCTATCGAGTGAAGTATGAAATCAATTTTACCACCAAGGTGAGATACTGATTGATCTACTAACTTTTCGAGGTCTTCAATGAGAGTGGCATCAGCAGGAATAACGATGGTATTGCATTGCTCGGCCAGTTTATTGATTTCACCCATTCGTAGTGCAACAGGGGCATTAGTTAATGTAAAAATTGCGCCTTGTTCGTGTGCCTTGAGCGCTACTTGCCACGCAATTGATTTTTCGTCTAGTGCGCCAAAAATGATGCCGCGCTTACCCGCTAATAAATTATTCATGTAGTTTTTTTAGTTGGTTATTTGATAGCAATTTTTTTCACCACATCGCCCATTTTTGAGCTGATTCGAAGGAAATAAACTCCTTGATTAAGGTGTTGCAAATCAATATTTGTTTGTTGTAAAAAGCCGGGTTGTTGTTCTTTTTGAAAGATCACCGCGCCTAGCATGTTTGTGATGGTTATCGTTGATGAGGCAAAGTCTGTTTGTTCCCAATTTGCTGCGATAAGTCCAGTTGATGGATTAGGTGAGATAGTTAAACCGGCAATGTGACTATTCTTCTCCACTTTGCTGACCACCCCTTTGCAAGCATCTCCATATTCTATTACGTCAAGTATGTAAACCGGAAGAAAGCCAAAGCCTTGTAGGTCATCAAATGTAAATGTACCTGTATTTGTTCTGACATATCCGGTATATCCAATTTCATAAGACCCAACTGTGTCTGTAGTGACGCCACTAATGTTAATACACGCCCAACTAAAACCTGTGATGCTGCAGGTGCTAGGATTGCAACTATAACTCATGCCGCTTGGGTAGCCAAAAAACGAAGTAACAATAATAGAGTCGATGACTGTTCCGCCAATTTCTGGTGGTGCAAAAAGATTGATGATAGCGGAATATGGCTCACCGCGATACACACAGGGTAAACTATCATTTACCGGGGAAAGAAGTTCAAAATTATTACTATCAATAGCACAAGTTTGTGCATCGGCAAAAAAGAAAACGGCAGAAAAAAAACTAAGTAGAAACAAACGCATGATAGGAAATTGGTTTAATATGAACTGAATATTTTATTGATAGATTAACTCTTTAGCGTTGGCTAATGAGGCTTCACTAATGTTTTCCCCACTAAGCATTTTTGCTATTTCTAAAATTCGCTCTTCTTCGTTTAGTCGTTTGATACGAGTATTTGTACGATGCGTAGTTTCTTCTTTGTAAATGTATAGATGTTGATCGGCAGTTTTTGCAATTTGCGGTAAGTGAGTGATGCAAATCAATTGATGATGTCGCGAAAGATTTTTCATTATTTCTCCCACCTTCATTGCTACACTGCCTGAAATGCCATTATCAATCTCATCAAATATTAATGTAGGCATATCGTCTATATCTGCAATCAATGATTTAATGCAAAGCATCAACCTTGATAACTCACCACCTGATGCCACTTCTTTAATTTCTTGCGGAGCAAAACCTTTATTGGCGCTAAATAGAAATTTGATTTCGGTAAAGCCAAAATCATTAAGTATTTGCTGATTTGATTTTTGAATTTCTACCTTAAAAGTAGCATTGGGCATTCCTACTTTGGTGAGCAATACGACAACATTGTTTTGAAACTCGCGCAACACTTTTTCGCGAGCTTGATGTAGTTGCAAAGCAAGTTCATTTAGTTTTTTTAGTTCAGCTTGCAGTGATAGTTGTAGCTTACTGATTTGCTCCGTACCATTATCTACTAAAGCTATTCGTTCACTCAAACTATCTTGAATGGCTAGTAAATCATCAATAGTAGCCACCGAATGTTTTTTTTCTAAACGATAAATTAAACTCAATCGTTGGCTCACTTCTTCCAGTCTTTCTGGGTCGAGCGAGGCATCGTCTTCTAGTTGCCCAAGTTCATTAGCTATATCTTTTAACTCGACTTGCGTGCTGTGTAATCGGTCGGCTAATGCTGCGATTTCGGTATTGTAGTTTTTGACATTTTTGAGTTGCGACTGTACATCATTAAGTTGGTCAATCGCATTGGTTTCGCCATTCGTAAGCAGTGTTGTAGCAGCTAGTAATGCACGTTTGATTTCATCAATGTTCGAAAGTGTATTTTGTTCGGTTTCGAGTTCTTGCTGTTCGTCTTTTTCTAGTTTTGCTTCATCTAACTCTTTCCATTGATATTGCAAATAGTCCAATTCGGCAGAAGCATTTCGATTTTGTGTAATCAAATCACGCAGAGCTAATTCATGCTTTTTATATAGGCGAAAAGCTTGGCGATATTGCTCTAGCAGAGGTTTGTTCTTAGCTAGTGTGTCCACTACGTTCATCTGAAAACCAGATTTAGTGAGCTCAAGTGTTTCGTGTTGGCTGTGAAGGTTCACTAGTTTTTCGCCCAATTCTTTAAGCAATGATAAATTGACAGGTGTATCATTAACAAAAGCACGAGATTTTCCGTTTTGATTTATCTCTCTGCGGACTATGGTATTAGGTTCGAAATCGAGTTCATTTTGCTCAAAAAAATCAGCTAGTTCTTTTTGTTGTAAGGCGAAGTTAGCTTCTACTACACATTTATCTTCTTGGTTGTAAAGCACTTTGGTGTCAGCGCGTTCTCCCAATATCAAATTGAGTGCTCCTAGTAAAATTGATTTTCCAGCACCGGTTTCTCCCGTAATGATGTTGAGATGCTCATCAAACGCAATTTCTAGGCGGTCAATGA
>Ga0315903_10010347_pt1 | contig 11140 bp, 6 predicted proteins | sample LakEriMetagenome_7_FD_203524 | JGI IMG/M metagenome (GOLD analysis project Ga0315903, IMG submission 203524) | Freshwater fungal communities from buoy surface, Lake Erie, Ohio, United States - Buoy 2 MA119 | ecosystem: Environmental > Aquatic > Freshwater > Lake | place: USA: Lake Erie, Ohio... | reverse complement strand
CATTAGGATTACATTTTAAAATATTTTTAAAATCATTCCAATTTTCAAAAATTATTTTTATAGACTTAAAAAAGTTTTCAGCAAAATCACATTTTTTAAAATATGTTATAGCATTGTAAACATCTGGGAGATTGTTGTTGTCTAAAAATCTTCTATAAAATCTATTTTTAGAAATATCTCCCTTATAATCTCTTATGTGTGAACAAACTACTAAATCCTTTTTGCAAAGTATATCCCACCAGTAGTCTATACTAACCGGTATGTACATATCCGCTTCTAACTTTATCGTGTAGTCATAAGGACTAGCTTCATATACTTGCCAATCATTGCTTAATTTCCAATTAGAATTAGGGTCTAAATCTCCGTACGGCAAAGCAATTACGTAATCAAAATATTTGCTTGTTTCTATATCATCTGAAATAAGTGCTACACTAGAATTTGGCATAACCTTTTTAATACTTAAAGCTAGCATTTCTGCACATTCAACATAATTTATGTCTGTTGTGTTTTGTGCTAAAATAACGAATCCTTTATTCATCAAAAATCTCCATAAAATTATTTTTATCTAGCATATGAAAATCTAAATCTTTAACTATAATATATTGAGATTTATTTTGTTGTAGGGTAATTTTATATTCAGTGTTATCTATTTTTTCAACCCTTGTTCTTTCACCTATGTGAATTAAGTTCCATGGTATAAAATCTTTCTTGTTTTCAATATGACCGTTTAAAATTCTGTTAGAAATTGCAAAGGCGTGATCATTTCTGAAAGTAGTAGACCAAATTCCATGCAAATTAATATAATGCATATAATTTTCTTGCACCATTTTAACACAATCAAAAAATAGTTTTACTCGTTCTGTTTTTTTAAAGAAGAATACCGTAGCCCATAACGTATTGAAACTAGTAGGACTTACTTGTTCTTGCAATGCTTCCGGATACATCAAAAAAGCAGTTGAATTATGTATACAGTAATCATCATAGAAAGACCAAACTTTGTTTAATTTATTTGAATTTACTATGTAATCCACATCTAATAATAAAGTTTCATCATACGGACTTAAATCAAATGCATTAAATCTACCTTTGTTATACCAAACTTTTTTATGTTTAGAGTTAGTTGGATCTTTATCTAAATATATAATATTGTCAAATTTGTAATCTGTTTTTTGATCTGTAATTAATGTGCATGGTAAATCTAAATAATCATTAATTCTTTTAGCGGTGAGGCTAGCCATTTTCACGTAGTCCACATGGCCATTATTAAATGCAAATAAAAGTGCCCCTTTCATCTTTTGTTCTGTAATTCTGTAAATTCTTTATACCAATCATTCATAACTTCATTATAAATTCCATTGGTTTTTTCTAGTAATTTAATCCTATCTACTTTAATAGGATTTTCGTAAAGATCCAGTAGCACAATTTCAATTGATGTTTGGCTTGATAGAAATGAAATGAAAGTTTGATTTGCTTCCCATAATCCATTTTGGTCAGCAAAAGTTAACCTACTTTTGTATTTTTCTTGTAGGTAAAATTTTGCTAGGTTGTGAGAAAATTTAGCTTTTGTTTGGGATATTAAGTCATCTACGTTCATAAAATTATTTAGAACGTAGATTGGTTATTGAAAATTAAGTTCCTATTACAGATCCAGTGACGCCCACTGTTCCCCATGTATTAGTAATATATGATGTGCCGGGTGGTCTTATTGTACAGGTTACTGTAGAATTAGATGAGGCTAATCCTTTTGTAGTGCCGCCACCATCTGGAATTTCGTCCCACAAGGTGGTAATGGTTAAAATACTACCAGTGTCACCATTTACCCCTTGTGATCCATTTGTTCTTGCATTTACACTTATTAAACTGGATAAATAACCTGCAGGTCCAACTGTAGCAAGTTGTTTAAAAATTTCTTGATTCGTTGAGGTTAATCCATAATAACCTTTATCTTTGGCTAAAGTTACAGGAGTACCCGAACCGCCTATTTTTGTAACACCATCGTATACAATACCCGCAACTGTCTGTGTGCCAGAATTTGCGCCACTTATGATGATTGTACCACACGCCTCTGCCAATTTATTCCACAAATCATTAACATTTGAACCAGTAGGATGAGAAAAAGTTAGTGCAATTTGTCCACCTGCATTAAAAAAGTATCGTGCTGCATTACCGTTTTGAAAAGTAATTGTATGTGTAAATGTAATAGCGTTTGTCCATGAAGTCGCTCTTTGAGTGACAGTGGGTGATGAAGTGCCTTGAGCAGCAACATTATTTCGGTTAGTATAGATTGTTTTTAGGTTGTTTGCAAAAACTGACACAGGATTAGCTCCTGTAGTCATAGTAGCCGTAATGACTTCATATTGTGCTGCTGTAGGCATAGAAGTTACTGTACTACCCTGATGGTTAGCTAAAGCAATAATGTTGTTTCTAAGATTGTTCCAATCATCAGGGCCAACTTTTGTTATTGTATTTACAGTTTGTACTGGGACTTGACTTACAGCACCTTGCCCAACACCGCCTCGTCCATTTCCTGTTGCGAGTACAGCGTTTAAGGTATCTGCCGTTGCAGAAGTAGGGGTGCCTACCAAAGTGTTAAAATCTGAAGCTTGTATTAATCCATACTGTTGATAAGTCATAATAAACCCCTTACTTAATTACAACAATTGCTGTAATTTCACCGTCACCGTCTGTTGTTTTTGTCGTAAGACTTCTACCAATAACATTAAATGAACCGGCTTCTCCGTCTTTTGCTGCTCTTGCATATCCTCTACCTGCACTTACAAGACGGTCGCCTTTTTTAACTTTACCCTTAACTTTAACTGGGACACGACCACTAATAGCAACTGCTGGATGAGTATTGTCTGATCCTGCTCTGCTATTCATCATATACGCAGCAGAGGTGCTTATTACTCCAAACACGTTATTACTCAATTCATCCATAACAGCAGTAATTTCAGCAACACCTCCTAATTCAACTACAGTTCCTGCTTCGTAAGGTTGGTCAGATTCAAAACGCTCTGCTAAGTCAGCATATGTTGCTTCTAGTCTAGCTCCTGGACCTAAAGACCATAAACCTGTAATATTTCCGCCACCTGCTAGTTCCGTTGTTTCTACTTTAGTAGGTTTAATATTCCCAGTGAATTGTGATACTCCGTTTGATCCTGTTAAATAATTAAAAACATTTGCATTAGTGTATGTACCCGATGGCTGAAATGATACGCCATTTGCATACATGTAATTATCGCACATTATACCGTATGCAAGACTTGCATTGCCAACAGCTTCAGGAAATTTTATATTTCCAGTCTGCACATTCCAAGCCAAACCTGAAGAATTACCTTGCATGGTCCATGTTCCGACCATCGTTCCTCCTGTAGTTGGGGATCCGGTCGATATTGAAGTTACAGGATTAAGTGATCCTATTCTAGCTACTACTAAATTAGCATTTGCTGCGTACAAATTGCCAGTTACGTTTGCATTGGCGGTTGTTGTCAAAATTCCGACGGTTAAATAATTATTAGAAGTTATATTATTTGCAATCAGATTACCTGTTGCGTTTATGTTGGCCAATGTAGCGTTACCAGCTGCAGTTGTAGAAGTTAGTGTCAGCCAATTACTAGCAACCAGTGTACCGTCAACTGGGCACACACAAAGAACATTTGTGGTTGTATTAAACCATAGCTGACCTCTTAAAGGATTAGGGGGTGGGCTAGGACTAGCATAACTTTCTAGTTGTCTAACAAAGTTAGTATCTAGAACTTGTCCATAGCTGGATTTATTTCTTCCAGGTAATCCTAAACTAGTGCTTGTAGTATTGATGGTACCATCTTGTATCGTTGTCAGTACGTTACCATCGCTTCTAATAATTGTATATGCCATTGTTTTTGCTCCGTTTTCCTAAATTTTAAGTATTTATCTTATATGGTATTGAGGTTTGTTAAACTTTGAATTCGTATAGTATAATCAATTTGAATTTGTCTGTTTAAACTTTTCTGAACTGGGTGAAAAATAACGTGGGTAAGCAGTCTAGTTTGATCGTTACCTGCTGTATCCGTTCCATAATCAGCTAAAATACCTATTTCGTCAAAAGTATATGTTGATTCTAATTGAGTCCCGTTATCAAATGCGGTTTGCCCTGCTGGCTCACCGTAATCTAATAAACACTGAATTAATATATCACTGTACACTTTCCCTATAACATGTGAGACAACCATTTTGTTTCTTGCAGGATCGGTATTCAACACATTAGTATCATCTACGATTTTTTCATATGTCTGATTGTATAGTGCTGCATTTTGTCCTGTAGTATTTGGAGGCAAATATGTAATGATTCCTGTACTATCTATACTAGCACCCCCATTTCCAAAAGCCATTTTATATATTGACCCGTATCCTCTACTACTCAATGAGTCGGCCATAGCTTCTGAAATGTTTTCATAGTGAATTGCATTCTTTTTATCTACGAAAATTTCTCCAGACGCAGGGTCGTAGATTTTTAAAAAACCCTCAACTTTTAACTGATAATTTATTATAGACATTAATCGTCACCCCGTTTTTGCAGTAATATTTCGGACGTATTAGGGTCAAAAATCTTAATTACCGAACTAAAAATAAACCCAGTTTGCTCGTCTGGTTTAGGTCCAGGCTTTTCCGTATTTTCAACTTTATTTTCTTGATCCATCATAATATGTATTTATCTTTCATTTTTTAGTCATTTTTAAGAAAATTAGCAGGAATAGATGTGCTTAACTGCAGCGGATCCCCATCTGGGGTATAATTTTCTGTATTCCATGTCTTATCATAGAAGAATGGATCAAGAACATCCTTTGCAGACAGACTGTAAACGTTTGAATATATAGGATGTTCGTTAAGAACCGCAGTACCATCTACTCCCCTATGTAATCCTGATAGAGTATTATTTTGATAATCCACAGAATTAAACATAATTTTTTCCCCATTTATAAGCACAGAATTTCCAAAACGTATCGTAATCTGTAGATTATTATCCAAACTTACGTTATTTGTGAAAATTATCTGCGTTACAGAGTTAGTAGTAGTTATGTAAAAATCATCAGCACTTAAATTAAAATTAGTAGTTAAGTTTAATACAGATACCTCTTTGACATCTTTAACATTATAATTTAGATTAGTGTAATATTTTTGTGTATTTTGATCTAATAATACTTTTTGATTTAACACAGTAAGGTCCACTAAGTGTTCTACCTCTTTCACGTAAATTTTTGTGTCTGTTGGATACAATGGTCTTTCTAACCAAGTTCTATTTCTAAAATTGCTATTGTAGACAGATCCTTGACCTTTACGATTAACTATCATCGTGTACCAAAGTTCGTTAGGAGTCGCGGATGGCATATAGCTTGTAACCAGCACAACATCTCCTACATTTACACGTGTCATAATACTAAGTTTATTATTTGGTTGATTTATTCGTAAGTTATTAGCAGTGACCCTAGTACCATTTACTGTTACGAATAATCTTTCTACATCAGTGATGTCGAAAGATGGCTGATTAATCGTAAATGTAGTTGAACTTTTCCAAATGAATCCTCCGCCTGAAATTCCTGAATCAAAATATGGGCCATATGTATTACCTATAACAGGATACGCTAAATCAAAATCTAAATAAAGCTCAAATGGATAATAAGTAATTGCGCTTTCAACATACGTTGGTAATGGTTTAACGTAAAACACATTATTATTAATTTGAGGTATGGTACGAACACCGTCAATAAGAACTGCGTCTTTAGCTATCAAATTAGGATTAACTATAGTAGTTACAACTACAGGAGTTGATGGTGTATTGACATAATTAATCGGAGTTACTCGTAGAGTGTTAGAATAATCTGTTACAAAAGACTGTGCATAAGTGTCATTGAATGAGGTTATGCTTACTATGCTATTTGTAGTTAGTGCAGAAATAATTGTTAGTATGCTACCTGATATCGTGTAATTTACACCATATCTTTGTCGCAGTCCATTAATTTCTACAACAGAATTTGCAACATTAGTACCTCCCATAAAATTAGTAAGGGTAAATGTTTTTGGACCACTTACATACCAAAAAGTTTGCGTTTCAGGAATGCAGTATTCATAAACGTGTGATAAATCAGAAGTGTCACCAAATAATGCGAAACTGACAAAATCAGTGCTTACATTAATAGATTTTTTAAATACTATTTTTATTGATCCTGACGGATTAGGTTCAATAGAATAATCAACATTTAAAGTTTGTTTAACAGAATTGATGAATACTATTGAGTACAAATAGTTATCACTATTATATGGATAATTTGTGTTTATGAATCTCCTATTTGTAGCAGTGTCTAATTGCAATGGGTATGAATCAGACGTACCTTTTACCTGTTGGTTACCGCTTCCTATTTCATAAACTTCAACATAAAGTGATTCTGTTGAAGAAATAGGTCCTACTAATCTAACTGTCTTATTTACCCAGTCTATGTTTGAAATTTTTAATGATCCTGAAGTTGGAGCTAAAGGAATAGTTTCGTATATTCTTGTACCCCTGCCGGTTGAGTTATTTACAATGTATAGTGCTAATTTTGTAGGATAATCAACTAAATCTTTAAAGGAGAATGATAAATTATTATCTAAACTTACAAAGGCACGTGCTACTTTAAAACCAAAATGTTCGTAAGTTGTTGGGTCCCAAAGAGATCCAGCAGAAGTTTTTACAGTCATGGATAAATTGTCATAAACTACAGCCGGAACCATTTCTTCTGGACCATAACCAGATAAAAAGCTATCTCCCTTAACTTCATAAATTGGTACTAATGAGTTTATTAAGGAAACATTTTCCCAGTTAATTACATCCCTACTTCTCAAAATTGTTGAGTTTTCACCTACAGCAATAAAATATGTACCATCATATGAAATTTGATTTAGATTTTGATTTGTTATAGGATTTGTTGTAAACCATTGATGTCCTTCACCACTATATAAGATATTTCCATTGTCACCAACTAGTACAAATGTACCATTAGCGTAAACACCATAATTAATATTAAAAGAAACATTTCCTAATATTTCAGCTTCAAACCAATTAGTTCCATTATTTGACCAATATATTTGCGCATTTTCTCCTGCTGCTACTATAGTCGTTAATGAACTGCAAACCGTATTAAATTTAGCATCAAATTTAATATCTACTTTACTCCAATTACTTCCATCTAATCCAAGTAGTACTCTAGCACGATTTTCAATTAATGGATACGCTGTATCTGCATCCGCTATAACTTCCAAACCATATCCAACCGCAATAAATCCTTGGTATGTAGGTAAAATCCCATCTACAAATGTAACTGATTTTATTGTATTTGGTAATTGGCTACCAAATGAAAATTGTGTGTTCCATTCTGTAGCGTTCGTACTTGAAATAACTGTTTCACCAACAGCAACATATAAGTTATTATAGTAAGTTGATGAATTTAATATCTCCTGAGGTGCTCCAACTGAGAGCGTGTCGTATCCACCAATATCATAAAACCCGTCATCAAAAACTGTGTACTCACCTGTGCTTACCCAACTATAACCATCATAACTTATGAGAATTGGGCTTGGAGAATTTAATGATGTTACTATATAATAAGAACCAGAATAATTTATGTCTGTTACTTGTAAAGATTGTGGGCTTATCTTTTTCCAAGTCCAATTTTTTCCATCTGTGCTATATAGTGCAATTGAATATTCAGGAGTATTTCCTACAGCAATATATTTTACACCGTCAAACACTATACTCTTAATGTCTATGTCTCTAGGATAAAACTTTTCACCTTTTAATATTACATCCAATTCATAATCTTTATCAAATTTATTAGCTAAGAACGTACTATTAGGATACTCAAGTCCTGACATAAGAAGCGGTAAATTTTTACCAGGCATGTCTATAGTAGGTTGATAATATGTCACAACTCTATCTAATGCATTAATTTCAGCGAAGTCACTAGTTAAAAATTCCCATTTTGTAATATCAAACGTAGAATCTGTATTTGATTCTATACAACGATATAATTTATTATTATAGGAGACTAGTGATGCTGATCCGGTATCACGCAATGGTTCTGGTAAAAATAACAAACTGCTTGAACTAAAAATAAATGGATTACTTACTGTATTTTTTACAGGGCTCAGTTCTTGATAATCATTATATAATTTTAACTGAGTAGTGTTTATAGGATTTACAAAATATTGATCAAAAGCCTTTGCACAAACTCCATCAAGTCTATAAAAAACAATCTCACCTAAATAAGCAAATGTAATTGTAATTTTCAAATCATTAGCAGGAGTAGCTCCACCTAAAAAAGTTCCTAAAATCGTTATAGAATCACCGGTGCTATAAGTAGAACCATAATCTTTAATATCAATTGTGTATTGATTTGACACGGTTACTCCATTAAATGTTGGACTTGTTACCCAAATTATTGCTCCACCTGATCCAGAGGTATCGTATACGTAAGGAGTTGTTAGATTAGCTAAATTATAAAAATACAATTGTTTTCTATAAAGGTTACCAGGAGACAATGAACTATTATCATAATCAACTGTGATAGTTACTTCAAAAGTAGTTGGATCCGTACTAACACTTGTTATAGGTAAAGTAGCTCCTTGCAGACTTGTGTTATAAACCACAGGGGGCAATCCAGTAACATAAGCACTTTGTATTGCTCCTGCAAAATTTACACTTTGTACACTAATTACTGCGTTGTTTAAGGGAGTTGTTCCACCTAAATCAGCTCCTAAAATAGTGATTATGTCATTAGGTTGATAATTAATGCCAGCACTGTTAATGGATACTGTATAAATTCCGTATTGCGGACCATTAGACCAAATAAATGGAGGGTTATTCGCACCACCATACACCCAGTTATAAACATTAAACACGCCACCTGTACCTAAATTATCAGTCGCACCAGTTACCCCAACAAACTCAATTGATTCGGCTAATTGATTTCCTATACTAGCATCGTTACCAAAACTGTTATATTTTGCTACATAAAATTGATTTGATTTCCATTCTTGAACTACTGGTTTGTAAGACGTTCTATCAAATTTTAATTTAGGTGTTATTTGTCGTGTTGGTGTATTACTTGAAATTGGAATTAATCTTGCACTAATATTAAAACTATGATTTTGACTCACAGCACTTTGTACTAAACTTATTCTGTGTACATCATTAATCGCATTTATTTTTGAAGTATACAAAGCTATTGCTGTCAAACTATTTTTGTTTTGATCAGTAACAATTGGATTAGTTAAACCATACTCTACTAATCTTATATAATAAAAAGCTTTATCAACTAATCCTAATATAGTAGATGCATTATCTTCTTTTTTATACTGAACTAAATCACCTGTTACGAATAAGTAGATAGGAACATTAATTGTATTGTTACTAAAATTAATATCAGTTGAATTAAAATAATGAAATACTGAGGGTTCTACGATAATTTCAGGTAAAACTTTATACCCTTCTCCAGGATTTAAAACAGTAACTCCTATTACCTTATCTCCGGACATTTCTGCCTGTAGTGCAGCCTGCACTTTTGGTTCTGGATATATTGACGTATCTATTCTTGTTACTATATTAGGTGGCTCTGTATATCCGCGGCCTGTATCAAGTACTGATACCGCAGGAAGATCAATATACACGTTTGTATTTGGTATATGATCCGCAACCTCAGTATCATTAGCCCCTCTAGTTAATCCTGTCAGAATTCCTTTATCTCTATCAATATTCGTATATCCTATAAATTCATTATCTAGTTTAATAACCCCTACTGAAGGATATCCAAATGCATTATCAACAGATATGTAAGTGGTAGCTATTGGTACATATTCTTTTAATTTTCCGATTATATAATTAGGTGAATCTAAAAGCTTGACACCATAATTATTATACCACTGGTTGTATTCGTATTTTTTCCATATAGAATCATCTGAATTATATTGTGATGGTGAAGTAATTTCGCCAAACACAAGCTCCGGAGTTACGAACGTATTTTGATCACTATTCCATTGAGCCGGTAAATCAAAATCTGTTATATTACCATCATACAAATCAGTTCGTGAATATTTTAAACTAAACTCTTTTAATTTTACTCTGTATGGTTTAACTTCATTTATATATCCTAAAAGAAAATCTTCATTATCACGTTGGAAATTTTTGCTTTGCACTAATTCTCTTAATGTATGTTCTACATCTAAAAATGATGTTTTATTTAACCAAGGAATATAATTACCAAATTCATCACTTTCAGTTAAAATATAGTTGAACATTAGAATAAGACTTTTATTTCTATGAATTTGTAAATCTTCGGTATAAACTTCTTCGTTAAGCCCTCTTATTATATTCAATGTTTCTTGTGACGGGAAATAATCAAAAGGAGTAGAATCAAAGAAACTATCACCAAAACCAAATCCTCCCTCAGAATAATTGTAGAGAGAACTTTTAATTTGTATTGTACCTTCTTGTAATCCAATTCTTTCCCAATTGGTATCCTTGTAAATATAAACCTCACGTTTACCGTTACTGTTTGATTGAACTCCAACAATCATATTTGAGTAAGGAGTTAATTTTTCTAAATCATAATATTTTTCTACTTCTATATCAGTTTTAGTTGAATCGCTGTAACCTTCAGCCCACCAATCTACAAACTCCCAAAAATTATTTGTGTCAAAATATTCACCTGTAAGTGTAAAGAATGCAGGTGCATTTGTTCCAGTCAACGCCAATCCGCCTAATGTTAAGAAGCTTGGATTTTTAAGCTCAGTTATAGGGTACTGTAGCATTACGCTATTAGCATACTGGCAATAATTTTCTAAAGCTTTTAATCTATTATAGAAAAAGCTTTGATTAGGTCTTGTATCAGTGCCTGCTTGAAGTAATTTGGGTAAAAACGGATTGGGTATCTCTTGACCCAATGAATCTACTCCTGCAAAACTATCTAAAAACTTTTTGTACAATCCTGAGGGTTCAAACACACTATTGTATAAAGTTGGTATACCAGGAAGGAAATCTTCCTTGTAATTTTCTCTAACTAGTTGATATTCGTTATGAATTGTATCTTCAGAGGTCGCTGTTTTAAATCCGATATGTATGCTAGTATAA
>Ga0315903_10010344_pt1 | contig 11141 bp, 12 predicted proteins | sample LakEriMetagenome_7_FD_203524 | JGI IMG/M metagenome (GOLD analysis project Ga0315903, IMG submission 203524) | Freshwater fungal communities from buoy surface, Lake Erie, Ohio, United States - Buoy 2 MA119 | ecosystem: Environmental > Aquatic > Freshwater > Lake | place: USA: Lake Erie, Ohio... | reverse complement strand
GCCCAGCGGCACTGATGAAATGAGTTCTGAAGCTGATCATCTGGGCATTGGTCAGCGAGTCGAATGTCAACGACAGCCGGTAGCCATTCACTGCATTGGAATGCCGCACCTGCGTTTGATAGCCGCCCATTGAACGCAAAGCGGTATGCAGGTGACGCCCTGGTGTCAGCCGCCTTGATGCTGGGATCAGTGCAGGGAATGCCGCCATGGCTACAAGTTGGGCGGGCTGAAGGCTTCACCGTTGTACCGCAAGCCCTTGGTGTACCGCACGCCAGCTACGTCAATGTATGAACGTGTCGCCGGGTTTGATGTTTCAGGGTATATGTACTCCGCAGAAGCGCCGCCAACATACGGCATAAATGAATCCAGCTGGCCAAGGTAGCCAGATGGGATCTTGTCAGGAGTGATCTCACCAATGGTCGATGTGTCAGTTAGCGGCGTGCCGTCAAAGAAGATCGTGATCTGACCATCAAACGTGATCTCACAAGCGTAGTGATGCCATCCAGCATCGTCTGAGTCGTTGCCTGAAAGCACTGTCTTCCGCACGGCGTACACCCCATCAGAAGTCCTGTACCTGCCTTCAACCTCGATGTACGAAGGATCCTTGTCTATGTCAACGTACACGTAGCCGGTGAGCGAAAGCAGCGGCACCTGAGGTGTCGGCGCATTGAAGAATCCGCTATTGTCCTCTCCCACTGGCTCAGCTGTTATTGCGCTGATAATCTCTGCGCTCTTTGGTGAGCCGTATGTCACGGCTGGGTGTGGGCCAAAGTCAATCCAGCTTTCCAGCGTGATGCCACCCAGCCCAATACCTGGTGTCACCACTGCCCCCTGATATCCCAGTGATCGCCAGCCCAATGGGTTCACCCGCATCTTGGGCGTTCCACTACTGGGACCGCCAGTGCTCGAGTATGCAATCGATCCCTGGTTTGCCGACAGGAAGGTGCCAGTTGCCAAGTCTGTATCAGTCAGGTTGTACAGGTCTGGCGTCGGGTCACTCGACTGTGCTTGCCAGGTTGACCCATCAATCGCCGGCCTGAAAATCAGCGATTCAAACCGCACTCCATAATCCTTAGGCGCTGGCAGCTGACGTGCTGAATATCCACCTTGTGATGCGGATGCAATGCCGACCTTCCTTTTGAGGTTGACGGTCATTACTCTTCTTCCACCGGCCTGTGATAAGTCAGTCTGCCCACAAGCAGCCCAGTGAAGTCCGGTGCACTCCCGCCAGCGGCTTGCGCTGTGCCGCTCCAAGCGCCTGCGTCATATTCCCACTGCTCAGCATCTGGCGGGAACGTCGAGCTGTTCTGCGTTGGTGGGCCTGCATTGGGTTCAGTGCCACCAACTGGCCCAATCCACTGCTCGTTGGCCGTATCCCAGCTCCATTCATCAGCGCCAGCGCCACGCCACTCCCACGCATCACCGGTCCACGCCCAGCCAGCTGGTGGTGAGGGGTACTCCCAGCCGCTTGTCGCTGGGTTCCATCGCCACGATCCGAAGGTCATGGAGACTGCTGGAATCGTCAGGTTGCCTATCTCCTCAACTGTCTGCAGATCCTCCGACAGATCCGTAATGGCAAGAATCAGGTCATTGGCGCCGTTGGGGATGGCGGGCTTGTTCACTGCCGCCTGGGCCACCACCGTGTAGTACCCACTCTCTGCTGGTGGCTCGGATGGCAATGGCGACACGGGGCCAGACGGGGGGTATGCAGGCCGCGCAGCTGCATCTGCAGCAGGCAAGGTGCGCAGCCATCGCTGCTTTGCCGCTTGCCATGTCCAGCCTGTGACAGCTGCGCCTTCGTATGCCCAGCGCTGCTCGGTCTGATCCCATGACCAGTCAGCGTTTGTTCCTGTCCATTCCCACTCTTGGGTGGTGTCATCCCATGCAAAGTCTCCAAGCTCCTCGGTACCGGCCCAGCTCCAGCTGCTGTCGCTATACAGCCAGATGCCAGGTGTCAGCAGGGTGACAGCGCCTGCGTATGCCTTGATCGTGAACGACTGGGTTGCCGAGGTGTCTAACGCCTCTGTTGCCTCTGATTGGTACCCTCCACCAGACCACGACACAATCGACAGCTGCCTAGTGGTATCAGCACTGAGGCTGTCGCCATAGCCATTGATTGTCAGGATCGTAGAAGTCTCGCCTGTCGGGATGAAAGCCGAATACTCCTCAATGCCATCAGTGATCCGAAGGCTGAGGCCAACGTCACTAGGTGGTGTGTTGACGGTGACCGTGACCCTGACCGCAGCAAAGTTGGGCTGCGACAGCAAGTACCACACGTCTGGGTAGCTCACCAGTACCTGGCCGAAGCTCACCGCAGCGGTCAGGTCATCACCAGCCGACAAGCCGGAGAGATCCTCCACTTCCTGCACCCCTGGCCCCCAGCCGTCGCCCTCATCCACCACGCCATCAGGCCATGGGCTTTCGGGTTTGGGATCAGGCGTGGGGTCTGGATCGGGGAACTCAGGATCTAGCACCCACTCCTCAAGATCTGGATCCCACGTCCAGCCAGGGATATCAGGGTTGGGAATCCAATCACCCTCCTCTGGATCCCACGTCCAATCAGGCTCCTCATCTGGATCGGGATAGGGGTAGATATCAGGATCTGGCAGCTCTGGCTCCCAATCAGGCCATGGCCCTGGATCAGGATTCACCGTCTCATCATCATCAGCATTGATATCGCAGTTGACACTGGCGCGGCCGGTCGGCAGCAGCAACCCATTGCCCTGCACCCTGCTCACATCCAGCGCCACCAAGCTCCTGCCTTGGTCGTCCACCGGGAAGTGCGTGAGCTCCAGCTGGATCTCGCCAGTTACTGACCGGCCGACACGATCCACTTCATACAGGTAGTCATGCACCGTGGCGTCACCAACCGAAGCGGTGCGGTTCAGACGCAGCCGCACAATGTCGCCAGGTGCAAGGCTTGCATTGAACGCCCCAGGCCTGAGGCTGCATACCATCCGGTGATCGATGTACCGGCGCCTAGCAAGGATGTATGCCCCCACCTTCAGCGCATGGGGTTCAGTCGTGCAGAACGCAGAAAGGTCGTGCTGCTCAAATGGCCCATCCACAGCGCTTTGCCCGTAGCGCACCTCTGCTGTACGTGCCAACCCCAGGCCATCATCAGGTTGCTGTCGCCATACAACCCGTACACAGAATGGCTGCCGCTCTACTCTGCTGCTGTAGCTGATCTCCAAGCTCTCAGGCAGTACATGATCTTCGGTGAAGGTGAAGATCCACGGCACCGCAGAGGTGCTAATGGTGCCGTCTGTGTTCTGCGGTAGCAGTGGCCGCAGGCCGCGCTTACCTCCACGTCTGGATTCACGCAGCAGGAAATAGCCAAGATTCTCGGCATACCAGTCCGCCAGATTGGATGGCTCTTTGATCTCAATGTTGCACCACAGCCCATTGGCATCAGTGAACTCTGCTGCATTGAGCAATGCGTTCTGATCAATCAACTCCTCTGGCACCCGGGATGTTCTGCGTAGCAGCCACAGCACCAGGTCGGCAATGTTGTTGCTAGGCCCTTCTGTACCTTCAATCAGCCGGTCAACATGCATCCCCCCGCGGACAAAGGCATGCACCTGCTGATCCCATTGCGTGAACGGATGGGGGATGGTGTTGGTAAAGCTGGCGGTCGTGACACCTTGATACCCACCAGTACCGCTGCCGCAGTAAAGCGGGCAGTTGGGGATGGCATCTTCAAACCCGGTCTGCGCAACAATGAAATTGCCTGGCGCCCAGTTGCCTGCCCTGCGGTTGTACGCCTGCGTGAAGGTGCCAACCCTGCAGCTCTGCTGGAATACATCCCGCACCTGCAGCCCATCGATCTCGCCCTCGCACAGCAGCAGGTGATACCTCACCGTCACGTCGTTGCTGCTGTTGTTGGTGTACCTGGCTTCTGTCGCCGCTGGGCTGATCAGCACACCACCGGCATTGTTGATCCGCCGGCCAAAGACAATCGGTACAGGGTCGCCAATTCGCGCTGCACGCTGCGGTGTTTCCAGCGGGTCACCACCACTCTTGGCACTGGCCTGGGAGTTTGGCGTGCTGATCTGACTGCTTGAACTGGTGGGGCTGCCAGTCAGGCCAATCGTTTCAACGCGAATCGAGATCTCTGTCATAGCTGGCACGGAGTCCCGATCAACTGGGAGGTCATTGTGCGAGGAGGAACCTGAATGCCAATCGGTGCCAGCGTTGATCCCAGTTCTATTTCTAGCCAGGTCAGGCGACCCTTCACCCCAATCACCTCCCCTACATACGACGCAATCAACTGCTGCTGCTCTTGGGGGGCGTCATTGCCTTGCTGTGGGTCAAACTCGTACTGGTCAACCTGGATCAGGTAGCCAAAGCGCAGTGCGGTGCGGATGGCAGGCAGTGTGACACTGGTGGATGGAACACCAACCGTCAAGCTGCCTTCAGCACTTACATCACCAGCAATGATGCCGTCAATACTGAATGGCTGAAAGCTCCACTGCTTACCATCCCATGTCACTGTCTGGTTGACGTAATAGCTTTGCCACAGCTGATAGTCGGTAGCCCCTGAGTAGATCCGCAGGTACTGCGAGACTGCAGTGATAGCCATCACGCCACCCCAATCGCTCGCCGGCCTGCAGGTGTCCGCAGCGTGGCATAGATCTGCGTGGCGGTCTGCTTCACAGCAGACTCCAGATCGCCAAGCGTGACGTACCGCTCACCCTGCTGCTCCATTACAGGGCCAGTGCTGATGTTGATCATCGGTACCGCTCCGCCACTGGTGGTTTGCCCGCTGTTGGCAGTTGTCGGGATCACCGCTGCACCACGGGCACCAGCTAGGTACCGGCTCGAGGCAGCGGCCATCTTGCTCTCCGGCACGATGTACTCCCGCTCGCCACCTTCACCCACCATTGCCAGCGTGGGGCGCTGCACAACGCCACCCACTGCAAAGCTGGGAATCGTTACCAGCGGGATGGGTGGAATAGCACTGAGCTTGACCGTAGCCCGCAAGCTGTTGACACCTGCAATCAACTTGTTGATCATGCCAATCACGCCATTGATGATCCCACCAATGCCATTGACAACACCCTGAAATGCACCGCGCACGCTGGCTGCAATCGACTCGTAAGCGCGGCTCAGTGCCTCAGCACCCCTGGTGACGATATCGCTCATCCATTCCTGCAAGCCCTGCCATACACTCTTGATTGGTTCAGCCACGTTGGACTGGAAGAAGCTGCTGATCCCCTGCCATGCTGTCTGCACCAGGCTTGCAATCTGACTAGCAGTAGAGCCGACAAAGGCAATAGCAGCATTCCATCCTGTCTTGATTGGCTCCACGACATACCGCGTGAACAGGCTGGAGAGTGCATCCCAAGCCTGTTGCACCACGCCAGGTAGCTGCCGACCCAAGACAACAAACGGCTCGATCAGCACCTGATACGCCAGGCTTGTCCACCAGGTAAACCACCCAGATACAAAGGACTTGACCGCATCAAAGGCGGTCACAAACAGCTGGCGGATTCCATTGAGCGCATCGGTGATTGGACCTAGGAAGTTCTGCCTGAACCCGGTAGCGACCCAATCAAAGAAGCCACTTACGGTGCCCTTGACAGCATCCCAGGCGCTCTTTGCTGCATCCACCAGTGCTGTGCCGATTGTGATCCATGGCTGGACGTAAGCCTTGAAGATGAATCCTGCAAACCATGAGAAGAAGCCAGTGATCACGGCCTTCACGCCATTCCACACTGTGACGGCAGCCTCTTTCGCTCCTTCCCACAAGCCAATCCAGAACTCACGGATCGGTGCGCCCCATTCCCATAGCCACTTCACAAACTTCATCAGTGGCTCTCTAAAGGCAATGGCCATCGCCACCACGGCGGCCACAGCGAGCACGGTCCAGCCGACAGGGCCAGAGAAGAATGCCAGCAGACCTGGGATAAGCGTGCTGCCAACCCATGTCAGCAGGCCACCCAGAACCGCCTTCACTGCCACCACGGCAGGCCCCACTGCACCCAGCCAGCCAGCAATCACAGCGCCGATCTTCAAGCTGCCAAGCAACATCAACGCATTGCCGATACCTGTGATCACTGATGCAATCGGCCCGGCTGCTAATACCAATGCACCAAGCGCTACAACCGTTGTCTGAATTGGTTCAGGCAATCCAACAAACACCTTCACAAGCTCGGTCAACCCCTTTACAAATGGCGTGAGAATGGGCAGCAGATTTTCACCCAGCTCACTTCGCAAGTCTTGGAGCGCTTTTTGAAACTCCTGCATCGGAGTTGGTGGTGGCGGCACAATCTTGTTCAACTCTGCAGCGGCGCGGATCATTACCTCAGTGGTGATCTTGCCCTCGCTACCGAGTTTCTTGATCTCCGATGCCGACACCCCCATCACCTTGGCAACGGCCTGGCCCACCGCTGGCATCCGCTCCATGATTGAACGCAGCTCATCGCCTTGGAGCTTGCCGGAACCCAGAGCTTGGCTCAGCTGCAGCAGCACCTCGCTGGTGTCATAAGTGGACAACCCCACCTGCTTCGCTGCTTTGTTCACCCCGAAGAACACCGTCTCGATGTCCTTCAGGCTCACGCCCATTGGCCGCAACCTGCCGTAGAGATTGGTCACGGCGTTCTGGGCTTCGACATTGCCCAGAGCAAACTGCTGCGCCGCTCTTGCGGCCACATCTGTTACCGCATCCACTTCGCCATAGCTCTTGGCCAAGGCGTTGATCCGCACAGATGCCGCTTGAGCTTCAATGCCTGCATTCAGTAGATCACGGCCGATTGCAGCTACGCCAATGGTGGCCGCAATATCTGCCACGCCGCGCAGGGCACCTTTCATCTGCCCGAATGGCGAGAGCGTTGCCCCAGCTTTCTGGCCAATGCCAGACAGCTCTGCACCAAGCCTCTGCAGTGCATTGTCACCCTCAACCTTGGCAACAATGCGCAGAACAGCATCCATATTGAGTGCCATCAGTTCCTCCTGCCTGCCGGCTTACTATCAACCTTGGCAGCTTTGGCAGCCTGCTCGTTGATCAATTCCTTGGCCCGGCCTTCCATGATTTGCAGATCCTCGAGTACCTGGCGCCTGTTATCCACAGCGTAAAGATCCATCAGCTGTAGCACCACGCCATAGTCCAGACCCATCACGCCACTGCTCATCGTGCGCCATTGGGTTTCGCATCGCAGAAACATGAGCACCGCATCCTCATGCTCCTGCCAAACCTCATACTCAGTCGGCTGCAGCATCCGATTAGGCAGTGCTGACGCATCGGCGCCATACGCTGCCAGGTCAGCCAGCAACTCATCATTTACGCCGCCGTCACCGTGAAACCAGTGATCAACGGCGCCTGTTAGTTTTTTCTCTTTGCCACCTCAAGGCTGCTGAACCAACCCAGAACGATCTGGGCAGCAACCATCGGAATCTCCAGCACCTGCTCCAGGGCTGCTTCACTGAAGGGAATCTCCTCGCCGGAGTCATCCTGTACGCCAGACCATCCCACCAGGATCTCCTTGGCTGCATCCTTCATCAGAAGGATTTGATCAGGGTCAATGTCCACACGCTCTTGCATCTTGAGTTGGGCTGCCAGCTCTTCTGTCCTTGACTGTGGCAACCTTTTGAACTCAGCATCAAATGTGTGCTTCTCTTTCTTGCCGCCATCCACAGGTAGAAGGATGGTCACCGGCCACTTGTAGGTAGCTGACTGCTTCAGGACAAATGCCATCTGTTGTCAGGGGTAAGGAGGGAAGATGCTGATCAGGTCAGCGTGATGGTCATCTCGTCGTTGCCGGCCGAGGTTGGAATCGGCATGAACGGCAGATTCAGCATCATCACGCCATCCGAGTCTGCGTAGCTGGGTGAATCCAGATTGCAGGTGGGGGCGTTGAAGGTGACGATGTTGCCGGCGGTCTGCCCGTGCTGCCAGGTGATCGCCCCCAGCGTCTGGGCCGACACGGCAGCAAAGAAGTCCTTCTGCCCAGCACTCGAGCCCACGATGGGCGCCTCGATGCTGATCTCCCCGGAAGGTGCCCGCTCGGTAATGAGCACCTGCTGGGTGCAGCCAGCCAGCTGACGGAAAGGCGTCTCGTTGCCCAGATCCAGGCTGAAGCTCTCCAGACAAGCCGAGAAGCTGAATGCCGACACCGCCGTGGTGTTGACGCTGTTCACCACCACCGGATCAGCCTGGTTGTCGAAGGTGGGCGTTGCAGCCGATGCAGCGGTGACGGCGTTGTAGATCCCCATCATCTGAAAGCTGATCTTTGGGATCTCACCAGCGTTCAGGTTAAACGTGGCCGTACCGCGGCAGCCTGTCACCAGGTGCTTGTTGCCGTCAGCGTTGAAGTCCAGCGTGACGCTGGAGAAGGTGCCGCTCACCGGCGTGTAGACCACGTTCACGCCAGCGCTGCCGCCTTGGGCAAAGCCACAGGCCAGCAGGATGCGGCCCCACTTCGGCGCGGTACCAGCCACGCCAGAGCCGGCCAGCTCCACGTCAAAGTTGACTTGGGCCATGCGCTGCCCCACCACCTTCTCGGAGTTGCCCAGATAAGGAGTGATCAGCTCACGATCCAGCAGTTCAATCTCGAGGGGCGACACCTCAAGGTTGGATACCAGCAGGGCATCAGCACCCTGCGGTGCTGCGCTGGTGCCATAGGTTTCTTCAGTTTTCGCCAGCAGCAGGCGCTTCCGCGTAAGCAGTGCCATCGTCGTTGGTGGTTACGGTTTCCGGCTCAGATGCCGCTGGCGGTGCAGGCTGCGTTTGGCTTTGAAGCACCCACTCACCCGTTGCAGGGTCGATCAGATAGATGCCACCTTCTGATGGCATCTTGGCCGGCGTGGGAGTTTTCTTGGCCATCAGCTTCTGCTCGCCTCCGTCAACCTATGGACAGCGCTCAGCTGCCCAGATCGGTAACACCCGTGCGGTAGCGGACGGTATAGGTGCAGACGATCCACGCTGCGGACAGGTCGCCCTTATCGAACTGCGGATCAACCGCCTGCGGCCAGATATCCATTGCCAGCCCACCCAGGCTGCGATCTGCTAGCAGTTTGCTGTGCAGGCTTTCAATGGTGGCATCTGCCGACTGATCAGGGATGGTGCCGCGGGCATATACCGCCACCACCAGCGTGAACGTCCAGTCAATCTTGCAGGTGCTGACCGGCTCCGGTGCTGCCGTGTCGTTGCCCGGCTCGATGACGATGGCGGGCGCCTCGTTACGGGCGAAGGCCTCCTGCCGTGAGCGGTAGATCCTGGTGCTCACGCCTGTGGTGCCCGCCAGCGTAGTTGCTACCGCGGCGAGGATCTGTTCTCGTTTGGTGGCCATGCCTGCAGTCTGTGGAGGTCATGGCACATGCGCCCATAGCCGGCGATGCACAATCCGGCTGACGTGACCCTTGGTGATGCCGTACTGCTGCGCCAGCGTGGCGCGAGGTGTACCAGCAGCAGCTTGCGCCCTGAGCCGTTGCACGTCCTTCACCGTCAGCACGGCATTGGCATTGCGCTCCCCTGGTGCTCGAGGCTTAGGTTTGCGCTTGGCACCAGGTAGCGGCCCACAGCGATGCCGGCCGTGCAGATAGGTCTCGAGGGTGCGGGTGGTCTTGCCGCAGGTTTCACACCGCCTCCAGCGGTGGTGACCATCAGGGTGCAGCTCGGTGCAGACAACGCTGGTGCGACCGTTGCAGAAGGCGCAGGGAAGCATCGGTACAGAAGCAGAGCCGTGGCTACTGCGTGACCTCCACCCGCAGCCGATCCACCGGCACACCGGGCAGCACGCCACCCTTTACATCGGCGTAGCGGTACACCTTGCCCTGCAGGTCGATCACGTCCTCTCGCCCAAAGTTCCTGATCACCACCCGTTGCAGGTGGTTGAGGGGGTGGCAGGGGAAGCCGTGCTTCTCGGAGCACTTGGCCACGTCGATGCGGTTGGTGAACGTGAAGCGATCCGGCGCGGTGTCTGCCTTGAAGTCCACGATGCCGCCGGATTGCTTGCTGATGATGTGCCCCTGCGGGCCAAACTCCAGGGTGTCGGGGCCTTTGCTGCCGTCGAAGCGCCAGCGGGTGAAGATGCCCCGGTCCAGGTAGAACCCGGTCACGGCCTTGCGTGGGTCGCGCTCACGCTTGGCCGGTGATGCGGTCTTCATGCGCAGGCCGGTCAGATGCGCGGCAGGCTCAGCGGTTTGGATCTGGAGTACAAGGGAGGCGGCATCACGCACCACGCGGGCAGAGGTGCCGGTGGTGTTGATGGCGTCCCAGTTGGTGGTGGCCTGCAGCAGGGCCAGGACAGCGGCGGCGATCATGTCAGCTCCAGGGGAGGCCAGTGGCTTTGCTGGGGGCGGCCTGCTCAGCGATCTGCGCCTCCAGTGCCGCCTCAATTTCGGCCACCTTCTCGGCGCCGAACTGGTCTTTGACCCAGCCGATCACCATGTCTTTGGTCAGATCCGCGAAGGGGATCATCTCGCCCTCAGGGCGCTGGAGGCCGACGCTGCCGTAGGCCGAGGAGCGGTAGGTGCCGTCAAAACCAGCCACGGTGTAGTGGACCGTGTAGACGTAACCGTCTGCGGTTTCGCGCTCCAGGTTGGCAATATCCCAGGTGATGGTCGTTGCCATAGTGTGTAAGGGTAGAGCAGAAGGTGTCGTCTTAGCCTAATGCGCCAGCGTGGATAAAACCAAGCCGGTGATGATGTCTTGGCGTGGGGTGTTCCAGAGTTCCTGCAGCCTGCGGATGTCGGCGGGTCGGTACTGCACGGGCCAGGCATCGGTGCGGTTGTAGCTCATCACCGTGTCGTCGGTGGTGTAGTTCGGATCGAAGCCGCCGGTGCCGGGGTGACTCAGCCCGAGGGCATGACCCAGTTCGTGGATGGCGATGAAGCGGTTGAGCCGCGACGGTGAGGGATAGGCACCAAGGATCACGTCATGGGAGGTGGTGCCGGGCTGGAGGATGCCAGCGACGTAGCTGCCGGGTTTGGTATGGAGGCCGGTGGGGCGGATGTTGTTGCGCACCACATGCAGGCGGATGTCGGCCTTGGGGCTGTTGGGCTTAAGCCAGCGGAAGTCGATGTCCAGCAGTGGATCGAGCAGCCGGGTTTGGCGCTCCATGTAGGTGCGGGCGTAGCGGGTGGGCGGCTTGGGGCGGTAGCCGAGGGGTTCCTCGTAGCTGCCGGGGATTGGGCCTTGC
>Ga0315903_10010343_pt1 | contig 11141 bp, 6 predicted proteins | sample LakEriMetagenome_7_FD_203524 | JGI IMG/M metagenome (GOLD analysis project Ga0315903, IMG submission 203524) | Freshwater fungal communities from buoy surface, Lake Erie, Ohio, United States - Buoy 2 MA119 | ecosystem: Environmental > Aquatic > Freshwater > Lake | place: USA: Lake Erie, Ohio... | reverse complement strand
CGACGGCAAGAACCGCGCCTACCTCGAGGCCGTCGGCCTCGGCGCCACCGGCCGCGAGGCCGAGCTCTGGTCCCTCCTCGCCAAGGACGCCGGTCCCGACCCCGCCGCGTGGTCGCCCGCCTTCGTCGACCTCACCTGGCGCCTCCATCCCCCGCCGTCCGTCCCCGGCGTCCTCGCCCGCGTCCGCTCGGGCCAGCTCGACGCCGCCGCCGTGCGCCGCGCCCTGACCGGCCTCGCCTTCACCCGCAGCGCCTCCGCCGCCCACGCCATGGTCGAGCTGGCCTCCGACCCCGCCTTCGCCCAGCGCGACCTCGCCAAGTGGTGGCTGATGAACCGCAAGGGCAACCACTGGAGGGAGTTCAAGGTCGACGACCTCCTGCGCCAGCGCGGACTGTTCGACCCCGCCAAGGCCACCTTCGCCGCGGCCGAGCTCCCGCCCGTCGCGCCCGACGCCCCCAAGCTCGGCTCCGTCGAGTCCATCGCCCGCCTCGCCGGCGACCCCGCCAAGGGCAAGGTCCTCGCCGGCACCTGCCTCGCCTGCCACAAGCTCGGCGACCAAGGCATCGAGTACGGCCCCGACCTCACCGCCTACGGCCGCAACCAGTCGCGCGAGAACGTCATCCTCGGCATCGCCCAGCCCGACGCCGAGATCTCCCACGGCTACGAGGGCTGGCGCCTCGTCACCACCGAGGGCGTCGTCATCAACGGCGTCGTCCTCTCCTCGGCCGACCCCGTCATCGTCAAGTCCATGGGCGGGCTCGTCCAGACCGTCCCCCGCTCGCGGATCAAGGAGCTCGCGCCCCTGCGCCGCTCGCTGATGTTCCACCCCTCCCAGATGGGGCTCAACGAGCAAGCCGTGGCCGACCTCGCCGCCTACCTCAAGTCCCTCTGACCCGCCCCACCCCCGGGGAACCCCGCGCCCGCCCCGGGTGTCGAACCCAAGTGCCGAAACTCCCCGGCTTCCCCCTGCTCGCCGCCGGCCTCGCCGTCGCGGCCGAGCCCGCGCCCACCCCGGCGCAAGTCGAGTTCTTCGAGCGCGAGGTGCGGCCGGTCCTCGCCGAGCACTGCCACGGCTGCCACGGGCCCGAGAAGCAGAAGTCCGGCCTCCGCCTCGACTCGCGCGCCCTCGTCCTCAAGGGCGGCGAGATCGGCCTCGTGGTCGTCCCGGGCAAGCCCGAGGCGAGCCGCCTCATCTGGGCGATCAACCACGCGCACGGCGACAAGGTCGAGCCCATGCCCGGCGACGACGAGAAGATCCCGCCCGCCGCCATCGCGGCCCTCACCGAGTGGGTCCGCCAAGGGCTTCCCTGGCCGAGCGAGACCGGGCCGGCCCTGGCCGACCCCCGGAGCCACTGGGCCTTCCAGCCCGTCGCCAATCCCCGCCTGCCGGCGGTCAGGGACGCCGCGCGCGTCCGCTCCCCGATGGATCGGTTCCTCCTCGCCGCGCTGGAGAAGCAGGGCCTCGCCTACTCCCCCGAGGCGCCGCGCGAGGCCCAGGCCCGACGCCTCTACCTCACCCTCTGGGGCCTCGCGCCGACCTCCGAGGAGGTCGCCGCGTTCGTCGCCGACCGCGCGCCCGACGCCTACGAGCGCCTGGTCGACCGGCTGATGGCCTCGCCGCGCTTCGGCGAGCGCTGGGGCCGCCACTGGCTCGACGTGGCGAGGTACGCCGACACCAAGGGCTACGTCTTCGAGGAGGAGCGCCGCTACCCCTACGCCTACACCTACCGCGACTGGGTCATCGACGCCTTCAACCGCGACCTTCCCTACGACCGGTTCCTCCAGCTCCAGATCGCCGCCGACCGCCTCGTCTCGGGCGACGACAACCGCGACCTCGCCGCGCTCGGCTTCCTCACCCTCGGCCGGCGCTTCCTCAACAACAACCACGACATCATCGACGACCGGATCGACGTCGTCATGCGCGGCACCCAGGCCCTCACCCTCTCCTGCGCGCGCTGCCACGACCACAAGACCGACCCCTTCCCCACCACCGACTACTACGCCCTCCACGCCATCTTCGCCTCCAGCGCCGAGCCGGCCGACAAGCCCCTCCTCAAGCCCTTCCAGCCCACCCCCGACACCGCGCGCTTCGAGCGCGAGCTCGCCGAGAAGGAGGCCCGGATCCCCGCCTTCCGGGCCGCCCGCCTCGACGAGGCCCTCGCGCCCGCCAAGACCGCCCTCTACCTCGGCCTTCTCCGCCGCGGCCTCCGCGAGCCCAAGGCCGACCTCGACCAGGACGCCAAGCGCCTCGCCCTCCATCCCCTCCTCCTCGCCGCCTGGCGGTCCGCCCTCGGCCCCGTCCTCCTGCCCGAGGACGCGCGCTGGGCCCCCTGGGTCGCGGTGGCCCGCGCGCCCGACGCCGAGTTCGCGTCCCGCCTCGCCGCCGCCCTCGCCGCGCCCGCCCTCGACCCCGCCGTCCGCTCCGCCCTCGCCGCCAAGCCGCCCAAGTCCGCCTCCGAGCTCGACCTCGCCATGGCCGAGCTCCTCGCCCAGGGGCGCGCCTCGGCCGACAAGGCCCAGGCCTTCGCCGCCCCGTGGCACCACCCGAAGGGGCCCGGCGGCGTCAAGCCCGACCAGCTCGTCGGCACCTACAGCGCGGCCGACATCGGCAAGCACCGCACCCTGCAGCGCGAGGTCGACGCCTTCCGCGCCACCCATCCGCACAGCCCGCCGCGCGCCATGGTCCTCGTCGAGGGCCGCCCCCGCGAGGGCAAGGTCCTCATCCGCGGCAACCCCGACCGCCCGGGCAAGGAGGTCCCCCGCCGCTTCGTCGAGATCCTCACGCCGCCCGGCGCCGCGCCGTTCAAGGACGGCAGCGGCCGTCTCGAGCTCGCCCGCGCCATCGCCTCGCCCTCCAATCCCCTGACCGCGCGCGTCATGGTCAACCGGGTCTTCAACCAGGTCTTCGGCCAGCCGCTGGTCGAGACGCCGAGCGACTTCGGCACGCGCACCCCGGCCCCGCGCCATCCCGAGCTGCTCGACCACCTCGCCCACGAGTTCGTCGCCCAGGGCTGGTCGACCAAGCGCCTCATCCGCGCGATGGTCGTCTCCGCCGCCTTCCGCCAGGCCTCCGAGCCGACCAAGGCCGGCCTCGCCAAGGATCCCGGCAACGAGCTCCTCTGGCGGATGAACCGCCGCCGGCTCGATTTCGAGTCGATGCGCGACAGCATGCTGCGCGTCGCCGGGCGGACCGAGGGCAAGCCGGGCGGGCAGCCCTTCGACCTGGCCGAGGACTTCGGCGCCCCCCGCCGCACCGTCTACGCCTTCATCGAGCGCCAGAACCTCCCCGCCTTCTTCCGCACCTTCGACTTCGCCAACCCCGATTTCCACGTCGCCAAGCGCAACGTGACCAGCACGCCCCAGCAGGCGCTCTGGCTCCTCAACCATCCCTTCGTCCGCCAGATGGCCGACCGCCTCGCCGCCTCCACCGCCGGCCAGGCCGACCCCGCCGCGCGCGTCGGCGCGCTTTACCGATCCGTCCTCGCCCGCGGGCCCAATCCCGACGAGCTCGCCCTCGCCCTCGGCTTCGTGCGCGACGTCGCCGCCGCGCCCCCGCCCTCCCGCTGGCTCCTCGGCGTCGGCTCCTGGGACCCGGCCGCCCGCAAGGTCAGCTTCGCCGAGATGACGCACCGCAAGGACGGCCGCCTCTCCGCGGCCGCCGAGTATCCCGCCCCGGTCCACACCTGGGCCATGCTCACCGCCAAGGGCGGCCATCCCGGCTCCGGCGCCGCCTCCGCCGTCATCCGCCGCTGGCAGGCCGGGCCGGCCGCGGTCGTCGCCGTCTCCGGCTCGCTCCGCGTGCCCTCCGACAAGAGCCTCGGCGTCCGCGCCCGCGTCGTCGCCTCCCGCGCCGGCCTCCTCGGCGAGTGGACCGCCAAGGGCGGCGCCCCCGCCGTCGCCATCGCCCTCCCCAAGGTCCGCCTCGCTCCCGGCGAGACGCTCGACTTCCTGGTCGACGACTGGAACGGCGACGGCCACGACAGCTTCGACTGGGCCCCCGAGATCCGGGACGCCGCGAGCGGCGAGCTGCTCGCGTCCGCCTCGGCCGACTTCGCCCGCCCCGGCGTCGCCCCCCAGGACGCCTGGTCCGCCCTCGCCCAGGTGCTCCTCCAATCCAACGAGTTCAACTTCGCCGACTGACATGACCCCGCGCGAGCTCATCCAGGACAGCCGGCGCGAGTTCCTCCGCAAGTGCGGCATGGGCCTCGGCGCCCTCGCCATGGCCACCCTGCTCCAGCAGGACCTGCGCGGCGCCACGGTCAAGGTCGACCCCCTCCATCCCCTCGCCCCCCGGCGCCCGCCGCTGCCCGCCAAGGCCAAGCGCGTCATCCACATCTTCGCCAACGGCGGCCCCTCGCACCTCGACACCTTCGACCGCAAGGTCGCGCTCGACCGCCATCACGACAAGACCCTGCCCGGGGACTACATCCCGACCGAGCGCAAGACCGGCGCCGCCTTCCGCTCCCCCTTCGCCTTCCGCCGCCATGGCCGCTCCGGCCTCGAGGTCAGCGAGCTCTTCGAGAAGACCGCCGCCTTCGCCGACGACCTCTGCGTCATCCGCTCGATGCGCGCCGACGTGCCCAACCACGAGCCCTCGCTCCTCCTGATGAACTGCGGCGACGCCCGCCAGCCCCGCCCGTCCTTCGGCTCCTGGGTCACCTACGGCCTCGGCACCGAGAACCAGAACCTGCCCGCCTTCGTCACGCTCTGCCCCGGCGGCTTCCCCATTCAGGAGACCCAGAACTGGCAGTGCGGCTTCCTCCCCGGCGTCTACCAAGGCACCTACGTCGACTCCTCCAAGCGCACCGTCGAGGAGCTGGTGGAGAACATCCGCAACGCCTCCCTCTCGCGCCCCGCCCAGCGCGCCCAGCTCGACCTGCTCGCCAAGCTCAACCGCGCCCACCAGGCCCGGCGCCCGCAGGACGCCGCCCTCGAGGCCCGCACCCACTCCTTCGAGATGGCCTACCGGATGCAGCTCGAGGCGACCGACGCCTTCGATGTCAGCCGCGAGCCGGCTCACGTCCGCGCCCTCTACGGCGACACCACCCACGGCCGCCAATTCCTCATCGCCCGCCGCCTCGCCGAGCGCGGCGTCCGCTTCATCCAGCTCTGGCACGGGGCGGGGCAGCCCTGGGACAGCCATGACGACCTCGAGAAGCACCACCGCCACCTCGCCCGGGAGAGCGACCAGCCCATCGCCGCCCTCCTCGCCGACCTCAAGCAGCGCGGCATGCTCGACGAGACCCTCGTCATCTGGGGCGGCGAGTTCGGCCGCACCCCGACCGTCGAGCTGCCCACCCCGGGCTCCAACCAGGGCAAGATCAACGGCCGCGACCACAACCACCACGGCTTCACCATGTGGCTCGCCGGCGGCGGCGTCCGCGCCGGCCATGTCCACGGCGCGACCGACGAGTTCGGCTTCAAGGCGGTCAAGGACCCCGTCCACGTCCACGACCTCCACGCCACCCTGCTACGCCTCCTCGGCTTCGACCACGAGGCCTTCACCTTCCGCCACGCCGGCCGCGACTACCGACTGACCGACGTCCACGGACGGGTCGTGCGCGAGCTGATCGCCTGAGGGCCCTTTGTCCCCTTGCCTCCGCCTTCGGCCGGGGGCAGGATGCCCCCATGCGCCCCATCCTCCTCTGCCTCCTGCTCGCGGCCGGCCTTCGCGCCGCCCCCGACCTCGACCTGTCGGGCATCGACGACGACACGCTCGGCGCCGCCCGCCTCGCCGCCTGGTGCAAGGACATCGGCATGGCCGCCCGCCTCGGCGAGAAGTCCGCCAAGGCCGTCTTCCTGACCGCCGAGCGCCTGACGGTCTCGCCCAAGCTGACCAAGAACTCGGTCGACCGCCTCGTGGTCTACAACTTCTACGAGGGCAAGCCGGGCAACCGGGAGAACCCCGCCCTCCGCCTCCTCGTGGCCAAGGTCAACCGCGACTACAACGTCTGCGCCCTGTTCGTCGACGCCGACGGCGACCTCTGCTTCCAGTACAACCTGGCCTTCGACGACCGGCTGTCCGAGCGGCTGTTCCGCCGCCACGTCGAGCACGTCAACGCGACCGCGCTCCAGATCCTCAAGCGCCACGAGGAGGAGTTCGCCCCCTACCTCGCGGAGTGAGGCCCCTCAGGGGACGCGCTTCTCGCGGTTGACGTGCTGGAGCCTCACCCAGGTGAGGCGACCGACCGGCTGGCCGTCGCGGTAGGTCCGCGTCCGGACCGCGTCCGCGCCCACGGGCACGGCCAGCGGGCCGGTGGCCTTGGGGTAGGTCGCGTCGGGCTCCGTGTCGTCGAAGCAGTAATGGATGTCCAGGCCGGGAATCTCCGCCGTCAGCGTCAGCGTCTTGCCGTCCTTCGACAGGCTCATCGCCGGGTCGTAGATCGACCGGGCGTAGTGCCAGCCCCGGCGGTCGAACACCCCGAACTGCCGCTCGACGCGCCGGACGAAGCCCGGCCAGGCCGCCAGCTTCGCCTTGGCGTCAAGCTCCGGGCTCCACGCCTCCTCCGCGATCGCCCAGGCCCGCGGCCAGGTCATGTACTGGAGGTGGCGGAAGTTGGGGATCTCCTCCGTCCAGATGGTGCCCTGGATGCCGAGCAGCCGGGCGGAATCGATCTCCCGGGGCAGCGTCGGGTCGAACAGGAAGCTGTCCCGCAGCCGCGCCATGCCGTAGGTGGGCGGCTCGATCTCCGGGTGTCCCTGGTAGAGGTCGAGGTAGTAGGCCGGGCTCGGGCTCATCACCACGTCCCGTCCCATGCGGGCGGCCGCGATGCCGCCGCCCTTGCCCTGCCACGACATCACGCTGGCGCCCTCGGCCAGCCCTCCCTCGAGGATCTCGTCCCAGCCCATCAGGCGCTTGCCCTTCGCGCGGATGATGGCCTCGGTCTGGCGCACGAACCACGACTGCAGCTCGCCCTCGTCCTTGAGGCCCTTCTCCCTCATGAAGGCCTGCACCTTGGGCGACCTCTTCCAGAAGACCTTGGTGCACTCGTCGCCGCCCATGTGGATGAAGGGCGAGGTGAAGAGCGGCGCCACCTCGGAGAACACGTCCTCGAGGAAGCGGAAAGTCTCGGGGTTGGAGGGGTCGAGCGTGTTCTCGATCGTGCCGTAGAACTTCGAGCCCGGGTTGACCTGGAAGGGGCCGCCGGTGGTCGAGAGCTCGGGATAGGCGGCGAGGATGGCGAGGGAGTGGCCCGGGACGTCGATCTCCGGCATGACGACGATGTGGCGCGCGGTCGCGTAGGCCACCACCTCCTTGATTTGCTCCTGGGTGTAGAAGCCCCCGTACGTCGCCTTCTCGTCCTTCTGGGGGCCGGGGCGGAACCACCAGATGCCCTCGCGCGGCACGCGCCAGGCCCCGACCTCGGTCAGCCTCGGGCGGGACTTGATCTCGATCCGCCAGCCCTGGTCGTCGGTCAGGTGCCAGTGGAAGACGTTCATCTTGTGCAGCGCCATCTGGTCGAGCAGCACCTTGATCTCCGCCACCGTCTGGAAGTGGCGCGAGGAATCCAGCATCAGGCCGCGCCAGCCGAACCGGGCGTGGTCCGCGATCTCGCACCCCGCGACCTTGCCGCCGCCGAGCGCGGCCAGCTGGATCAGGGTCTGGACGCCGTGGAAGACAGCCTCGGCGTCCTTGCCCTCGACCAGGGCCGAGCCTGCTCCGACCCGCAGCCGGTACCCCTTGGCGAGCGAGGGCTCGAGCCGCAGGGAGATCGCACCCTTGCCCCCCGGCGCGTCGTCGGCGCCGACCGCGACGCCCGTCGCGGCCCTGAGGTGCTCGGCCAGGTAGGCGGCGTGGAACGCCGGCACATCCTTGGCGAAAGCGACGCGCGTCGCCGGCGAGAGCGTCAGGCTGCCCGCGGCGGCTTGGTAGGAAACCGGGCGGGGCAGGAGGGCGGGCTCGGTTGAGGCCTGGGCGAGCAGGCCCAGGGGCAGGAGAAGCAAGGCGGCGAGTCGGGGCATGCCTCACCGACCTTGGTGCCGCGCCCGGGTTCCGCCGAAAGCCTCGGCGGGCAAGTCAGGCGTGCCGGTCGGGGTCGACCTGCGCAAGCCGCACCGAGGCGGGCTCGCCGCAGGTCATCTGGGCGACAAGCTCGCCCGTGACCGGGCCGAGGCTCAGCCCCATCATCGAGTGTCCGGTGGCCACCACCAGGTTGCGGCGCGCGGCCGTGCGCCCGAGGTAGGGCATGCCGTCGGGAGGGCAGGGGCGCAGGCCCGCCCAGACGGGTGCCGACGCGAAGTCCGCCTCGCGGAACGCGGTGTAATGCCGGACGAACGCCTTGCGGATGCCGCGCACGCGGGCCGGGTTGACCGAGAGGTCGTTGCCCGCGATCTCCATCGTGCCGCCGACGTAGACGGAGTCCCCCATCGGGGTGACGGCCACGCGGTCGTCCATCAGGAGCGAGCAGTGGCGCGGCCGCTGGGCGGGGCGCTCCAGCCGCATGCCGTAGCCCTTGCCGGCCTGCATGGGCAGGCGGAGGCCGAGCCCGGCCGCGGCCTCGGGCGACCAGCTTCCGGCCGCGAGCACAAAGTCGTCGCCCTCGACCTCGCCCTCGCGGGTCACCGCCGCGCGCAGCCGGTCCCCCTCCGTGCGCCAGCCCGTCACCCCGCGCCCGCGCAGGATGCGCCCGCCGCGGCGGACCACGTCGCGCTCGAGCGCGGCCATGAGGCGCCGGGGGTCCAGGTGGGCGTCGCGCGCCATCAGGACGGCCCCGACGACATCGAGGTCGATTCCCGGCTCGCGCCGGCGCACCTCCGCCGCGGAGAGCACCTCCGTCGGCACGCCGAGGGCGTTGGACTTGGCCGCGAAGGCCGCCTCGTGGTCAAGGGTGCGCTGGGTGCGGCAGAGCGCGAGCAGGCCGACGTCCTCCAGGTGGAAGTCCTCGCCGAGCTCGGCCCGGTGCCGCAGGAAGATCTCGCGGCTCCGCAGGTTGAGGTCGCGCAGCACCGGGGCGCAGCGGTCGACATGCCCCTGGTTGGCCGCCTTCCAGAAACCCCAGCCCCAGCGGAGCAGGCCGAGGTCCAGCCGCGGCCGGATCCAGAACGGGCTCTCCCCGTCCAGCATCCAGCGCAGGCCGAGCGCCACCATGCCCGGCGCCGCCAGGGGCACGAAGTGGCTGGGCACGATCATGCCCGCGTTGCCCAGCGAGCAGCCGTCGGCCTCCGGCCCGTCCCGCTCGAGCACCGTGACGTCCCGCCCGCGCCGGAGCAGCTCGTGCGCGCAGGAGAGCCCGACGATGCCCCCGCCGACGATGACCACCCGCCCGCTCATCGCGGGGGTATGCCCGCGCGGAACGGGTCGGCGGGGCCGAGGATCAGCTCGGCCTCGGCGGTGACGTGGGCCGTGCCGGTCACGGTCGGGGCGATCTCACCCCCGGGCAGCCGCCGGTAGGAGCCCTCGAAGACGCTGCCGATGACGCTCTCCTGTCGCCAGGTCGCGCCCTCGGCCAGCTTGCCGTCCGCCGCCAGGCAGGCGAGCTTCGCGCTCGTGCCCGTGCCGCAGGGCGAGCGGTCGTAGGCCTTGCCGGGGCAGAGCACGAAGTTGCGGCTGTCGGCCGACGCCGAGGGCCCGAGCAACTCGATGTGGTCGATCTCGGCGCCGCCCTCGCCCGTCACGCCCGCGGCGGGCAGGGCCTGGCGGATGCGCCAGGCGAGGTCCGTCAGGGCGTCGAGGTTGGCGACGCCGACCTCGAGGCCGTGGTCCTCGCAGAGGAAGAACCAGTTGCCGCCCCAGGCCACGTCGCCGCTCAGGACGCCGTGGCCGGGCACCTCGACCCTCGCTCCCTTGGCGGTGCGCCGCGAGGGCACGTTGGCCACGCTCACCGACCCGTCCGCGCGCAGCGTCGCGGTCACCGGGCCGACGGGCGTGTCGATGCGGACCTCGCCCGGGCCCAGCCTGCCGAGGTGGGCGAGGGTGGCCACGAGGCCGATCGTGCCGTGGCCGCACATCCCGAGCGTGCCCACGTTGTTGAAGAAGATCACCCCCAGCGCGCAGCCGGGATCGTGCGGCTCGACCAGGAGCGCGCCGACGAGCACATCCGAGCCCCTCGGCTCGTTGACCACCGCCGAGCGGAAGGCGTCGTGCTCGCGGCGGAACCGCTCGGCGCGCAGCGACAGGGGGCCCGCGCCGAGGTCGGGGGCGCCGGCCAGGACCAGCCGGGTCGGCTCGCCTCCCGTGTGGGAGTCGACCACGCGGACGCGCAGCGGCAGGTGCATGGACTCCATCAAAGGGCGGAACGCCTCGGTTCAAAGCGAAAACCGGATTTTTATCTTTCCTCACTTCCTCCCTCGGCGTTGCCTTGTCGTTCCATGGCCAAGCCCAAGTCCCTCCGTCCCCCTCGCGCCCAGTGGCAGGGTGTCATCCCCGCCATCACCACGACCTTCGCGCCCAAGGGCGGGGTCGACCTCGAGGAGGTCGACCGCCATTGCCGCTGGATGGAGGCCTCGGGTGCCGTCGGCATCGTGCCCTGCGGCTCCCTCGGCGAGGGCGCCACCCTCACCTTCGACGAGAAGGTCGATGTCATCGAGGCCTGCGTCCAGGCCGTCCCCGGCCTCCCCGTCATCCCCGGCATCGCCGCCCTCTCCACCGAGGAGGCGGTCGACCTCGCCCAGGCCTCCGAGTCGCTCGGCTGCGGCGGTCTGATGGTCCTCCCTCCCTACGTCTACAGCACCGACTGGCGCGAGATGGGCGCGCATGTCTCGGCGGTCATCGCCGCGACCAAGCTGCCCTGCATGCTCTACAACAACCCGCCCGCGTACAAGACCGACTTCCTGCCCGCGCAGGTCGCCGAGCTCGCCAAGCGCCACCGCAACCTCGAGGCGATCAAGGAGTCCTCGGGCGACGCCCGCCGCGTCACCGCCCTCGCCAACCTCCTCGGCGACCGCCTCCGCATCCTCGTCGGCATGGACGACTGCCTCCTCGAGGGCGTCGCCGCCGGCGCCACCGGCTGGATCGCCGGTCTCGTCAACGCCTTCCCCGCCGAGTCGGTCCAGCTGCACGAGCTCGCCCTGCAGGGCGACCGGGGGCGCGCGCGCGCCGCCGAGCTCTACGACTGGTTCCTCCCCATGCTGCGCCTCGACACGGTTCCCAAGTTCGTCCAGCACATCAAGTGGATCCAGGCCCAGGAGCGCGGGAGCAGCGC
>Ga0315903_10010342_pt1 | contig 11141 bp, 9 predicted proteins | sample LakEriMetagenome_7_FD_203524 | JGI IMG/M metagenome (GOLD analysis project Ga0315903, IMG submission 203524) | Freshwater fungal communities from buoy surface, Lake Erie, Ohio, United States - Buoy 2 MA119 | ecosystem: Environmental > Aquatic > Freshwater > Lake | place: USA: Lake Erie, Ohio... | reverse complement strand
CCCCGTTGCGCCCGATCATGATGTGGTAGCTCACCCGACTCTCCGCTCGCATCACCCAGTCCAGCGAGGAGTCGAGCCGGGAGGCGGCATCGGCGTGCAGCACGATGGCCGACACCGCCCCCGGACGCGCATTGTGATTCGGACTGAGCCGCCGAATCCAGTGCGACGGGATCTGGAACGGCTGGCTCATCCGGTCAGCCCTTCTTCTGCTTGGCGAGGTGGAGGAGGAAGGCCACCGCTGCCCCAACCGCCGCCTTCACGGCATCCTTGTCCAGCGTGGCCAGACAATCCACGGCCGCATCGGGATTACACCCGAAATCGACCCCGGCCCAACTGCCCAGCAGCGTCAGCAGAGACGCGACCACCAGCACGGCGATCCGCTTGGCGGTGACGGGGAGCTTGTCAATCGTGGCGCTGACCGCCTTGGCGCCCTGCATGACGAGGAACGTCAGCGGGCCGACAATGACGGGCAGCAGGATGGGCATCAGGAACTTGGACACGATCACCTCCGGGTTCAGGGTTTGTGTTCCAGCCGACCTTCAATATGCGCCAGTTGCGTCATCGTGTCGCGCAACAGGCCGTACAACTCCGCCGTGTTGCGCTGCACCTGCTCTTCGTGGCGCTTGAACTGCTCTTCCAGCTTGTTCACGGTGGTCTTGAGGACGCCATAGCTGATGGCGCCACCGACCATCGCGGAGAGGACGGGCACGACAAAGGACGCGCCGGTCGGCTGGCCGGTCGTTTGCTGCAGCGCCACAGACCCGATGGCGGCGACAGCCCCCACGGTGAGGGAGGCGGTTTCCGTGGTCATCGCCGCACAACTCCTGTATCAGGGGAAACGGTACCGGGTGCAAAGAATCCAGTCAACGACCCAGCAAGGCCACTACCAGCAAACCGCGCAAGCGTCGGACGAACCACCCGAGGCCGTGGCGTAATACCGCGCTCCAGCTCCTTCAACTCGGCTCCTAGTAATGCCCGAGCCGCTGGGCTCTGTTGCATCTGCCGCACGCGCTCCTGTGCCTGCTCCAGCGTCAGTCCCTCCAACTCTCGCCTGATTGCACTGCCACCATACGACCGCAACGCTCGCTGCCCTGGCGCTGGCATCGTCGGGAGAATGACTGAGGCCAGCCCTTCTGATGCTTCTCGACCAGCGACGGTCGGCTGGAGTCCTGCGCGAAATTGCTGCGCGGCTCCCGTCAGGGCTTGTAGTTGTTCTGCCCGTGCCTGCTGCTCTGTCAGATCAGCCGCCAATCGTTCAGCCTCTGACTGCAAGGCTTGGGTCCGACGACCACCCCCCATCGCGGCTCGCGCTTGCAACGCTGCGGCGGCTTGACGAGTCGGGCCAGCCGCCACCTCTCCGGCCTGCGTGACGCGCTCCGGCAGATACTGCTGGAACCGCTTGATCTCCTCAGGAGAGAAAATCTTCTGAATCCGCATCCGCTCTTGTGCGGTCCCGACCAACTTTTTGATGACCGATGAGGCATCATCTGGTGATGCGTCTATCATGTCCGCAATGGCCTGCCGGACGCCGACCCGGAAATGGGCCACCGCTTCTTTTGCCGCCGGGGTGCCTTTTTGTTCCAAGGCCGAAACTTCGTTGAGCAGCTCCCGTAGATCATTCTTTCCGGCGCCCAAGATGTCTTCTTTGGCCCCAAGGGCAAACCGCCGAATGTTCTGCCCATCAGCCAGCATCTGCAGCTTGGTGAACTCCTCGGCGTATGGCTGCCGCGCATTGATAAGCGCCTGCCGCTGTTCAGCCGGTACTGTCTTGAGGAAGTCGTTTTCCAGTGCGGTAATCTGCTCTAGGCGACGACGACCTTCGGCCCGAGAGATTCCTGTGTTGGCGTTGTCCAGATAGCTATCCATCTTGTCCAGCACGTTCCGGCGCATCTGATCCAGAATCTTCAGGTCAATGCGTGGAACGGTTTCCTCCACCAATCCACCATCCGCCGTCTGAATCATGCGACCAGTCTTGTACGTTGGAGTACGCGGCGGTGTGATCCCTGCCATGATGTCTGTGCTTTCATCGCTCAGCAGACGGCCTGTGGCTTCTGTCCGCTGCGCTGCGACGGCTTCGTTAAATTCTTTCGCCAGTTCTTTGTCGCTTCGGATGCGCTGGTACAGACCCTTCGGGTACTGCTCGCCAGCCTTCATCGTTTCGAAGATGGCATAGCTGGCTTCGCCGTTTTGGACCTGCCGTTTCCGCGTGGCATCGCGGAGTGCGGCGGCGCTTTCCTGCGGCGTCCGCAGCGGCCCCACCAACTGCTCCGCTTCGGCCCGCAACCGCTGCATGGTGTTCGCCGCTTTTTCTTCTGCCCGCACGACAAGCTGCTTGCCGCGAGCCGCCGTCGTTCCCTTGGATACTTCAACGGCTTCTTTGGCTAGTTTGGCCTGTTCGCCAAGTTGCGTTGCCGCTGCCTGCGCCCGAGTCGCTTGCTGCTCCAATGCCGTGATAGGGACAGACTGCGGGAACAGTTCTGACATGACCCGCTCAGCCTTGGCCACATCCGTTGGCTCAATGGCCCGAGCAATAGTCCGTGCCCCAGGCACTGGTACGCCAAGGACGGAAGGCTCCTTGGCCAGCACGTCTGAGACAGATCGCATGGCCCGCTGTCCAGCCGATGCCATACGATTCCGCAGGCTTTCTATCGCCCCGACCCGAACGTTTTGTCCCATCCCTCCCGTGGCCGCCGCAATATCCCGAGGGAGATCCCGTTCAGCAATCCGGGTGCTTGGGGTTAGCATAGACTTCACCGTGGCCCCACCAGCCATGCCAGTCAGCGCCCCAACAGCCCGAGCGGTTGGACCGCCTTCTGCTGCGCCAGCACCAGCCAATCCGCCTTGAATGACTTCAGACCCCAGCATCCGCTGCAGAACGGCTGGCCCGGCTTTCCGTGCCGCAAACCCTGCCGCACCGCCAGTCAGCAACCCAGTCCCGATCTCTGCACCATAAGCCAGCACCGGGCGTTCTTGGCTAAACTGCTGCATCTCCTGCCGGATCGCCTGCAGCTCTTGCGGCATCGGACGACCAGACCGCAGCGACCGAATAAAGGCTTCTGCTTCTTCAGAGAACGTTCCGACAAACGGCAGCCCTTGGGCTGCAGCACGCTGTACCCCAGGCGTTGCCATAGTCTTTGCCGCCCGTTCAACCCCACGGGCTTCTTGTTCCGCAAAGTCAATAGGCCGTTGTGCCGGCTTGGCCAGTTCGAGGAATTCTGGGTCCAGATCCCCTGCCGGTTGAGCTGCAGAAGATGGCTTGGCCAGTTCCAGAAACTCAGGATCTAGGCCTGAAACCGGCTTCTTCTTTGCTGGGGGTTGCCGCATCACCGACCTCCCTGTGACGCCATCCATGCCGATTGGATCCGCCGCGCATACGCTTCCAGCGACTCATTGGCGCCCTTCGGATTTGCGGCTTTCCACTGATTGGCAAATTGCGCCTTGCTTATGCCTTGTGATTGTGCGGTTGGCCGTGGCGTTGGCGGTGCGGAGGGTTGTGCCGCTTGAGGTGCTGGTTCTGTTTGTGCCCAACTCAACACATCGTTCAGCTTACGGTACAGCACCGGATCGTTTTTCACATCACCACTCCGAATGGCCACCTCGGCTCGCTTAATGGCCACATCACGATCCGAGAGACGACCCCCTTGCTCCGCTAAGGCGCGACGGTCGGCCTGCTGGTTGATGATATTGCTAAGCCGCTGGGCTTCTGGACTGGCGCCCATGTACATCGCCTCGCCCGTAAGGCCACCAACAATATCTGCTCCTCGGCTGACCAATGCCTGCGATGCTGGCAGGCGGCGCTGCGGTGGGTCATACCCTACCACATTGCCTTGGGCGTCCATCTTCTGTGTCGGCATAAAACTTCTGACAAATGCCGCGTCATCTGTACTGAGCGGGCGCGTCGTTTCTTGAATCTTCTTTGCCCGCTCAGATAGCGGAGACTCTTTCCCTGGCGCTTGGACGCCAGTTGGCTGTGGGACTCCACCCCCGCTTGGCGCAAAATAGTACTGGGGTTGACCAGTGCCAGGATCAACTCCTTGGATATATCCGCCACGGCTTGCCTGCGCTCCAGCCATGATATTCGTGCGTTTTAGCGCTTCCTGTAACGCCGTGCGCTTGAGGTATTCATCGAAGGTTGGCTTGAGCGGTGCGTTCCGGTAGGCATCAAACGTTGCGTTTGGTGGGATCTCACCCGCCTTCTGCAGAACATCAAAGTACCCGCGATTCGCTCGCTCTTCCTTGGCCGACTCTCGTTTTTCGATGACCCCCTGCTGTGCTTCGTATTGCGCCAACTCTCGCGCTTGTCTGGCTTGCGCTTGTTCCTCAAACGATGGAATGTCGTAGCTTGTCTCCCCCAGCGTGATCTGGGCAGCGGGAGCGCCAAGCCGTCCTGCGCCCCGCTGGATGGCTCCGGCGTCGAAGGGGATGGCGGGGCCACCCCCCGCCACGTTCATCGCGCTGGTGATGGCGCTGCCGATAGCCGACGTGCCTTCCTGGGCCACGGCCCGTCGCTGGGCGGTGGGCATCGCGCCCGCTTGCACCAGCGACAGCGTGTCCATCATCGACTGCCGCCGCATCGCCTCCTGCTCCTGCTGCCGCTTCTGCTCTAGCGCCCGCATCTGGGCGTATCCTTCCAGCCCGCCCCCGACCGCCCCAAGGGCGGCCCGGAGCGCCGTCATGCCGCGTGATAGTGCCATATGGGAATCTCCGGGTTAGGAAAACATCGTGCTCGAAGTAATCCACGTCCGGCCATCCCACGTCAGGATCTCCCCGTTGTAGTACGTCGAGTATCCGGGGTAGACATTCATGTTCTGGCCGTTCCACGTAATGTTCTGCGTTGGCGGGGTCGCGCCATACCGATACCAGTTGTTGCCCTTGTAGACGACCCATCCACCAAGGCTTGGCTCGAACTTGTACCGCCCGTCAAACAACGCGCCCGACAGCGATGACGTGACCACCTGTCGCTCGCTATCCGTCAACGGCGTCGTTGATGTGGGGTCTGGTGTGGTTGGAGTCGTTGGTGGCGTCGTTGGCGTATTCGGCGGTGTCGTGGGCGTGTTAGGCGGCGTAGTCGGCGTGTTCGGTGGAGTGGTTGGCGTATTCGGTGGCGTCGTTGGGGTGCTCCCCGGTGTAAAGATCGACCCATCCATCTTGTAGTACTTCCCGCTCTTATATCGCACCAACGTGCCGCCGATGTTGTACAGCCACCCTTCCCTTGGATTATCCGGGGCCGTAATGGTCTGAAGCAACTCGGCCTGCCCGGCTCCCAGCCGTCCGTCATCTGCGGTATTGGGCGGCGTGGTCGGCGTCCCACCACCGCCGGTCGTGGTGGGGCTAGCTTTTCCCAGCAGTTGGGCGATCTGTTCCGGCGTGAGGTTGCCAAACGCCGTCGCCAGCGACAAGAGGATCTGGCTGCGGGCGATCTGGCCCTGCACCGTCTCCTGCGAGGTACGCTGACCCGTGATCGGATCGTAGACGTAGCCCGTCGCTTCCGACATGCCAAGCGTTTGCCGCAACAGGTTTTCCAACGTGAACTGACGGCGGGCTTCGGTATCCGCCGTCCCCCGCACCAGATTCCCGTTGGCATCCACCGTGAACTGCTGGCCCGTGATCTGCGACATGATCTGGGCCTGCTGGAGGTTCTGCTGCAGTCGCTCCAGCGTGGCTTGTCCGCCCAGCGTCCCGGTCAACTGTGCCCGGCGGAGCTGCGACTCTAGCGTGTCAGCACCCGCCACTAACCGTCCATCAGGACCGACCGTGTAGACCTGTCCGGTCGCTTCCGTCAACCCCAACTGCTGCCGCAACTGCGATTCCATCGTGGCAATCCTTTCCTGCGAGGATAGCTGCGCCGTCAGGCGGTTCATCTGCGCCGCATTGTCTGCCGCACTCAAATCCCGCTGCGCCTGAATCCGCGCTTCATCCACGCCGATCTGCCGACCCGCAATGGCGTTCTCGTTCTGGATCTGCGTCGTCCGCAGGGCCAGCTCCGCCTGCCGATAGGCTTGATCGTTCGTGATCTGCTGTCCCCGCTGGGCAAACTCCTGCTGAATCTGGGTCGCCCGAAGATCCAGCTCCCGTCCGTTGAGCCCCAACTGCTGCGCTCGGAAGGACCGATCATCCGTGATCTTCTGCTGCTCCAGATTGTTCAGCGCTTGATTCTGCCGCTCCTGCGCCGACAGCTGCTGACCAAACTGCGCGGCTTGATTCTCCACCCGGCGGGATTCCAGCGCCAACTCTTGCGTGGTAAAGCCGCCCTGCTGCAGTCGAGCCGCTTGCTGCTCGTTGAGCTGAAGCCCAAACTGCCGCGCTTGCTCAGAAAGCCGCTGCTGCTCCACGCCCAACTGGCCGCGCTGCACGTCTAGCCCGCCCAGTCCGAGCTGCTGCTGAAGCGCCTGCTGGATGTCAAACTGGCGCTGCTGCTCGGCAAACTGCCGACCGGCCAGTGTTTGCGCTCCACCAATCTGGCCGGTGAGCTGCGCCCGCTCCACTTCCTGCTGGCCCAACAGGCGCTGGAGATCCATCGACAGACCCGCCGCTTGCCCGGTCGCCTGCAGGTCAAACGCTCGCGCCGCTTGCTGCGCCGCCTCTTCGGCCTGTGCGCCCTGGAACGCCTCCTGTCCGGCTTGCTCGAACTGTTGCTGTCCGAACTGGGCGGCGCGGAGTTGGTTCTCGAACGTGGCGGCCTGTGCCACGCGGTTGGCCTCGAACTGGGCGAGATCCTGCGACGACGCCAACTCCGCCAGCCCACGCCCTTCCGACAAGAGTTGCGCCCGGTCTTGTGCCTGCGTCTCCGCCGCCCGCTGGAGCAACTGCGCGTCGATATCCGCCAAGGCCCGAGCCTGCGCCCCACCCAGCCGCCCAAGGCCAGAGGCGGCAATGTTGGACGCCGACAGCCCCCGCCGCGCCAGATCTTCGTTCAGCTGGCGCTGCTGCTCTTGGAACTCCGACTGCAGGTTCGCCTGCTGCGCCCCCCGGATCTGCTGGAAGGCTTGCGTGTCGAAGCGGGAGGGTGTCTGCCCGAACGTCTCCAACTGCGACTGCAGCCGCTGGCGCATCTGTTGCGCTTGCTGTGATCCGCCGTACTGCTGGAAGGCTTGCGCTTGAGGGGCAGACGGCGGGGCGGGACGTGCCATGCCCCGCTGCTGCATCTGGGCAAAGGTCTGCCCTGCCTGGTATGGCGGGCGAGTCGTGGTGGTTTGAGTCGTCTGCCCATACGTCTGCTGCTGGCCACCGCCGGTCGTGTTGGTGGTGCCCAGCAATTCGTTGTAGCCGGGAAGACTCCCGAACGCGGTGTTATAGGTGGTGGCCATAGGGGATTACCGTCCGCCGAAGTATTGCGGGAAGCTCTGCTGCATGTAGGGCATCAGCAGCTCGGCAATCTTCCGCCGCCGCTCCTCTTCCATCTGCGCCCGACGCTTCTCTTCCTCAAACTGCGCCTGCTGCAGCGCCAACTGGCCCTGCCCGAGCTTCGTCTGCTCTTCCATCGCGGCGGACTTGGCATCTGGCAGCATGGAGAGCAGCCCCTGCACGCCAGCCCCCAAGACCTGCGGGTTCAAAAGTGCTTGGATAAACTGGTTGGGCTTCTTTTGAATAACGTCACTAGGCCCACCGGGGATCTCCGGCCCAATCCCCATCGGGAAACGGCCCAGCGGCCCAGGTTGACCGGCCGGCATCCCGCCCACCCCGCTGCTCGGCAACCCCATCTGAAACGATGGCTGGCCGAAGCTCGGAGCGCCACCATAGGACGCCCCACCAATCTCCCCCATACCGGGGAACTGGTTAGTCATTCCCGTTGGCATCGACGGCATCTGCACAGCGCTTGATGACGGGACCGCCTGTGCTGCGGCACGGGCCGCAGGCCGTGCTGACGACAGCTTAGGCACGCCCGCCGTGGTCAACCGCGACGTGACGGGAGTTCCACCTTCCCCCGTCAACCCCTCAAAGATCCCGCGCTGGCGTAACCCCACATTCGGCATTTCGTTGTAGTTCGTCAGGTCTGGCACCTGAAAGCCTTCCAATGCCTTGGTACCTGCCGCCAGCCCCTTCGCTCCGGCCCGCTCTGCCAACTTGGGCGCCAGCAACCGTTTAACGCCTCCCTTGACGGCCTCCCCGGTCTGCCCTGCCATATACCCTTCGACGGCGCCGGGCAGCGCGGCAAACGGGTCAAAACCGATCCCGGACTTTCCCTCACGATCTAGGCCACGAAAAGCTGCCCCGACCGCTGCACCAGCCAGCGGGCCACCAATCGCGCCAGCGCCCATTGATGCAAGCGTCCGAATCTTGCCCTTATTCCGGTCGTAGAACCCCGCGATCCCCCCACGCTTCCGTGCCATCGGTTACTCCTGCGCCTGTGGCGCGAGCTTGGTGTACTTGCCCGTGAACGTGTCAAAGCTCCACTCGGTCGGGTCCATCCCGTCCGACTGGAAGGCGATCTTGGCCAGCTCGTCGCGCTCCGCGACAAACTTCTGCGCGAAGTTGCGGCACAGCACCTGCACGGCGATACAGGCGTCCTTCGTCTCGGGCTCCGTCATTCCGTCTCCTTCGCCTTGCGGGCGACTGCTGAGTTATCCACCAAGTTGGGATAGGGTCGGCCCGCCGCCTTCGCTCGGGCCTTGGCCTGCGCCTTCTGCTTCGGGGAGAGCGTGGTCGGCTTCTCCCCTTCCGGCGCCGGCTTCTTCCAGAACGCCACCTTGCGCTTCTTCACGGGTCAACGACCGGATCGGGGTCCACCACCGGGTCCACCGGCTCCGGTGGCGGCGGGGGCGGGGCGGGCGGCTGCGCCACGCTGACATCGGCCACCGGGACGTTCAGCTTCGCCGCGACCGCCGCGCAGAGCTGGTCGTCCGTCCAGTCGGGGGCGAGGTCGGAGGAGAGGAGCGAGACGCTGGTGCCGATGTAGGTGGTGCCGATGCTGAGGACGACCGTCTCAATGCTGCACTGACAGTCGGTCGTGCCGCTGGTGTAGTTGATGACGGCGGTCGAGATGGTGACGGGGGTTGCCATGATGATGTCCTCTTAGTGGAGATCGGTCCACGCGCCGCCCGCATACACGCGCAGCTTGTTCGTGGTGCTGTCGTAGTACACGTCGCCGTTTTCCGCGCCAGCGGGCGCAGCAGCCAGCGGCACGAAACGGAACTGTCCACCTGCCTTAATCCGCGCCCGTTCGGTGTTGTTGGTGGCGAAGCGCAGGTATCCGTTGCGTTCGTTCCAAATCTCAAAGTCATCGTTTGCCGTGGCACTAATCGCACCGAAGTAACAGCCAGTCGATGCGGTTGCTCCAAGAATACCATACCCGTTTGACACTCCAGCAGACCCCTTAATGGTCACGCGAGTGTACTGTTGCGTTCCGTTCACCAACAAGTAGCCGCTCGCATCCAGCGTCATCGCCTGCGTGAACGTGATCGCGGCGTCCGCCGTGCCGGAGGGGGCGACCTTAAAGCGTATCTCGCCAGCGCCAAATTGAATCTGCGTTGACGCCGCGCTAGCCCCGTACTTGTAGCCAACGTTGTCAAAATAGAAGTTGTAGCCAATCTCTGCGGCGTTGGCATATCCAAGCAGTGATGCGCCGCCAAGCGAACCAATCTGTAGGGCTTTCAGCCCGCTCCCCCACGCACTCGGCGTTACCCCGAGGCCGAGGTTGCCGCTAGAGTCGAGGCGCATCCCTTCCGTTGTGCCAGCATAGTCCCAGATATGCTGAACCGCTCGATACCGAGCTAATGCGTACAAGCTGGCGTCAGCATTAAATGCCGTGATGGCATTGGCGGTTTGGTCTGCTCCGGTAGTAGACGCCCGAGCCACATAGGCCGCTGTCGCATTGGAGACGGAGTCCACCTTACCGACCGGACTGCTCGTCCCCACGCCCACGCGATTGTTCGTCGCGTCCACGTACAGCGTGTCGGTATCGACCGTCAGGTTCCCGCTCACCGTCATATCATACAGCGCAGAAAATGCACCGGACGCGAGCCCAAGAGTGGCGAGATTTATGCCGCCGGTTGCATCGCGAAACTCCAGCGTGCTTCCAGTGACACGCAGCGCGGCATTGCGAGTCGATCCTGTGAGGAGGATCTGCGAACCAGCTCCACTGGAAGTGATATTCCCGCTCACCGTCAGGCTCGACAACGTGCCGACGCTGGTGATGTTCGTCTGCGCCGCCGTGGAGAGCGTGCCGCCCAGCGTGGTCGCGTTGATCGTCGCGGCACTCACCGTCCCCGTCAGCGTCGGGGAGGCCGACATCACCACGTTCCCCGTGCCGGTGATGGCGTTGGAGACGAGGTTCTTGCTGGCGTCCGTGAAGACGGCCTGCGAGGCGGTCAGGGCGGACAGCAGGACGCCATCGGAGATCGTCAGCTTGCCGGTGCTATCGGCAATGGCGATGGCCTGCGTCCCGTCCTTCGCCTTGATGTTCGTGACTTCAAGGTTGGTGAGGTCGAGCGTCGTGGCGTTGACCGCCGTGGCGGTGATCGTTCCGGCACTGAAGTCCCCGTTGCTGTCCCGCCGGACGATGGTAGACGCCGTGTTGGTGCTGGCCTCCACGATCCGAGGGGCGCTGAACTCGACGTAGATGACACCGTTGTTGAGGTTCGAGCGGAGGACGAAGGCGACCGGCTGGTAATTGCCGCTGGTCGGCTTGGTGCTGGTGAACCCGCCCGACGTGTTCGGGTACAGGATGTCGCCGACACTGAAGCTGTTCGTGGCGATGTCCTGCAGGATGCCGGTGTTGGTGGCGTACCCCATCGTGCCGCTGGAGGTTGCGGCAGTCATCACGGCAAACGCCACATCGCTGGCGCTGGCGACCTTGGCCACTTCGGGCAGATCCTGCCCGTTGTTCCAGCCGGTGACCTTCACCACGTCGCCCTTGGCCAGCGTCTCCGTGGCGTAGACGGTCAGCGCCACCGCTTCGCTGGAGACCGGATGCCAGTTGGTGCCATCGTCGAACCAGAGCGTATAGACGCCGGAGTCCTCCGTGATCCACTTGCGCCCGGCGGTGCCCGCCACGGGGCGGGACGCGAGAGTAGACGACTGGACGTGGATGCCGGGGTCGGCATCGTGGTCGTTGTAGGAGGACCGAACGGTGTTGTCGTTGCCGCGCACCGTGTTCGCGTCAATCGGCGTGGTGCCGTTGACCGGACTGGTGAACGTGGCGA
>Ga0315903_10010340_pt1 | contig 11142 bp, 5 predicted proteins | sample LakEriMetagenome_7_FD_203524 | JGI IMG/M metagenome (GOLD analysis project Ga0315903, IMG submission 203524) | Freshwater fungal communities from buoy surface, Lake Erie, Ohio, United States - Buoy 2 MA119 | ecosystem: Environmental > Aquatic > Freshwater > Lake | place: USA: Lake Erie, Ohio... | reverse complement strand
TACGATTTCCGTGGTTTTGCCAAGTAGCTGGATTGGTTGTTGGGGTTATAGCAAAACTTGGAGTTAAAAGATTTCCACCTGCTGCGATCGGTGCATTAGTATTAGAAACAATTTCAATAGATGGATTAGCCGCAGGCTTAACTGGTACATCATCTGCACGCAATGGTGGGTTTGTCGGATTAGCATTACTTGCCCCTGCTGTAGTCTGGGGGAAAAAGTACATACGGCGACCTTCTTGAACGCCCACGTCGCCTTCAATGCGTATTAAAGGCTTTGGCAATGGCGGACATGGCACATTTCCATAGGCATTGTTGCGACCAATGGAAATTTCTCCATTAAAAGGAGTATTGCGCGCTCCCATTGCTTGCGGATAGGTAAAGCCAGGGCTTGATACTGCCGTAACAGAGTTGTTACCATTAGTTACACCTATCGGCATTGGCCAAACGTTATCCCTGCTTGGGCAGGCTCCTGTAACCAAGACTAGTGCCTTATTACCATCTTTATAAATATCGTCATAACGCAAAAATGCCAAACGACGGGGGAAGCGTTCATCTTCTGGAGCTATATAGCGCGGGGCAGTGACAGGCGTTGGGGCAGCAGTGCCACCTCGGCTTGGTAGAGCTGTCGTACCTGCGGCATCTTTAATCCAGTCATTAAAATTACATTCCGAAGTAGGGATCTTACGGCAGATCTCCATACTATATTCACCAAACGATAAGCGCCGCTGAACAGGTGTAACTCCATTAGAGAAATAGCTATTGGTATTCGCTGTGCTAGGCGTAGTTGCAGCAAGAGTAAGTCCTGGCCATAGGTTTGATGGATTGGTAGCTGGAGTAGCAGCAGCATTAGGCAACCAAGTATATCCAGTTACAAAATTATTGTTGAGGAATCCTGAGTTGAGGCGTTTGACTACAGGTAAGTTTTGGTAATTTGCCCAATCTGATGCAGTTAATGAATCTCCACCTATGGTCTGGCTAGCACCTTTGATAGTTGTATCTCGGCTTAGCCAAGCAGTTGTCATGGATGTATTGCGATTATTGCGGAGATCGTAGTCACCGCGATTGCGAAAACCATCTTGGAAATCAGCAGACTGCACCGAAATCGCGTCAGCAATTACCGTTGCTGGTCGCCATTCATCACCCGCTATATCGACTTGAGTAACTGGATCTTTTCTCTGTTTTTTGCGATAGCTAAAGCTAGAGTCTAGATCGGCACGTGAGTAGAAATTACTCCATGTATCGTCAAGTAGCGTTACAAATTCTTCAACAGAGTGTAAATTGAAGCCAGAACGGTCAACGTTATTCGGATCGTTAGGATCTTTTTGAGCCTTGATATATACAGGATCGTTAGAAATCAGAACTAGTCCTTTCTCACCTCTAGTATCGTAGCTATAATCGGGCTGAGTGTAATTGGTAAGAACATTAGTAGTACGCCACAGTCTTAACCCATCAGTCAAACGAATTGCATTGGGACGACGGGAAGGATCGAGTCGGAAGTCAGTAGGGCTTAGGCTGCGTCTTCTACTCATCGATGTTGCGATCGGATTTCCAGATGCGTCAGTATCAAAATAGCTAAGATCTGGAGCAGCATCATCGCGGGTGGCATAAACAATACCACTGTAAGGCAATAAAAAGTCCTTGTCTAATCCTAAGACTGTGCCATTATTGTCATTATTAGTACCATCGATCTGAGTCGATCTAAATAGATCCATGTTGAGATCCGTAGTGCGGATTTCTAATGGTTGTCGTTGTTCGATTTCTAGATTATACAAATCAGAACGATTGGAGTTGGTCACGATTTGAGATCTGAGGGATTCATCTCGGTTAAGTGCTTTGACTTCGCGTCCATCTAGGAAGGATGATTCTTTGATTGCGCCGAATGGAATTACACTGTTAGTTGCAGTCGGATTTTCGAGAATCTTAAATGCACACAATGTTGAGTCTATTGCTGACTGCTCTGGCAAAGTCAATAACTGTCCTGATTTGATCTTAATCAGGGCATTCCGTAGAGGTTCATTAACAAATCTCCCGTTCGGGAACATCAAATTAGCTTGATATGCCAGACGTAAGGCTTCATTGCCAGTAGATGCGGGATTTTCGCCTCCTGCACTGACAAACTTCAATGTCGGACTGGCTGTGGTGTCATAGGTAAGACTTGCGGCTGTGATGCTTGCAGCAGTAGCGCCTACATCATAAGAAAAGCCATTGTTGGATCGTCCACTAGGAGTTGTTATAGAATTATTTTGTGATGTCTCGAAACTCGTGGGATCGTAGTAGCTGCTGACACAAGCGATCGGGGTTTGATATGTCCCAGGGGTAGTAGTTTCAAATGCCGATGATTTGTAGTGATAGACTGCACTTGCTCTCATCTGCAAATCGCCTTTACGATTGTCAGGGTTTGGCGCTGTATTGCCAAGAGCATCCACAACCACAGTTGCACCATCTGCATCAACTGCCAATCTATTAGTATCTAGCAATCCATTGGTGTTTGTGTCTTCGCCAGCATCTAACATTCCATTGCGATTAATATCTTCTGTAAAAAGGTATGGACGATATTTAGTCCCATCCCAGGCAACGGCTCCCGTCATCGGCATTGCATCGCTCCAGACAACAGGAAACTGAGACTCATTGAGGATATATCGCGGATCATCTTCTACAGATCCTGTGACGTTGGGTGTAATAGGGCTATCGATCAGTGCAGGTGGTTGAGGCAGAAAGGTTTGGGCTGGAATGCGACTATAAACGCCAGCACCCGTTACAACCCTTACGCCTCCTGTAACTGGAGTTTGAGTGGGTTTAGCATTGTCAGCATCACTTGCTAATATTTTGGCAGGGTTATCAGCAGCATTTAGCTCCCAAAAACCACCGCGATCGGATACCCCCAAAGACTTCAGAGATGTGGCTTGAGAATATCGGTAGCGCACATTAGTAGCAGAAGCTGCTAGTGCATTAGTTTCACTTGTATCGTTCCAACGAATTGAGGTATCCAATGGAGTTGTCCAATAGTAAGGATCAGTGGAACCTGCATAACGATTAAGGGAACCCTCTTGCTTTAGCCAGAGGGCGGGGATGTTGTTGCCGACTAAAACGCGATCACCCAAGAATTTTTCAAGATCGACTTTTGCAGTTTCAGGTTTTGCAGCAGGTAATGCAGCTCTGTCTGATTGAGCACTAAGTTGTAAATCACCAATTTTTGCGATCGCGATAGGAGGCGAAGGAGCAGCAGTGTTGGTACCAGTACCTGTAATCAGACCTCTGCCAGCATATAGATTTAATGGAATAGTTGATGTTAAAGGAGATGGATTAATATAGGATGGAATCATCCATGACAAGGGAGGTTGCCAGTCTGTAATTACACTGCCTGTTTTAAAAGTACCACCTATATCTAGTCCGCTAGGAGCTGCATCAGGAATAAATGGAGCAGTAGCTCCACCAAAAATTACGCTGTTGGGCGCACCAAAGGGAACTTCGCGATAGGGAACCTTGCGAGTTCTTAGCCTGAAATAACTATCTAGAGATTTTTTCCTTGCCTCCTTATAATCTGGTTCCGACGATAACCCTTCTTCATTGATTCGCTTAGCTATGTCCTGCTTTACAGAAGTAGGATCGACAGTTGCGATATCTTTCTCTGTGCGAGGACTAGATGGAGATGCAATTAAAATACTTCCCGTATACATGGCTTCTGCTTCTGCAACTAAAGCCGCTATGCGGAAGTTGTAAGCAAAGTCATTAAAAGCTGCATCACGCCCACGATTAGCATTATTATCACCGAGGCTTTGAGTCGTGTTATCAATAAGCTTTGATGGCCATAGCGCTACATTGGTTAGATTTACTGGAAGATTCTTAGGGAAGAGATGTACTGCAACCGAGTCAGGACCTAGTGTAGATGCCCCTGTGCCTCCAGACAAAGAAGCATCAGAAACTAGCGCACCGCCTTCGACAACATTCCCCCCAACTATAATCTTGCTATTTTCTTCCTTGAAATAGCAAGACTGGGGACTACTGACCTGAAAAAGATTAATCGGATTGCCACCACCAGATGCTATCATCAAATTGCCGCCAGTGTATATTCTGCCATTGAGACGGAATGGTGCTGGTCGTGAAAGCTCTAGGTCTCCTTCAAACCAGACTGCGTTATTATTTTGAGGCGATCGGGCTCGATCTTGTTGAAGCTCTAGAGCGCTAAAAGAAGGGTTGCCAGAATATTTTTCGTATCTGCTAATTTCGCCAGATGGAATGGGAATAGAGGGATCTGTAAGCTCTGTAGTGATTGGAATTGTAACTGCATAAACAAAGAAGCTCTTCTTGAGAGCATTATCCGATGTTGTTACCCAACCTTCTTGGGTGCTTGCTCCAGACTGAGCTGCACTAACACAACCTACACTTAAAATGCCCGTATCCATCGGCGGCGTGCGAGTTTCCAGTGAACTGACAGGTCTGTCATTAAGTACGCCGTTGGGGTCAATTGTTCTTGGAGTAGTTCGGAAGAGAATGCTATAAATCCCAAATGAGTCAAATAGCCCATTTCCATCTGTATCAATAGGGAATTTCCAAGCAGTACTAGCAACATCATTTTGAGAAAGTAGTGCTGAACCCCAATCAATATTATTAGTAAATCCTTTAGGAGGGATTACATCGTTTGCTGGGTTATTTAATGTTGGATCGACTAGTTGGAGCCGAACCTCATCGTTAAATGTATAGTTGCCATTATCTTGGGTCATGGCTGTGTACAGTGCAGACTCTGGTGGCGTGCCGCCTGGTAGAGAAGAGTCTTCGATCAGGGCAGTAATTTTGGCGCGAGCGCGATCGAGAATTGCTGTATTTGTACTACGATTAACTTGCTCGACCCTAGCATTAGAAGCTTCTCTAGCGCGATCAGATGTCCTTGCGACCATTGTCACCACCAACAAGGTGACAACCAAAGTTACCATTGCTACAGTGGGCAATACAAAGCCGCCGACTTTGCGAGGTTTTCCCCTACTCCCGTTCATCAGTAAACGAATAAAACGGCGGCTAATCCGAATCGGGCTGCCAATCTTATTTAGCCATTTTCTGACCTTAGCAATAAGTTCAGCGAAAAAACGATTGAGTTTACGGCTTTGTTTAGAGTCTGACATGAGTCTTACCAACCTGATCAACAATATACTACCCAAGCGAGGTACAAAATTAACATTGATGACTTAAGAAATTGGGACTATAGCAATGAAAGTTTTGCTTAGGACATAAAAACCAAATAAATGAAGGCGGAGCAAAGCTCCGCATTCATTTATTTGGTTTTTGAATTGTCCTATCTATCTCTTACGTTGCTATAATCAAAATCCCAAGAGCAGCAGATATGACGCTTCTTACCGCATATCATTTTTAACGTTAGTTCGCGCTAAGATCGCTTAACTTACAAGTCAAAAGCAAAAGCCTCGCGCAGCGAGGCTTTTGCTTTTGACTCTCAAAGACATTTTTCAGTTAACCTAAACTCATGTTTGTCTTAGGATTTTTGATAGCCAGAAAGCTATAAACAGGAAGAAGAATATTGCATTTATAGCCATGTCTATTGAGGATTGCATTCTCCTTCTTTCAGAACCCTTTGTTCAATCGGTGAAATCTTATAGTCTGGCAGTGTAAATTCTTCCATAAAAGAAACACGAACTTTCCAAAGCTGTTCATCACTTTCATGATTTTTGTTCCATGTGAGGCAATAATAGCGAACATAGTTATCAATTTCGGATGTTGATTTATTCCATGTTGTCTTCCAGAGATCGGCATGATATTTGCGCCAACGTCGATTTTTATATATTTTAGATGGAATTTCAGGCTTTTCCCATGTCACATTCTGTTCGGGGTTGAGTAAGTTCACGGCTGAGCTATTAGCAAGGGTTCCCATGACTACAAACCAGCCATCGCGAAGCATTGGCACTGGTGCAAACATTGACCAACCTTGATTAACACGTAGAACATTAGCAATCCAAGTTGGTAGATAAGGAGATGCAGGTTCGCCCCAAGCTCCCATTCTTACATTACCAATATTCATAAATATGATTAAACCAATCAGAGATGCAATTAAGCATTTCTGAAAAAAATTCTCGCGAATTTGCATCGAGTAGAAAGTAAAGCCCTGTGTATATTTAGATGCTGTTTGTCGATGAGTAGCAATCCATTCATAAGCTGGAGTGCCGATCTCTTGCAAAGGTGCTAATAAAAAACCTACCCAACTTGCAATCGGAGAACTCTTAAATAGATATACAATCCCTGCAAACTTGAGATATTCATTACCAAAGCGATCGACTACGATCCAAGAGTTGTAGTAGCGCATCACTGATAGCATATATGCATCAGATTGAGCAGGCAGCATTTGAGTTGTGGGTAAAATCAAAAAAGTCCTTAACAGCAGTACCGTCTTAAAGCAAAATATACATTCGCGATCATAGTAAATCTTGATTTGCGATCGCTCAGGTGTGTTGATTGCAGTCTGTAACTTATCCCAAAATTGACTAGGAATAAAGGCTAACCAACTTGAGGCACTTATCCATGCAAACAAACCAATTTCTAGAAATGCAGCAAAGCTAAAATGCGTTAGGATAAAATTTACAACTGCAATGCTGCGAAAAATCCATGCATATTTTTTGGAGGGGATAAATAAAAGAAAGGGTCCACCAAGTTCAATAATTAGGGTCGCGATATTGAAAACTGGTAATAAATCAGGGTAATTTCTCAGCCAATGTCCTAGAGGACTAGCAAAAAAATCCATTTGGATTGCATAGTAAACGCCCCGAAATTCACTAAGCCAGACAGGATTGGCTTTCCATAGAAAGGCAAACCAGTAAATAAAGGCAATCTGAAGCGTATAAGCAACGGCTGCCATGTTCACAAATTGATTAGGAGTTTTCTTTTCCAGATCGAGAACGCTATCAATTGAGAATCTTGCCCCCAGCGGCAAGAACATTCCCCAAAACAACATTAAGCGTAAGGTGAGATCCCCGCCGTCAAGGATCATCCAATTTCTAGCTTGGAGTGAGCTAATTAAGACCCAACATAAAAAGGTGAACAGTCGAGTACGATATCCTCCTATTAATCCGATCGCACAAATCCCAGTTATTACGAATAATGTTCCTATAATCCATACATTGCCGCTAATCAAAAACAAAGACCAAGTGCCAGCAGTTAAATATTTGGATATTAACAATGATTGGGGCATCACCCCAGATTCAGTATAGTGAGCTACAAGATCTTGAGAGCGCTGTAGAAGGTCTGCCAAAATTAGCAACCCGATTGCAATCCTCAACAAAGCTAGAGATCGCGTATCTAGCGAAAGAGTCTCAGGAAAGTCAAACTTAGGAACTGTAAAGCTACGCATTGATGATGGAGTATTTGTTTTTGACAACATTCTCTATAAAACCCTCAAAATTATTGAGATGAATATTTTCTAAATGTATCGTGCGAATAAGCATTATATAGATAAAGTACTGCGTTTTTTTGACTATATATCAGGATATGAATCGGACTGAACGCAGATATTATGCCAAGTTGATTGACTATTGGATACTACCCAAACAAGTTTCAAAAAAAAAGCTATAGATTTTCAATAGTTATAGCCATAGGGAAAATCACTCTGATTGCAAAGCCAATCGCCATACTACTTGCGCTGACTATACCTAACAATCGCCAAATCGCTTTTTGGGACAAGTCAACATATATAAGTTGCTTACCAACTAGAGTTATGGCTCCAGCGATTGACCCGATCGCAATGCTAGTCAGCCAGTTTAAAGGGAGATGAGTTTGAGAGATTATCAACGCGATCGCAACCGTAAACGCAATCGTGATTACCGTCGCCACAATCTCGACTATAGATAGTTTCTTGTCTGGAGCGGACTCATAACGTACATCTTGAAAACCCAGCAAGTAAAGCGACAGACAAGTGATTGCACTAATCACGGTATAGGTAAGGCTAGATGATTGCCAATAAACTGTCGCAACTGAGGCGATCGCCGCTAGCAGTCCGCCTAAGCTTTGGGGTATGGCAAAGACGGCAATGATCGCAAGCGTAAACAAGAAACTAATGCCTAAATAGTCACTAATTCGCCATAAAGTGCATATATAGCTGCCTAGATATCCATAGGCGAATGCGATCGCGGTTAGAGAAATTAGCAAGCGATACCCAATCTCAAGTTTGCCGATTTTGAGTGCCATGACATGCCACCAGTTTTTAGTCAATGCGAACGTGGAAATCGCGAAATTAACGCTATATCAAAAAGTATAGCAATCGTCAGTCCGCCTAAAGCGTTAGATATTTTTGAAGTTGCGATTGCAAAGATTGATCACTTATATCTTCCGCATCTAACGATTGATTCAGCTATAGATCCACATATGCGATATCCTAGATAGCCTGTAAAAAACACACGCTTGAGGCTTCGGGGGTTTAAAATTACAAAAGTTACAAAAGTTACAAAAATTTTGATTTGATATAGTGATCGCCATATCAACAAACCCAAAATAGAGTTTCGTCGCGACTCTATTTTGGGTTAGCCGACTACAGCTACGTCAAAATCAATAAGGCAAATATGAATTTGCGATCGCAAATTCATATTTGCCTAACTTGTCGAATAAAATGCTAGAAATATGACAACTCTAACAAGAGAGCTTCAAAAGAGGGGCTTATATGCTGCAAAAGTCTATCCAATCTAATATCCAAACAGCCCAAACTAGATTTGCTACTTTTGATCCGCGTTATTTCTCACAGATTGTAGCCACTTCTGAGCCGATGACCGATGAGTGGCGACGTTGGATTGCGGATAGTAAGTTTGCAGGCATTGATGACACCATAATCGTTCAACAGCTAATCATGCATGGGATTAGCCCTAGTTCAGCAAAGTTAGAAGTAGGCTCCATCAGTCGAAACCCTTATTTTCAATCGGGATATAAATTTGTCCAGTTACTTCAAAAATCAGAATCCCACGCCAACATTCTCGTTGAGTTAGCATCCCTCTCTCCTCATTCTCAATCTATTGACAGTAAACCTAACATCTCACGCGCTGATTTCTTAGAGAATTACTACGCTAAAAATATCCCCCTCATCCTCACTGATATCACGAAAAATTGGCAAGCACTTTCGTTGTGGAACCCAGAATATTTAAAGGAAAATTATGGTCAGGTCGAGATAGAAGTACAAAGCGATCGAAATAGCGATCGCTTGTATGAGCTTAATGTCGATAAGCATCGCCAAAAGATGCAAATGGCTGATTATGCTGACAATGTCGTAAAAGGGGGAGCAACGAACAATTACTACATGGTGGCAAACAATGGCAATATCGAAAAAACTGCTTTGCGGGGTTTGCTGAAGGACATTGAGATATTTCCCGAGTATCTCGATCCACAAAATATTAACTGCACTACTTTCTTTTGGTTTGGTCCTGCTGGAACGATTACGCCTTTACACCATGATCCTGTCAATCTGATATTTGTCCAAGTTTACGGTCGCAAAGTATGGAAGATTATTCCGCCATATTTCACGCATAGGCTTTATAACTATCAGGGAGTTTTTAGTGCGGTGGATGTTGAAGATCCTGACTATGAGAAGTATCCATTATTTTATCAAGTTCCCATTATCGAAGTGACTCTAAATCCTGGGGACGCGATCTTTATGCCTGTTGGATGGTGGCACACCGTCAAATCTCTAGATATCAGTATCTCTATGTCTTTTACTAATTTTGTATTTCCAAATAAATACGAATGGGCATATCCTGCAATTAAAAATAATGATTTGTGATAGATAAGGATGGGCGGCGCGAAGCGCCGCCCATCCTTACTACTCCCGAAATAGCGGTGCGGGGCTTTGCCCCGCACCGCTATTTCTTGGTTTTGTATATCTATTTCTTTAGTGGGAAGGGAGTATATAAATTTTGCGGTTTTATAGACACACTATGCGATATCCTAGATAGGCTGTAAAAAACACACGCTTGAGGCTTCGGGTGTTTAAAGTTACTTGTAGCTTTTAAATTCCATCTCAGGCGCAAGGATAAACCCGAACAATAGGAGAAAAATTAAATGGGAGTCGTAACCCTAGCCCAGTTGCTAGAGTCTGGAGTTCACTTCGGGCATCAAACCCGTCGTTGGAACCCCAAGATGGAGCCTTACATCTTTACTGAGCGTAATGGCGTTCATATTATTGATCTAGTTCAAACTGCTCAATACCTCGAAGAAGCCTATGCTTATTTGCGTCAAGCTTCCGAGCAAGGCAAAAAAGTATTGTTTGTAGGCACAAAGCGTCAAGCTGCTGGTCTGATTGCTCAAGAAGCAGCCCGTTGCGGTAGCTACTACATCAACCAACGCTGGTTGGGTGGAATGCTCACCAACTGGACAACGATCAAAACCCGTGTTGATCGCCTCAAGGATCTCGAACGTCGCGACGAAAGTGGTGCACTTGATCGCCTTCCTAAAAAGGAAGCATCTACCCTTCGCCGTGAAATGGAAAAGCTGCGTAAGTACCTTGGCGGTATCAAACTTATGCGTAAGCCACCCGACATCGTGATCGTGGTTGACCACAAGCGCGAGTACAACGCTGTTCAAGAATGCCAAAAGTTGAAGATTCCCATTGTTTCTTTGCTTGACACCAACTGCGATCCCGATAGCGTTGACATTGGGATTCCCGCAAACGATGACGCAATTCGCTCGATCAAGTTGATCGTTGGCAAGCTTGCTGATGCGATCTACGAAGGTCGTCATGGCGATATCGAAGATATCGAGTATGAAGTTTCTGCTGAAGATGCTGAAGCTTACATCGAAGATGAAGCCATCATCACTGGCGATGAAGAAGAAGTTGCTTAAAACTTCTCAAAAATAAAAAAGGGGACGCTAAGCGTCCCTTTTTTATTAGCATTAATAAACTTCATTGTGACTACCAATATCAACTAAAACTATCGTCTCATTTTGGACTATAGCAATGTAAGCTTTGCTTAGGACATAAAACCCAAAAGATGGCAGAGCTTCGCTCTGCCATCTTTTGGGTTTTGAATTGTCCTATCTATCAGGGCAACCGCACACGTTTCTTAACAACCCAGCAAACATTTCGCAACAATTAGCGAAAGCTAAGCAATGACTATATTTAAAGCACTAAGGATAGTCTTAAGATAGTTATTGTTCCAGCCAGCCTTAA
>Ga0315903_10010339_pt1 | contig 11143 bp, 12 predicted proteins | sample LakEriMetagenome_7_FD_203524 | JGI IMG/M metagenome (GOLD analysis project Ga0315903, IMG submission 203524) | Freshwater fungal communities from buoy surface, Lake Erie, Ohio, United States - Buoy 2 MA119 | ecosystem: Environmental > Aquatic > Freshwater > Lake | place: USA: Lake Erie, Ohio... | reverse complement strand
CATTAAGAGATTATATTGACATCGGAATTTTTGCAAAATCTGAAAGCAAAATTAATATGGGCAAAGAACTAATAAAGAAAAGAGTGCTCATCACGAAGCGAGATAATACATTTAGCTACATGCTTGCAAATGAACCTTATAAAGTGGGAATTGACCCCTATAATTATTTAATCGACAGGATACCTGATGATAATGTAAAGAAGATTGAGTAATTCAAATTTTTGATTTAGGCATGACGTATTTCTCAGATGGCTATTATCATTGAATTGAACCAATTTGCGCGATATCCTTAATATACATTACTTTTGCTGCTCTAAATTGAATAACACAGATGAAAAATCTGCGACATCTTAAGCAAGAAGAGCTTAAACAAATTATAGCGGAAGTTGGAGAAAAACCATTTCGGGTTCAACAAATCAATGATTGGATTTGGAAGAAAGGAATCGCGTCTATTGACGAAATGTCAAATTTATCGAAAGGCGTTCGTGAAAAACTTAAATCCAATTATACCCTTGAGAAATTATTAATAGAACATACTCAAGTGAGTGATGATACTACGCTAAAGAATAGATTTGTTCTTCATGATGGACATTTTGTAGAAGGTGTACTTATTCCTACTACAACAAGAATGACAGCATGTGTTTCTTCCCAAGTAGGCTGTAGTTTGAGTTGTAAATTTTGTGCCACTGGATACATGGATAGAAAACGAAATCTAAACTTCGATGAAATTTATGATCAAGTTTTTCATCTTAATCAACAAGCTTTATCTCATTATAATAAGGGATTAAGCAATATTGTATTTATGGGGATGGGCGAGCCTCTTTTAAATTATGCCCAAGTTTTATCGGCAATTGAAAAAATTACTTCACCTGAAGGCATGGGCATGTCACCCTCTCGAATTACAGTTTCAACTGCTGGCGTTTCTAAAATGATTAAAAAACTTGCCGATGATAATGTAAGATTTAATCTAGCTGTTTCATTACATGCTGCCAATGATTTAAAACGAAATGAGATCATGCCAATTAATGAAACTAATAATCTAAAAGTACTTATTGATTCATTGAATTATTTTTATAAGGCTACGAAAAGCCCCATCACTTTTGAGTATATTTTATTTGCAAATTTCAATGACAGTGTTGAAGATGCGGATGATTTAATAAAAATTTGTAGACAAGTACCTAGCAAAGTAAATATTATCGAATACAACCCCATCGAGTTAGCAAGTTTCGCAAAACCAACAGAAGAAAAAGTGGATGCATTTATGCAATACCTTGATAGAAATCGTGTAAATGCTCGCTTACGTCGTAGTCGAGGCAAAGACATCGATGCGGCTTGTGGACAGTTAGCGAATATTAATCATCCAACGAAACCGTAACTTATGCCTAAAAAATATATCCCTAACCCTTCGGACTTCACTAAGCCGAAGCAAGTAAGAAAAACAGAAAAAGCGATTCCTGAAAAAGTGAAGCCATTTGAGCCGGAGAAAAAACATAGGCGCAGCAAGCGCTCTTTCGAAATTGAGAATGGAACTCGAGTTGATGAAAAAAAACAATTTGTAAAAAAATCAAATTACAAAGCTGATGCCAAACCTGCTTCTGAAACACCTCCACCCTCTCAAATGCCACTGAATAAATTTGTTGCGCATTGCGGTGTTTGTTCGCGTCGTGATGCTGTTGAATTAATCAAAGCAGGAAAAGTAAAAGTGAATGATAAAATTTTACTTGAACCAGGCTATAAAGTACTTACGGAAGATGTTATTCTATTGGAAGATAAATTAATAGTGCCTCAGCAAAAATTAGTTTACATACTTTTAAATAAACCTAAAGATTTTATAACAACCACAGAAGATCCTCAAGGCAGAAAAACAGTATTGGATTTAATCGAAAACGCAGATGAAAATCGCATTTACCCTGTAGGTAGATTAGATAGAAACACGACTGGTCTTTTGTTGCTTACAAATGATGGTGATTTAGCACAAAAGCTTTCTCACCCGAAAAATAATATTAAAAAAGTGTATCAAGTAGTATTAGACAAGCCACTTGATAATAAAGATTTTGACAGTATAAAAAAAGGCGTCATACTAGAAGATGGGCTTGCACCAATTGATGATTTGGCATTTATTAATCCGAAAGACAAGCGCGAACTTGGTATTGAAATACATATTGGCCGAAACAGAATTGTGCGCCGTATTTTTGAACATCTAGGTTATGAGGTAAAAGCCTTGGACAGAGTAATGTATGCAGGATTAACGAAGAAAAATATTCCGCGTGGCAAAACGCGTGAACTTTTAGCCAAGGAAGTCATTTTCTTAAAACACTTTAAATCATCCAAGAAGTAAAATATGTTAAAGCTTCAAATTATTGATGAGGATGAGCATTACATTTTTGTAAACAAACCTTCGGGCATTCTGACGATTCCAGACAGGCATGATTTTCAGCAAACTTCTGTTGTGACTGAACTAAGGAAAAAGCATGAACGTATTTTTATTATTCATCGATTAGATCGTGACACAAGCGGTTGTATTTGTTTCGCAAAAACTGAACAAGCACATCGTTATACATCACAGTTATTCGAGCAACGGCAAGTTGAAAAATGGTATGTAGGTATTGTAAATGGTCAAATAATTCCCGACAAAGGCTTAATTGATGCCGCAATAATGGAACATCCTACTTTAAAAGGCAAAATGCTCATTCATCAAAAGCAAGGCAAACCGAGTCAAACAGAATATGAAGTACTTGAATCATTCGGAAAATATAGCTTCGTAAAATTCAAATTATTAACTGGGCGAACGCATCAAATACGGGTGCATATGAAAAACATAGGGCACTCTTTAGTTTGCGATGAAATGTATGGCGAAATGAATCCCATTTACATTTCAAACTTGAAAAAAAATTACAAGCAATCGAAACTCGCTGAAAATGAAAGCCCCATATTAAATCGATTAGCCCTGCATGCTTTTCAATTAAAGTTTGTTGGTGAATCAGGTCATCCCTATTTTATTGAAGCAAGTTTGCCGAAAGACCTTGACGCTACTTTGAAGCAATGCAGAAAATGGTTATAGAAAAATTCATATAAAAAATTAACTCGAATTAAAAGTCGGGTATAATGAAGATTTATGATGTCTTGAAGTGCTTTTCTTATTAGGCTTTTCATTACATTTACTTTATGTCTCAAAGTACATTATACCATCATTTAATTGACTTACACCAAAGTAAAATTTATCCTGCAGAGATAATTATCGAAAATGATAAAATAATTTCCATTCAAGAAACTGAAAAGGCTTGTGAAAATTATATTCTCCCTGGCTTAATAGATGCACATATCCATATCGAAAGCTCCATGCTATTGCCGAGTGAATTTGCTAAAATTGCAGTCACACACGGAACGATAGCCACTATTAGCGACCCACATGAAATTGCGAATGTATGCGGCGTTGAAGGTATTGAATACATGATTCGTAATGGCAATAAAGTGCCGCTCAAGTTTCACTTTGGAGCACCATCTTGCGTTCCAGCAACAAGTTTTGAATCTGCAGGTGCTATCATTGATGCTGATGCTATTGACCGCTTAATGCAGCGAGATGAAATATTCTATTTATCAGAAATGATGAACTACCCAGGTGTATTGTTTGAAGATGAGGAGGTAATGAAGAAAATTGCAATCTCGAAAAAATATGATAAACCAGTTGATGGTCATGCCCCTGGATTACGCGGAGAGCATGCGAAAAAATATATTGAAGCCGGAATTACCACCGACCATGAGTGCTTTACTTATGATGAAGCATTAGATAAGTTATCATTAGGTATGAAAATTTTAATTCGGGAAGGAAGTGCAGCCAAAAATTTTGATGCTTTGATTGAATTATTGCCAGCACATTACCGTAATATGATGTTTTGCTGTGATGATAAACACCCCGACGAACTGATGTTACACCACATCAATCATCATGTAAAAAGAGCTTTAGCAAAAGGCTTTGATTTATTTAAAGTATTACAAGTTGCTTGCTTAAATCCTGTGAGGCATTACAATATGAAGGTGGGTCTGCTTCAACAAAACGACCTTGCTGATTTTATTGTAATTGACTCTATCGAAAATTTCAATGTTTTACAAACATATATTAATGGACAGAAGGTATTTGACAAGGGAGAAGTAAATTTTACAACACAACAAGAAATACCTATTAATACTTTCAATTGCGAGACCAAATCACTTAAAGATTTCTCAATCCCCACCCATCATTCAGCAATAAATATTCGAGTAATAGAAGCACTTGAAGGGCAGCTTATAACCCAAACTATTCATGCCCCTGCTAAAATAGAAAATGGCAACTTAGTCTCTGATATTGAAAATGATATTTTAAAAATAGTAGTAGTAAATCGCTACCATGAAGCACCCATCGCAAAGGCTTTTATAAAAAATATAGGCTTAAAAAATGGAGCCATTGCGAGCACGGTAGCGCACGACTCACATAATATAATAGCGGTTGGCATAAACGATGAAATGATTTGCAAAGCTGTTAATGCTATTATTGAAAGCCAAGGTGGTATCTGCGTTATAGACGAAGTCCAAATTCATCACATGGCATTGCCTGTTGCTGGTTTAATGAGTTATGAATCCGCCGAATTTGTGTCTAATAAATATGCTCAGTTAGATCTAGCGGCAAAACAACTAGGCAGCACGTTACATGCTCCATTTATGACTTTATCATTCATGGCCTTATTGGTAATTCCTCAATTAAAGCTAAGCGACAAAGGATTATTTGATGGAAAAAAATTTACATTCGTTGATATATTTGTATAAACTGTAATAAATGAAATATCTTATAGTTTGTCTTCTCCTATTAGCTTCAGATGGTTTATTAGCCCAATTACCAACAACATCTCTTTACTTGATGGATGTAGAAAGAAATGGAAAAACCATTCGAATTCTACCTCCCAAATTAATATCAAAGAAAAGTGGCTATAACAATCAACCTTATTTCGCGAGTGACGATAAATATTTGTATTTTGTTTCGTCGAAGGATACTTCCAACGTAGAAGTTATGCGTGTTGATTTGAGCAAAAAGAGATTAAAAATTCAGCGTGTTACCAAGACAAAAGAAGCAGAATATTCGCCTAAGCTCGCCATAGCCGATGATGAATTTTCATGTGTACGTGTTGAACAAGATAAAACCACCCAGCATCTCGCCATTTACTCAACGAAAGGTAAATTAAAAAATATCGTGGAGCCTGACTTAAAAAATATTGGCTACTATGAATGGATTAACCAGAACGAATTTATCTCCTTTGAGTTACCTGAACCATTTTACCTTGTACATCATAATATTTCACAACAAAAAGCTGATACAATTGCAACAAATATTGGTAGAACTTTTTACTATCAGCAAGCAAAGTCAAGATTAATATTTGTTGATAAAAGTGATACCAATAAAAGCTTGATTAAAATATATGACAGCGGACAATTGCGAAATATAAGACGCGGTAAAAAAGCCACAGCAATTGTTGTTTCAGAAACTTTGCAAAAAGAAGAAGATTATTGCCTGATGCAAGATGGCAGTCTCCTCATGGGACAAAATGGAATATTATACATCAAGAAAAATCCTTTCAAAAATATTGATGCCAAATGGGAGAAATTACATGATTTCCGAAATTTAGGTATTGCTAAATTTTCGCGTATTGCAATTACAAGAGATAATACAAAAATTGCTATCGTGGTTTTTAAAGAATCGAAATAAACTAGTAGTTTAATTTTTTCATTTGCCAACCTTTTTGGCTACAATGCTTTAAAAAAATGGGGAGCGCAAAAGACAACCTCTCCCAAGCCTTTTCGCTATCATGAAATACAATTATAGACCCAGGTTTCGTGGAATGCAATACGTTCTCCAAGCAATTTTCCTTACTCAATGCCATATCAAAATCGCCACTTAATACATCCCACATAATTATCTTCATGTTTGGGAACCTCTTCTCCAAGCCTTTGGCTTGACTCGGTGTTATTCTACCATATGGTGGTCGAAACATTTTACTCTGAATATGCTCGCTGGCTGTCGCAATATCATGAAAATAGTTTTCATTTTCTGACTTCCATCCATTGATATGGTTTTGCGTATGATTTCCTACTGAATGTCCTTCGTTTAAAATTCGCTGGTATAGAATTCGATGTTCTTGTACATTTTTGCCGATACAAAAAAAGGTAGCCTTTGCATCATACTTTTTTAATTCATCTAATACAAAATCGGTAATGGTTGCATGCGGACCGTCATCAAATGTGAGATAAATACTATTTGCATGTTCATTCACATGCCAAATACAGCGATTGTAAATAGCTTTAAGTATTCTTGGTGTTTTGATGAGATAATTTCTCATAGTTCATTTCCTTGCATATATACAAATCGAAGGTAGTAAAATAAGTGAAACAATTATTTCTATTTTTATGTTTGAATGTCAATTATATTTCCAATTTTTACACACTAAAAATAATTATTTTATGCAGTACATCCTTGCCGAAAAAATTGAATCTATAATGAAACTTACTTTAAATCGACCGGATAAGTATAATAGTTTTTGTAGAGAAATGGCATTGCAATTACAAAATGAGCTAGATGATGCTGCTTCCGACAAGACCACTCGTTGTATATATATTATAGGTTCGGGTAAGGCATTTTGTGCTGGACAAGATTTGTCTGAAGCGATTGAAGATAATGGAATCACACTTCAACAAATTGTGACTGAACATTACAATCCCATTATCGAAAAAATACGCGCTATTGAAAAGCCAATTGTTTGTGCGGTCAATGGTGTAGCAGCAGGAGCGGGCGCAAATATTGCATTGGCAGGTGATGTAGTAATCGCTACCGAAAGTGCTTCATTTATTCAAGCCTTTAGCAAAATTGGATTAGTGCCAGATAGTGGCGGCACTTTTTATTTACCTCGCTTGATTGGAATGCAAAAAGCAAGCGCCCTTATGATGTTAGGCGATAAAATTTCAGCCGCTGAAGCCGCAAATCTAAATATGATTTATAAATATTTGAGTGATGCTACATTTGAAAGCGAAGCCTGGAAAATAGCTCAAACGCTTGCGTCCATGCCAACGAAAGGGCTTGGTCTTACTAAACGATTATTAAATCAATCCTTTTCGAATTCACTTTCACAACAATTGCATTTTGAAGGCGAGTTACAAGTTGAAGCCGCCAATTCATATGATTACCAGGAAGGTGTAAATGCATTTTTAGAAAAACGAAAGCCTTTATTTAAAGGCGAATAAAAGTTACGCAAAGGGCTCTTCTTACAGCATAAGAAAATTTAACCTAATTCGGCATTAGAAATGCTGATACAATTAAGAAGCGGCAATTCAATATTTTCAAATAGAGAAAACTCCTTCTAATTCGTCTCTTTAAAAATTAACGAGACATCTAACACGCTAGAATTTTCGTTCTTCAAATCCTATCACGAAATTTGAGTTTAATCGCCACTCTTCAAAATGACCTCTGCCCTTTCAAAATCTTCTTGCGTATCAATAGAAATGCCGACATGATTCACAACTGCCATATGTATTGGAATTCCATTTTCAAGCATACGCAAATTCTCCAACTTTTCAATTTTTTCTAATTCAGAAACTGGCATTTTTGTAAATCGCAACAGTGTATCTTTCCTAAACGCATAAACACCTATATGTTGATAAGCGATTTGAGTCATAGTTGTATCGCGGTAATATGGAATGGGTGATCGAGAAAAATACAAAGCTCTAAACTGTTTATCAACCACTACTTTTACACAGTTTGGATTATTGATTCTTTCTACATCATGAATCGGTAATAAAAGTGAAGCAATTTGCACTTCAGGATTTTTAAACAAGGCAACTACTTTCTCCAACGCTTCATGATTCATGAAAGGCTCATCACCTTGCACATTTACGATGATGTCGGTATCGAGTATTTCTGCGGCTTCAGCGATTCGATCCGTTCCACTTTCATGTTCAAATTGGCTGCGAAAAAATTTCCCTCCAATTGACCTTATTTCATTTTCAATTTCATCGTGATCACAAACCACTATCACTTCATCGAAAAGTTGAGTCGCTTTTACGGCTTCATAGGTTCTTGCAATCACAGTTTTACCTGCTAGCACTTTCATTAATTTTCCTGGCAATCGACTCGCGGCATAACGAGCAGGTATTAAAGCTATGACTCTTTGTTGATTCATATAATTACGAAATATATTTTTTGCCAAAGGCATAAATGATAAAGGTAACCAAAGTTCCAATAATACTCCCTGCATAAACATCAGCAAAAAAATGCTGCCCCAAGTATAGTCTTGAATAAGCAGTTCCTAATGCTAAAAAAAATAAGAGTAAAGACCATGCTTTATATTTATTTGGCAAGTAAAGCGATAATAAAAGAAAAAAGCCAAATGCCCCAATAGTATGACCAGATGGAAAACTAAGATGATATAAATTAGTAAGCCATTGCACAGTATGAACTTTCCCCTCACCATATACAGTTAAAGGACGTGGTGATTCGAAAAAAAGTTTTGAAAGATAAATAATTACTGGAATGAGAATCCCAAAAATTAAAGTAGTAATAATGTAATTTCTATTTCGGAATGCTGGAATTAGCAGCAATGAGATTAGAATAATGGGAATTGAATCACCTCGACCATACATACTCAAGGATGTATTTAAAAAATCACCCCATTCACTATGTTGACTATTGACCGCGAAGAACAATTTAGATGCTGGAAAAAACAACAAGAGAATTGCACCAAAAATACTCCAAATAAAAAATGGAATAAAGAAGTATTTATTTTGCACGAATGCATTTTGCAAATGAATTTTCAAAACCTGATTAAATTAAAATTGCCGCAAATATAATAACTTGATGATTTAATCCTAGATTTTGCCGCAGAAACGAACTGAGCTGCCGTGAATCACGGGTATCAACCCAAAAGCAAGCTTTGGAAACAAAATCAGAATCCGATAGAACCTTCCTCGCATCAAACGAAAGACTCACTTGGATTGAAACAAACGAGCAATGTATAAAAATGGTTCTACCACTTTACCTAATTTAAATAAATTTTTATAGTTTTCTAATTTCAATCTTTTCGAGTCTGTATTCGCTTCATACATCATATAAGCTCCAATCAATGCCAATACCACTGATGGATACCACATCCCAATTGGTACCGAAACCACTAATTCTTTGGCTATATTTTCACCGATTGAATTCATGAAATAATAAATGACGAAAAATATTACAGCTGCAATAAAAGGCAAGCCCAAACCACCTTTCCTAATAATAGAGCCTAAAGCTGCACCAATAACGAATAGTAAAATACATGCCATAGGCAAGGTAAAACGCTTATGTAATTCGATTTGACTATCCACCAAATTCAAATTTTGAAGTTTGGCATTTTGTGCATTTATCTCAATCATACTCTTAATGTTTCTGGCAGAGATTTCAGCGCTCACAATGGAGGCCTTACGCAAACTATCAGGTACTTGCCAAATAAAAGCGAGACGATTCTTGTTAGTATCAGGAACTATTGTAGGTAATTTGATTTTTACTTTGGCAGTATCATTCTTCAAAAGCAGATTTGCAGCACTTAATTGTTCTACATTTTGTTTGCCAATTTTTCCAATAGTTTTTTGGCAACTATCCACTTGTTCAGACACTTGCCAAACATTCATCACATTGCGTAAATTTTTAAAATAACTTTCATCAGTCTTAGGCATTTTAAAGTCACTTAAATCAAATACTTTCTTCCAGTACTTAAATCCAAATCTTATTTGCTCAAATTCATCCTTCCCTTTAGGCGCTTTATCTTCATACCGCCAGCCATTTTCGAGTTCGAATATTAGAAATCGCTTATCCTCTGACATATACATCTTACCTTTTTCCGCCATGGTAATTTTGTCATTTCCATGTCCAGAAGTGTGGTCATAAATTTTTATATCATACACAGTCTTATCATCTGCATCTCGGCTTGAAATGTAGATGGTATGATTTTGTATGTCCTTATAGAATCTTCCTGGCTTGATAGCCACAACTGGCTTTTTGTTTTGAATATCGTACAACAATCTTGTTGCTTTTAATTGGGCGCGTGGGATAACATAATTATTAAACAAAAAAGACAAAAAAGTAATTCCTATAATAAATACAAATAGAGGTCTAATAAATCTTACGATAGAAATACCCGATGACTTAATTGCAACCAACTCAGATGTTTCGCCCAAGTTACCAAAGGTCATAATTGAGGCAAACAAAATACCCAATGGCAAAGCAATTGGAACAAGCGTGGTTGATAATAATCCCAAAAACTGAACAATCGTAAGAATATCTAAACCCTTTCCAATAAATTCATCAATCCACACCCACATAAACTGCATCACAAAAATGAACCAAGTAACCATAAATGCTCCTATAAATGGAGGTATAAATGATTTTATGATATAAGATGCAAATACTTTCAAGCTAAAAATTATGGTGCAAAAGTAAAGGACACAAGGTTGAATTAAGTTAAAAATTATGAAAAGTAAGTTTTGACCAAATCAGAAGGATAGGCTACATTTAATCACAAAATTTACAAGAATGAGAATAGCAGTTTTCCCAGGTACATTTGATCCTATTACACTAGGTCATACAGATATTATAGATCGTTCTCTTGAACTATTTGACAAAACAATTATCGGTATTGGTATCAATACAAACAAACAACCTATGTTTAGCATTGAACAGCGAATAGAATGGATTCAGAATATTTATGCAGGAAACAAGAAGGTGGAAGTAAAAAGCTATAAGGGTTTAACTGTGAATTTCTGCCAAGAAGTGAATGCGAATTTCATTATTCGAGGATTAAGAACTGTAAGCGATTTTGAATTTGAAAAAGCGATTGCCGACATGAATCAAATGTTGAGTCCAAAAATTGAAACTTTCTTTTTGGCATGTTCGGCTAAGTACTCATCGTTTTCATCTACGATGGTCAGAGATGTGATACGCAATCAAGGCGATAGTAGTTTATTCCTACCGATGGAAATTAAAGAGTCAATCAACAAATTATCAAAGCAATAGAATTGAAGCAGCACATTATTGCTTGGTAATATTTTTTGTCAATGTCAATTTTCCATTCTCTAACACTTGCACAAAGTAAGC
>Ga0315903_10010334_pt1 | contig 11146 bp, 21 predicted proteins | sample LakEriMetagenome_7_FD_203524 | JGI IMG/M metagenome (GOLD analysis project Ga0315903, IMG submission 203524) | Freshwater fungal communities from buoy surface, Lake Erie, Ohio, United States - Buoy 2 MA119 | ecosystem: Environmental > Aquatic > Freshwater > Lake | place: USA: Lake Erie, Ohio... | reverse complement strand
CCGCTGGCGGTGCAGGCGCAAGCGGCTATGTTGTTATTGCTTACATTGCATAAGGAGTAAGGATGAAACGCTACGCATTCATCAACGCAGACAGCATCGTGGTGCAAGTCATCACAGGCGCGCTAAATCCAGCGCAGCAAGCGCAGTTCCTGCGCGACTACGCCACTCTGTTCGGCGCGGTTGCCATCATTGAAGTGGAGCAAGGCACAAGCGTTTGGATTGGCGGCACCTATACTGACGGCGTATTCACAGAGCCGCCACAGCCAGAACCTCTGCCTGAGCCACTAGAGGGCACTGCTACAATTGTGAATGACGATCAGCCCGTTGAGCCGCAGGAGTCCGAATGACAGCCAGCCAGAGCAACGAGATTCTAAAGCGTCTAGACCGCATCGAGCGCGACCTGGGCGAGATCAAATTGGAACTTGCTGAGACTCGTGGGGCCTTCAGGCTTGCCAAATTTGTGATCGCGCTTCTGGGAATTTCTGGCCTCGGCGGAGTCCTGGCTTGGATGCAGGGGCAGGGCAAGTGAGCCTCATCGTCCGCTCGCAACTTGGTCTTGCGGAGCGCTTAGGCGTGAAGGCAATGGATGACTGCGGACCAGCAAGCCTAGCAACGGCGGCCACCCATCTGGCGCTATTAACGAGCACACGCCAGGCTCATAAAGCATGCGAGCAGGCAGGCCGAGTGGACACACCGACAGGTGCTGAAGGTACCAGCGCTCGGCAATTAGTCGATGCCGCCAGGCTGCTTGGCCTTAAGGCTCGCGTCGTTTACGATTGGAGTGAGGTCAGCAACAAGGTCAAAGGCGGCGCCGTTCTAATCCTGAACATCCAGGCAAGCCAGCGGTCAGTTGACGAGCCACTGCGATCCAAGTGGCAGCGCGACTATTGGAAGAAGCAGCCTCTGGCAACCTACGGCCACTGGGTTGTCCTGGCCCATGACGGCGTCTCTTGGCAGTATGCCTGCCCTACGATGCAAGAGGGCAAGCCTGGGCGCCTAGCGACGGCGGCACAGGTGCGCACGCTTAGGGATTCAAAGGGCGAGGCAGGCTTCCCGACCCCTCCAGCAATGGTGCTAGTGCACAGAAAGTAGGATCAGATGGACCCATTCGTATCGGACCTCATCAACGCGCTGCTCGTAGCCCTAATCCCAGTCGCAATCGGCGCCCTGGGCTGGGTCGCTCGGTCGGTGATCGGGTACCTGAAGGCACGCATTAACACCGAGCAGTATCAGATGCTTGAGCAGATCGCCGCGACGACCGTAGCCTCGCTCAGCCAGACCCTGGCCACCAAGGCGGGCGCCGAGAAGAAGGCCGCCGCCATAGCCCTCGTGCGGGCTGAATGCGCTAAGCGTGGGCTATCCCTTGACGAGGAGGCTATTAGCACCGCCATCGAGGCTGCCGTCTACCGTGAACGCCTAAAGGGCTAGTGAGGCGAGTTTTTGGCCGTGACTACCCCAATAATCGCCCTTTTGGCGATTATCGGGAGTTTCTGGCATTGACGACCCCCCTGGGGTGAGTGACTACCCCAATAATCGCCCTTTTGGCGATTATCGGGAGTTTCTGGCATTGACGACCCGAAAACACGCCCAAAGGGCTAGACATGGACCGCCCTGGGAGATAGGCTTGCCCAGGGTCGTAGCCGACCCAGAGGAGGAGAGTATGGAGAAAAAAGGCGGTCCTACGCCGCGCCACAGGGGGCCAGTCTGCGCCCTGAACAGCCCGCGTATCAACGCGGCGGACCTTGCTGCCTTGCGGGCGGCATTAGAAACACCGACAATCTCAACCTCGTCAATTTGGCGCTGGCTTGAGAAGCGCGGGTTTAGCGTGTGCCTACAGACGGTGCAAAGGCACCGTCGGGGCGAGTGTAATTGCAGGAGGGTTTCATGACCGACCTTAGTGAGTTTCAGCAACAGGACGAACTTGCGGAATTGAAAGCCGCGCACAACCGAGCCCTGCGGGCTCTGGCCAAGCGCGAGTCGGCAACCGAGGAGTTGGTCGATGCTGTCTACCAGGCGGCAAAGGACGCGGCCATCGGCATGCGCATTCCGAAGGTGGAGGCACCAAAGGCTGATCGCCGCAAGGCGTCCCAGGAGGTTGCCATCCTCCTCGCCAGCGACTGGCAGTGGGGAAAGATCACACCGACATACTCGTCTGAGGTCGCGGCGAAGCGCGTCGCTGAACTTGGCGAGAAGGTGAAGCGCCTCGTTGACATTCAAAGAACGGCGCACCCAGTGCGAGAACTGCGCATCTACCTTCTAGGCGATTTGATTGAAGGCGAGGACATCTTTCCTGGGCAGGCGCATTTGATTGACGGTGGTTTGTATTCGCAACTCTTTGGCGCAGCCGAGGCGCTTGCGAAGTTGGTCCGCGAGATGCTTGGACACTTTGAGAAGGTTCGTGTTGTCGGTGTGATTGGAAATCACGGTCGCCTTGGCAGGCGCGGAACCTTCCGACCAGAGAGCAACGGCGACGCGATGATGTATCGGATCGCACGCATGGCGGTTGGCGATGAGAAGCGTCTGGACTGGCCAGAGACCTTTACGCAAGGCGAGCGCCATTGGTACGCCGTTGATGAAGTGCTGGGCAAGCGCTGGTTCCTTTTTCATGGCGATCAAGTCGGCGGAGGATTTGCAGGATTTCCCTGGTATGGCTTCGGCAAGAAGTTGAGCGGCTGGCGCGCAAGCGTCGCGGAGTTTGATTACTCGGTGGGCGCGCACTTCCATACGCCGACGCGGATGTATCTCAACGGCCTCACGCATTGGAACGGCGGCAGCATCGAGTCAACCAACACATTTGCGCAGGAGCAGTTGGCCGCCGCTGGGGAGCCATGCCAGTGGCTTCTGTTCCAGAACGACAAAGGCGTGACCGCCGAGTATCTGGTCCGCCTGGGCTGATGCCGTTCGTCCATGAGCGCCAGCCACCGACAGACGGAACCTGCTCGGTGTGCTGCGCCGATGGAAGGGTCTGGCGCTTTGCGGAGGAGCCTTTGCCCAGGGTGGGGCGCTACACTCTGGTTGTCGGTGAAGCCCTATGCCAGCCCTGCCTCGACATGATTGTTGACGAGGCTCTGGCCGACGAGGACAACAACGCCGCCAGCCTTTAGGGGCTGGCTCCCTCCCGCCCAGACCTCCTCCTGGGCGGGAGGCTATCCCAGCGCCCCTAGCGCCCTAGCGGGGCTCCTAGGCGCCCCTACGGCCATCCTGGCGCCCCTTGGCGCCCACCGACCCCTAGCCCCAGCCGCCCTGGGGTAGCCGTTACGAAACGGCTTGACTCCGTTCCAAGGGCAGAGGTATGGTCCTAGCAGCAGGGAGGACCACCGCAGACGCGGGGGCCTGCTAGAGGAGAAAAAAGTGAACAAGCGAACAGCGGTACAGGACAGCAACCAGATCAGCGCGGCGCTTTCGCTCCGTCTGGCTGGATTGAAGCGAGTCGATCCAGCGACGATGCGCTGCGAGCAGCATCAATTGAACATGAAGACCAACTCGCGCAAGCCGAAGGTTGACACGCAGTGTCAGGCTCAGGCGGCTGGCAACTGGGAGATCGGGACTGGCAAGTATCCGAAGTTCAAGTGGCTTTGCCTGGGCCACTCGATCTGGTGGGGCGTAAGCCGAAATCCACAGCAGGCTGTATTTGAGGAGGAGCAAGCATGAAAAAGGACAAAGGGTTCATCCAGGTAATCGCCACCGACAAGCAGGTGGCCAGCGATATCGAGCGGGCGCTGCTCAACGAGGTCATGCGGGAACTGGGCATCTTCCTGGAGGAAGAGACCAAGCCTGCCAAGCGCCGCAAGGCAAAGAAGGAGGGCAACCGATGATCCGCACGCTTCAAGAGATCGCAACCGTTTTGATGGGCCTGGTAGCCCTGGTGCTAGTCCTAGCCCTGGGGTCGATGGCATGAGGCTCAACCGTAAGACGCAGCCTGTCGTTTACAGGCATATGGGCATCCGCTCGGCGCTGCTTGACCAGCAGCGGCGTCGGGCGCAGGCGCTCATGGATTTGGCAATCGGCATCTGGGGGTTCGCCTTTGTGGTGTTCCTCTTTGCCTGGCTGGGATAGGGGAGGGGCTATGGGTAAGCATTTTGAGTTCGTTAAGGCTGAGCAGCGGAGCGAGGCTTGGCACGCCTTGCGCGCCCAGGGGATCACCGCCACCGACGCGACGGTTATTGCGGGGCTCTCGCCCTACAAGACGCCGTTTCAACTCTGGGCCGAGAAACTCGGCAAGGCCGAACCTGCGCCTGTCGGTGAAGCCGCCCAGCGCGGCATCATCCTGGAGGACGCGGTCGCTCGGTTCTACGAGGAGAGCACTGGCCGCAAACTCAAGAAGAGCAACGGCATCGTTAGGGTGCGGGTTATTCCCTGGGCAATGGCAAGCCTGGATAGGACTGTGGTAGGGGAGCCAGGGCTGGTCGAGATCAAGACCTCGGCGTCTAGGCGCTGGAGCCTGTACCCAGTGCCGCCAGAGGTTGAGGCGCAGGTCCAATGGCAAATGTTTGTGACAGGGGCGCCCTGGGTGGATGTGGTGGCCCTGCTTGGCAGCCTTGTATTCAGGATTGAGCGGGTAGCGGCGAACATCGACTTGCAGACCGACCTCTACAAGCGCGCCGTAGCCTTCCGCGAGGCGCTGGCAACGGAAACGCCACCGACCATGCAGGTAGCGGACGCAGGCACCTTTGCCGCCCTGGTTCCTCAGGGCACCGACGAGTTCGCTCACGCGGACGACGAGGCAGAGCGGGTGGCCCGCACTTACGAGGAACTGCGCGCCGAGGCCAAGGCGCTCGATGAGCAAGCGGAGGCGGCGGCACTGATTCTCAAGGAGAAGATTGGCGCGAAGGCTGGGCTCCTGGGGAGTACCTGGACGGCTACCTGGAAGCAGAACAAAGCGAGCCGCAAGGTTGATTACAAAGCGCTTGTCGGCGAGGCCAGCGTTCCCACCGACATGCTGGAACGCCATACCGTTGAGGTTCCAGGCGCCCGCGTCTTCAAGTTCAAGATGGAAGGCGTAGGCGAATGATCCAGGTACGGATTGACGAGTCGGTGGTCGCTAGGGCCATCGACATCGCCCGCCAGGAGGACATCCTGCCGAGCGGGTCCGTGGACCGCAGCCTGAGCCAGAAGGGTCGCAAGGCCGTCTGGGAGGGTGCTGTAGGGCAGGCGGTGTTTGAGGCGGCTATGGCCGCCCTAGGCATCCCCTGCGACTTCATGGCGTCAATCCGCTACGACTACCAGACCCCAGCGGGTCGCGTGGAGGTAAAGACCAAGGAGCGAGCCGTAGCGCCTGAGCCTCACTACGAGGCCAGCATCTACGACTACAACAAGCACCGCCAGGACGCGGATTGGTATGCCTTCGTGAGCCTACGGCTTGCGGAGGGCAGAACGAAGGAGAGTGAAGCACGCACCGACAAGTACGACATCGGCTGGGTATGCGGGTGCATTGCGCGCCAGGAATTCACCCGCTCGGCCTTTGAGGTAAACATTGGCGACCCGCTGCCGAACGGCCAGGCGGCGGGATTTGCGAGCCATAACATTCGTTACGGCGCGCTTGATGGCCTAGAAGCATTGAGGGGGAACCGAACATGACAAAGGAAATCGCGGCGGCGCTTGCGGCGCCATTTGACGCAAAGGACCTGAAGCAGCGCCCAGGGCGGGCGGGGCTGGTCTTCACCTACGCAGACGCAAGGGCCGTAGCCCAGCGCCTAGACGATGTGCTCGGCCTTGCAGGCTGGCAGTTTGAGGTGAAGGTCGCGGACCCCGCTCGGTCGGTGGTTCACGGCAGCCTAGCGATTGTGGTCGATGGCAAGACCAGCATTCGGGAGGACTTCGGGTATCCGAACAGCGCCCAGGACGACGAGCCGCTTAAGTCAGCGGCCTCGGATGCCCTGCGACGCTGCGCCGCCCAGATCGGGGTAGGCAGGAGCCTCTACAGCCCCGAAAAGGGTCAAGGGGGTATCCAAGTGCCACCAACCCGCCTAGCGCCCGCCAGCGTGGCGGAAATCGCCCCTGTAGGGGCTTCAGGCGTGCCCACCGACGAACTGCGTCTAGCGCGGGCCGCTATGGCCTTTGCCCAGGAGGTAGGCGACGGGGCTTGCTCGCATGGCGAGCCCTGGGCCCTAAAGCCAGGCGGGATTGCCAAGGCGACTGGGCGGCCCTATCAGCCGTTCTACGCCGCGAGCCACAAGGTCGGAGGTGCTCAGGGCCAGTGGTGCAAGGAGAAGCCAAGCCAGGGCTGGCTCGCGGCGCAGCAGGGTTCGGCGCCAGAGCCTAAGTTGGTGCCTCAGGAGAACCTAGAAGAGTTGCCGTTCTAAGCGGCGAAGGAGGAGGACAAAATGAGCAACGGCGCGTGGATCAAGTTGTCGGTGGGCTGGGATGAGGACGAGCGGGTAGCGACCTTGCCGTACCTCACTCAACTCGTCTGGCTGAAGGTTCTTACCAGGGCGAAGCGGCAGCGGCCAGGAGGGGCGTTCGGCTCGGTCGATCACCTCAAGGCCCTGCTGCCCGCCCCCCTTCACCGACACATCGCCCCCCTCGTAAAGGCGGGGCTGCTAGGCGAGGACGAGGGCAGGCTGGTGGTTACCAACTGGGGTAAGCACCAGATCGACCCGACCAGGGCGGATCGGGTTAACCGTTTCAGGGCGCGGGAGCGAAACGGTTACACTGGCGTTCAGAAACGCCCTGAGAGAGAGATAGAGATAGAGAGAGAGAAAGAGAGAGACAATTCTATTCAACCGAAGGGCCCAGAACCGATCAGCGAAATCCTAGCGAGGAGGATTAGGTGAGACCGATAGCCTTTGTCGGACCACAAGGCAGTGGCAAGACCACGCTGGCGCGGCTCTTGGAGGAGAGCCGAGGCTACCGTCGACTTGGCATTGCTGACGCGATCAAGCAGGTGACGCGCTTGGCGTATCCCGCTATCGCCAAGGCGGATGAGTTCCAGGTACTCGGCTACGACGGCCCTCGCAGGGTTTCTGGGAGGGAGGTCTTTCAGGAGATCGGCGCAGCCTTGCGGGAGTTTGACCGCGAGTTCTGGCTTCGTATCTGGCGCCAGGGCTATCACGAACTTGAGCGGCGAGGCATCCCAGTCGTCGTTGACGATGTACGCCTAGAGCGGGAGGTGGCGTACCTGCGGGAGGTTGATCCAGCCTTCCTGATCGTTCGCCTTTACGCAGACCCAGAATCAAGGGCCGACCGACTGGGCGGGAGCCTCGTAGGTTCGGCTGATGTCACCGAGCGCGCTTGGCACCAGGCGCCGTATGACTTGAACCTAGACACAACCGCGCTGTCGGTGGAAGATGTCTACCGAGCAGTCATCGACCGATTGGAGGGGGCACTATGAATTTCCAGGAACTGCAAGTTCGTGCGGATCAACTGGGCTATCACTTTGACTCGCTGATACTCCTTGAGGACGGAACCTACGCCGTCGTCTTGGAGGACTCGATGGGGCAGCAACTGGAATACAAAGGCTCCACGCCGCAACTTGCCGTTGAGGTTGCGAACCTAGCGCTGGCGCGCTCTCTTGAGCAGGTTCCAGAATGAGCGGCTTTGAGGTTGTCGGTGTGCTGATCGCGTTCTGCCACTTGCTCTTTGCCACCTTGGTAGCCCTTAGCCTGCCTCTTGCAATCAAAAAGAACTCAGCCTTGGCGGGTATCTTGTATCTGGCACTTGCCGCTGCAACGGTGATTTGGATTGGAAGGAGCATCGACCTCGTATGACCCGCATTGAACGAGCCGCGCCGTTCCTAGACGAGCGGGTGGTCGCCGTACAGGAGGGCGCTGACGCTTGGTGCGAGGAGCCTGGAGCGCCTGGTCGGCCTTGGTGCCACTTGTCGATGCGTTACGCGGACGCCATTGCGCCAGAGGGCTGGTTCTTTCTGTACGAAGGGATCGGCAACCGCAAGACGAACGCTGATCTAATCAAGCACGGAGTGATGGAGATTCAAGTCGCACGCTTCACGCTGAGCGACGGCGGCTCCGCAGTCCTGGCTCGGCTACTCTAATGGGCAAGATGAAAGACCTCGCCATCCAGGAGCACAATGTTGACCCCGCCAAAAGCCGTCGGGGGCGCACCGCGAGGGCTCGCGGCAATGCCTTTGAACGCGAGGTCGCCAAGCGCCTCGGCGCTAGTCGGGTCGGCCAGTTTGGTGGCAAGCAGGATGTTGCGAACGAGTGGATTGCGGTCCAGTGCAAGGTTGGCAAGTCCTACCCTGAGCGACTTGATGGCTGGCTCCGTAGCGTGCCAGTCAAGGGCGATCAACTGGCCGCGCTGGTTGTCGGTGACTCACCTGGGCTCGGCGGTAGGCGCCGCACGATGATCGTGTTGGACCTTGACGATTTTATCGCCTGGTTCGGCAAGCAGGGAGATTAGATGCTCGCCTTGGTGCTGGCGCTATCACTAGCGATCCAAGCACCAGGGCTCCCACCGACAGGCATAGCCTCATGGTTTGACGCGACCAGGAACGGCCACAGCAGTTGGTACACCCGCAAGGGGATTACGCTTTACGGAGCAGTCGGGTCCTGGCGCTGGGGCGACAAGCCGTATAACATTCTGGTCTGCACGAGGAGCCAACCGACGCGATGCGTGACGGTCACCATCGTTGACTATTGCGGTAGGTGCGCACAGGACTTGAGGAGAACATGGACCAAGAAGAGCAGGGCTATCGATCTGTCACCCGCCGCGTTCGCTCGGCTGCAAGATCTCGGCAGAGGACTCGTAGCCGTCACCCTGAAGCGGCTCCAACAAGGGAGATAGGACTCGCAACCCAGGACTTCAAGGACGCCTGTCGTATCTGGGCCAGTCGATTAAAGATCAAGCCGCACGCGCTCTTCCAGTTAGCGCCTGATCACGGCAGGACCATCCATTGGATGCGCGAGCGATACTATGGCGGCACGAACCCTAGGCCAGAGGACATTGCCTGGGTGCATCTCAAGGCGGTAGGCGAGAACGCAATCGGCTTGCCAGTGTTCAACGACTTAGACCGCCACCGAGCAGCCGTCAGCCAGTTCTGTCGGGTGTGCGTAAGCGCCGACGATGGCGAGGAACCTCTGTGCCCCGATTCGCTGTGCCCGCTGCGCTCGGTGAGCCCTTTGCCGTTAGCCTCTAGAGCCCTGCGTAACGCCCCGCTTTCTGCAGACGAGGTGCGCGACTGATAGGATTCCTGGACGCTCGCGCCTAGCGCGGGCCTATCGCCCGCTGGTGGTGTCCTCCCATCAGCGGGCTTATTCCCAGAGGACAGGAGGACAAATGGCACGCCGCGACCGTTGGACCGCCATAGACGACTGGCTTGCCGAAGCACAACAGACGCTTAACCTTGCCCACTGGCGCTTGTCGGTGGCACGCGACGCCAGCGATGTCGATGCCTGGGCCGACATTGACCCGCACGCCCAGAACCTCACCGCTGAACTTCGGCTGTCCCACGACTTCTGGCGCCAAGACTCAGAACGGCAACGCCTTGTGCTGACCCACGAACTCCTGCACCTCGCAACCTGCCGAACCGACCGAGTCGTAGAAACGCTTGAGGAGGCGCTTGGCAAGGTAGCCTGGGCGGTCTACAGCCCGCAGTACGAAGATGCCAGCGAGCGAATGATTGACCATCTTGCCAGCGTGATCGCGCAGCATTTGCCCCTGCCAAACTTTCCGAAGCCGTGACCTTTCAGCGACCCTGCCTAGACTGCGGGTTGCTAACGACCAGGGGCGACCGCTGCGAGAAGCACCGCAGGGAGGCAACGGCTCGATGGCAAGCGCGGCGAGGCCCTAATCCCTACCTGGACCCCGCCTGGCGTCGGCTCAGCGCCAAGGCTCGCAAGGAGCAGCCTTGGTGCACGCTATGTGGCTCAACAAGGGATTTGACGGCTGACCACCTCGTACCCTTGAGCGAGGGCGGCGCCCTACTTGTGCCGACGCATATGCTTCGGATACTATGCAGGAGTTGTCACGGCAAAGTGACGAGGCACAAGAGGGGGAAGCGATGAGGATTTGCTGGTATAGCAACGCATGCCACATTCCAAGTGGATATGGCATGCAGACCGCTCAGGTACTCCACCGACTCGCAAAGGACGGCAACGAGGTTGCGCTAACGGCTAATCACGGCGCTGCCGTGATGATGAACTGCGCGCACGGTCATCCGATCTTTCCTGAGGGACTGATCCGCTACTCGGTTGACGCAGCACCAGACAACATGCGGGGCTGGATAGGGGACGAGCCAGGCTTTGGGGTGATCCTGTTTGACCTCTGGCCGCTTCTTGGCGTGCAGGGATTCAACGACCTTAACCTCGCCTGCTGGACACCAATTGACCACGACCCAGCGCCACCACTGGTTGCCAAGTTTCTGTTGGACGGCAAGCACCACGGCATTGCTATGAGCCGATTTGGCGAGGACAGACTGCTAAAGGCTGGCGTTCCACGCGACGAACTCACTTACATCCCGCACGCCATCGACATGTCGGTGTTCAAAGACAACGGCAAGGGAGCGCGTGAGGCTATGGGTATCCCTGAGGATGCGTTCCTCGTGATCACCAACGCCGCCAATCGCGGTCGCATTCCTGTGCGCAAGGGCTTTGGTGAGATGGCTGATGTGATGGCGCGGCTGATGGCCGACCGACCTGATGTCTACTGGATGATCCACACGGAGCCGAACGGACACAGCGAGGGCGTGAACATCCCGCGACTGGTCGCACACTTAGGCATTGACCCGCAGCGCGTGCGCTATCCGCATCCAGCGCACTATCGCAACGGCATCCCTGACAACGCTATTGCGCAGATGTATTCCGCAGGGGACCTTCACCTGCTGCTATCGATGGGCGAGGGCTTTGGCATCCCTACTGTGGAATCCCAGGCGTGCGGCGTGCCTTCCATCGTCAGCGACTTCTCTGCCCAGCCAGAACTGCTAGGGCCGCATGGCAGGGCCGTACCAGTGCAACGCGTCTGGGACGAGTACCAGGCGTCCTTCTTTGGCATTGCCAACACCGACGCTGCCTACCTCGCTGCCCAGGAGGTATACGAGGAGACCAAGGGGGGGAGGGTCGACCGCGCCGCTATCGCCGCATCGATGAGCCGTTACGACGCCGATGCCGTCTACGAGGCCTCCTGGCGCCCCTTAGTGGCCCGCATGGGGGCGAGGCGCCCTAGGCCCGCACAAGGCGCCCAGACCCCCCTG
>Ga0315903_10010331_pt1 | contig 11149 bp, 12 predicted proteins | sample LakEriMetagenome_7_FD_203524 | JGI IMG/M metagenome (GOLD analysis project Ga0315903, IMG submission 203524) | Freshwater fungal communities from buoy surface, Lake Erie, Ohio, United States - Buoy 2 MA119 | ecosystem: Environmental > Aquatic > Freshwater > Lake | place: USA: Lake Erie, Ohio... | reverse complement strand
AGCTATGAGTGAGCCAGTTCTTGAGCCAGCCCTTGAGGCCGCCATTGAGTTCATGGACGATCTGCTGTCGCCGGAGATGTATGGCCATGCGATACCGGAAGATGCCCACACAAGGGCCTTCGTGGTGCGTGCCATGCTGCGCCGTGAGTACACCCGCAGGATGCAAGATGCGCGGTCTAAAGCCGGTCTATAGAGCCGCCATCATCCGGCTGTTGAGCATTGGCCCGTTGAGTGTGGCCGAGATCGCTGTGCGTCTGCCCTGCTCCATAAGCACCGCATACGACAATGTTCGCGCATTGCGCAAGGCTGGCGTGGTGCGGGTGCATGGGTATGAGAAGTCCGGCAACATGACCACAGCCTTGCTGACGATGGGCAGTGATCCGGATGCGCCAAGGCCGCTGTCGTTCACCGCCGCCGAGCGCATGCGCAAAAAGCGCCACAAGATGTCGGCAGACGATAAGGACTTTCTGAATGCACGCCGCCGTCAGAGAAATCGAAAGATCAAGATCGACCCACTGACGGCAGCGTTTTTTGGGGGAATGAGATGAAGATAACTTTAGATGTTCAGTTGATACCTGGCTTTGGCATCAACATTGATGTGCAGCCAGATCGTGCAATAAACAAGATGGATGGCGCCGAACAACAGGCCATTGCTGAAGAGGCCATCCGCGCCCTTGAGCATTACATAATTATGGTCACTCTTCCCCAAGAAGTTTCTTGAGTCGTTTGATCTCGGCCTCATCCATAAACATGGAGATGTTCTCACCGCCAGTTGACAGCCGGCCTCTGGTCAATTGATTGGGGTCGGCATATGTGTTTCCAGCGGGGATGTCTCCAGGCTGCTGAAGGCGGCCAAACAAATCCTCAAATGAAGATGTCTTGTAACTTGCCCCAGGCTTGTTCATTTGTCCTGGCAGAATCTTGTTGTACACGGGCTGCATGAATTGGCTCACAGGTGCGCCTCTGGTGTTGCCTAAAAATACTCCAGGCATGTCAAACCCATAAGCGCTGTGAGATCCTGGACGAACACCCAATTGTGGCAATGCCTCATAAATTGCATCACCCATCAAAAAACTTGGCTTGTTCATTACATTGGGATCAAACATCGCCCGTTGCAGATCTGGATAGTTAAAGCCCAAGCCCTTTTCTGCTCCAACATTGGCCATTTTTTCTACAAAGATTTTTCTCAAGTCACCAGCACTTCCAGCCTTCAAGCCCTCACCAGTGAGCAATTGCTCTCTGGCCATTGGATCATTAAGGCCGACAAAATCTTTGTATTTGCCTTTGACGCCTTTAACTGTTTTCTCGCGCATCTGGTTAGAAATCATCTCCAACAATTTGGGGTCTGGATTTGTTGCATCAATCAACGACAACAGACCCATCGTTGGGCCAGTTGAAAAATTCTCACCACCAGGTGGCATGGTGTGTGGGGCCATAAAAACTCGACCAGTACCACCACGGGCTAAGTTTTCTTTAACAGCTTTTAATGCTCGATTGTTCTGTGCAGTTGCAGCGGCTTGGTTGGATGCGTAGCCAATTTTATTGGCGATATTGCCTTCATCCATCATGTACATCAGACCGCCTGGGGTCACAAACGAATTGCTCCCAAGGGGGATGTCACTGACATTGGTCACTCGCGTATTTCTACTGAGCATATCCGTTGGATATGTCATTATGCTGCCGCCCAGCATTTCGTCATAGTTGACTGGCCGTCTTGGAACAATGCCTGGTAACTGCTCTGTCTCGTACCTTGTTCCGACCAATGGGTTGGGCTTTGTTTTTGTGGTTGGCAAATAAATATTAGATATCAACCCTTGCCGCTGCAAGTAGTTTTCAGCCATGTCGGCAGCCGTTGGGCCAAGAGCGCGGCCAGTGGCCACAGCACCACGCCCAGCAAGTCTTGCTGCTGGCCCAGCCATTGGAGCCACCGCCAGCGCCGCATCAAGTGCCTCGGGCCTCATGCGGGTTGTACCGCCAAGGCCACCAGCACCAGTGAACAATGACCGGCCAGATGGGTCATAAGACAAACGATCCAGAGTCTGACTGATTTCTGGAGCCATCAAAAATTTTGAGATGCCCTGCATCTGCTGAGTGCGCCGCGGGTCGTACCCCTGCGCAATGAAATCAGACAACAACCCCAAGATTTGATTTCTCGGGGTCGCGCTTATCGTTGACTTCAACAACTCTTCGTCATCAAGCAGGGCCATGTTTTACTCCTGTGGCCTTGGCGTAGTGGCGCCAATGTAGCCTGCTCCGTATGGTACAGACTTGCCAAGCAGTCTAATGGCATTGTTCATTTGCTGCTGCAAGGCGGCCATAGCGCTGTCATCCACCAAAGCATTGCGAACAATGTTGGGGTCTTGGCTGGTCAGTATCTGAGCAACCCGCTGGCGCTCGGCATCCGACAAGCCAGCATTTGAGTTCTTGAGCATTTTGGTCAGCACGCTAAAGCCGGCCATAGGGTTGCCCGTCATCGCACTGCCTAACTCATCTGCCGTGATGCTAGAGCCTGTGCGCTTTGCTTCCATTAGCGTGGCCGCTGTTGCCGACTGGCCCAGCACATAGTTTTTAGCCTCTTGCGACTGCGCAGCCGTGCCGATGCGGCTCAAGATTCCGTCCAGTTGGTCGCCAGGGTAGATGCTTCGCAAGATGCCACCCTCTTTGGTATCTGGACTGGACAATCGACTCATCATTGAAGTGACTCGACCTGTTCCCATTTGCTTGCGGATGGCATCCATCGTGCCAGCCCGAAATGCAGACACCAATGCCGGATTGTCTGCAATGGAGTCCATGTAAACATCCACCTCATCTGCGCTCTTGGAAAGCACTGTACGGCCTTCTTGAAAGGCTTTGCGGCCACCTCTTAGAGTCGATGCTTGCTGGCGTGCCGATGCCAATGCACTAGACGATGCGTCAATGGATTCGCGCAAAGCACTCTCTACAGGTTTGAGCGCCTCGCCAACACCGCCACGGCCAGTGGTAAAGGCCGTATCAATGCTTGACTTAATGCCGCGCCGAATGATCTCGGCGTCTTGCAAGGTTGGCGCTTTAGAAAACTTAATCTCACCAGCCTCGTCAAAAGAGAAAAATGGCTTTTTGCCAGTCTGCGCAGTGTAAATTTCGTTGATGTCCTTGACCGCACCTGGAGATCGTTTCAAGGCATCTGTCAGACTACCAAGCAAATCAGCATCAATCACACCGCCAGTGCCATAGGCTTGCTCATAGTTTTGATTCTCCATTTTTTTGGCTGCGTCATCGCTCATCTTGAAATACTTCAAGACATTCTCTGGCCGTTGGCCAAGGTTGAATGGCGTGAGATCACCCACCAAGGTTTTCTGGATGTCGGTTAAGGCATCTTTGCGCAGTTGCGCAGGCCGAGTGCCTAAAGATTTTTGTAGCGTAGTGGACGCCTGACCGCCTTGTGCATACAGGCCGCGCACCGCCCTGAGAAGGGTTTGGTTTTCGGCCAAGATTTCACCATTGGCAATGCGCTGGACAATCTCGTCAGTAGTCAAACCAGTGTCGCCAGCCAGCCGCTGAATCTCAGCCTCGACAGCCTTGCCGCCACGGCCACCAGTTAAGCGCCGCGCCGAATCTAGCGCCATGTCGGTCAGCTTACCTGCACCCATAAAGCCAAGCTGCACCGCTGGCGCCAATGTAGCGCCCATCAAGGTGGACTGTGGAACACGGGCTGCACGCTGCAACAAGTCGCCTTCACCAGACAAAAATCCAGTAACACCACCTTGGGCGCCGCCAAGCGCAGATGTGCCAAGAATGCCCTTGACCAGCGGGGCAACACTGGTGGCTATTCGTGGCAGCGTGGCTGGCGCCGCAAGACCGCCGGTAGCCAAAGTAGTTCCAGCCGCCATGCCAACACCACCAAGACCCTCATAAGCCAGCGCCTCCAGTGGCGACTGTTTTTGATAAGCCTTCATCTTCCCGCGAACATCTTTTAAGGCTTGATCGTAGGTTTCTCCAGTGACAGCAGATCTCAAGCTGGCTTCCATTTCGTCAGCACCGCCAAAGGTGGCGCCCTGCGCAATAGATCGCAGACGCTGCGTAGGTGCGGGGGCTGGTGGAGTCACAGCAGCAGGCGGCGCACTAGGGGCGCCAAACACTGGGGCTTGCATGAAGATGCCGCGCAACAATTCCAGCTTTTCGGTGGACAAACCAGACAAATCGCCCGATTTGATTTTGAGCAACTCTTCGGTTGAAAAACTTGCCAGTGCATCGCTCATCGTGTACCCCCTTGACGCTGCTGCAAAGTTTGGTCAATCAAGTTTAACAAGGGGTTGCTACCGCTTGTGTATGGGGTTACCTCATACATTGGAGCAAACTGTTCAAACCCTGGCAACTTGCTTGCACGCTTCACATAGTCTTGTTGCAACTTTATGCGGTAATTTGCACTTTTTTGTGCGGCATTTAAAGCTGTCTGAATTTCTATAGAAGTCAGCGTCTGATCACCAGCAGCAGCACGCCTCAACATTTCGCGTTCAGGCCCAGTTAAACTTCCCTGCCCCTTGGTCTGCGCGGCAGCATCTAGTTCAGCTTGTGCCAAGCCCTGCACCACTGTTGCAGTCTTCGACAATACTTCGTTGGCATTCGCCCCAGCAATACCCAGTTGTTGACCCACACGCAGCAAGGTGGTGCGGTAATCGGCGCCAGGGCCGAGAACAGCTTTGTCTAGCGCAGGCAGGATGCGGTCTACATTCGCCAAGGTTTGATTGGCAGCCGTTGCTCCAGCAGTCAAGTCGCTTAAAGTCTTGGAAATATCTGTGCCGACACCAGCCAAGAATTGTTGATTACCAGGCATCTTGATGTCTACTGTTTGCGAGGCTGCACCAGACCTTCTGAGCTTCATAATATTTTCAAGGGTAGGAGGTGTACCCGTAGCCTCCAAAATTCTTAACTCTGATGGTGATGCCTCTGGCTTGTCAAGCAGGCGCAAGTTTGCCAAAGTAGGGGCTAAGCCCAAAGCGTTTAGAGTCCTAATGGCTTCTGGTGATGCCTCTGGCTTGGTGGCGTCTAGCGCAAACTGCAAACCTTCTTTGCGTGGCAAGCCTTGCATCAGCGCAAGCTGCTGCGGGGTCAAGTTAGCAAATGGACCGGTTGCTGCTGGCCTGGCCGTTGGCGCTGTCTCAGACACAAATCTTTCAACAGGTGGCACTGCTACACCCGTCAATGGCGCTTGCTGCATTACTGGCGCTGGTTGGCCGGCTCTGCGCAGCATTTCAAAATAGTCCACATTGCGCTGACGCTCGTCTTGAGCCTCTTTCAGCTTCTCACCGACCAGCAGATCCTGCACCGAGCCAGCACGCGCCTGCTGGTAGCCCTGCTGACCTGCTTGCAGCGCCGAGCCAAGGGCTTGACCCAAGTTGATGGGGGTGGTGCTACGGCCACTGGCTTGCAGCAGTGCAGCAGCCGCCGCCAGAGTAGCGTTGCGGCCCATCAGCTTGCGCTGGTCTTCACTCAGCAGCGCATCAAGACCAGTGGGCGTGCCGCCCTGCATGCCGCCAAACATGTTGCCAAAATTTGCAAAGTCAAATGGTGTTGACATTTTTATCCCCTTAACCAAGCATGCCAAGAATGCCGCCGCCGATCGCACCGATAGGGCCAAATATTTGGCCGCCAGCCATAGCACCACCCAAAGCACCGGATGCGACATTTCGGCTGTAAGGCGTTGACACACTGCCGCCCAAGTTGGCAGGGCTTGCACCCAAGCTGGACTGCACGATGCCAAGTTTTTGCAGGCCGATGTTGCGGATGGCATCAAGCTGCTGCTGCTCCAGAGCCTGACGCGCACCGCCCAAGGCCAGCACATTCTGGCCGCCTTGGAGATTCTGGCCACGGGCATATTGAGCCAACTGAGTCGCTTGACCAAAGCCCTGATTGCGCAAGTTGGCTGACAGGTCAGCGGCTTGCTTCAAGGCAGCGGCATTGGTCAGTGAAGACTGCACACCTTGGCGTGAGCCACCAAAGGCTCTGGCTTGTGTAGCGGCCTGACGATCTCTGAGGTCTTGCATCTGGCGGCTCGACTCAATGTCACCAAGGCTGCGGTCAATGACCTCCTGCTGGTACGGATTCATAAACCCGCCAATTTCCTGACCAGTGAACGGGGTCAGGGATTGGTTGACGATCTGTCGTTCTCCAGCCTGATAAAGCGGGTTGTAGCCTGCAAACTGCTGGACGGGCAATGCCCCTGCAACACCTTGAGCCTGACGAAAGTTTGTGAGAAACGCCTCTTTGATCTGTGGATCAATTGAAGTTGAGGATGTTTGAGTTCCACCTTTAGACATTTTTTCCCCTTAGCCGAGTAAAGATTTCATTTTTTTGGCAGGTATCTTGCCATCGTTGATCATGTCCAGCAGCCCTTGGCCGTACTTCTTGACCGCTGATTTTTTAATGACATACTCGCCAAGCTGCAACATGCCAGTGCCGTCATCTGGGCCTGGTGGGTTAGGGCCACCAACTCGGTCAACAGGGCCGCCCATAGCGTATTCACCACCGCCAAAGCTGTCACTGCCGCCGCCGTCACTGTAGCCACCATAACCGCCGCCGTCTCCAGCGGTATTCTGGTCTGAAACGCTTTGTCCTTGTGCCGCTGCCGTATCAGCGGCCAGTGCATCCTGCATCGACTGCATAGATTGAGCGTTCATCGCAGCATTGGCAGCAGCTTCAGCCGCTGCATTCATGTCGGCAATCTCACTGGCGCGAAAGCTCTCTTTTGCGGCTTGGTATGCGGCAGGGTCTAGACTTGTGAGCGCTCTTTGCTCACTTACAAAGCCAGGGTTAAAGTAATTTTGCAACATGCCAAGTGATGTAAGGCCAAAAAGACCTTGAAGCCCCCTTGTCACTGATGCCATGTTGGGGTTCTCAGCGTAGTAGGCTGCTTGTTGCGATGGAGTCAAGTCGCTAAATGGGTTTGTAAAACCACCAGCGCTGTCACCACCACCCCCACCCATGCCACCGCCACCGCCAAGAAGGCCGCTGAGATTTAGGCGACTGTTTGATCCCACAAATGCGTTGTTGTAGAGGCTTGGATCGTAGCCACCAATTGCGCCACCAGGTGAATAAGCGTATGGGTTTTGCCGTACTGGCATCTGAGACATGATCTGTGAGTACGGGTCGCTGCCATAGCCCATTTGCCCCATGATCTGCGAGTATGGGTCAGCGCTGCCCATGCCGCCAAATGACGGCGCAGGCATAGGCTGGTTGTACGGAATAGGCTGGTTGTACGGCATAGGCTGGTTGTACGGCATAGGCGTAGGCATAGGCAGCGGCTGTTGCATAGTGGCGTTTTCCACACCAGCGGCCCTGGCTTGCGCAGGGCTGCCATAGGCCGTTCCATCAGGGCCATACACAATTACTTGCGTGGAACTTTCTTCTAGACCACCTTGACTCATATCAACTCCTTGGAAAGAATAAACCACTGAGGCTCATATCCCTCGTCTTTTAAAAATGTACGCTCCCAGCCTTTACGCCCTGCAAGCGTCACCCTTGTACATCCAACAGACTTCCCCCATGCCTCGATGTGTGGCCGCATTTTCTTGAGTTCATCAAGATTGCCACCAGCAAGGAAAAAATGTAAATTTTTTAACTTCGGATAAACAAGAATCTCTGTCACCACCGCTGAACTTTGCCCAGGCCATAACTGGTATCGATCCGACATCACCCCAGCCGCTATGTCATCGAGTGTGTGAGTCCCACCACTGTATTCTAAAGCCGCATCAATCCATTGGCGACATCGGTTGATCTCAGAAATTCTATCCATCATCGCTTGCCGCTGGCCACCGCATCCAGCCGCATCACCCCGATTCTCCAATCAGCCAAAACAGCACCCGTCACCTTCACATTGACCTGCCGTGCCATAAACCGGACATCCGTAGGGTTGGCAGCCGTGTATGGCCCAAAGGTGGACTGAGCGCCCGTGGGGTAATTGCGGGTCTTAAATGAAACCACCGCCTCGCCAAGTGTCTGCTCATCTGGGACAACTTGCCGCACAGACATCAGGTTGTCGCCGTTGCCAAGCTGCACTGGCCCAGACTCAGCGTAGACGCTGGCGCTGTCGTAGGCAAAGCCCACTTCGTGCTCGTAGATGTAGCCATCAGATGACACCAGCAGCGGGTTGGTAAACACACCCGCATCAGTGCCGGCGGTACGGGCCAATGAGCCTATGTTCCAGTGGTTTTCACGGTAGTTGTAGGTGACATAGCTGTCATTCTCATTGCTGCCGCTGCTCGGGTAATACCACCAGATCTCACCAAACTGGCTGTTGTGGACAGCGTACACCTTGGACGCTTGGTTGTAGTTGATGTTGTTAAAAATATAATCTGAGACTTCGCAAGGCAAGGGCTTGACATATCCGTCATAAGTGAAAAAGCCACTCTTAGACATCCAGATGGCAGCAGTGTCGATGGCCGCCACAGCTTGGGCCGAGATCAGACCGCAGCCAGATCCGGCTTTCTCAAAGCCATAAACAAATGGTGCGCCGATATAGGTCGCCGTGTGTACATCCACATCTGTAAAGAGCAGGTTTACACCCTTGACGCGCTTGCCGGCCAGCAGAGTGCCAGGTGTGGCCAACTCAAAATCACCAGCCTGATTGGTGGCCGCAGGCGTCCAGACTGTATTGTCCTCTTGGTCACACCACTGCACCTTGCGGGGATTGCCACCAGCGCCAAGGGCAAACAGAATGCGCTCGGCAGTGACCAAGAGAGCCTTGTTGCCCGTTGGAGCGTTGGTGATGGCCGCAGCCAGTGTTGGTGTTGTAAAGCCAAGCTGCCACTCGTAGAGCTTGCCGTCAGCGCTTGAGCAGGCCACCAGATACTCGCCCCATGTGTCAAGACTCCATGTCGTGGCTGGGATCAGCCCACCCAAGTCAGGTCGAGCCACGCCATAGGCGTATGTGCCATAAGTGCCGTAGCCGTAGCCGGTCTTGATCGTGGCATCGGCAATGCCGGCAGTGATGCCGGTTGGTGTGATTTCCTTGAGTGTTCCCGCCTCGTTCATGGCGTAGAGCTTGGATTGCGTACCAGCGGCAATGAATCGCTCACCGCTGTTGTTGCGCCAAGTGATGAAACCCCTGCACAAACCCGTCATCTGGCTTGCCGAGCGCTTCCTCCAGCCGCCCACTGGCCGCAAGGTATTCTCGTACCAGCGCACCAGATTCGCGTCATACCAGCGGCCTGCTGCTTGGTACTCCGTGCCGTTCCTGTAAATGCCTGGTGGTAATTTGAGTGGGATGTACATGGCTATATTGTCGGTAGGTTGGACACAAAGCTCATCGTGACGATGGCCGATGGCACTGCTGGCCGTGTTGGGCTGGCGCTGGCAGCGTACTGCTCAATTTGAACACCGATGTCGGTTGGCCTCCACATGATCTCCACATAATCAGTCGCATTCAAGCTCACAAAGTAATTTATGGCCGCAATGATGTGATACGGATCTCCAGCGCCTTTTCTGGGCGCAAAGCCAAATCTGCTGTTTGAATTGGCCACATTTGTGCCATTGACCCGAAACCAGACATCCACATCCTGAGACGAATTTGTCGTATTTGTAAACTGAATGGAAAACTGCAAGTTCCAGATTCCGCTGTCGGCCACTGTGATTCGACTGTTGCTGGCTATTGTCACGCCATTGCTAAAGTCTGTCGTGTTGAATGTGACGGCATAGGCCGTGGTGGTGTTGGCCGCCGTCTGGTCGGTTGAGTCCTGAAACGCCCCGTGCGGATTGTTCATAAACTTGCCGCCCCTTGGCCCAAACAGTGAGCCAAGGACGGAAGTCAGTTTTCTGGAAAAAATGTTGAGTGCGCCATTGTTCTCGTTCAAGTTCCGGCGGTCATACACCTCTGATGGATAACCCAGACTCGGTAGTGAAGGCGTCTCTAATTGTTGCTTGACATTGGCCATGACATGATTATTCCACTTTTGTCATGTCAGCGCGGCTTTGCTGACCCCGTTAAACCGCCATATACAGCCCAATGTTGGCTGCGGCGTAGCCGGCGTAGACGATTCCCATCGGGATGTTGCCCTTGTAAAACTGCTCTACGGCAATGCCGGCGTAGATCACTGTGACCAAAATGATCAGCCAGCCACTCATAGGCCAGAGACATCAATGACTTCGCCACGAAACTCGATGCAGCCATCGCCAAAGTCGTGGACAAGTTCCGGCCACAGCAATTGACCGTTGAAGAAGGTCAGGATAGCAAAGCCGCTGCGCCAGTTTGTGGGATTGTCTTCAAGATAATCGACAAACTGTGGGCCATTTGGGTCGGCCAGCGTGCCGGTGTCAACTCCGAATCGGTTGCCGTTGTAGTCTGCATATGGCGTCACCTTCAGACTGTGCAAGTGGCCGGTGACAATACTTTTGCCAGATCCCACAGTATTGTTGTGCGTTGCGTGAATGCCACCCTTGTACCTGTGCTTGACGCACACATCCTCAGTCGGCCAGCAGGCCCAGCAGGACAACCAGGCTGGAAAGTGATCTCTAAGGGAAAACCCCTTGACGCCCTCAAACTCATGGGCGTTGGCGGCAAGGCGGTTTTCAAACCGGCTGTCATGGTTGCCCATCGTCCAGATCAGCTTGGCCCGTCCAGCGTCCTCCTCGATCTCGCCCAAGCTGGCCTCACAGGCTTTGAGTTCTTGGATGATGCTGGGCTTTGTATCCCATCCGATACGGGGGAATCTGCTGATGGACGCACCATCAAACGCATCGCCGTTGTTGATGATTGCCTTTGGCTTGAATTCGCGTATTGCCCACAACAACCCCTTGAAGGCCGTGGTGCGGATGCCAGGCCAGAAGTGCGCATCGCTGAACACAATAACCACGCCGTTCTCAATGCCAAGTTGATGACGCGCCGCGTGATTATGGGCGGTCTGCAAGTGCGTGAATCGGCTGCCTCGGCTTTTATCCTCTGCAACAAGTTGGATTTTGTACCTTTTCTCAATTGATCTGCGCCGCTGGTGGACGCCAGACATATCAACATGAACCAACTTGGCTATTTTTGAGGCAGAGCCTAGGGTTTTCCAAAGCTCAATAAACTCAGCGTCAGTAACTTTTGGTGCAGGCATTTCATTCTTTCGTCAGAATGCGCTCAAGCACATTGATTATTCGGTGTTCGGCTGCTTCAATTTGCTCTGCTGATGAGCCT
>Ga0315903_10010329_pt1 | contig 11150 bp, 7 predicted proteins | sample LakEriMetagenome_7_FD_203524 | JGI IMG/M metagenome (GOLD analysis project Ga0315903, IMG submission 203524) | Freshwater fungal communities from buoy surface, Lake Erie, Ohio, United States - Buoy 2 MA119 | ecosystem: Environmental > Aquatic > Freshwater > Lake | place: USA: Lake Erie, Ohio... | reverse complement strand
GCCTTGATATTAATGAGTAAGGATAAAATGGAAGCAATGGGTATCAAGCCATTAGCTAAAATTATAAGTTATGCCGATGCTGAGCAAGCTCCTGAATGGTTCACCACTTCACCAAGTTTGGCTTTACCGAAAGCATTAGAAAAAGCAAATTTAACGATTGACCAAATAGATTTTATTGAGTTAAATGAAGCATTTGCTGTAGTTAGTCTTGCAAATATTGAAAAAATGAAATTAGACCCTAAGAAAGTTAATCTTTATGGTGGTGCTGTTTCCATTGGTCATCCATTAGGGAGCAGTGGATCTCGTATTTTAGTTACCCTACTCAGTGTTTTGAAACAAGAAAATGGCAAGTTGGGTGCCATTGCTATATGTAACGGTGGTGGCGGTGCTTCTGCAATCATAGTTGAAAAGTGCTGATAAATTCAAACTGTAAAATTCATTTTACTTATTTTATCATGGCTTGGATTTGGTTTTTTGATTAGTTAAATTTAACTAATCAAGATATTTCTTGATCATTCAAGAGTATTTTTGCATTCGATTTACTTGTATGAAAAAAATTCTCTTCTCTCTACTTAGCTTTTTGCTCTGTCATTCCACTCATCTGAATGCCTCTCACATTTTTGGAGGTGATATTGGCTATAAACATATTAGCGGAAACACTTATGAAGTCTATCTGAATTTGTATGGAGATTGTTCAGGAGTAAGTTTCCCCAATTTAATTACCTCTGTGCCTAATATTGAAGTTTATAATGGACTGTCTCCCATTGGAAACTTTAATGTCTTGAGTTATGGAATTAGTGGACAAAATATTACTCCCGTTTGTGCCGCAGATGCTTTAAATACTACCTGCAATGGTGGTACAATTCCCGGTGTGGCCGAATTTAAATTTAAAGCATTATACACTTTGCCTTCCAATTCTGCTAATTGGAGATTTGTATTTAATGCTAATTTAGGTTCAAGCAATTTAGCGGGTCGATCTAACACAATCAGCAATATTTCGCAAACGCAAACTTCACTCATGCGATTGGAAGCTACTTTGAATAATACAGTCGGTCCAAATACAAGTGCTAATTTTACAAGTCTCCCAACCCCATTCTTTTGTATCAATCAACCACAACAATATAATCAGGGTGCGATTGATACAGATGGTGATGTCCTATCGTTCGATTTAATGGATGGACTCGATACAGTAGGAACTGTCACTTACATTAGCCCGTATTCCGCGGTGAATCCTCTTGCTACAGCTAGTGGCACATTTAATTTTAGCAATATCAACGGTCAAATGGCATTTACACCCAATTTATCAAGTCAATTTTTAGTAGTGAATAAAGTTACAGAAAAACGAAATGGAATCACAGTGGGCACAAGCATGCGCGAAATGACATTTGTGATACTCGGTAGTTGTTCTAATCTCTCACCCCTAAATTTAGCGATCTCTAACCCTAATACTGGTACTGTGGATGCAAATGGTCAACTAAGAGTTTGTAAAGCACCAAACCAAATCAGTTTTGAAGTCAATGCAACCGATCCAAACTTATCAAATTTATCATTAACTTATACTGGTTTACCAAGTGGTGCGATAGTAAATGTTTTAAACAACAATACACCAACTCCGAAATTATTGTTTAATTGGACATTTCCCTCACTTCCTGCCTTTGGCAACTACACATTTTTCGTTACCTTTCAAAATGAGGCTTGCCCTATTTCTAGCAAGTTCACAGTGGCTTATACTATAATTATTGAAGACCCGATCATAGCAAATACTACCTCAATCAGTGAATCTTGCAACCCAGGTGGTGATGCACAAATTATTGTAAGTGCCAATAGCCCAAATACAGGATTGCAATATTCACTCGACAGTATCAATTTTATAAATAGTGGCATACTCAGTAATTTAACTTCAGGTTCATATGATGTTTTTATCAAAGACGCAAATGGCTGTACTCGAAAAATTACACAAATCATCAACCCACCTACTCCACCCATTATTACAAATGTTATTGTAAAGGATATTAGTTGTAGTGGTGATGCAGATGGAAGCCTCACCGTTGTTTATCAGCCTACGACAGGGAGCTATCAATTCACTTTACTACCAAATAATATCACAAATAATAATGGAATTTTTAACAACTTAAGTGCTGGCATTTTTACCATTGTAATTCAAGATAATAAAAATTGCAGTGACACAATACAAACCAACTTATCAAATCCTGCTTTATTCGAATTTAATAATGTTCAAGCTTTTGATTTATCATGTGGACAGGTAAATGGTAGAATTATTGCACAAACTAATATTCTTGCAAATACAAATTTTAGTTTGAATAATGGACTTCAATCAAATACTACAGGAGTATTTACAAATCTCAGTCAAGGTGTATATACTGTCACGGCTACTTCAAGTAACGGATGTACTACCCAAACTATTATCACGATTGATGTAGACTTAAATGATTTTGAAATTTATACTTGGAAAGAAAATTTACCGTGCATTGGAAGAGGCAATGAAGGAAGAGCATTTGTAGTGGTGCAAGGAGGCAAACCACCTTATACCTTTTTATGGAATACCACTCCACCTAATAATACCGATACCATAAAGGATTTATATTACGGAAAATACGAAATACTTGTAACTGATATTCAAGGATGCGAACTACGAAGAACCGTAGAAATAGAATCTGGTTCGTGTTGCGAAAATGTGTTTATACCTAACGCATTCTCTCCCAACAATGATGGCGTGAATGATGCATTCAGCTTACGTACAAGTACGGGTTTACGCATTAAGCAATTTGAAATTTATAATCGTTGGGGACAAAAAGTGTGGACTGGTAGAGATCAACGAGAAGGATGGAATGGTAAGCTTGATGGTGAAGAAGCAAAGGTAGATACTTACTTTTTTGTATTACGATATACTTGTCTAAGTAATGGAGAAGACTATTTGAGAAAGGGTGAAATTACTTTGGTCCGTTAATAAATCTAGCGTAAAAATAAAAAGCCCTCAAATGAAGGGCTTTCTTTTTGAGGTCTCGACCGGATTCGAACCGGTGTAGAAGCTTTTGCAGAGCTTTGCCTAGCCACTCGGCTACAAGACCATTAACGAAGGCAAATGTAATACTAAGTTTGACAAATTACAAAATTGAAATTAGAAACTTCTTAGATTTGTCGAAATACAATCATTATGATAAGCGAATCAGAATTAATTCTTACTCCTTCGGGTCAAGTTTACCACCTAAACGTACGACCAGAAGAACTAGCTGATACTGTAATTACAGTAGGCGATCCAGATAGAGTAGCTTTAGTTTCGAATTTTTTTGACGAAATTGAATTCAAAACGCAACATCGAGAGTTTGTAACGCATACGGGAAGAATAGGTAAAAAAAGAATCACGGTACTTTCAAGCGGAATAGGACCTGATAATATTGATATCGTCATGAACGAATTAGACGCTTGCGTAAATGTAGATTTTGAAAAAAGAGAAATTAAGACTGAAAAAAAATCACTACAAATTATTCGTTTTGGCACATCGGGCAGTCTGCAATCGGACATTCCGGTAGATAGTTTAGTTGCTTCAAGCCATGGTATTGGGTTAGATAATGTCTTACATTATTATCAGCTCGAAAATACCCCACAAGAAGCTTCACTTATCAGTGCTTTTAAAGCACATACAAATTTAGTAAACAAGAATATTGTGCCTTATGCCGTGGAAGGATCCAATAAATTACTTCAAGCATTTAATGAAGGTTATTATCGTGGAATCACAGTAACGTGTCCAGGGTTTTATGCACCCCAAGGTCGAGTGGTGAGAGCACAACTTCAATTTCCTGATTTAGTAGATCAGTTGTCAAGCTTTCGATTTGAGGAACATCGAATCACCAATTTTGAGATGGAAACTTCTGCCATTTTTGGTCTTGGTAGAATATTTGGTCATCAATGTCTTGCAATTAATACAATAGTTGCCAATCGAAAAACAAAAACATTTACCGAACAGGCTGCAAAAAGCATTCATCACATGATTGAAAAAAGCCTAGGTATAATTGAACAAATTTAAGATGCTAATTCACTTTTATAAATATCATGGAACTGGTAACGATTTTATCATTCTAGATAATCGTCTAAAAAAATTTGAACTAAACCGTGAACAAATTCGAAATGCTTGTCACAGGCATTTCGGAATTGGCGCTGATGGTTTCATGCTACTCGAACTTGATAAGAATCAAGACTTTAGAATGGTTTATTACAACAGCGATGGTAATGAAAGTACCATGTGTGGAAATGGTGGTAGATGCATCACAGCATTTGCAAAAAAATTAGGACTTATAAATAGCGAAGCAAATTTTATCGCCATCGATGGCAACCATCAAGCCTATATAGACGAAGATGATACAGTCCAATTAAAAATGAATGAAGTAAATGGCATACAAGTGCACGAAACTTATACAGAATTAAATACGGGGTCGCCACATTATATTCATTTTACCGAATATGTAAATGAAATGGATATCAAAAAAGAAGGTGCATTAATTCGGAATAGCCCTAAATTTAAAGATGAAGGTATCAATGTAAATTTTGTAGAAAGATTAAGTTCCCAAAAAATATTTGTGCGCACTTACGAACGAGGTGTAGAAGATGAAACAATGAGTTGTGGCACAGGAGTAACCGCTGCTGCAATAGCCTCCACAGATAATGAACTCGGAAATTTTTCTATCGATATTGAAACACTAGGAGGTATGTTGAAAGTTGAATTTGAAAAAATTAATCAGCAAAAAGTAAAGAATATTTGGTTAGTGGGGAAAGCAACATTCGTATTTGAAGGATATATTAATTTATAAAAATGAAAGTATAATAGGTGTTCAATGCTTAGATTGAAAAGAATACTAAAATTAAGAATCTGTGCCAATTTGTGACAGCTGTAACTAATGTATGCTGTACTTTTTCTCCCATGGGTAACACTGAAACCAACAGATAAGGTTTGTATTATACTATTTTGATATTAATTTTATATTATGCATTTCGCTTGACGAAAATTGTAAATGCCGATGGATACAAATGTTTAGATTAAATGGAGGAACGAAATTTTTATCTATTACATTTGTCCAATCGGTATTACTTCCAAAACAATCTCTGCCAATTTGTGACATCTGTGAACTAATATCTGCAATTAGTAACTCACTCCAAGATGAATTTGTATCATCTGATTTCGCCATTTCTCCACATTGCCCGCATTAGTAACTAACTCGCTCATATTATTTACACCCATTATAAAACGAGCGCCTGCATTCATATGCAATACTGGGTTCTTACCGCCAAACTGAAGCCATATCCCAGCAACTCCGTTTACAGCACCATCTTCAATTACTACAATACCACTTTTCAAAATTTTATTTTTATCTAATAAATTAACATGTGATGTAAACTGCGGACCCACTTGTACCCATATTCTTTCGTGCAATTTGATATTTAATAAAACAGGAATAGCCAAGGTTTGAAAACGGAATCTTCCTGCGCTTAAACTATCACTAACTGAACGAAAGTGTTGTTTATAAAATCCATAAAAAGTAGAATCAGTCACAATTCGATTTTGCGACCAGACACTTTCCACTTGAATACCAATTCTTTTTTTATTTAGATGTGCAAAAAAGCCTACATGAGGATCTGTCGAATACACATTCTTTAGACCTTTCCCCGTCATTTGATTCATGTTTACCCCACCCTTCAAACCAACGGCCAAATCTATCCCATAGCGCTGTTTTGCTTGAGCGGGAAGAACAGTTACAATGAATAGAATAAAAATTATATTTTTCATAAACCAAAATTAAGTGAACTAAATGAAGTGGGTATAAATCAGATTGTAATATTACATGTAGCCGCTTACATTTGCTAAAATTTTTAGTCATATGATATTATCAGATAAGAAGATTTTGGATGAAATGGGAAAAGGCACCATCAAAATAGAACCTTATGACCGTGAATGCTTAGGCAGCAATTCGTATGATGTACATCTAGGCAAGCATCTTGCAAACTATATTCATCATGAACTGGATGCCAAAAAACACAATGAAATCCGTCATTTCGATATTCCAGATGAAGGGTTTGTATTGCAACCCGGCGTATTCTATCTGGGGGTGACCGAAGAATACACCGAAACGCATGAGCATGTACCTTTTCTCGAAGGCAAATCAAGTACTGGCCGATTGGGTATTGATATTCACGCAACTGCAGGCAAAGGAGATGTTGGATTTTGTGGCAATTGGACATTGGAAATTTCAGTTAAACAACCTGTAAAAGTATACGCAGGCATGCCCATTGGTCAACTTATTTATTTTCCTGTAGATGGTGAAATTGAAGTAAAATACAATCAGAAGTCTGGTGCGAAATATAGTGGACAGCCTAAAAAACCAGTAGAAAGCATGATGTGGAAGAACGCTTTTTAAAAACTATTTTATAAATATGCACTTGGGCGGCACACAAGCTATTCGTTTCAAGTCCTCTCCCAATCACGAAAATAAGTGACTCGTTCCCTCGTAGTATTTTTTCGCAATCGGCATGCGGGCTTTCCACTTCTATCGTTACCGAAATACATCATCCAAAAAACAATTTATCTATATAATCAATCAATTAGAAAACTAAATATCCATGCCGCAATTTATCGATACACATTGTCATTTATATGATGAGGCTTTTAATCACGATAGAAATAATAGGATTGAAGCTGCTATTACCTGCGGTATCGAAAGGATGTATTTACCCAACTGCGACATAAGCACCATAGATAGCATGCTGCAAGTAGAAAGTGATTTCCCACAACATTGCTATGCTATGATGGGCTTACATCCTACGTACGTGAATGACGACTACAAACAGCAACTCGAAGTCATGTTGAATTACCTTAACAAACAAAACTTTGCCGCTGTAGGCGAAATTGGTCTTGATTATTATTGGGATATAACATTCATCGAACAACAAAAACTGGCTTTCCGTGAACAAATCGAATGGTCTTTGCATTTCAAATTACCCATCGTAATTCATATGCGAGAAGCTACACAAGATACACTAGCTATAGTTAAAGAATATGTCCCAAGAGGTCTTCGTGGTGTATTTCATTGTTTCAGCGGTAGCCTTGAAACTGCGAAACAAATTATTGACATGGGTTTTTACTTAGGTATTGGCGGTGTGCTAACTTACAAAAAAGCAGGCTTGCAAGAAGTAATCCAACACATCGATTTGAATCATCTTGTATTAGAAACTGATGCACCCTACCTAACCCCTGTGCCTCATCGTGGTAAACGAAATGAAAGTGCCTACATAAAAATAATTGCAGAGAAATTAGCGGAAATAACACAAATTGATATTGAAGAAATAGCCATTATTACCACCCAAAATGCAGATTCATTATTTGGGTTTAACCCAAATTTTAAAGTTGAAAATACGCTAAGCTCAGAAAAACCAATTTAGTTTCTGATAGTTGCATTTACTTTTTGTGAAAGAGAATTAATTAAAGCCTTCATTTCATTTTCTACCTCAATATCAGTTAAAGTTTTTTGCTTATCATAAAACGAAAAATTTAGGGCATAGGATACTTTATCCTCCCCTAATTTCTCACTTTCAAATACATCAAACAAACTTACATCTTGCAGCAGTTTGCACTTAGCTTGTTTAACAGCCAATTGTATGTCCTGATACTTTAGTTGCTTATCTACCACGATCGCTAAATCTCTCTGTACAACTGGGAACTTGGGTATTTCAGCAAATACAACCTTATATTTTTCTAAAGCCAATTTCACACTATCCCAATCTATTTCAGCAAATAAAACTGCATGTTTAATATCAAACTTTTTGAGCTTTTCCTGAGAAACCACTTCGATACTACCAATCTTTTTTTGATGCAATAAAACATTCAAACCAAAATCGGCTGCTTCATAAGTAAGTTGTATATGTTTAAACAAACTTTCAATAATTCCTCTCACATAGTACACATCAATTTGTTTCTCTTTTTCCGTATAATGTTGTGTGCGATAGTTGCCACTTACATAAATCGCCAATTTTTCATTTTCAATAAATGAGTTATTTTCTTGAGAATATACCTTCCCAAATTCATAAAATTTTAGCTGTGTATTCTTACGATTCAAATTATAGGCTACTGCTTCTAAACCAGTTTCTAACATCGATGCACGCATTACATCCAAATGAGCAGATAAGCTATTCATCATTTTTACCAAATTATCTCGATCTGGATAAAAGTTTGCATTTGTGATAGAGTTTGTGAATATTTCAAAAAAACCTTTCGACACAAGCTGATTAGATATAGACTCTTTGTAATTGGGCTTATACGCATTGGCGACAGCAGGCAATGAATAGGAAATTTTACCTGTAAATGGGATATTATCTAAACCATCGATTCGCATGATTTCTTCAACTACATCAGCTTGCATGCTTATATCAGTTTTTGAAAACGGAACCAATACTTCAAAATCACTGCCTCTATCATCCTGAATTTCAAAACCTAAATTCTCTAAAATATTTTTTATTTGCGTAACAGAATAGTTTTTGCCTGCCAAATTTGTAATTCTCTCAACACTTAATTGAATTTTCTTTCTTTGCGTTTGTGTAGGAAATAGATCATAAAATACTGAACTTACTTTGCCTCCAGCAATTTCTTGAATCAATTGTGCAGCTCGATGTAAAGCATAATTCACATTGCTAATATCTGCTCCTTTTTCGAATCGTATGGCCGAATCAGTTCTTAAACCATGTTGCAACGATGTCTTCCGTATGCTTTCAGCTTCGAAAAAGGCACTTTCCAAAAAAATACTTTGGGTCGTATTTTTAACTCCTGAATGCAAACCACCATACACACCAGCGATGCACATAGGTTCCTCTGCATTATAAATCATTAAATCATCAGCATGCAGAATAATTTCTTTACCATCGAGCGCGACAAATGAAGTTTTACTCGTAGGTTTCTTGATCACAATCTTATTGCCCTTTACAGTCTCTAAATCAAACGCATGTAAAGGTTGACCACATTCATGCATCACATAATTGGTGATGTCAACTATATTATTAATTGGCCTTAACCCAATAGCCTTCAAATACATCTGTAACCACGATGGCGACTCTTTCACCTCAATTGCTTGCAAACACACCCCCGCATATCTTGCACAAGCTAATTCATCTTCAATTTCAATATTTATATGAACATTTTCTTGAATCGCTATTTCTTCAAGATTTGGAACTTTTACAACTACTTTTTCATTCGTTGTATGGGAAATATAAGCACAGACATCTTTGGCAACCCCTAAATGACTCATCGCATCCATTCTGTTAGGTGTTAAACCAATTTCATAAATAATATCTGAGGCTGATAGTTGATAGTAATCTTTTGCATGTTGACCAACGGTTGCATCCTGGGGAAGTATAATGATACCATCATGAATTTCGCCCAATCCAATCTCATCTTCCGCACAAAGCATCCCTTGACTTTCTTCGCCACGTATTTTCGCTTTCTTTATTTCAAAAGCCTCACCATGTAACGGATAAATAGTAGTACCAATGGTTGCTACCACTACCTTTTGACCAGCAGCAACATTCGGTGCACCACAAACGATTGATAATAATTCTTCTCCACCTATATTCACTTTAGTCAACTTTAATTTATTCGCGTTCGGATGTGGTTCACAATGCATCACTTCACCAATTACCAAACCAGATAACCCACCTTTTACCTCTTCATAAGTTTCCATATTCTCCACTTCCAAACCAACTGAGGTCAATATACGTGATAATTCATTTGCGTCTAAAGTAAGCGGCAAATACTGATGTAACCAATTGTATGAAATTGTCATGAAATAAAAAATTGAAGCACAAATATAGCCTTTCTCTCTAAAGGAAATGCAAACTGAGAATGGCTTTTGCGGTAAAAAAAGAATGAATTTGCAGACTGTAATTTTTTCAAAATAAGCAAAAAAAATTAGTGCGGAGTTATTCACGTTAACATTGTGAATAGCTGTTAGTAAGCGCGAACAACTTAGTTCAATTTGTTTATAAATGTATATTTCAGAACAATTTCAGTGGAAAAACTTGTGTATTTTAGTTTGAATTAGCCTTAATAAATATTTCACGAAAATGATTTCCTCACCTTGCCTTTTACAAACTACATTCGCTCTCCCATACATTTTTTCAATAAAATACTTTAACTTTATTTCACATCATGGCAATCACAACCAAACTCAATTCAAGGGCTAAAAAAGCAGATTTATCATCACTCGTTTATGGTAAAGTAGCTCCACAAGCCAGTGATTTGGAAGGTGCTGTATTAGGTGCAGTAATGTTAGAACCTGCCAAGCTCGCCGAAATTTTAGAAATTATTCAATCTCCAGAATGTTTTTATTCTGATGCCAACCAAAGGATTTACGCTTGTATTCGACGTTTATTCGACAAAGGTTCACGAATCGATTTTATGACGGTGTGCGAAGACCTACGCAAAAATAGTGAACTTGAAATGTGTGGCGGTAGTTATTATGTTACGAGTCTCACACGCGATGTTGTAAGCAGCGCAAATATTGAAGAGCATGCACGAATTGTCATGCAAAAATATATCATGCGCGAATTGATAAGAATGAGTGGAGAAGTAATTGGTGATGCTTACGAAGATTCTACAGATGTTTTTGATTTGCTTGACAAAGCTGAAACTAATTTGTATGAAATAACAGATAAACATTTAAGAAAAAACTTCTCAAGCATTAATTCAATTTTAGCACGTACCATTTCCGAAATCGAAGCACAAGTCAATAAAAAAGAAGATTTGACAGGTGTTCCTTCTTGTTTTACTGATTTAGATAAAATCACTTCAGGTTGGCAAAAAACTGACTTAATCATCCTTGCTGCTCGCCCTGCTGTTGGTAAAACTGCTTTTGCGCTAAACTTGGTGATGAACGCAGCAATCAAAAGCGATAGAAATCCAAACCCAACAGGCGTTGCATTTTTCTCCTTAGAGATGAGTGCTGGGCAATTGGTAAAACGTATGCTATCAGCAGTCACAGAAGTTCCACTAGGTAAAATTACCAAAGGGCAATTGGCAGACCATGAAATTGTACAAATTCACCAACGCATGAGTAAGCTGGCACAAGCGAACATATTTATTGACGATCAAGCGG
>Ga0315903_10010327_pt1 | contig 11154 bp, 7 predicted proteins | sample LakEriMetagenome_7_FD_203524 | JGI IMG/M metagenome (GOLD analysis project Ga0315903, IMG submission 203524) | Freshwater fungal communities from buoy surface, Lake Erie, Ohio, United States - Buoy 2 MA119 | ecosystem: Environmental > Aquatic > Freshwater > Lake | place: USA: Lake Erie, Ohio... | reverse complement strand
TGGCGCTGCGGTACTGCGCCTTGATCTCGGCGGGCTGGGTCCAGGCCGCACTCTTGGCTTCCTCGTACCAGGCCTTCAGCGGCTGCTCGGCGTCGGGAAAGCGCTCCCAAAAGGCCCGAAGGGTAGACACGGCGATCACACGCATACTTTGAAGTGTAGTCCCAAAATGGGACCACGGGCAAGCGATACCCCGGCTGAGAGGGTCAACTTCAGTTAGCCGAATACTCCAGAACGCGTCCTCAAGATCGGCGCAATCGGATCATTGATTGGCGCCGGCGGCCAGAGCCAAGCCAGGGGGCGCTCCCAGGCGATGCTGGAGATGCACCAGAAGATGCTGGCTGCAAAAACGCCTGAGGAGCGCGCGGCCTTGATGCAGGAGCACATGCAGCAGATGCCTGGATACGGCTGTCCGTGACTACGCTTTGCGGAAGCATCCGCAGAAGCAGTCACACGCCCAACGGAATGACGATCAGGTCGTCCAGGTGTCCCAGGACCAGGCCTTCTGAAACTGGGTGTCGAGACGATCAGCAATGGGTCCCTGGCAAAGCGGCGGCCGACGTGTTCCTGCGCATCAATGGCTGGCGATTGCAGCGTGTGCCGATGCAGATCGATGCCGAGATGATGCAGATGTTCGAGTCGGGCACGTTCGACATCGCCCACCTTGATCCCTGGCTGCGGTCTTTCGCCGTCGCCGCATCATGAGCTCTCCGAGGGACGTTGCCCAGGCGCCAGATCTCGATCCTCGGGAGGCAGCAACTGGAGCGGGTCACTCAGCGCTGCGCGGGTCTCGCGCCGGCTGAGCAGCTTGGTCTGCGCCGCCAGCGGCAAATCGGTGAATTGGATCAGGCCTTTGGCGATGAGGGTGTCGATCAGGTCTTCGAGAACCCGGGCGAGGGCCAGGTCGGTCTGGCTCAGGGCCTCGGCGGGCTCCGGGATGCGGCGTTCGGTCGGCTTCATGCGTCGGGTTTCTGTTGGGCGGCAGGCTCGCTCTGAGCCGCGGCCGCCATGTGCAGCACCAGCTGCAGGCGGTCGCGCACGCCGAGCTTCTCGAAGACGACGCCGAGATGGGCTTTCACCGTGCGCTCGGAGATGAACATCAGCTCGGCCACCTCGCGATTGGACCGGCCCGCCGAAACGGCCCGCGCGACCGCGGCCTCGCGCGGGGTGAGCGTAGCCCAGGCTTGGGCGACGCGGCTTGTGGCTGCGGCGGCCTGAGGGGCAGGCGGGGTCGGCCGGCGCTGCAGTGCGTCGTGGGCCGAGCTCACGAAGCGCTGCAGAAGGTCGGGCCCGAGCCACAACCCCCCGTGGCCTACGACAACGGCGACCTCTGACAGCAAGACCGGCACCGCATAGGCGTGGGTGTAGCCCCTGACGCCACCCTCCAGCGCCTGCATGCCTTCGTCGGGCTCGGGGGCGTCCGACATCAGTACGACGCGGGCGTTGGGCAGGGATTGCAGGAGTTGCTGCAGGCGTTGCAGCCAGTCGCCGCCCTCGGTACCCATCCACACGATGAAGGGTGACGTCGAGCCGCTGCCCAGCCGCTGCACCAGGGCGTCCAGGCCAAGGGACTCTCCCTCGGGGAAGGCCTCGACCCAGCGCGCAGGCGGCTGCGAGCCGGCGCGAGAGCAGTGGAATTGCAGCGTGTTCACCGTTCGGTCATTGCGTGCTCCTTGGCACGCAGCAGGGGCTTCAGAAGGTAAGACAGCACCGTCTTCTTGCCGGTGAGGATGTCTACCTGCGCCACCATGCCAGGGATGATCGGCAGATTGGGGCCGAGGCTGGGCTTTCGGGTGCGCACCCGCACCCTGTAGAAGGCGTTGCCTTTGTCGTCGAGCACCGAGTCGGCACCGATATTGAAAACATCGGCTTCCAGGCCACCGTAGATCGACGAGTCATAGGCCGAGAACTTCACGCGCGCGGCCTGCCCAGGGCGCAGGAAACCGATGTCCTTGGGGGCGATCTGGGCCTCGAGGATGAGCGAGTCGTCCAGCGGCACGACTTCAAGGAGTTCCTTGCCGGGCTGCACCACCGCGCCCATGGTGTTCACCAGCAAGCGCTTGACCGTACCGCGCATGGGCGACTTGATCTCTGCATGCTTGACCTTGTCGGCGAGCGTAAGCCCGCCCTGGGAGATGCTGGACAACTTGCCCATGGTCTCCGAGAGCTCGGCGCTCATCTGGTTGCGGCTGGTGAGCTGCACCTCCTCAATCTTGCGGGTGGCCTCCTGTATCGCCGACTGCACCCGCGAGATCTGCGCCGTGGACTGCTCGACGTCGCCCCGCAGGCGCGCGACTTCGCGTTCGAGACGCAGCACTTCGACTTCGGAGACGGCGCCCGTGGCGATCATCGGTCGCGTTGCGTTGACTTCCTTGGTCATGAGCTCCAGCCCGCGCACCGCCTGGTCTCGACGGGCCCGCACCTCGTTGAGCTCCTGCTGGCGCTGAGCCAGCTGGTTCTGTGTGATGCCGATCTGCGTGCTGATCTCTGCGCGGCGCGAGTCGTACAGGCGCCGCTCCTGGGCGACCACGTCCGGCGCCTCGCGCATCAACTCGGCCGTTGGATTGAAGGCGGTGCCGCGGGTGAGCGCCTCCAGGCGCAGCACCTTGGCCTGCAGCGCCAGCTGGCTGGCGCGGCTCTCCAGCAGGTTGGAGACGAAGCGCGTGGGGTCGATGCGCATGAGCAGCTGACCGGCCTCGACGATCTCGCCCTCCTTGACAAGCAGGGCCTCGACCACGCCGCCGTCCACGCTCTGGATCACCTGCACCTGGCTGGTGGGCACCACCCGTGCCTCGCCCCGGGTGACCTCGTCGAGCTCCGCGAACCCGGCCCAGACCCCCAGCAGCAGCAGGCTCACCGCTGCGGCGCGCAGCAGCCCGCGGGCCCGCAGGGGCTCCTGTTGCAGGCGCGCCCAGTCGGCCTCGTCGGCCCAGCCGTTGTGATCGTCGGACGTGCTGGGGGCCAGGCGCTCGAGCAGGGAGCCGAAGACGCCCCGGCCCGCCGCCGTGCCGCCCTCGACGGCCCCGCCCAGATGCTTGAAGGACTTCTCGCCGAACAAGGCCATCAAGCCGCCTTTCCGACACGGCCCTGGCGCAAGGCGTTCACGACCTGCTCCTTGGGGCCATCCGCCATGATCTTGCCGCCGTCCATCACGATGATGCGCTGAGCCATGTCGAGCATGGAGGTGCGGTGGCTGACCAGCACCACGGTCTTGTCGCGCGCGTAGTCGATCAGGCGCCGCTTGATGTCCTCCTCGCTGGAGTAGTCCATCGAGGAGGTCGGCTCGTCCAGCAGCAGGATTGGCGGGTCGTTGATGACCGCCCGCGCAATCGCCACGCCCTGGCGCTGCCCGCCCGAGAGCGATTCACCGCGTTCGCCCACGAGCATGTCGAATCCCTGCGAATGCTGGTTGACCAGTCCGAGAATACCGCCCAACTCGGCAGCCTTGACGATGTCAGCGTGCTCGGCCATGGGTGCGCCCATCGTGATGTTCTCGCGCAGGCTGCCGTAGAAGAGCATCACGTCCTGCTGCACGCAGCCGATCTGCCGTCGCAACTCGGCGGGGTCGATCTGGCGAAGGTCGACGCCGTCCACAAGCACCGCGCCCTCGGTCGGGCGGTAGAGGCCGAGGATCAGCTTCTCGAGCGTGGTCTTGCCTGAGCCGATACGCCCCAAGATGGCGACCTTCTCGCCCGGCTGGATGCTGAAGGACACGTTGCGTAGCGACGGCGCCGTCTGGCCGGGGTAGGTGAAGCTGACATCGCGAAACTCGATGGCCCCGCGCAGGCGGCCCCGGCTGATGAAGCCGTCGCTGTCGCTGCGTTCGGTCTCGCGCGCCATCATCTCGTCGAGCGAGGTGAGAGAGGTCGACGCGATGTGGAACTGCACCAGCAGCCCGGCCACCTGCCCGACCGGCCCCATGGCGCGCCCGGCGAGCATGGTGCAGGCCACCAGCCCGCCGATCGTGAGCTGGCGGTCGGCCACGAGATAGACGCCGACGATGACGATCACCAGGTTGATGATCTGCTGGACGAACGACGAGGTGTTGCTCGCAGTCGACGACAGCAGGCGCAGGTGGCCCCCAACTCGCGCGAGCAGCGCCGCGCTTTGCTCCCATTTGCGCTGGAACGGGCCCTCGGCGGCGAGCGACTTGATGGTCTCGAAGCCCACCAGGCCTTCGATCAGCGTGGCATTGCGCTGGGCCCCGGCGCGGTAGGTGGTCTCGGCGAGTTCGTGCATCCGCCCCTGTACCGCCAGGGCGTAGCCCAGCATGACCAGGGCGCCGAGGATGAGCGGGATCAGCATCGGCCAGGAGATCCAGCCGATGACAATGATGAAGACCAGCGCGAAGGGCAGATCGATGAAGGCGATGACCGAGGCCGAGCCGATGAAATCGCGTACCGACTCGAAGGACCGCAGGTTGGCGGCGAAGGAGCCGGCTGAGCTGGGCCGCTGCTCCATGCGCAGGCCCAGCACGCGCTCCATGATGAAGGCCGAGAGCTTGACGTCGGCACGGCTGCTGGCAAGGTCGACAAAGCGCCCCCGCATGACGCGAAAGACAAGGTCGCTCACCAGCATCAGCGCCAGCCCGCCAGCCAGCACCCACAGGGTCTCAAAGGCGAGGTTGGGCACCACGCGGTCGTAGATGTTCATCATGAACAGCGGGGTGCCCAGGGCGAACAGGTTGGCCAGGAGCGCGGCGATCAGCACGTCGCGGTACAGCGGTCGGCTCTCCGCGATCACGCTCCAGAACCAGTGCCCGTGGCGCCCGGCCCTGACTTGCGGGGTGCGTGCGTCGTACCTGTGGGTCGGCCTTGCATAGACCGTCCGCCCCGCGTAATCGGCCTGGAGCTCCTCGAGCGCCATCTCGACGGGGGCGTCGGGCAGCTCGGGGTACGCCACACGCACATGGCTGCGGTCGTCGCTGACGCTCAGCACGACACAGGCGCGCTGGTCGTGCAGCAGGGCGACAGCGGGCAGCAGCGCGGGGTTCAGCCGCGCCAGCGGCCTGCGCACCCACTGCGTCGACAGGTGGGCTCGTTGCGCCGCCCGGGCGAAGAGCGCCGGCGTGAGGCGTGCGTCCTCGGACGGCAGGCCCGCCATCAAGGCCTCGCGCGTCGGCACCGTGCCATGGGCGCGGGCGACGATCCGCAGGCACTCCAGCAGCTGGTCGGGTTCGGTCGAGGTGCTGATGGACGTGACCGGCGGCTCGTCACTCATCGTGCAGGCGCACTCAGAGGCACGACCTCGACCTCCACGCGGCGGTTACGGCTGCGTCCCTCAGCGGTGTCATTGTCCGCGATGGGCCGGCTCGAGCCCTTGCCCACGGCCCGCACCCGCTTGACGTCCAGCCCCCTGCTCACCAGGAACTCCTTGACGGTGTTGGCCCGGGCCAGCGACAGGCGGTCGTTGTAGGCATCGCTGCCCGTCGAGTCGGTGTGCCCGGTGGCGATCACGACGTCGAGCGCCACGTCCTTCAGCGAGCGCACCAGCTCTTCGAGGCGGGTGATGCCTGGAGGCTTCAGTTCGGCCTGGTCGAAGTCGAACAGGAGGTCGCCCGGCAGGCTGATCTTGGTGACTGCCCTGGGGGCGGGCGGCGGCGGACTCACCGGGGCAGGCACGGGCGCACGCGGCGGCATCACGAACTCGGCCTTGATCTTTTCGATCGAGTCGAGGTCGACATGGTCGGCAGGGCAGATTTGCGAGGGGTCGATACCGTTGCGGTCCTGGCCCGCCGCCTGCGCCATCGGCACGTCGGGGCGGCTCACTCCCAGCGCGGTGACCAGCCTTCCCATGCCGGCCAGTACACGCCCCTGCGCCACGATCTGGTTGTGGCGGGCATTGATGTAGGCCCGGCTGGCCTCGAAGAACTCGTTCTGGCTATCCAGCAGGTCGAGCAGCGTGCGTTGCCCGATCTGGAACTGCTGGCGGTACGCCTCGAGTGACTTCTCCGTCGCCAGCCGGCGCAGATCCTGGTAGCGCTGCTGCTCCACCAGGTTGCGCATGTCGCTGTACGCGATGGAAAGCGTCTGGCGGACGTCGCGACAGGCCTTCTCCTGCAGATCCAGGGCCTGGTACTTCAGCTTGACGGCCTGGCGCTCGCTGGCTTGGTCGGCCCCGCCCTTGTACAGGTTGAAGTTGAGCACGACCTCGACGCCTGTGCCCCGCGAGTCGCCTTGGATCCCCGAGCTGTTGCGGTCAAAGGACTGGTAGGCATTCACGGAGATGCGGGGCTGGTAGGCCGATTTGCGCGTCTCGATGGCCTGCGTGTAGGCGCGGACGTTCTCGACCGCGGCGTTCAGGGTCGGACTCCCCTGCAAGCCGTCGTTCATCAGGGCGCGATTGGAGACGGGCATTGGCCCGATCATGAAGTTCTCGGGCAAGCCCGGCAGGTTGGCGGGCGGCTTCTCGCCGACGATGCGCAGGTAACGCGCGCTCACGTCGTGGAGATTCGTCAGCTCAGTCAAAAGGTTGGATTCGGCCAGCGCGAGACGGCCATTGGCCTGCTCCACGTCGACCCGACGGCCCACGCCCGAATTGGCGCGCTCCTCGACCAGGACGACGGTCTGCCGGTGCTCGGTGTAGTTCTGCTTGGCAGCGTCCACCAGCTCACGGTACCGGGCGACATCGGCGTAGGCCCGCATGGCCTCCAGCGCAGCGGTCTCAGACGCCTCTGCCAGCTCGTAGTAGCGGGTCAACTTGGCGTATCCCAGCCGACGGACCTCGCTCGAGATGAAACCTCCGTCGAACAGCATCTGCGTCAGAGACAGGCGACTGGCGTTGAAGTTGTAGGTGCCGGAGTTGCGGATCGGCGTCGAGCTGTATTCGCGCCCCACATTGGCCGTGAAGTCCACGCTCGGCTTCAGACCGCCCCGTGCCACGTCGCGCTCGTCGTCTGCGGCAAGAAAGCCGTTCCAGCGGGCCTGGACCTCGGGGTTGGTGGCCACGGCCTTGCGTGCGGCGTCGAGCAGCGGCACCGGGACCGTGGAGGTGCCTTGCGCAGCGGCGACTCCGCCCCATGCAATGGCGGCCACAGCTGCAAGATGTCGGGCTTTGTATCCAGGGTATAGGTTCATGCTTGTCTTCCCAGCCTTACGATCAATCGACTTCAGTCGAATATCGGGTTGCTTCCGATTGCGCAGATTATCCGCCCCAAACTGCGTGCTGTCATGCTTCTGGAACTTCGGCATGGGCGCTACCGTGAACCAACGCACGGTTCTGGCTGCAGATTGTTGAACGCCTTTCATGGAAGGGCTCACACTCGGGCTTCGCGGCCGCTTGCCAGTCTGTCGGCCGCTCTATAGGCTGCCGTCCCTTGATGCCATCCGAGATCTTTGAATACCGGCCGCAGTCCAAAGGGGTCGGTGATGTGCCTGCGGCAGGGGAGCCTGCGCCCCGTCGGAGGGTGCTTCTCGCGCGTCCGTGGAGCGCGATCAGGGCATGGCTTCTGTCGCCCTTGGCCTGTGTGGTGCTGCTCGGGGTTGTTGTCGCACCGCTGGCGGCCGTCGACTTCGACAAGATCCGCGCGCTTGCACAGCAGCGCTATGACCAGCGCGCCGCCGACACCGTCGTCACCTGGCGCCGCCTGGTCGCCGAGGGCCAGGCCCTGCCTGACGCGCAGAAGCTCACCCGGGTCAATACCTTCTTCAACCGCCTGATCCGATTCGAGAGCGATCTCGTCGTCTGGAACCAGGCTGACTACTGGGCCACCCCGCTCGAATTGATCGGCAAGGGTGCCGGAGACTGCGAAGACTTCGTCATCGCCAAGTACATCACCCTCAAGCTGATGGGGGTGCACGACGAGCAGCTGCGCCTCATCTATGTCCGGGCCCTCAGCGGGTCATCGGTCTCGGAGGCCCACATGGTGTTGGGCTTCTACGCGCAGCCCACCGCCGAGCCGATGGTTCTCGACAACCTCATCAGCAGCGTGCGCCCGGCCTCCCAGCGCAGCGACCTTGTGCCGGTCTTCAGTTTCAATGCCGCCGGACTCTGGGTCGGAGGGGCGGGTACTTCGTCCGCCGACCCGACGGCGAGGCTGTCGCGCTGGCGCGATCTGCTCGAGAGAATGCGCAAGGACGGCCTCTGAACGGCCTCGAATTCCCCCTTACACTCATCGCCCTTTCCGGAGACTCTCCATGTCACTCATCAAGCAGATCTGGATCGCCATTGCCACGATGATGGCGATCGCCTTCGCAGGCGCGATAGTCGTCAAGGTGTTGTCTGCGCGGCACTATCTGGAGCAGGAGATTCGCGTCAAGAACATCGATAACGCCACAGCGCTGGCCCTGTCGCTGTCGCAGTTGCCCAAAGACGACGCCACGGTGGAACTGCAAGTCGCCGCCCAGTTCGACGCGGGACACTACCGTTTCATCCGAGTCGTCTCGCCCATGGGCAAGGTACTGGCTGAGAGGGCCTCCGAGGAGGTCGTGAAGGGCGTTCCGGGCTGGTTTGTTGCCCTCATTCCAATCAGCGCGCCGCCCGGACAAGCGAAGATCCAGGACGGCTGGAAGCAATTCGGTTCGGTGTCCATTGCGAGCCAGGAGCAGTTCGCTTACCTGAGCCTGTGGCGGGGCACCCTCGGGCTGGCCTGGGGTTTCTTCCTGGGTGCGCTGGTCGCCGGGGCGGCAGGCACCCTTTTCGTGCGGGTCATCACCCGACCCCTGAGTGCCGTGGTGGACCAGGCTCGTGCCTTGGCGGAGCGCCGGTTCGTGACCATGCCCGAGCCACGCACGCCCGAACTGGCCAGTATGGCGCGCGCCATGAACGGACTGGTCGAGCGCTTGCGCAGCATGTTCAGCGAGGAGGCAGCCCGGCTCGAGGCCCTGCGGCGGCGGGTCAATCACGACGCATTGACCGGCCTGGCCAGCCGCGTGTATTTCCTGTCGCATCTGCGCGAAGTGCTGCTCGGCGAGCAGTCCGCCCCGAGCGGCAGCCTGCTCTTCGTGCGCCTGCTCGACCTCAATGAACTCAACCGGCGTCTGGGTCGGCCTGGGGCGGACGACCTGCTCAAGCATGTGGCCGAGGAGATCGGGGCCTGGGGCGAAGGGCGCGCGGGTCAACGTGCGGGTCGGATCAACGCAGGAGAGTTCGCCGTGATCTGCCCCGCACTCGACAGCACCGAGAGTGTCGAGGGCGTCGCCTTGGACCTTCATCGCTGGCTGATGGAGCGGGTGCAGCCGCGCTGGATAGACAAGGTGCCCGATCTTCTGCACCTCAGTGCGGTGCGCTACCGCCGCGGGCAGGATCCAGGCGAGTTGCTCTCCCGTGCCAACGAGGCGCTCGCCCAGGCGGCCCTCAAGGGCCCCAACGGCTGGTTTGCCGTCGAAGATGGGGGCGGTCAACCCGCACTGCCCACCGAGCAGTGGCGCACCCTGCTGACCGAGGCGGTGCAGGGCGGGCGGCTGTCACTGAACTTCTTTCCGGTCGTCTCGGGCGACGGCGCCGCCTCGCTGCACCGCGAGGGCGTCATCCGCCTGCGTGTCGAAGGGCAGGATGCGCTGCTGCCGGCAGGCGACTTCATGCCGATGGCCGCGCAACTCAACCTCACCGCGCCAATTGACCTGGGCATGGTCAAGCTGGCCATCGAGCATCTGCGCAAGGGCGCCGGTGATGTCGCGGTCAATCTCTCGGCGCAGACCATCGCCGACTTCCACTTCCGCACCGAGCTGATGCAGTTGCTCAAGGGCTACCCCGACCTCTGCAAGCGCCTGTTGTTCGAGGTGCCCGAGTACGGCGTCTTCCAGCAGTTCGACGCCTTCCGCGAGCTCTCAAGGACGCTCAAGACGCTGGGGGCCCGCGTCGGCATTGAGTACTTCGGCCAGCGCTTCGCGCAGAGCGACCAGCTCGCCGATCTGGGCCTGGACTACATCAAGGTGCACCCCGCCTACATACGAGGCGTGGCCAGCAACCCTGGCAACCAGGAGTTCCTGCGGGGGTTGTGCAAGATGGCGCACGCCCTCGGCATCACGGTGGTGGCCCTGGGTGTCGAGGATCCACAGGACCTGCCGCTGCTGGCCTCGCTGGGATTCGATGGGGCGACGGGGCCGGGGGTCAGGTAAGAGCTGCCAGAGCCGAATGCGGCCTGTCGGCGCGCAGAGGGCTCTGGCATGTCAGGGATCGATGTCGAGCTTCAAAAGCCCATCAAGGCGCGTTTGTTTTGAGATGTCCGTCGTCCAGCATCTTTTGGATGATGGCGACGTCGCTCAGGCCACTCCCAGTCAAGCCCAAAGTCGATCCAAACGAATCTTTGGCACCCGCTAGATTTCCTGGCGTCACGTTCTGGTTGTCGAAGACGATGGTTTGAGTAGTGGTCCCGCCCGCAGCCCCATCCAAGTCAACCACCAAGGCTAACTTACCCCCCACTTCTGCAAAGCTAAGGTGGGATGCCAGCGCCGCTGAGCTCTCAGTGGTGTCAATGAGGTCACGCAAATCCAAGACATCACCGGTGCCGGGCGATGCAGCAGTTGGGCCATTGCTGCTGACGTTGAAGTCTGTGATGTGGTCTACGCTGCTGGTGGGTACGTCAGCCAAGGACCACTTGAACACATCGGAGCCGTCGCCGCCGGTGAGGAAGTCGTTGCCGCTTCCGCCGACCAACGTGTCGTCGCCTGCGCCGCCGTCAATGGCGTCATTTCCACCATCGGAGTTGATGAGATCGTTGCCCGCCAAGCCAGAGACTCGGTCGTCATCTGACCCGGTGCTAAGTGAGTTTGCAGAGCTGGTGCCAGCGGCAACTGTCACAGAAAATTGATCCGATGCGATGTCGCCATCACCATCGGTGATGGTTGATGTGAAGTTGTGGGTCAGGTCTCCTACGACCGTTTGGACTGCAAAATTCGCATCAAAGTCAATGACTTTGATGTTGCTGCGTGTTGTATCTAAAACAATGCTTTGGACGTCCCCAAAATTAGGCAGTGAAGCGGTGTCCAAAGTCACCAGAGTTGCCGTGTCTCTTCCACTTCCTACCTCCGTCAGCGTCACGCCCGTAGCGGCGTTGCTGTAGAAATCGACTGGCGCCTGCACCACTCCAAAGGGGTCTGTGTATGTGACGCTGATTTTGAAGATATCGTTAGTGCTGTTGAACTGACTGACTTTGATAGCCACACTGGTCATCGCCGAAACATCGACTCCGCTGACATTCTGGAAATTCAATACGAA
>Ga0315903_10010322_pt1 | contig 11157 bp, 13 predicted proteins | sample LakEriMetagenome_7_FD_203524 | JGI IMG/M metagenome (GOLD analysis project Ga0315903, IMG submission 203524) | Freshwater fungal communities from buoy surface, Lake Erie, Ohio, United States - Buoy 2 MA119 | ecosystem: Environmental > Aquatic > Freshwater > Lake | place: USA: Lake Erie, Ohio... | reverse complement strand
TGGATTGAGTCTGATAGGCCAGCCAGTATATCTCGTAACATTCTTTACAGGGTCTGATACAAATGTCAGATTGTGTGAAATGAGAATTGAAATAAATGCGTTCTTTTCACCCTATACAACTATTGAATTACAGGTAAAAGGAATAGCATCAAGAAACATTGATTGGTACGGAGGGTTTACCACTGTAATGAATTAAAATGGCGTCAAGGATAAGATTTAGACGATTCTATGAGTGCGACACTGAATCGGACAGAAGTCTTGATTTTGGTGCTGACTCTCTTTTATATTGTCTTGATACTCAAAAGTATTATCGCATATACAACTCTTCATATCAGGAAGTACAACCTGATGAAGTAATTTTTATATCTCCAATACCAGTATCTAAATTAGGTATATCTGGTATTCCTGATGGTACAAAGTTCTTGCGAGATGATGGTAGTTGGTCTTCAGTTCCAGGTGGAGCCAATGTAGTTAGCGGGGTTGGTACAGCAGGTCAGGTAGCCTACTGGACTAATACAAGTATACTTTCAGGAAGTTCTACTTTTGCTTTTACTCCCACAAGTCAGCTGTTAGTAAACAATACAGTAACTGCTTCTGGTGCAGCTGCAAGAGGAATAAACTTTACCCCGACCTTAATAGCTGCTGCTAATAATGATGTATTATCAGCTTTAGAGATTGCTCCGACCTTTACTAACGGAGCGTTTACCGGTGTTTCCAATTACGGAATTTGGATTAAAGGTGGAAGTTTAGCTGGGCCTAATAATGCTACGTTTAATATATTATCTGTTGTTCCTACTCAGGTAGCAACAAGTGTAGCAGGAAACAGCTTAACATTATCTGCATCAAATGCTGTAGGGGGATTGAGTGGTAATTCTGCAGCTCAAGGAGGAGCTGTTAATATAAATGGAGGAACTGCTGGTGGAGTAGGAAATGGTGGAGGAGGACCAGCCAACGGTGGTGCTATAAATATAAACGCTGGAAACAACACTGGAGGATATTCAAATGGTTCTGGAGGAAATATTATATTAACAGCGGGATCAAGTTCAACTAACATTTTTGGAGCTACATTAACAATACAAGGAGCACAAACACCAACTTTAACGGGCGGATCTGTAACGTTAACAGCAGGTTCGTCAACAGTTACAGGTGGAGCAGTTAACATAACATCTGGTGCGGGAGGGTCAGGAGGAAATATTGCCGGATCTATAAATATTCAGTCTGGTAATGCTGGGACTGCAGGACCTATTAGTATTAATACAATAGCAGGTGGTAATAGAGGAGCACCAATAACTATTGAAACAGGATTAAGTGATGCTTTTATTGCACAGGCTCCTAATATTAATTTAATAACGGGTTTAGCTGGTGGGGGTGGAATTCCTGGAAATATAATATTTACTACTGGTTCAGTTCCAGCAAGTAATAATTCAGCAACTGGAAGTTTTATTTTTACTACGGGAAGTGGCAATTTAAGTCCTACAAGTTCAGTATCAAACCCTAGTGGTTCTTTTACAGTAACAATTGGTACAGGTAACGGTATTCACCCAAATGCAACTGGTACAGCAGGTAATGCTGGTGCAATTTCATTTATAGGGGGAACTGGTGGAACAGGAGCAGGTACAACGGGTGCAACTGCTGGAAATGGAAGTAATATTACTTTAACATCTGGTAACGGAGGAAATGCCACTGGTACATCCGGTACAAGAATTGGAGGTAACTCAGGTAGTCTTACTTTTGCTACTGGAACTCCTGGAACTGGGGCTACAGCAAATGGCACAGTAGGCTCAATACTATTTAAAGTAAACTCTACCTCTACAGTACTTGAAATAGGTTATGCTTCAGGGGCCCCCAGAATAGGCTTTTTTAATAGTACCCCCGTACCAAAACCCTCAGCGGTCACCAGTTCCCAGGGTATAGCAGATGCCCTGAGTTCCTTAGGTCTCCTGTCTTCTAGTACCATAGCCGGGGGAGGAGGACATCAGATAGTAGATTCTGCAAATACTGTTTATACTCAGAGAGAAAAGCTTAAATTTGCACGACTATCTGTTGCAGACGATTCTCTGAATAATCAGACAATTGTAACCAGGCCCGCAGACACGTTTGTGGGAACCACTCCCCCAGGTAGTCCAGTAGAAGGAGACGTTTGGACTAACTCCGAGACATGGAACACTTACAAGTATTATGACAGTTATTGGGTAGAAGTTTCTAGTACAACACTACCAACCAATGTAATATCAGACTCTGGTAATAAACTTTATTTATTTAATTCATACTAACTATGGCAGCTAATACCTCACCCGTATTTGCGTTAAAACCTGAAACAAAGGTCAACGTTAAAATAACGGCTACCACTACAGACAAGTCAGGAGCAACAACGGCTAATATAAAAGACTTGCTTACGGCAGCAACAGATGGAACTAAAGTAACCTGGATTAAGTTTAAGCATATAGGTAACTCTACTGCCGGTATATTCCTTATTTGGATCACCGACACAGCAGGGGCTAATCCTACTTTGTTTTATGAGCAGAGTTATACCACTATTACTTCAGGTACCACTACAACAACCGCAGAGGGTACTATCCTTTTTAATGATCTGCAGTTAAAGAGTGGTCAGAAGATTCAAGTGGGAGCTACAGTTGTCAGTTCAGATATTCACGTAACAGCCTCAATCGGGGACTTCAGCTAATGTTTAAAGGATTTCAAAAAGGTCAACAGTTTAAAGGCTTTCCGGCTTTAAACTTCCAAATGAACAATGAAGCTTATGGCTTTAGTGGTTGTACACTTTGGTTAGATGCTGCTTATGGATTGAATACTCAAACTGATGGAGCGTCAATAAGTAGTTGGCAATCAAGAATTGGAGAAACTACATTTATTCAAAAAACCGCAGGAAATCAGTTTTCATACGAAGATTCATTACTTGCATTTAATAATTATCCTGCAATTTTATCAAATACAGGTGCAAGATTTATGACATCAAATAATAGTATTGGATTATCAAATAATTTTACTATTGCATTTGTTGTACAAAGAACATCAGCAATACAACAAGCAAATGTTATTTGTCACGGTAATTTAGATAATATAAGTTTATCTGCAACTGATTGGTTTGGTGCAGGAGGAAATTTCACTGCTTCAATTACTGGATATGGATTTTATAATAGTATAGCTGGTGCAGTTGCTAAAATAGTATCTACTAATGAAGATTCAAATGCTCACATAGTTATTATAACTAATAATACACTTTGTATAGATGGAGTTAATGTTGTTACTAGTGGAAATGCGATACCATTTGGGTCAATAAATTGTTTAGGATATAATAATTCTAATGCACCTTGGGGTGGATATTTAGGTGAAATGTTAATATATTCAAATAATAAACTTTCAGATTCAGATTGTATTCAATTATCAGATAGGTTAAATCAAAAGTATGCCATCTATTAAATTATCTACATTATCTGAAGCTAAAGCACTAAATGAAAGAGTGACTAATGACTGTATTGCTCAAAGTAAATGGACAGATGGAATAACTAATAATTACTGCAATCCTGAATGGAACGAAGAACTACAAAAATGGCTTGTTCCTGTTTTAGACGGATATGAGAATTTTTTTACTGATGAGGAATTAGAAAACGCTTATAGATAATGGCAGCTATTAATTTTCCAAGTAGTCCTTCTGTAAACCAGGTACACACTGAAGCTGGAGTATCCTGGGTATGGACGGGTATTACCTGGGATATAGTAGATCCTCCGGCCCGTTCATTTGTAAAGATACAAGACCAGGACAATGTAGAATATGCAGAAAGAGGTAAGCTTAAGTTTGTTGGTCATAGTGTAGCAGATGATATAGCAAATGACCGGGTTGTAGTAACCCGTCAGCAGGACACCCAGTACAGGTTTGAGACGGTAACCACCATGGACCAGGACACCTGGCTCTATGCATCTACTATAACCAGGGTGGTAAAATCAGCCGGGATTAATACAGTAGAATACAAGATAAACGCAGGCAGCTATGTAGCTCTGACTTTTACAGGTAGTACCTGGACAGGTACGTTATCTATAGCAGCCAATGATGTACTTACCTGGAGAATTACCTATAATGCCGGGTACACAACAGGATCTTTTAACGTAGTTCATAATAGAGTATAATGCCACACAATTTTAAACTTACGGGGGATTACTATGTCAGTAAGTACGGCAGTGACTCTAACAATGGGTTAACGCCTGATACTCCTAAGAGAACTGTACAGGCGGGATTAAACTTGATTACAACTAATAATAAAACACTTGTTATAGGAGCAGGAACATATAGGGAAGTTATATCAAGAAATTTAAGTTCTTTGTCAGGTACAATTATATCAGGAGATGGCACAGTGGTTATGCAGGGTTATGAAGGTGTGTTTTTTTCTTTACAGGCAGTCAATACAGTAACAACAATAAATAATATAATATTCCGAGGATATAGTTCAATCTTATTAGCCACTAGTTCAGGTACAGTTGCAAGTACAATTGCTAATTTTATAAATTGTTTGATTACGTGTCCTTTAAAAACCTTTATTCCGCAGCAAGGATTTAACACATTTAATCCAAGTTTTGACACCACTGTCTTTGTTGATAATCTAAACTATTCTGTTTCAGGATACAGTACATCTTTTTCTACTATTACAAATTCAATAATCATAAATTCGTATTTTTCTACACAAACTATAAATAATTCCTATGTAAACGCTGCTTCCATAGTTACAATAGCTAGTTCTGCTAACTATAATAATATACAAGGAGCTATAATAAGAAACGCAGCCACTACAGTAACTACAGGAACTTATCAAGATTTTAACGGAAAATATTACAATCTGTCTATAGTAGGTAATAATACATCTGTGGATGCAGGAACTGTAGGAAATCCTTTTTACAGAGCAGATACATCAGGAAGACCTTTTTCTTTTACAAACCATAGAATATTGTATTCTACGTTTAACGTAAATAGCATCAGTGCAGACCCTCTGTTTAACAACATCCTGAAACAGGACTTTACACTACAACCAAACTCTCCTCATTTATACCGAGCATCTGATGGTATAAATAACATAGGAGGTACTCAATTAGCCACTAGGGTAGCATCAACAAGTGCAAGCCTTAGTGGTGGATCAGCATCTGTTACCTCACTAAATCTGCAATCATCTGACTATGTAGTCACAAGTCCTGCTACTTCAGGTTTTGTAGTATCTGCTCCGATACTGGTAAACGCAACCCCTAAAGTTTTAAAGGTCATAAACTACAACGGTCTGCTTGCGTTTAACAAGGACAATTCAGGGGGATCGGTACTTAATATAAACGTACCAGATGGTCTGACATATACAGCAGCATCTGCACAGAACGGGGCTAACCCAGATAGATTGACCTACTATATGCGTTGGACTACAGGAGCCTCTCAGCCTACCGTAGACGCGGACTGGAATAACGGAGGCCTGGTAACAGCTGGGAATTATAGTTTATTTGAGTGGAATACTAAACCCTCTCTTGACTATGGCGGATTAGGAAATGGTGAGCAGAACTTTAATACAGGACACACACCTACCTATATTAATGCTACCTACATACAGCTTAAAGTAGTTTTAAGAAATGATTATTTGATATAAGATGGCACATAATTTTAAACTTACTGGAGATTACTATGTCAGTGTTGACGGCTCTGATAGTAATAACGGATTGACTAAAGATACTCCTAAGAGGACGGTACAGGCTGGTCTTAATTTAATGACAACGTCTGGTAAAACATTAATAATAGGAGCAGGAGTTTATAGAGAGTCAATATCATTTGTTCAGAATATTAACGTAATTATTTATATAAAGGGTGATGGTAAAGTTATTTTTGAAGGAAATCAATCAAATAGATTTTATTTAAGTTCTCCAAATGGTACAGGTATTTCGTTTATAGATAATATTGAATTTAGAGGTTATTTAGCATTGGACTTTAATTATTTTATAGGAGACAACAACCTGTCAAATTGTATAATTAAATGTAACATATATACTAATGCACAAAACACCAGTTATAAATTACAGATTTCAAACAGTATTATTTTAAATACTTTTTTGTATTCAAATATTACACTTTGTTATTTATACAACTGCATAGTTGTAAATTCTAATATAAATTCATCAACTGGTGTTAATCCTTTTTCGGGTGTTGTTTGTAGTACAAAAGCAGCTACTATATTAAAAGATTCGGTATTTATAAATTCTGCAATTGGAGCGTTATCTACCATAACAGCTGCAAACTTTAATTATAATAACTTTTATAATAATAGCACTATTATAATGACATTAGCTTCTACTGTTACTAGTGGAACAGTGATAGATTTTTATGGTAAATATTACAATTTAGCAATAGCTACATCTACAGGTACTGGTACTATTGGTGATCCTTTTGGCAGACCATTTACAAACGGAGCACCTTTTGCATATGACCAACATAAGATAGCCTATCCTACTTATAATGTAAACTCCATAGCCAGTGATCCGTTATTTAACAGTATAGAAGCTCAAGATTTTACATTACAAGCAACAAGTCCCTGTCTTGGAAAAGCAAGTGATGGTACAAATATAGGTGGTACAAAGTATGCTCTCCGTTATGCAGCCACAGGAGATGCTTTTAATACAAGTGCAGTATCTATATCTAATCTGGCTCTATCAGCCAGTAACTGGATTGTCAGTGGAGGAACCACAGGAGAGGTTATATCTGCTCCGATCTTGATAAGCTCAGTTCCAAAAGTACTTCAAAAGATAACTTATAACGGACAACTTGAATTTGATAAACTCATAACTCCTGGAACAGCAGGTAACAGAAACGTACCTGACCAGGAGGTATATGACAGTACAGTTCAGCCTCCTAACGTAGCAGGAGCTAACCCTGACAGGCTTGTCTACTACCTGAGGTATTCTACCCAGGCAAGCCAACCAACAGCAGATGCCCAATGGGACAACGGAGGATACTGGACTGCTGGAAATTATAATACATTTGAGTGGAACACTAAGCCTGGGATTGACTCATTGTTTGTGGGTAACGGTGCTCCTACATTTAACTCTGCTGTTACGCCTACTTATCTAAACGTGACCTGGATACAATTGAAAGTTAAACTGAGAAACGATTATGCCTAATAATTTTAGAATAACAGGAGATTACTATGTTAGTAAAGAAGGTAGTGACTCTAATGACGGGTTGACACCTGAAACACCTAAACTGACAGTTCAGGCGGGGTTAAATTTATTAACAACAGCCAATAAAATACTTGTAGTTGGTTCTGGGGTATATTCTGAAAGTATAGCTAAAACATTTAATGCAACATCTAATATAATAGCGGATGGTAATGTTATATTAAACGGTAATAACAAGCAATTTAGTATTGCAAATGTACTAGCAGCTACTGCACTTACCGTAACGTGGGATGGGTTTACATTTTCTAATTACAATTCTATTAATACTGGGGTAGTAGGTATTAATGCTCAAAATAGTTATTACAGAAATTCTACATTTATAAACTGCAATGAATTTAGTATGTTACTGACAAACGGAGTTTCATACGTGACAAATTGTAAGTTTATTAATATCTTGAATGTTCATCTCGCTCCTTTTACAGGAAGTCCTTTATATATTTTGTATAGTATATTCATTAATTCAGTATGTAGATTTTTTTCAAGTAATGTTGCTCAATATGGAATAACGTTAACATTTGCTAATAACTATTTAGATTCAACGTCTCCTTTGTCTATTTTAAATATTACATCTATATTGATTAATTATAATAATATTCAAGGTAAAATAGCTGTATTTGCTAACGGAGTAGTCTCAGGAGCAAACTCCAATGGTGTTGCCTTGTCCTTCGCCCAACACAGGATAGACTATCCAACCTACAATGTAAACTCTATATCTGCTGATCCTAAGTTTAATGATGTAAGAAACCTAAACTTTACTTTACAGTCAGATTCTCCACATATAAAAGCAGCCAATGACTTCATCTCCAACATAGGAGGAACGGAATATGCTGTGTACAGATCAGCATCTAGTACAGCTTTTACCACAGGTGCTACTATAAGTGGACTGACCCTTAGAGGTAATAATTCATACACCATCACCAGCTCACCCACACCAGGAACTATAGAGACAGCTCCTATACAAGTACAGTCTTTTCCTGGTACAAGACCGCTTACCAAGCTTGAGTGGGTTGGAAACCTTGAGTTTAATAAATCTATCACAGCAGGTACAGCAGGAAATAATAACGTACCTGACTGGGATACATATACTTCAGGAGCAGGGGCTAGTCCCGATAGACTTACAGTAAAGATGAGGTACTCTACCCAATCTGCTCAACCTACCACAAACTCAGAGTGGGATAACGGTGGTTATTGGACAGCAGGTAACTATGAACTTTTTGAAATCAACGCTAAACCAAAGGTTGATGCTACTGGAAAAGGTAATGGTAATCCTGACTATGTAGAGTCTGGTGGTCTTGGAGATCTTGTCCCCACATGGATACAACTAAACATAAAATTAATAGATACATATAACCCTTAATACAATGTCAAAGAGTAATAGTTTTGAGACAAGTTTGTTGCAGCATATTTTTAATAATACTGCAATTGCCAACGTAGGAGATGCTACAGGTCTTCCGGCATCTGCCACAGCAGGTAGCCTTTGGGTAAGTCTGCACACAGCAGATCCTGGAGAAGCAGGAACACAGTCTACCAGTGAAACAGCCTATACCAACTATGCCAGAATAGGTGTAGCAAGAAGTGCAGCAGGCTGGACCATATCCGGAAATACTGTAAGTAACACAGCCGCCATTAACTTTGCTACCTGTGGAGCAACCGGATCTACCCTACTTTACTGGGGGATCGGTACAGCTTCATCCGGTACCGGTGTACTGTTGTATAAAGGAGCTTTAAGTTCTGCCGCCCAGGGTATGGCTCTTGGAGAGTCTACCGATGATACCATGACCATAAAGAACCATGCCCTTGGAGTAGATGACAGGGTGGCTTTCTTTCAAATGGGTAACCTGGCTCTTCCTACAGGTATCACGGAGGGGACAGTATACTTTGTAAAAACTATTCCCAGTGTAGACACCATTACATTATCCACAACCTCTGGCGGAACCACTGTAGATATTACAGCAGACGGCCAGGGAATGTGTTTTAAGATTATACCCTTTTCTGTAACAACAGGTATTACACCTTCTTTTGGGGTGGGAGCCTTACAGATCATTGAAGATTAATGGATGGTATTTCAATAGGATACTCAAGGACAAGAGGTACTATATCCAACTTTACCCTTGTAGGTAGTTCTATTGGATACAGTAGGACCAGGGCTTTCTTTGCCCCATTTGGTTCCACATTAGGTTACAGCCGTACAAGGGGTAAACTTGAAAACAGAACCCTTGTTGGTCAGACCATAGGGTACAGCCAGACCAGGGGAAAGATTGCAGAACTGACGTTAAATGGATTTTCGGTAGGACTGTCAACAGGAACCGGAAGATTATTAAATGATCTACCGGCTGGTCTGTACGGGTTTAACTTTGTTCTTTCTGAAAGACAGGTGATCACTGACAGACCTGGTGTACAAGGTATATCTTTTGTCCTTTCTGAAAGGCAGGCCATTACTCAATCTGTAGGAGTGCAGGGGATGAGTTTTATCCTTTCTGACCAGCAGCCCTTTGACTACCAGCTTGGGTTTAATTCGTTCTCTTATGCTTTCTCAGATGAACAATGGTTTGAACCACAACCAGGATTTAGTGGATTTAACTATGCCACCTCAGAAGAGCAGTGGCTTAACTTCCAAACTGGTTTTAACGGGATTTCTGTTGAAGCTCCAAACAATGAACAGTGGTTTGCTCCACAGCCAGGTTTTGACTCAATTAATATTGACCCACCTACCAATGAACAGTGGTTTTCATCTCAGCCTGGTTTTAATGCAATAGACGTAGAAGTAGATCCGCCTTTAATAGCAAGAGCTTATAAAATAAACAAATGAACCAGGAACTTATATACCGCATAATGGCAAACGGAACCAAGACCGTTATTGAAGAAGAGCCTGTCCTTGACGGACTGACCAGGCCTTTAAAAGTACAGTACACCTCGGAAGAGGGAACCGTAATAGAAACCTGGGAGTATCCTCCCAATACAGCCATGGAGCGGTACTGGGGTGCTATTAAAGGGGTGTACTATGAACTGGTTGAGCATAAACAAAATCCGGATATTGTAGAGGATCCAGCGGTTTAATATATTAATGCGGTTTAATATATTAATTTTGTAGAAGATTAATCTAAAACCATATGGAACGTATTTCACTTAAACTGCTTGAGATCTATAATCTAGATGCCGAGCTCAACGGGTTTACCAACCCCCAGACGGGAGAAGCCGTCTACAAGGGTCTGCTCAAAGAAAAGCTGACCCTGGTTACCAAATACTGGCTGAACGACTTGGCTAAAAAGGTGGCATCTGAGAAAGCTGCCGTGGAGGAGCTCAAGAACGAGCTGATCCGCAAGTTTGGGAAAGCTGATGAAAACGGAGGTGTCTCTATTCCTGTCTTTATAGAGCAGGTAGATGAGGCTGGAAACGTGGTCATGACTACCCAGGAGGACGGTACGGAAGTACCTAAAAAGATCCTGAACCCTGATTACCAGGCATTTGACCAGGAGTTTACTCAACTAATGGAAACAGAAAAAGAATTGGAGTACAAACCATTTGAACTTTCTGACTTTGCTGGAATAGAGACCGTGGACAATTATGTTACTTTCTTTAAGTTTATAAAAGCCGAAGACTAAATGAACATACAACCTATAACAATCTGGAAGAATGGCGAAGCTAAAACTGCTACGCAAATTTCCATCACAATTATCTCTGATAACCTTACTGACTCAGCTACTTTTTACTATCGTCTTTTGACGGAAGAAAGTGAGCAGGTTGCAGAAGGAAATGTAGGTATCTCCGGAGAGGACTATGCTAATTGGTTCTCAAACGAAGATGCTTACACTTATGTTGCAGATAAACTAAATCTTGTTCTAAGTGAGTAAGATATCAAAGGCTGATATTATTAGACAAGTAATAACTAAAACTGGTCTAACAAAGAAAAAGGAAATCGCCAGATATCTTGTCGAGCATTATCCC
>Ga0315903_10010315_pt1 | contig 11164 bp, 14 predicted proteins | sample LakEriMetagenome_7_FD_203524 | JGI IMG/M metagenome (GOLD analysis project Ga0315903, IMG submission 203524) | Freshwater fungal communities from buoy surface, Lake Erie, Ohio, United States - Buoy 2 MA119 | ecosystem: Environmental > Aquatic > Freshwater > Lake | place: USA: Lake Erie, Ohio... | reverse complement strand
AGCCTGCGAATCTGGTTCTGAAGGCCATAGAAGGCCGCTTCGTCAGAGACGTTGCCACTACGCAGGATGTCCTGAGCAGCTTGCCCCACCGGACGTTCCTTAAACTGCCGAGAGGTCAGCCGAAGAGCGTCAATCGCTTCTTGGCTGGTGAGGTTCAGGTTTGAACGACCACCGGGGAGGAGTTCTTGGAAAGCGCCAGAGAGAGGGCGGCGAGTGTCCTGGAGGACCTGAATGCGGTTTTGGACAGACTGAGCCTGTTGCGCTGCCCGTGCTGCTTCTTGTGCAGCCCTTTGTGCTGCGGCGGCTTGTTGAGCACGTTCAATAGTCGTACCCAAGGCTTCCATGGACTGCGTAGCCCGAGAGGGACCAAGACGCTCCAGCACATTGTCAGCAGCGTCGGCCTGCTTCAGAGCCTTCTGAATAGCAACCTCACGGGTCTCACGACCACCGAGAGCAGCCTTGAGGCCACGGTTGATGGCAGCAGGGATCGGCAGAAGATCGACACCCTCACGCAACAGCGGGAACAGTCCACCAGAGGACTGCTGCGCCTGAGTCAGGGAGCGAAGACGCTGCGCCTTTTCGATGGCGTCAGCAGCGGCATCACCAGCAGCAGAGCCACGGATAGCCGTCAGGTCCTCAGGGGTCAGAGCCCTGCGGTTCATGATTGCTTCACGAACTGCCGAGACATCCTGAGTCCTGCCAACCCGCGTCAAGGCCGCGTTTACATCATTGATGTACTTGGTCTCGATAGCGTTGGCGTCAATCGTGGTCATCGGGTTCCCACGCTTGGTGGGACTGTCGGCCAGCGTCCTCAGGTCCTTGATAATCTCTGCATCAAACCGGGCAGCATCGTCACTACCCGCATTCTTGATGATGGCGTTACCCTTTTGCGTGAGGGTAGCGGGCAGGACAGTACCCAAGGCACCACCAGCCAGCGCACCAACACCGGCACCAATTGCGCCCTGTTCCAGACGGTCTTTGATATCACCATCAGCGGAGCCAGTACCGTAGAGACCACCTTGAACAGCGCCTGTACCAGCGCCAGCAGCGCCACGGATCAAACGACTTGCTGTTGGGACAGCACGGATAGCACCAATAGTGCCCAAGCCGGGAACAAAGGCACCTCCTACCTGACCTGCTGTATAAGCGGGGCCAGCATCCTTGGCTCTTTGCCTCAGAGTGTCTCGGACCTTGTTACCATCGAAGCCCAACATACTGGCACCCTTACCAGCAATCTCATCGAGATAGCCGAAGGTGAGCGTATCTCCAGCACCCTGAGCCGCTTCTAAAGCAAGTTCTGTACGGGTCTTTGGCTTTGCTGGAGTAGGGGAAGGACCCCTAGCGTCCTGAGGAGCTACTCGGGGAGCAGCAGCCCTTGCAGGCGCAGGAGCATCTTCCCAACCACCACCACCAGCCTTAGGAGCGTCAGGAGCATCCTCCCAACCTGCACTACTTGCAGTTAGATTTGTTTTCACAAAATTCCAATCTCTTTTGGGCTGTGAGTACGGGCTGGAGGGCAGCGAGGCCCAAGTACCACCGAGCTTATTGATGGCGTTGTTGAAGTTGCCGCTAATGACATCCTCAAGTGCGCCTTTTCTACGAATAAGTTCAGTAGCAAGCAGGTCTTGGCTCTTTTGGCTGAAATCAGTGATACCAATCCGGGGAGCCACATCATCGTAGGTGGTCTTCGTGATCTGATAGCGCCCAGCAGCCGTGGAGGGGCCTTCTTTAGTACGAAGACCAACCACAGCCGGGTGCCGAGAGAAATCACTGAAAGAAGACCCGCCGACGATGGTGTTATAGTCAGCGCCTTCAGCCTTACCCAAGAAGCCAAGAAACCTCTCTAGGTTAGGGTGCAGCCCACTAGCGGGCGAATCTTCCCAAGCCATATCATTGTCCTTTCGGCCTACGAGCGAACTTACCCGTCGCAGGGTTTATGCCGTACTCCCACTTGTCGGGCTCATAGGCACCGAAGGCAGTAGTAGCTTGCGTCTTGATTGCACTGGGAACAGGGGTGTTGCCACCACCAGCAGCGGCGGGTGCAGCAGCCGCAGGGGCAGAGGCAGGAGCAGCGGAATCACCAGCAGGTTTTGCATTCGGGTTAGGAACGAAGCCTTCCAGCGTCCCGTTCTTTTCAAAATACGCCAGAGCGTTCTTCTTATCCAACTGCATCGCAGCAATCTCACGCGCAATCGTGCGGAGGTTAGCGGCGTTCTGCTTTTCATCCAGACGCGGGTTGTAAGCACGGGCCAAGAAGCGGTCGCCTTCAGCCTGCGTGAATTGACCACCAAGGGTCGCACGGAGACCGCCTTGAACAATACGTTCAGCAGAGTCCTGAAGCGAAGCACCCTGCGGAGTGATTACATCGCGGACGAACTTAGGCAGGAGGCCGATGATAGGGCCGGTAGCCGTATCAGTCTTTTCAAGAGAGTCAGCAATCTGGTTCAACTGCTGGACGTTCAGGCCAGCCTGGACACGCTCACCGGAATTCTCAGCCTCACGCTTGCGATTCTCTTGACCCTCTCGCAGACGGTCTTTTTCACGCTCAATGAGAAGAGCCTTCTGAACGTCAGCGGCGAAATCAGTAGCCTTCAGGTCCTTATTCATAGCCATGACCTGCTCCAGAGTGCGGGGCACAATGGAACCATCAGGCATTTGAACAAGCTGGATAGCGCCGTTGGGGCCTGCCTGACCCACAATCTTGGGCATCATGCGGGCACGACGAGCCTCACGAATCTTTTCGTTCTCGGCGTCCTGTGCAGCGAACTGCATCATGGTCTGAGCCGGGTTCTGAGTACCAGCAGCGGTGAAACCACGCAGGGCGTACTCAAGAGGGCTCACGCCGGTCTTGGAGTCGTCCATGAGACGAGACAGGAACGAAGGCCGGTTGACCATCGTGGGGGGGACAGAGTCTCCGACAGGGGCCTGCATGGGGGTACGATCACCACCACTAATGTCACGGTCGTCAGGAGAGGTGTCAGCCATCACACTCGACAGAGCGGGGGCAGTTACAGGAGCAGCAGTCGGGACGGGAGGGTTAACAAAACCACGACCAGCCCCAGCCTCTCTGGACATAGGCCCAGGCACAGTGCCGTCTGCATTGAGAACAGGACGGCGAACGGGAGCCACGCTAGGCGCAGTATTACCAACGCCGATACGCGGGTCAGTCATGCCCTTGCGACCATCACCATAGGCGTTCAGAGCGCCCGTAGAGTTGGGTTGAGCGTTGCTCATGGCAGCACCGACAGGCGTTGCTATGTCAGCACCAAAGCCCATAGCGCGAAGAAGGAAGGAGAGGGGAGTAACAACTGGTTCCATTTATCCCTCCTTATTGAATCTTCGCGTAGTCAACAGCGTAGTAGCCATTTGCTTCGGTCGTAACAGACTCAGGGAACGCCTTCTGAGCTTCCTGTGCCATCACACCAACAAAGCGACCATGACCAGCCATATCTTTAAACTCAGGCTTGTAATCGAACGCATAGACCGGCAGGCCAGAAGGCATGGAGCCAATACGCTCAATGTTTTCCTTCATGCGGATATCCGAGAAGCTCTTGTAGGCACTAGCAGCACCCAGAGCGAGAGAGCCAAGCTGAGACGCCAGAGACGGTTGCGTAGACACGCCAGCGGAAGCATTAGTCTTCGTCTGGGCAGCGTTGCCAACCAGAGCGGAATACACCGACAGCGGGTTCTGGATCGACTCATCAAAGAACGCACGGTTGGCGTCCAGTTGAGCCTGATCTTGCCCTTGATACAGACCGCCAGCCAGTTGCCCTTGACCAAATGCAGTCTGAGCAAAGTCCTGACCACCCGACAGAGCCTGACCACCAAATTGACCCGCCTGAAGCAGGTTCTGGTTGGCGTTCATCATGTTCTGGAGGTTCTGGTTGTACTGATTCTGCGCCATGTTCAGGCCAGTGCCGAAGAACTGACCACGAATGTTCGATGCCATGTCAGCCATACGATCCTGAGCGCCTCGCGTCAGAATCTCGCCTTGCTTCATGCCAGAACTGGAGTTGGTGTTACCCGTGCCAGTCATATTACGCATCAGCGAAGGCAGTTGCTGCTCAGTGAGACCACGAACCGTGTCCCGGTTGGCGGCATCAATCATGCCGGTCACATACGGATTATCCGCATACTGACCAGCCTGCTGAATGATCATCTGCGTGGGGTCCATAGAGGACCGACCATAGATGTCCTGAGCGTTTGCGCCCAAACCAGCGGCTGCACCAAGGTTACCAAGACCCGTATTAATGAAGGTGTCGGCATATCCTGCGGTGTTGCCCGAAAAGCCACCCAGAGCATCGGCAGCGCCGGTCTGGAAGGGGTTCAGGTCAGCAACACGCTGCCCTGCATAGGCGGGGTTTTGTCCCACCTGAGTTGCCAAACCGCTGAGACCACCAAGACCTTGCTGGTAGAAGGGTTTAGCGAGGTTAAATGCTTCAACTGCGGTCGGGTCCTGCACCGAAGTGCTTTTGCTTTTAAATAGGCTACCCATTATTTCTCCAAATCCATACTTCTAAGTGGTCTTCGTGAGGGCGAAGCACCTCGAAGCCGTAGAATTTTAAAAATTTCTCGTGTTTACGGTCTCTGGAATCGTGCAGAGCATGGATAGGACCGCCATGGAGTTCACAAAGGAGTTTAAAGTCAGTCCCTAGGGCCTTAGCCGAAGAGAGTGTCCAGTTGCGAACATCACAGTGAATAAATGTACCCTCAAGATGCTCTTCTAAAAGTATCTCATAGTCCATTCTGCGGACTACGGGCACCTTGAGGTAGTGTTCATATGCAATCTCAGGGGTGTCTGTCATAGACCCCCTGCTGTCAGCCTCGCTTCTGCCTCAGCGAGAGCCTCAGTAACGGTTTTAAGCACCCTTTCCAGCTTCTTTAGCTCTTCCTGTAGGTACTTAAGCTGAGACTCTGGCAGCGCAGGCTGAGGAGAACGTACATAGTTCTCGACTGGAACGCTGTAAGACATGATTACCTCTTGCTAGTAGAGACCACCTTGGCGTCAAAGCCAGTGATCTTAAAGTTTTCCAAGGATTCCGAAGTGACCTTGTAGGCGAGGTATCGCCCCGACACCTTCGTATCGATCTTGTAGTCAACCGCAGGGTCAAAGTCCGTGCTGGTCCTATAGACAACAGCACCGTTGGGCAGATCAGAGGCCCCGAATTCCCACTTAAAGGTACTCGCAGAGGCATCAAAAGATGCCTGAGGGACAATCTCAGTGATCGTCTTGTAGGACCGCAGGGGAATGTTCAGACCGTCATCATCAAGGTCAATACCAACACGCTCTGCAACAGCAGGAGCACGGGTCTCCTGAGTCACCGGAAGGTTGGTCAGGGATACCGAAGGCAGGTCCACAGCATAGACGCGGGACTCCGTAAGGCCGTTGGCTGCATCAGTGATGCCTAGGGCAATCGTGACGTTAGGCTTGACACCCTCAAAGGAGACGAAGGAGGAGTTATAGACCTCGTAGCTACCGCTAACAGCAGGATAGGTGTTGGCCTGGAGGTCAATGTTAGACTCAGCCCCACCCACCACGTTAGGCAGGTCCATGAATGACCACGTATCGGAGCGGTAGTTATAGATAGCAGCCTGATTGCAATACTGGGTGTTACGCCACTTCACCTCATCAGACAGGGTGTTGTAGCAGAAGTAGACCAGATTGGAGACACTATCGTGCATCACGAAGGCAGCAGATCGCTTGGTGCGGTTGATCGCATTAAAGACCGAGCGACGGACCCTGCCATCAGCAATAGACTGCTTGGTCACACCATCGTGGACGTACAGGTCATCTTCACCAAAGACGAAGTGCTTACCCTCAATCTCAACCACACAGTTGGTATTGAAGATGCCCCCAGTGGGGAAGAGCCTACGGAAGTTAAAGACCAGCGAGGAGCCAGTGTACTCCATCAGCCAAACCTGCTCCTGAGCATACAGGATGAAGTTGGTGCCAAGGACCTGACCATCACGGATACCGGAGGTCATATCAGCCAAGATGTTCTCACCAGCAATACCCGAGGGACTCGCAGGGTTCCAAGTAACCCCCGTGACTACACTGTTGTAGGGCACCGGGTCCGACCACTTGACCATCGTGGGAAACTCAGTGGTGGACTTGGTGACGTTGAGCATGATCACGTAGTCAAGATAACCACGGACCACCTTGGCACTATGGGTGCTAACCCAGTCTCCAGCCATCAGGGAGTAGTTAACATCAGTCTTGACGTTACGGACATAGGGACGCATCCCCGACCGTACCAAGAAAGACAACCCACCCACCTGAGCGTGGGTCCAAGGTTCCTCGTTGGTTATCGCACCGGAGCCAGGACCAATAAAAGAAAGACTGCCGTTGGGATATGACCGGACAGCGCCATCATTGTCACAGACAAAGACGGTCTCACCAAAAGAGGGATCAGCGTAGGACCCCACGAATCGGGCAGCAGAGGCAGGGGTTCCCTGTGCTGCATCATAGGTGCCTGTTTGGGCATTGAAGGTTCCTGAGGAGTCTGCATAGGACAACAGGGATCGAATGGCTGGGAACAGTTGCTTGAACAGCGGCGCCCTCTGAACACGGTTCTCATCGAAGACCACGTTCTGAGCCTTACTGAAGGCATTGGCAGGAAGAGAGTAGGGGTTAGCATCGGTGATCACCCCTACCTGACCCAGATTACGTAGGGGTAGGTTCGCCATGGATTTCCTTACAGCTTCATGATGTACGCCAGGGCGTAGTACGGGGGAGTCACGGAGTGAGTATGGTCACCCACGGCATTGATCGTGTGGGTGTGGGTGCCATCCGTACCGATGGTGTGGGAGTGAGCCTCACCAGAACCAACAGAGGAGGTGGTCTCAGTGAAAGACCCAGAGTTAACTGTAGAGCCTTCCTTGAGATACCGCGTAGCACCAGCCGTGAAGTTATTGTCCTCAGATGTGGATAGACCAGACCACGTATGGGTGTGGGCGGGCATCTGAGCCGTGGTGAGCGTGGTATTCCCAGTAGCTCCGGTGTGGTTATGACCACCAGCCGAAGCCTCAGTATGGGTGTGACCACCAGCAGCAGCAGAGGTGAGACTACCCCCAGTAGCCCCTACGGCATACGTAGTACCAGCACCTACGATGAATCGATCACGCAGGTTAGGGGTGCCACTAGCACCATCACACAAGGCCCATCCCGTAGGAATGCTCAGGAGGGACCCAGACCACATCACGATAACCCCAGAGGGGATCGGAGTGTTTAGTGCAGACTCAGTAGCAGTGACAGGACCAGTAATGTTGGGGAAGGTAGCCTTGATGGCCGACTTGATAAGACGGATGTGGTCGTCTGCTTGTGCTACGGAGTCAGTAGAGACAGGGTTAGCAGCATTCAGACTATTAATATAAGGAGCAGATTCTAACGGCATAATAGTCCTGAATTAAGCAGTACGCTTCCACATGTAGACGGTGATGTAGGGAGGAAGGTTGGCATTGGTGCCAGAGGAACCCGTACTATTGACAGTCACTGAGTGGGTATGAGCCCCAGCACTGCTGACTTCGCTAATCTGCCAGTCCGGGGAACCACGGGCTTCCTCAACAGAACCAGAGCTAGCAAGGGAAGTCAGAACATAACCAGAGTGGTTGTGTGACCCAGCCTCTGCGGTAGAAGCAGTATGGGTGTGAGACACCACGATGGCGTCTTTGCTACCACCAGTCTCCTCAGCAGTATCAAAGAGAGGGTCTGCTGCATTGAAGCCAACAGGGACCCGACCAGCACCGAATGATGCCCATGTGCCGAACCCTAGGAGAGTCGCAGGATTAGTAGCAACACTGGCGTTCGTATAGATCGAACCAACAGGGTAGGCACTCTGACGAGCAGCCGTAATGGCAGCATCCACATATGCCTTGGTGGCCGCATGGAGGTCTACAGTAGGAGCACCAGAGAGAGTCAGGGCACCAGTCATCGCCACCGAGCCGTCCTTCTGGACAGCATTAGGAACTTTAGAGTTCAGGTCAGTGTGGGTGACGGTGACAGCACCAGAGATGTTAGGGAAAGTCGCTTTGACAGTGCTCTTGATGAGCCGCAGATGGTCATCAGCAAAGGCAAGCGCATCCGAGCCGGTGGGATTGGTAGCCACCAAGTCGGAAATAAAGGTTCCAGTTTCGAGAGCCATAGGGGGTCTTTTCGGGAGTCTAAAGGGGACCCCTAGGGGGTCTTTTTGAGGGACCTAAGGGGACCCTTAGGGATGAAATTCTGGAGCGGCACTCCGCTCTAAAAGGACGAACAACAACAACAACGACAGCAGCTTTAGCGGCTTTTTTGAAATGGTCCCCCATGGTACCCGCAGGGGGTCTTTTCATGCTGGGGAATGGTACCTAGTCGGGCCTGATGTATGAGGGTGCGAGTGTATGACCCTTGATCCGTAACGATAACCGCTAGATGTACCATCTAATACGGGGCAGGCATCGGGGGACATTAGGCCTGCGATGGTAAGGCATTCGCATTAATGCCGGGCAATGAATACTAAGGTCTAAAAAAACTTGAAAAAGTTACAGTTGGCAATGTTTTGAAGAAACACGAAGCGACGATAATGCAATTGTTTACGCTATCCTGGCATCGATCCCGATAGATAAATGCAATTGGACGATGTGCACCGGATGCCCCGACAATGCGTTACACCAACAACGCAACAGGAGCCCGCATCATGCAGCACACTACACAGCAACTTGCTCAACTCGCCTTGAGTGCTTTGGGAATTGCTTTATGGCACACACCCGAAAACGCTAAAGCCGACATGGCAGAATTGCAAAGACTTCAGGAACAACTTCGACAGTACATGAACGAAAACGGCAGGGAGCAATAAACCATGTACGCAATTATCGACACCTACGGCACCAAGCGCACAGCATGGACACTCAAGGGGGCGCGTGAGTGGCTACCCTTCTGCTCACCCCATGCTGTGATCTATAACCGACTGTCCCGAAGGGTTATCATGTCCCGCTCGTTTTATCGCGTATACTGACACCATCAACAACAGGAGCACACACCATGCACATCATCGGCGGTATCTATTGCCTCGTCTTTATCATCGCTGTGATCTTCGGATCAGCACTCAACTAAGGCCCACCATGTCCGACATCATCATCGACCACCTGTTCGCTGTAGCCATTGGCATTTGCCTCGCAGGACTAGCCCTCGCATACTTTGACGTTTTATTTGTGTAGGGCGCTTGCCATACACCACCAAATCACCTATAAATTGATCAGGCCATTGTGGCCGCCCGAAAGGAAAGACATCATGAAACAGTCCGTCAGCTTCTACACCTTCCGCGACGCCTTCAAAGCAGTTCGCCCGAATAATTTCTCATATGAGGGCCTGCAAACCCTGTTCGATTATCTGGAGCAGTACGAGCAGGACTGCGGGCAGGAGATGGAGTTGGACGTAATCGCCATTTGCTGCGACTTCAGCGAAGACACCTGGCAAGCAATTGCTGATTATTACGATATCGATTTGAGCGACTGTGAGGATGATGAAGCGAAGGCCCAGAAGGTGCAGGAACACCTAGAAGATGAGGGGGCCTTTGTGGGCGAAGGTGAAGAGGGCAGCTTCGTTTATCGCTCATTCTGAGAGCTTCCACACCTAGCCCCTGATGCGTCGGGGGCTATCGTGGGCGCTTTTGCCCTGTCTGGCTATTGAAGCCACCCGAAAGGATTGAAGCCATGTATCAGCCTCAGCACCTGAAACTCTGGACAATGCCACAGCACTACGCCGGGGAAGTGTGGCCCGGTTATTACGTGTTTCTGAGCCAGCACCGCGACAGCGACAGCCTCACCCGTTCTAACTTCGTCTGCGGGCTGGGGGCTCTAGGCGGTGAGTCTGAGACTGTGCAGGTAGTGCGCGAAGGTCACTGGGCTGTAGGCTGGGTGGAATGGATCGCAATTCATCAGGACGATGAAAAGGCCCTTCAAATTGCTGATGAGATTTCGGGGCGTTTGGAGGATTACCCGGTGGTAAATGAAGATCACCTGAGCGAATTGGAATGGAACGAAGCGCAGGATTATTGGGCTTCTATGTCAATCCGTGAGCGTATGCGCCTGTGCTATGACGCCCATATCAGTGTTTTCGCTGCCCGCAGGGACTGGATACCGGAAAACGATAGCGGGTACATCATGGAAAGCCTGAGGGGTTGAACATGTACCACATCACCCGCATCCGCCCCGGCTACTGGATCGTCCGCAACACTTACGGGGAACGCATCGCAGAAACTGAAACCCGCAGACAGGCTCTGTCTATTGTCTGGCTACTAGCCCAATAGCACTATCTGACCCACTCAAGGCCCGGCATTGTCCGGGCTTTGTCTTTTCTGCCCGTAAACGATAGCAGGCCCGTAGAGGCCTTTTATCGCTTGCGTGTAGGGTGGTATACCCTTGCCTAAATGAATCGCTTGTAGGTCCGTTTAGAGGCCTTCCTGAGGATGTGACCGAATATGACACCAGAACAGTTTCAGAAGGCCCGGCACAGGCTGGGTCTAACCCTTGAGCAAATGGGCCGGATGCTGGGCTATCAGGGCGAACATGTGCGCCAACAGGTACACGATCTGGAGACAGGGCGAAGGGACATCCGTGAGCCTCAGCGACGGTTGATGCAGGCCTATCTGGAGGGGTATCGCCCCAAGGACTGGCCGGTTGAAGGGTAAATTCACCCAGCAATCCGATTAATCTGATTTTGCTTCAAACTCTGGCCGGAATCATTTTCAAAGCCCAGCGCGGTGGAACGCCTTGATCCACATCGCACAGATATCGCTCCTGACAATATCATCCAGCGTGAACTCAATCACGGGGACAGGAAGCTTCTGTTTCTGGATCAGATCAATGATCACCTTCAGGCCAGACTCATTCCTTAAATCGGACTGGGAAATATCCCCATTAAGGACGCACTGAGCATTCTCACCAATCCGGCTGAGGAACATCTTCAGTTCATGCGGGGATGCGTTCTGGGCCTCATCAAGGATCACAAAAGAGTTCTTGAATGTCCTGCCCCGCATCACCTCAAAGGGGACAACATCAATATTTCCCTTCTTCAGGGCAATCTCTACGGCTTCCTTGCCCAGATGCTCCTCAAGGACTTCCACAAACGGGACAATCCACGGACCAATCTTTTCCTGCAACGTGCCAGGAAAGAAGCCAAGGCTCCTAC
>Ga0315903_10010312_pt1 | contig 11165 bp, 11 predicted proteins | sample LakEriMetagenome_7_FD_203524 | JGI IMG/M metagenome (GOLD analysis project Ga0315903, IMG submission 203524) | Freshwater fungal communities from buoy surface, Lake Erie, Ohio, United States - Buoy 2 MA119 | ecosystem: Environmental > Aquatic > Freshwater > Lake | place: USA: Lake Erie, Ohio... | reverse complement strand
GCTGATCCTTCATCACTTGCAGGGGCGTCTTTCCAGCCGTGATGTCTACGGCGGCTACTGGCAAAAAGTCACAACACACATCCTCAGGCATGGTCACGATCATTCTTCTCGGTGAACTTGGGCGCCGCTTTGGCCGCAGGCATAGCCTGGCCATCTCATCGGCTGCCGAGGCCATTCGGGCGCTTGCGGCCAATTTCCCCGCCTTCGAGCGGGAATTGGTGGCCTCAGGCGAGCGCGGCGTGGGGTACCGCGTGCTGGCTGGCCGTGAGGCGCTGACGCTGGAGCGCTTGCATGAGCCGACAGGACAGAGCCGCATCACGATTGCACCCGTAGTCTCTGGTGCGGGTGGCAATGGCCTCGGTCAGATCTTGCTGGGTGCAGCCCTGTTGGCCGTCGCCTGGTGGAACCCGCTGGGCTGGGCGGCGTCCGGTGCGTTTTTGTCGCAGGCCACGCTCTATTCGGTGGGCACCGCCATGATTTTGGGTGGCGTGGCGCAGATGATTGCCCCTACGCCGAAGGCCACCGAGCCCTTAGAGCGCCCCGAAAACAAGCCCAGCTACAGCTTCAATGGTGCGGTCAACACCACCGCCCAGGGGCATCCCGTGCCGGTGGGCTATGGCCGTTTGATTGTGGGATCGGCCGTGATCAGCGCCGGCATTGACGTCGATGAGATTGCGGCATGAGCCAACTCATCATTGGTGCGGGCGGTGGCGGCAAAGGCGGTGGAGGAAGCGCCCGTGTGGCGCAGGAGGCCCCCGACAGCCTGCGTTCCAAAGCCTATGCGCGCGTGGTTGACCTCATCTCTGAGGGCGAGATCGAGGGGCTGGTCGACGGCCTGCAATCGGTCTACCTGGACGACACGCCCATTCAGAACCCTGATGGCTCGACCAACTTCTCAGGCGTCACCCTGGAGACCCGCAACGGCAGCCAGCAGCAAAGCTATGTCCCCGGGTTCTCGTCTGTTGAAAACGAAGTGGTCGTTGGCGTCGAGGTCAAGGCGAGCCAGCCGGTGGTGCGCTCCATCACTGATCCGGATGTGGATGCGGTGCGGATCAAGGTCAGCGTGCCGCAGTTGACCAACCAGGACACGACCAAAGGCGATCTCAATGGCAGCACGGTGAACTTTGCGATCGATCGCCAACTGAACGGCGGTGGGTTCGTGGAGATGATCAACGACACGATCTCCGGCAAGACAACGACCAAGTACCAGCGCAGCTATTACGTGCCACTTACCGGCAGTGGCCCCTGGGATATCCGTGTGCGCCGGATCACGGCGGACTCGACCTCAAGTGCGATTCAGAACAAGACCTTCGTAGATTCATACACCGAGGTCATCGAGAGCAAACTGCGCTACCCCAATAGTGCCCTGGTGGCGCTTCGGGTCGACGCGTCCCAGTTCTCCAGCATCCCGCGGCGCAGCTACGACATGAAGTTGCTGCGGGTTCGTGTTCCTGTGAACTACGACCCAGCCACGCGCGCTTACAGCGGTGTGTGGAATGGCACTTTCAAGATTGCCTGGACCGATAACCCTGCCTGGTGCTTTTACGACCTGGTGACGAGCACCCGCTATGGCTTGGGTGGCTACATCCCTGAGGCCCAGGTCGATAAGTGGGCGCTCTACCGGGTAGCCCAATACTGCGACCAGTTGGTTCCCAACGGGCTGGGCGGTGTCGAGCCGCGCTTTACCTGCAACCTGTACCTCCAGACCCGGGAGCAGGCCTACAAGGTCGTGCAGGACCTGGCCTCGATCTTTCGGGGCATGGTGTACTGGTCTGGTGGTGCGATCACGGTCACGCAGGATGCACCCGCTGATCCGGTCTACCAGTTCGCCCCCAGCAATGTCGTGGATGGCGAATTTGCCTACCAGGGGTCTTCGGCGAAGGCCCGGCACACGGTGGCCTTGGTCACATGGAACGACCCCGAAGACTTTTACCGCCAGAAGGTGGAGTACGTCGAGGACGCCGCTGGAATCGCCCGCTACGGCATCGTGCAAAGCGAAGTGGTGGCCCTGGGGTGCACTTCTCGGGGTCAGGCGCACCGGGTGGGTAAGTGGCTCTTGTATTCCGAGCAGTCGGAATCTGAAATCGTTACCTTCCGCACGGGCCTTGAGGGTGCCGTGGTGCGCCCGGGCGACGTCATCAAGGTCGCCGATCCGGTTCGAGGGGGTATGCGCCTTGGGGGCCGGATTGCTGCGACATCTGCAAGCACGGTCACCCTGGATCAGGACCTGCCAGCGGATCTGCCTTGGCGGCTGTCGGTCATCCTGCCCACTGGGGCGGTTGAGGAACGCCTGGTGGGTCCGATTTCGGGGAGAGCCTTGACGGTGACGATACCGTTCAGTGCGGTGCCGCAAACTGGCGCTATCTGGGTGCTTTCCTCGTCCATCATCGAGCCGCAGCTCTTTCGGGTGGTTGCGGTCGCCGAGCGGGACCCCGGGGTGCACGAGGTCACCGCACTCGCTCACAACCCGAGCAAGTTTGATGCGATTGAAAAGGGGCTGGCATTGCAGCCCCGCTCGATCACCGTGCTATCGGACATGCCACCAGCACCGAATGGGCTCGCCATGCAGGAGAGCCTCTACCGGGTCAAAGACCAGGCGCAGGTGCTGGTTCAGGTGTCCTGGAACGAGGTGCAGACCGCAGTTGCGTACCGGCTGTCCTACCGGGTGGCAGGCGGCAACTTCGTGAGCCTGCCGCTCACCAGCGCCAACTATGTCGAAATCCGGGATGCGCAAGAAGGCGCGTATGAATTTAGCCTGCGTGCGATCGGCATCACGCGCAAGGAAAGTGTTCCTGCGACCCTGAGCGCAACGGTTCTAGGTAAGACCCTACCGCCATCGGATGTCACGGGCTTTTCGGTCCAGCGCCGGGTCTCCGATCTGCTGATTTCCTGGGATGAACTCCAAGATGCAGACCTTTCGGGCTACGAGGTCCGCGTGGGTGCCGGCTGGGATAACGGCCAGTTGGTGGCCAAGACCGCGGGCACGCAGATGGTCCACGACCAAAGCGCGGCTGGCCTTTACCCGTATCACATACGGGCCTACGACACCTCAGGCAATTACAGCGCCCACGTCACGACCTTCGTGCTGAGCCTGCAAGCGCCCACGACCGTGCGTCAGTTCGATGTGGTGCAGTCGGCCAACCGGCTGGAATTTCGGTGGCAGCCCAACCCAGAGCCTGAAGTTGTCGGGTATGAACTGCGTGAGGGCGCGGCCTGGGATGCCTCGCTCTTTGTGGCTGAGGTCAAGTCCACCAGCTACACGCTGCCCTCGGGGTTTGACGGAGAGCGCAAGTTTTGGATCAAGGCGATTGCTTCACCAGGTATCTACAGCGACACGCCGACCTTTGTCTCGACCGTCGTTGCCCAGCCGCAGAACGCCAATTTGATCCTGGCGCGCGATGAGCAGGCGCTGGGATTTCCTGGTACCAAGCACTTTGCTTCGGTCGTCTCGGTCAACGGTAAAAATGTGCTGCGCATGAGCACCGGTGCCCAGGTTGCTGAGTACCTGTTTGAGGTGGATCTTGTCTCACCCATCCGCGCGCAGAACACGCTGCTCAATAGCCTCGGGGCTTCGGTCGATGACCGTACTACATGGCTGGAGGCGAATTTCCCCTGGAGCAGCGATGCTGCAAGGCGTCAGTGGGCCTATGACGGTGCGATTGCCAATGTCGATGCCCGGTTTCAGATCGCCAGGGAAGACGCACTGCAAGCCGACGAGGTCTACGGATGGCGGCTGAACGGTTCTACCGCAGGTCTAGGCAATCCAGTCTCAAGCCAGGCGGCAGGCGTCGCCTATGCAGCCGGCCGGTATGGCGACGGCCTCATGGTCAAAGACACCACGCGCGTGGCTTGGACGGTGAGCATCCCGTCGGTGTTTCACACTTCCTTTTGGTTCATCCCGGCAGAGGTCACCACCTGCGTGATCTGGGCGGCCGTTGGCCCCGCAGGATCGCTCCTCGTGGGCTATGACGCCACAACGGCAGCGTTCTTTCTGGAGGACCAACTGTCCAGACGAGTGAGCGTGCCCTTCGGGATCTCGGTCACAGATCGCGTGTGCATCGGCGTGTGCCAGACCGCCACCGAGCGACGGCTGTTTGTCGGTCGGATGGGCGGCGATGTGGAGTCAGCCAGTTCGACGCTTGCGCCAATCGGAGGCTTTACCAGTTTGCGTCTGTACTAGACCGCAGCTTTTTAACCTATCCCCAACCGTGGCGCTGCCCTCGAAAGAGACAGCGCCATTTCTTTTTCCATTTCACGAGGACTTTTCATGATCGACGAATCCATGCAGCTCCATGGCGCAATGACTCTGATTCTTCGCCGCGCAAGCGGTGAGGTCGAGACGGTCCACAAGGACAACATCATCGTCAACGTTGGCTTTGACTTCATCGCTGACGCCATTGGAAAAGCTGCCAGCCGACCCGGCGTGATGGGCTTCATTGCGCTGGGTACCGGAACGACTGCGGCGGCAGCCACCCAGTCGGCGCTGGTGACCGAAATTGATCGTAATGCCGCGACCTACGCGCACACGGCAGGCACCAAGACTTTCACCTTCAGCGCAGACTTCCTCGCAGGCGACAGCACCGGCGCTCTGACCGAAGCCGGGGTATTCAACGCAGCGACCGGGGGCATCATGCTCGACCGGGTGGTGTTCCCGGTGGTCAACAAGGGTGCAGATGACAGCCTGACCGCGGTCTTCACCTTCACGATGAGCTGATCGAGATGCCCGATACGGTGACGGTCAGCGAGACCCAGGGTGCGAGATACACCTGGGCATCGGCTGGCTTTACATGGGCAAGCGCCAGCGCGGGGAAGAACTGGACCACGGCCTATCCAGCTGTCTACAACGTCGCTGTTGCTGTGACGCTGGCCTTCGTTGAGGCCTCTGGCAGGCAGTGGACTAAGCGATCGAATGAAACGCTGGCCGTTGCGGAAAAGCTGGCCAAGCAATTGACCCTGCGCGAATCAGAAGCTGTTTGGTTCGGGGAAACCTATTCAGACCTGATCGCATACGTGCTTCGATGTGTTGAGACGATGGCTTTCACGGAGGGTGCCGGAAAAGTCAGTCGCAAAGAGATTCGGGAGGCGTTCCAGACATCTGAATACCTGACCCGAGTGCTGACAAAAAGCGCTGCGGAAAACTTGGCCTGGGGTGACTTGCTTCGCCAAAGCACTACGAAGCGTTTGGCCGAAAGCCTGCCGATTTCGGAGGCGCCTCAACGAGGTGTAACCAAGAACGCATTCGAAGCCTTTGGGCTAGGTGACGACTTGGATCGGCAGATGACCAAGCGCATCTCAGAGGCCGTCGCGTTTGCCGAGACCTACACCGATCTGATTGCATTCATCTTGCGGATCAGCGAAGGCCTGGGCGTGAGCGACTTGGGAGCCAAACAGCTCCGAAAACCGTTCTCGGAGGCCTTTGGTACGAGCGACAAGGCTGCACGGCAGACGGTCAAGCGCGTCGCTGAGGCGATCGCGATAGGCGAGGCACTGGGCCGCACGGTGGCCTACCGCCGAAATCTGGTCGAGGGCTTTGCGGTGTCTGATGCGCTGCGCAAAGCGGTGAGGCTGACCGCGCAGGAGGCCTTGCTGCTTGCCGAGCAGTATCGCAGGCATGCCAACGGCGTGATCAGCGACATGATCGTTGGTAGTACGGAGATCACCGAACAGGACTTCGTTGCCATCGTCGAGGCCGGTCACCCGCCAGGGTACACCGACTTCCGGGATTTCATTCAGGGCGACTACACCTACCGTCGTGCGCTATTTCGGGCCATCTTGAACTCGCGCAATTCCGACCGTGGCTACATCGACGGTCTGCGCGTCACCGTGGATGTGCCCGACATCTTCGATCGGGGCACCGCACAGATCACCGATGCAGCTGCCGGTGCGGTGATCAATTTCACACGCAGCTTCCGCGTGCCACCCGAGGTGACCATGACCCACAAGGGCGGCACCGCTGTGGCGATTCCTCGGCTGCTCGGTGCAGTCACCACGACTGGCTTTACGGCCGTCCTCGAAAACAGTTCCGGCACCCGCGTGACCGGCTCCTTTACCTGGATTGCACAGGGGTACTAGATGCAAAACTTCACCGACATACCGTCGTCCAGAACGCTGTCCGATTCTCTGATCGAGATTCTGAACAACGATAAGACCGCCATTTCGTGCAACAGCGGCACCACTTTCCCAACGACTAACCTTCAGATCGGGATGCTGTGCTACCGCACGGACCAGTTGAAGCTTTACCAGTTGATCGGGACAAACCCGGATAACTGGCGCTTCATCATGGATTTGGCAAGCGGCATCGATACGCAGTTCGCCGCCAAGCTCAATGCCGCTAGCTACACGGCGGCTGATGTTCTGGCGAAGCTGCTTACTGTGGATGGTACAGGTACTGGACTGGATGCCGACCTGCTCGATGGCCAACATGCGAGTGCATTTGCCTCTAGCACGCACAACCACAACGCTGCCTACCTCGGCATCACCGCCAAGGCCGCCGACGCTGACAAGCTCGATGGCTATGACTCCACCGCATTTGTGAGGGCAGTCAACGGTGCCGGGCCTGATGCCGCTGGGAACGCGACGGTCAACATCGACCTGTCCAGCAGGGTCGCTAAGTCAGGCGACACGATGACGGGCAATCTGACGATTCAGAACACCGCCCCGACCATCAATATGCAGGACACGGACAACGTGACTCGTTCGCTGCATGTCAACAGCAACCTGATGGGCTTTTTAAAGTCCGACGGTAACTGGGACATGTACATGAACAACAGCGGATCCATGTGGACCGCGAACTACGGGTGGTTGCATGACTACTTCTTTTCCGCAATCACCAACTGCGGATACTTTGCAGGAAATTGCAGTGGAAACACTGGCAACTGCTACAACGGACCAGGAGCGACAGCTGTGATCCAGCAAACCAATTGTGGAAACGTCTCCGTTGATCGGCTGGTTCTAGAAGACGGAGGTTCTTCTGTTGCGTTGAGAACCTACAGATATAGCTACAACTGCAATTGCAACTGTGCTTGCGATTGCTGCTGCTGATGGGGGTGATCATGAAAGTCATTGCAGTACGCAACCCGCTTCTTCATCCCTTTGCATTCCATCAAGTCTCCATCACTCGCGAGATGGACAGTAAGTCGTTGATCGTTCGATACCGATTGGCCAGAACTAGTCACGCTGAAGAAGATCCTGTCTTTGATACAGAAGAACAGGAGGTGCGGGTCAATCTGGCAGCGCTCAGAAACCGCCCCGACTGGTGCGACCACCAGTGCTACTTCCTGTCGCTCAAGGATGGGCGTTTGGGTCCGCTTTTCTCCCTCTTTGTAGCCACGCTTCCTGCCCGTCTTGCTGCAACTGAGTTTGCAACGATGTCGCAGCAGAGTCTTGTCGTCGGGATCAACGTGCCCTTTGCAGACGCAACGGACGACGAGCTTTTTCTGACCGTCAACATGAACCAGCGATGCAGCGATGTTGATATCGCCCTTGACGGTGATTTGGATCTTGAGTGGAGCCAAGCGGCTTCAAGCGGAACACACAGAACCCTGTTGCTTCCACACCTGCGCTTGTCGGCTCCGTCAACCATCGCAGCCGATGGCCAGGCAATGATCACGATTCAACTGGAGGATGCTGCCGAACAGCCGATTGAAAGGCAGGCAACAGTCTATTTGGAAGCTGTTTCAGGTGTCTTACCTCGGGTCAGGGTCACCACAACTCAGGGTACTGCCGCCGTCCCGGTGTTTGCCACTGGTTTGAGCCCAGGTGAGCAGGTGCGCATCAAAGCAGGCTGGAAGTATTTTCCCGGCGTGGACGACATCACGCTTGAGGTTGTCTGATGCTCCAAGCGCTGTTTGCGGTCCCAGTCCTCATAACGGAACTGGGCATATCTGAACGCGAACGTAGCGTTCTCTGCGAGCGTGCCCTGGCCGCATACCGAGCGAACAACACGAACGGGAAACCCTGGTCAAGAGCTACCCGGGAGTCTCTGGCGGTCCAGGAGCCGGCTTTTGGGGCTGTCTTCACCATTGTCGCTAGGGCGGCAGAAGTTGCATTTGGCGTCCGTGTCGTATCTATCACCGGGCGCGAACTGGTTCAGTTTGATGGCGATTTTGTTCCTCCGCATGTTGAGCCGTCTGTGCTTTCTGCCATCTACTGGATAGATGCTGCAGCCACGCCGAATCATGCTTGTGGGGATCACAACGGATCGCTGGTTCTTCAAAGCCCAGTGGGCCCCTTTGGCACCAAGGTACTGCCAATTGAGGAGAGGGTGCGGTTCATCGATCCGAAGCCTGATCGCCTACTGGTTTTTCCAAGCCACCTGGTTCACTTCGGCCACGTCTACCGAGCAGCAACACCCAGTGTCGAGGTTCACTTCGAAATGGAAATTGCGTGATCCGCGCGGTCTATTTCTACCAATAGGAAGCCATGAGTACTTTTGTAATTCATACCCTCATTCCGGGCGGGGAGGCAGGCCCAACCCTCCGATACGACAACCAGACCTCGGAACTTACCAACCTTCAAACCGGACAGCCGGTTGTGAGGTCCTTTGCAGCCGTCCAGCCCGCGAGCCAACCCTTCGCCACCAGCAAAGCCACTCCGGCTCGAAAGGATTCGCCTCGGGTTTTGAAGATCTCTCTTGGCCTGTCATGCAACTACGAGTGTGAGTACTGTTCTCAGCGCTTTGTGCCACGCGCTGCTGAGACAAATCCTGCTGAAGTTCACACCTTTGTTGCGGGGCTGGATGGGTGGGTGACCCTGCCGCCAGAGCGTATTGAGTTCTGGGGCGGTGAGCCTCTGGTTTACATCAAGACCCTTCGTCCGCTCGCGCATGCCCTACGTCGCAAGTACCCAGGCGCTGGCTTTTCGGTGATCACCAACGGATCGCTGCTGAACGCCGACATCAATCGATGGCTGGATGACATGGGCTTTAGTGTTGGCATCTCTCATGATGGTCCGGGGCAGCATGTGAGAGGACCTGATCCACTTGATGACCCTGAAAAGCGTGCGGCGATTTTGGATTTATATCGGCGACTCGCACCGAAAAGGCGTGTGAGCTTCAACGCAATGCTCAACCGCGCAAACATCTCCCGGGCCGCGATTCAGCAGTTCTTCACCGATCTGACCGTCGACCCTGGCGTCATGATTGCAGAGGGCGCGTTTGTTGATGCTTACGACCCGGGCGGCCTGGCGCTGTCACTGCCTTCTGATGAAGCGCAAGCATTTCGACGGACGGCCTTCCAGGAGATCCGTCAGGGCAAGGTGGACAGGGTCTCCGGTGCAAGGGATCGGGTTGCCTCCTTCGTCAACTCCATCCGCCTTCAACGCCCAGCGGCAGGTGTGGCGCAAAAGTGTGGAATGGATCACACCGACTCGATAGCGGTTGATCTTCGCGGCAATGTGCTGACCTGCCAAAACGTGAGCGCTCAGTCAGCCGCGCCCAATGGCGAGAGTCATCGTATTGGGCACGTCAGTGATCTTGCGTCGGTGGCGCTGCGCACTTCAACGCATTGGTCTAAGCGCGAAGACTGTCCGAAGTGCCCTGTGCTTCACATCTGCAAGGGCGCATGCATGTTCTTGGAAGGACCGCTTTGGGAGGCGTCCTGCAATAACGCGTACTCAGATGCTTTGCCGATCTTTGCTGCGGGGATCGAATTTCTAACCGGGCTTGTGCCGGTCTACATAGAAGGCGACCTGGCTGAGGCTCGAAAGGATGTTTTTGGATTCATGCAGCCGACTGAGGTTTCGCCTTCGTCACAGACCAAGCCATTTCCCATTCCCGTAGTCGCTGCTTAAGCACCTCTTCATTTCTTGTACGGCCCACCTGGTTGCAGCCAGCGTGGGCCTTGTTGTTTTTGGAGACCCCTGATGGAAGAAGACGAGAAGCCCACACTCCGTGATGACACTTTGCTGATGCGCAAAGAGGATTTTGAGGAACTTCTCAACGGCGCTGCTGAGCGTGGTGCCGAAAGAGCCTTGGCAAGACTTGGCCTAGAGAACGGCCATGCAGCCCGCGACATTGGCGAACTCCGGGAACTCTTGGAAGCGTGGCGGGATGCCCGTCGCACTGCTTGGCGGACCACGATCAAGGTAGTGACTACTGCAATCCTGGCTATGTTGCTTGTAGGCGCTGCCATCAAGCTCAAGTTGATGGGAGGCACTCAATGATCGAGACCCTTCTAGGTGGGCTTCTGGGCGGTACTTTTCGCCTTGCACCGGAAATCCTGAAATGGCTCGATCGCAAAGGTGAGCGCGGTCACGAACTTGCCATGCAGGACAAGGCGCTTGAGTTCGAGAAATTGCGTGGCGCCCAGCGTATGGCTGAGATCGGTGCAGCGGCCGAGAGCGCATGGAACATCGGCGCTATTGAGGCCTTGAAGGAAGCGGTGGCAGCACAAGGGCAGCGGACAGGCGTTGGGTGGGCCGATGCGCTCTCCGCCAGTGTGCGTCCGGTGATCACCTATTGGTTCATGGGCCTGTACTGCTCGGCTAAGACCGCGGCCTTTGCCGCCGCGGTAACCGCAGGCGCTGGTTGGGGCGAGGCAATCCTGCATGCCTGGACTGATGCCGATCAGGCGCTTTGGGCTGGCGTTCTCAATTTCTGGTTCCTCGGACGCGTCTTTGATCGGGTGCGGTCATGACTGACGTTCCTCAGGTAGCAATTGAGCTCGCCAAGCGCTTCGAAGGCTTTTGCCGTGTCCCCAAGAATGATCCTCGAGCGCATCCCTACATTTGTCCGGCTGGATTCTGGACGATTGGGTACGGCCACCTCTGTGACCAATCGCATCCACCAATAACCGTGGTTGAGGGCGAAGCCTACCTGGCGCAAGACATGCAAGTCGCTCTGAAAGCAACCCTACGTTATTGCCCTGTGTTGGCGACGGAGCCCGCTGGTCGTTTGAGTGCGATCGTCGACTTCACGTTTAATCTGGGAGCCGGCCGGCTGCAGACATCTACTCTTAGGCGTCGAATCAATCTGCGGGACTGGGTTGGCGTGGCCTTCGAACTTAGGCGGTGGGTTTACGGTGGTGGGAGGGTGCTGCCCGGGCTAGTTGCGCGGCGGGAGGCTGAATGCAGACTCATCCTGCAAGCCTCCAAGCATGTAGCCTGAGAAACCAGATTGCAAGGAGTCGCATGTAATAAAAAGGGTTTTGGATTGGGGACAGGCCCTA
>Ga0315903_10010309_pt1 | contig 11167 bp, 6 predicted proteins | sample LakEriMetagenome_7_FD_203524 | JGI IMG/M metagenome (GOLD analysis project Ga0315903, IMG submission 203524) | Freshwater fungal communities from buoy surface, Lake Erie, Ohio, United States - Buoy 2 MA119 | ecosystem: Environmental > Aquatic > Freshwater > Lake | place: USA: Lake Erie, Ohio... | reverse complement strand
GTGTTCTTGCTCGGGATGCTGAGGGACGACATAGGCGTTCAGCCAGTCGGCCACCTGGGTACAGGTCGTGGAACGGGTGAGTTGATCGAGTTCCCGGGCCGACAGAGCCTGGGGCTTCATGATCAGCGTGGCCACGAGCTGGGCTTCGAGGTTGCCTGTCTGCCAGAGCTCCAGGCCCAAGGGATGATTGGTTTTCAGCTCTTTGGCAATCGTCCGCAGGTCTCCCAGCTTGACCCCAAACTGGTTGGCGGGGGCCCCCGCTTTGGTATTGTGCCGACGACGAACCTCGTTACCCATGGTTTGCAGGCGGCGGAACAGTTCGTCAATTGTCATACACGACCCGCCAGAGTACGGCGACAGGGGCATCGGGAGCTTTGTGGGGGACAGACAGCAGGAGCCCCGTGTCTCTGGGGGCCGATCGCGCAGCGAGAAGTCGCCGGACAACCAAATCGTCTGTCGAACTCATTCGATAGTCAAGGAAATGCTGGTGATCCCGCCAGGGGTGAACAGAGACATCGGGAGGGGGATGGCAGCCGGTGGGGACGGTGTTCGTCCTCCTCGCCACGGTTTCCGGCCGAAACCCATGGGCGTTTGCAAGACCGGAGTTGCTTCCGCTGCTGGCGGAGAGTGGATCAACAGACCCAAACTCATGTCCGCCAGAAAATCAGCAAAAAGCCGTGAACCATTTTCATGCGGCGGGCGTCTTTCCTGTCACCAGACCCGACGAATCGGGTCGCGACAAACAACCGGGACACCAGTCTCTTGGACTGGGTCCTTCAAGGGAACATCATGTCGGCCCCACGCGCAAGCATTCCACTGGACGATTTCCTGATGGATCGTTCGGTACGCTCCGGCAACTTGGGGCCGGCGATGCGTGGCCTGCAACGGGGAGACCGGCGGTTCCGTGACGGGACTGGCTGACACAGGATCTGTCTGCGAATTCTCTTCGCACGCCCGGTGTCGGCTTGACACCGGGCCTGTTTTTATTGGTGTTGGTCTCGGTCTGAACTGGGGACGACGTGGAGCGGCGAGACGCTCTGCTGCCGAAGTCCACCGCGCGACCGACGATGGGGGCGCCTGCTGTAGACCCCTCGCATCCCCACACCAGATCGGGTGCGATGTTTTGGCTCGTTGGACTTCTGGTGAGGTCGCTGGTCTTTCACGCCAGTCAGGTTGGGTTCGAATCCCACACGAGTCACTGGGGGAACGCCCGGTCGTCCAACGGTAGGCCGCCGTCCTGATAAGGCGGAAACGAAGGTTCGACTCCTTCCCGAGCGATGATCGACGGCCTGGTCGATCCCGCCGGAGTGCGGACGACCGTGTTGCGACCAGGCGCACAGGAAAACACGGTGCGTGCCGCGCCCATGATGTAGTGGCCGCCTGCTGCCTTGCCAAGGCAGATGTGCGGGTTCAATTCCCGCTGGGCGCTTTGGGGGGGAGACTCTGGGGCGAAAGTCCTGGAACACTCCCTCCACGGCGGTGCCGGAGGGCTTCGAGGGCCTCCGGTCCCGTGCTGGAAGTCAACCGGCCGGATCAGGAGCCCGCCTCGAAAGCGGGTACGGAGGAGACTCCGTTGTGGGTTCGAGTCCCACGGCTTCCGCTGTCAGACAGGTTTCCGGTTCCGTGGCTGATCCGCCGCGGAATCACACGAGGGCTCATGGTCCAAGAGGAAGACGCCGGCCTGGCGTGCCGGGGATCCGGGTGCGACTCCCGGTGAGTCCACTTCAGAGAGTTTGATTGTCGACGGTCTCGTGGTTCAGCGGCGACAACACCCGGCTTACAACCGGGCAACGATGGTTCGAGTCCATCCAGGATCAGTTCTGTGTCCAGCCCGGTGGCTCGGGGGAGAAAACCGCCGTCTGACACCGGCGTGAAGACTGTGTGGCGCCCCCGGAGACAAAACGACTCCGCGGTGGGCCGAGCGTACTTGTCCTCGTGGTGCAGTCCGGAGTGCACGCTGCCCTGTCACGGCAGAGATCGTGGGTTCAAATCCCATCGGGGACGTTGAGTGAAGAGTGGGGGACTGGGAAGGACTCCCAGACCGTGTGTTCGACCTGGTGGTGGAATTGGCAGACACGCAGCGCTCAGAACGCTGAGCCGTCAAGGCATTGGGAGTTCGAATCTCCCCCAGGTCACTGCAGGTGGGCGGGTGCCCAGTTGGTTTTCATAAGGCCGGCCGGTCCGGTTCGAGTCCGGGACCTGCAATTCGAGAGATTGTTGACGGGTGTGGGTCCGGTCGGGCGACCGGGGCTCACGACGAGCCCTGCGGGTGTGAGGGACGCATGACGGCGTTCGAAGCCGTCGGACGAGGTTCGACTCCTCGGTGGGGTGCTGATGAATGTCCTTGGAGTGTGCCGGAGCGCACGCGACTTTGCGAAGGTCGTAGACCAGGTTCGATTCCTGGCGAGGACACTGACGGGAAGTGAGACAGACGGCGTCACCGCCGGGCGAGCGGCCCGGAGGCGAGCCAACCGCACTTGCCGTGTGAGGGCGGACAGGAAAAATGGACCTGTCCCCTTTTGTCCTCGATTCCTGGCGGGGACACTGAGCGTGTGGCTGCCGCAGCCAGCGGACTGGCGGCGGTCCCTCCGGGGACCGTCGCTGGCGGGTTCGACTCCCGCCGGCGGTTTTTTGAGGTGTCGTGCCCTTCTGCTTCCAGAGGCGGGCCCGCCGCCGGAGTCGCCGTCCAACGGCCGACCACCGGCTGGGTGGGGTCTGTTCCCAACTGGTTTTCTGGCAGGAACACGTTGGAAACGACGACTCTCTCCCGAGAGACAGGTCGAATCAGGTTCGAATCCTGAGCCAGCAACCGCATGGGAATCTCGCGTCGTTCCGACGCGCCCCACTGCACCATCATTTCAAGATGCCCCAACCGAAGGCAGACGTTGCTTCCCGCGGCCCCGACCCGGGAGGACGGATCGGACGATTCGTCCTCGCTGGATGGGCCACCGCGAACGATGCCCTGCGGGGGATGGATCCCGGATCCACCCGGTGCCGATGAACCGGGCCTCGACCATCCGCGAGACCGTGTCGCCTCCGTTCGCGGAGGCGGACAGACCGCCTCGCGGCCTGGAAGACGCCCGCCGTTCCCGGCACAGGTGGATGCTCAAATCCCCTCCGCGTCGCGTCGCGGCAGGGAGCAACGCTCTGTCTTTGTTGGGCTTCGCGACATCATTCTCGTGGATCGCTCCCCCTGGGGAAGATCCACGTCCCGTCTGGAGTCTCCAGCGGGTGGCCTCGTGGGGCAGCCCCCGCAAACCCGTCGACCCCACGCAATCATCCAACCCGGAGTCGCGCTCATGCACCCGCATTGAATGCCCAGCATCTTTCAGTTCTCGCCCTGGATGATCCCCCATGAGGTGACTTCTCTGGGACTCGCCGTCGGCTTCGACCAACGGCCCGAAGAATCCGGATGGCGATCGGAACCGGGCGGTTTTTTGCCCGTCCCGTCCCCGATCCGCCCCTTGTCGCCTTTCCTCCCGAACACCTCAGTGGAGGTTCCCGCCGCAACTCAACTGTCGTCCTCGCGTTTGCCTGTTTCCCCGAAGGAGATCTCCATGTTCACCCAGGTTTTGATCCGCGGCTTTGAGGTCGGACTGCTGTTTCGCGACGGCGAGTTTGCTGGTCTGCTGGCTCCCGGGCGGCATTGGTTCTTCGATCTCGTCCGGAAGATCCGTGTGGATGTGGTCTCGCAGCGAACCCCCGACCTTGTGCACGAGCAGCTCGACCTGATCGTCAAGTCGGGGGCGCTCAATGACCGGGCCGTTGTCCTCGACCTGCAGGAACACCAGCGGGCCCTCGTCTGGATCGACAACCGGTTCAGCCGGGTGCTCCCCGCGGGATTGCATGCCTTCTGGACCGGTCAGCGGCAGGTGCGGACCGAGGTGGTCGACGCCCGCGCGGTCCGGTTCGAGCACCCCGAGCTGAAGTCGATCTTGTCGTCCGCGACGTCTCGGCAGTGCCTCGATGTGTTCACCGTCGGCCGCGACTGCGCCGGGGTGCTGCACCAGGATGGGCAGTACCAGGCGACGCTCACTCCCGGAACGTACGCGTTCTGGAAGGGGCAGGGAGAGGTCAAGGTGGTGGAAATCGATCTGCGTGAGAACCAGATCGACATCGCCGGCCAGGACCTGATGACCGCCGACAAGGCCACCCTCCGGATCAACGCCGTCGTGACCTACCGGGTGGCCGATCCGCAGCGGGCCCTCAGCCAGAGCCACGATCTCCGGACCGCGCTCTACCGCGAAACGCAATTGGTTCTGCGGGCCGTGGTGGGAACGCGCGAGCTCGATCAGTTCCTCACCGACAAGGAGGCGGTGTCTCGGGAACTGGAGGAGTCGCTCCGCGGCCGGACGGCCGAACTGGGCCTCGAACTCTCTTCGGTCGGGATCCGCGATGTGATCCTGCCGGGAGACATGAAGGAACTGCTCAACCGCGTGACGGCGGCCCGCAAGGAGGCCGAGGCGAATCTCATTCTCCGCCGGGAAGAGACGGCGGCGATGCGGTCGCAGGCCAATACGGCGAAGCTGCTGTCGGAATCTCCGGCCCTCATGCGGCTGCGTGAACTGGAGGCGCTCGAGCGGATCGCCGCGGCGGGCAAGCTCAACGTCGTCGTGGGTGACAAGGGACTCACCGACGCCGTGCTGAAGCTGCTGTAACCCCAGAGTCGCCGGTCGCAACAAATCACCCCTGGCCTGCCTGCGCGGGCCGGGGGTGATTGCCCGCGCGGGCCCCGGTCTCTGGGCGAGCGGACGTTTGTCATCAGCTGCCAACCAGCACCGGCCGGGGATCTTTCGTTGCCGGATTGAGCTGCGTCACGCTCCGTTCGAAGGCGATCCGCACCCGCTCCCCCTCCCAGGCGCAGGTCAGCCGCTGACCGTGCGCCGTCTCGGTGAACCGCCAGTCGATGACCAGGGTGTCGTCGTTGGTCCAGGCGGCGGCCGCCGAAGTGGTGTGCCGGCGGTCGGCCAACGTGCTCACCAGGTGCAGCGGCACGGGGGAAAACGTCGAGTCTCCCGCCAGCCATCGGCCCAGGCCAAACTCCACCCCCTGATCCCCGGCCGCGGACTCCAGAGAGAGTCTTCCCCGGCCATCCCGCAGCACGAATGAAGCCCGGGTAATTCCCAGCGCATTGTCGGCCACCGCATACACCCGCCGGTCGATGTGGGGCCCGCGGGGAGAGGCAGGTTTCCCCTGGGGGACCGGTAATGACAGCGCACTCAGCCGTTCACGCAGCTGGCCGCTCGCCTGGGGATTGGCGGGCAGCGGCTGCGGAGCCAGGGCGGGAAGCAGGTGCTTCCAGACCGCGTTGAGCACCCCCTGCAGGTCGTTGGTCTCGGAGGTCATGGCCAGCACAGTCTGCTGGTCGGGCAGGACCACGCAGTATTGACCGAACGCTCCATCTCCTCGAAAGGCTCCGTGCCGGCACCGCCAGAACTGGTAGCCATATCCCTGAGCCCAGTCGCTGGTCTCGCGGCGGGCGGGATCGTTGGCTGGGGCGTTCTCGATCTGCTTTCCCGTTGCCTCGCGGACCCAATCGGTGGTCAAGACGGGGGCCTGCTCCCAGGATCCCCCGGAAAGGTACAACTGCCCCAGCTTGGCGATGTCTTCGGTGCGCACCCGCAGCCCGAACGCGCCATGGTTCATTCCCTGGGGATTCTGCTCCCAGTCGGCGCCGGCAATGCCCAGCGGCGCGAACAACCGCGGATTGAGAAAATCGAGCAGCGTCTGCCCCGTCGCCTGCTGAACGATGGCCGAGCAGAGAAACGTCGCCCCGTTGTTGTACGCGAAGTGCGTTCCCGGAGCGTGTTCGAGGGGGCGCGACAAGACCGACTTCACCCAGTTCTTCGCGGCCACGGTGAATCCCGGGCCAAACAGGGAATCTCCCGGGTGACCGGTCCCCATCATCAGCAGGTGTCGGACCCGCAGGTCGGCCAGTCGGGCTCCGACCATCTCGGGGAGGTCGTTCGGGAAAAACGAGACGACCTTGTCGTCGAGCGAGAGCCTTTTCTCGGCGGCAGCGATCCCCACGGCGGTCGCGCAGAAACTCTTGCTGAGGGAGTACATCGTGTGCCGCAGGTGCGGGGCATAGGGAGCCCACCACCCCTGGGCAATCACTCTGCCGTGCCGCACGAGCATCAGGCTGTGCAGGCTGAGTTTCGCGGCGGCGACGCCTTCCAGCAGGGCCAGTACTCCGCGGGAGTCGACCCCCTGTTCCTCGGGAAGGCCCCGGGACAGCCGGGTTTCCCTCTGTTGGGCCCACAGCGAAGAAGCGGCGCGGGGGCCGCAGCCCAGCAGCAGGGGAGACGCGGTGACCGAACGCAGAAAAGAGCGGCGGGAGACGGACATGGCGGAAAACCGGTGGAAGGACACAGGAGAAGTCATCCGGGAAGGATGATCGCAGCCTCTTCGGGTTCGTCGTCGGTGTGATGCAGGAATCGCGCGGCCTGGGAGACATCGGTGCTGTCGCAGACGATCTCCCCGTCGCGCAGCACGATATTCCGGCGGGCATTCCGCGCGACATTCAGATCATGCGTGACCAGAATCACGGTGATCCGTTCCGTCGCATTCAGATGCTTGAACAGCGCCATGATATCGCGGCTGGTCTTCGAATCGAGGTTGCCTGTCGGCTCGTCTCCCAACAGGATGGCCGGTCGATTGACCAGTGCCCGGGCGATGGCGACCCGCTGCTGCTGACCGCCGGACAGCTGGCTGGGATGGTGATCCAGCCGTTCGCCCAGGCCCACCAGGCCCAGCATCTCAATGGCCCGCCCACGGCGTTCGGCATGCGACATTCCGCGGGCGTACATCAGGGGGAGTTCGACGTTTTCGACGGCGGTGGTACGAGCCAGCAGATTGAAGTTCTGGAACACGAACCCAATCCGCTGGTTGCGGATGCGGGCCCGCTCGTCCCGCGACATGGTCGCGATCTCCTCGCCCGCCAGCAGGTAACTGCCCGTGCTGGGTCGGTCGAGGCAGCCCAGGGTGTTCATGAGGGTCGACTTGCCCGAACCCGAAGGACCAATCAGGGCGACGAATTCCCCTTCTTCAATGGAGACATTCGCCGACTTGAGGGCCTCGACCTTCACCTCCCCCAGATCGTACACCTTCGAAATGTTGGTCAGCTCAATCAGCGCCATGCGGCGATTCCCCGGAAGACTGGCCGACACCCGCCGGCCGACCGTAAGGTATATGGTAGACTGTGTGGAGTGGGGCGCGGAGTTGTAGCGAACAGGAGCGGCATGAAACGCTGGATCAAGTGGCTGGTGGTGTTGGGGGTGCTGGCGGGCGGAGTGCGCGCCGCCACGGGACCGGCGATCGAGTACTGGAGGAACCGCAACCAGCCCCAATGGCGGTATGCCGACGTCCAGGAAGGCGATATCATCTCGGTGGTCAACGCCACAGGCAAGGTGCGGCCTGTGCGGAAGATTACGGTGGGATCGTTTGTATCGGGCCCGATTGACACCTCGGTGCGAATGGTGGGTTTCAACGAAGAAGTGCAGAAGGGCCAGGTTCTGTGCAAGATCGATCCCCGCATCTATAAAGCCAACCTGGATCGGGACGAGGCGACCTTGAAATCGAGGCAGGCTGAGGTCCGTCGGGCCGATGCACAGTTGCAGCAGTCCCGGCGCGATCTCGACCGGGCAATCAAGCTGCGCGAGGAAGACAAGTCGTTCATTGCCCAGGCCGAGATGGACAAGTTCTACTTCTCGGTGCTGTCTTTCGAGGCGCAGAAAGGACTGGCTGAAGCCAGTGTGAAGGTCGCGGAATCGCAGTTGGCGTTTTCCGAGGCACAGATGGAGTATTGTGAAATCCGTGCCCCCGAGACGGGGATGATTATCGACCGGAAAATTGAGCCGGGGCAGACCCTTGCGGCCCAGTTCCAGACTCCCGAGCTGTTTGTCATTGCCCCGAACATCCGCGAGCGGGTCGATCTGCTGGCTTCGGTCGATGAGTCGGAAATTGGGCTGATCCGTGAGGCGAATGCCAAGCAACTGCCCGTCAGTTTTACCGTCGACGCCTATCCCGACGTCTTGTTCGTGGGGAAAATCGAAGAGGTGCGGATGAATGCCACCACCACGCAGAATGTCGTGACTTACCCGGTGATCGTCTCGAGCCCCAACCCCGACTTCAAGTTGCTGCCCGACATGACTGCCAGCATCTCGTTCGAAGTGGACGAGCGCCGGGGCATTCTCAAGATTCCCAACTCCGCCCTGCGGTTCTATCCCAATCCCAAACAGGTCCGGCCGGAAGACCGGCCCCTCGTCGAGGGGGTGGTGGAGGGAACCGACGAAGAGGGAAAAGAGGTCAAGTCCGAACGGTCATTGTCAGCCGACGAGCGGGCCAAGGCCCGTCGGAAGCGAAATCTGCGGCACGTCTGGATTACCGACGGGCGGTTGCTGCGCGCGGTGGCCGTTGAAACCGGCCTGTCGGACAGCCAGCACACCGAACTGGTGTCGGGCGATCTGAAGCCGGGAATGCCCCTGGTCATTGGCCTGCAGATTCCCGGGATGTCGGGGTCCTGACCGGGATCCGAAGCGCGAACATCAGTCCGGCTTTCCGCAACAGCCCCGGGGGAGCGCCGCGAATCCGAGGGCGGGCACACTCGCTCCCCTGTTCCTCCGGCCAGGAAAGACTACACTTCTCGCCGGTGACAGGCCGCCCTCCAGTGAGCCCGGGACCCCATCTGGATTGACCCATCGGGATTGACCCATCGGGATTGACCCATCGGGATTGACCCATCGGGATTGATTCGGGGTGAACCAGCAGTCGTTCCTGGGAACGGTTTGAAGGAAAACAGTGCATGACGGTGTCTCCGGCGGATGTGATTGACTGGGGAGCGGTGCGGATCTCGGTGGATCCGTACGGACGGCTGACGCTTGTGCGCCCGGATGGCCAGACGCATGGGGGCCTCGTCCCCGTGAGAGCCTTTCCCACCACCGACCCGGGGCGATGGATTTCGTTCACCGACAGTCAGGGGCGGGAAATGCTGCTGCTTGAGTCTCTCGAGCAGTTGTCTCCCGACAACCGGCTGTTGGTGCAGCAGGAACTGGCCCGCCGGGAATTCCAGCCGCGAATCTCCCGTGTTTTTGAAGCACGTCCGGGATCATCGCAGACCGACTGGCGGGTGCAGACCGATCGCGGTGAGGTGGGATTCGCCACCACCACCGAAGAAAACGTGCGGGCCCAGGGAGAGCATGGCGTCCTCCTGACCGACACCCTCGGAATCCGGTACCTCATTCCCGACCGGCGGGAACTCGACCCCGAGAGTCAGAAAATCCTGCGAAGGTTCCTGTAATCGCGAGACCTGGCATGACTTCCGCTCGACAATCGCCGTTGGTTTTTTCGGGTTGGTGGGTGGGAGCGTGCATTGTGGGGGTCCTCGGCCTGGCGGGCTATGGACGGCAGGTGCAACAGCCCCAGACGGGAGTCGCCGAACCGCCATCGGAGACGGCACTCCAACTCCGCGTGCAGCGCATCGAGTCCTGGGTCGAACAGCAGGACGAAGCGCTCCCCACGCTGCGCCGGCTGGTTTCCACGGGAGACCGGCGCGATCAGCAGGACGCGGTGACCGCCCTCGCCCGGTTGGGGTCCGCCGCGGCCCCCGCCCGTCCCGAATTGGAGGGGGCGTTACTTTCCACCGATGTGATCGTGCGGGAAATGGCCGTGAATTCCCTGGCCATGCTCCCCGATGAGCGGGGTTCCATCCTGGCCCGGTTGAGTCCCTTTCTGACCGATCCGGCCCGGGAGGTTCGCCGGGCCGCGGCCCGGGCCATCGAGCGGGCTCCGGACGACGTGCTGCGGGAAGCTCTGCGGGAGGGAGACCCCGAACTGCCCTACCTGCGGTTGGAGCAACTGCGGCGGAGTGACATGCTGACCGCCGGCGATGTCGAGTTTCTGCGGGGGCTGCTGCAGTCGCGGCGCGAAGATGAATTCCTGCGGGCCGACTGCTTCGAACTGCTGATCTGGCACGACCAGCTGAACCTGCAGGATCTGTACGTGGCGCTGGGGAGCGAACTGCTCGATTTGAGCTCACTGGGACTGCGATATCTCGAAACGGTTGGGCCCCGGGCCAACCAGGCGGCAGCCCCCCTGTTGAAAATGCTGGAGGCTCCCACGGCGGGAGTTCACATGGCGGCTCTGCGCGGGCTGGCCCTGTTGGAAGATGAGGCTCGGGAGGTGTTGCCCAGCCTGGAGGAGTATTTGCATTCGGAACGCTGTGTGGATGTGGCGGCCACCGCCAGCCTGGTGGTGCGGCTGGGAGGTGACCGTCAACGGGCCGCCCGTTTGCTGCGGGAACGGCTGCTGGGGGAGGTGCCCGGTCATGCCTACGCACCAACTCTGCTGGAGATCGACCCGGACATGGCCCGGGGGATTGTGGCGCTGCTGACGGCCCGCCTCGAGTCGGGCACGGGTGACCCGCGGGATGACCTGAACAACCTGCGTCATTTTGGAGAGGCGGCCGCTCCCGCGGTCGATGTGTCGCGGCGTTTCCTGGCCGACCGTACTGGCGCCTACCGGGTCGATGGTGCCATGGTCCTGGCGGCGGCGGGTCCGGCCGCCGCCCCCGCCTTGCCCGACCTGATTGCGATTGTCCAGGAAGAGACCGACCTGGCCGCGGGAGCCGACCGGGGAGAGCGCCCTCTCGAACGCTGGGCTCTGAGAACGCTGCGGCATTTGGGGCCCCTGGGAGCAGCGGCGTGGCCGGTGTTGGTGGAACGCTGGTCGACCCTCGAGCCGCACCCAGCTCCCGAGGACACCGGCGAGGGCCTGGAGGCCATGGTGCTTGAAGCACTGGCAGCCGTCGCCCCGGGTGAGCCTGCCGTGCAGAATTGCTTCAGACGGGCCAGCCAGTTGGGTCCCGAGGTGGTCCGTCCCGTGGCCTGCGCGGGGCTGTTGGCCACATCCACTCCCCTTCCCGAAGATTTGGCCCGGGCCCAGCAACTGGTGCTGGACAGACAACCGTCTCCCCGCAGGGGCCTGTTGATTGACTCCCTGGCGCGGCATGCCCCCCACTCGCGCGAGACCATCGAGGTCCTAATGACGCTGGTGGAAGGGGAAGAGTATCCTCTGGCAGACCGGCTGCTGGCCCTGGAATCGTTCGGGGAATTGGGGACGGCGATGTCTCCCTGGCGGGACCGGCTGGAGAGTCTGCGGAATCGCCCTC
>Ga0315903_10010308_pt1 | contig 11167 bp, 5 predicted proteins | sample LakEriMetagenome_7_FD_203524 | JGI IMG/M metagenome (GOLD analysis project Ga0315903, IMG submission 203524) | Freshwater fungal communities from buoy surface, Lake Erie, Ohio, United States - Buoy 2 MA119 | ecosystem: Environmental > Aquatic > Freshwater > Lake | place: USA: Lake Erie, Ohio... | reverse complement strand
GCTGGCCATGATGTGCGACTTCATCATCGCGGCCGACAATGCCAAATTTGGTCAACCCGAGATCAAGATCGGCATCATTCCGGGCGCAGGTGGCACGCAGCGTTTGCCTCGTGCATTGGGCAAATCCAAGGCCATGGATCTGGTACTGACCGGCCGCATGATGGACGCCGTAGAAGCTGAGCGGGCAGGACTGGTGAGCCGCGTGGTGCCCCTAGACAAGTTGATGGACGAAACCTTGGGGGCGGCTTTGATGATTTGCGGTTACGGCCAGTTGTCGGTCATCGCGGCCAAAGAAAGCGTAAACCGCGCCTTTGAGAGCGGTCTGTCCGACGGCGTGATGTTCGAGCGCCGCCTTTTTCATAGCCTGTTTGCCACTGCCGACCAAAAAGAAGGCATGGACGCCTTTTTAAACAAACGCGCGCCAAACTTTGTGAACGGCTGATTTTCAGGGGGCTGAAGTTTTGACCGATGCCCTTTTTCGCACCCTCAAACCAACGTCAATTCAAATCAGCGTTGGGTTTCTTCTCTGCACTCTCTGACTGGGGTAAATCCCTGGGTTTGAGAGCACCTGTTTTGATCAATTGCTGAATGATTTGTTGTTGCATTCCAAAAGAATTGACAAATCCATCAATAGGCATCACAACCTGTTCGATATTGGTCAACCGAACGGCATCTTTTCCATCCTCGGTTTTAACGGGCTGTGCAATGCCAAAGTCCAAACGAATCAATGGGCCCGTGATCGAAACATTGACCAAAGTGTCGTAAAAATGCGCCATGCTTACTCCAAGAAAATTTCAAATCAAATGATAGTTGATTTCATCAATTTAAAAGTTTTTATCATTTAATGCTTGTGATTATTGTACTAACTGGCAAATTCTTATTAAACCAGTGTGTAACCCTGTCCAGTGCCCGCTCTGGTTCCTGGCCCGAATGCAAAGCCAATTGCAATTGCGCCTGAACATAGTTCAACCTTCCTTGAAGCAAATCCCGCTTAGCCTGCGCCAAGGATTGCTCGGCATTGAACACATCCAGTCGGGTCCGACTCCCTGCATCAAAAGATCGCTTGCTTGAAAACACCGCTTGATTGGCTGAATTGACCGCCTGCCGCAATGCATCAATACGCAGTCGTCCCTCCTGAACCAATCGGTAATGACCTTCAAGGCGAAATGCCAATTCATCTCGGATTGCCAGTGCGCGCTGCTCTGCTTCATCCAATCGGGCAACTGCCTCACGCACGGTAGCCTGGGATCCTCCACCTTGATAAAGAGGCCAATTGAGTTGAAGACCTATTTGATTGTTGCGGTAATTTCCCCCTGGGTTAAAAACATTTTCGCCCTCACTCTTTGACCAACGCAACAAAGCATCAACAGTTGGCAAGTCGGCCGCTTGGGCTTTGGCAATCTCAAAACGTGCGCCCTCAGCACGGGCTTGCAGCGCACGCAATTGAGGATGCTGCTCAAGCCTTTCGAGCCAAAGAGGCAAAGCTCCCAACTCGGTCTCTAGAGCCCATGGATCGTCAATATTTAGCAAGGCCAACTGACCCAGGTTACGCCCGCTCAAGCGCTCCAACTGCCGACGACCAAGTTCAACTTGGAGTCTTATTTGTAACTCCTGAGCGTGCGCTGCATCCAAACGCGCCCGTGCTTCATCAATGTCGGTACGAACACCAGAACCGGCCGCAAATGCCAGCTCTGCAGCACGAAGTTGCTGAGCAGCTGTTAGCTTAAATGCCGCGACAAAAGCACTTTGCTCGAGAGAAAACATGTGCTCGAACAACGCGGTACTCAACCTGATCAGCAATTCTTGTTCGGCATTTTCACGTTGCGCTCTGGCCTCATCACGCACGCGCACAGCTTGCTCAATGCTTGGCGCCAACCCCATTCGCACAATAGGCTGGCGAACCTGCAAAGTTCTGTTCGAACTGGTGTAACGATCTTGCCGACCGCCCATATGCAAATCATTGGTCAAACGGTCAGCGCTCAAAACAACCTGCGGCAACCCTGTTGACTCAGCTATAGGTAAGCGTTGGGCTGCAGCAGTCTCAGCTGACCGAGCTGCTTTGACCAAAGGATCATGCATCAGCGCATGCTGGTACAGATCGGACAGAGCGATAACTTGAGCATTAACACTGCAAGCCCCCGCAAGAACCCAGGCAATCAATACGCAAAAACGTAAATGAAAATACCTACTCTGCATGCTCATTCCTCTTTGAGTGAAGCAGCAAGCCGTTTGGTCAACGGGTGCAACAAGTAGGTCAATAAAGAGCGCTCTCCGGTCTTAATCACCACCTCGGCAGGCATACCCGCCTGCAAGCGTCTCCCCTGCAGCAATCGCATACCTTCAGGTGTCAGAGAAACCCGAGCCAAGAAATAAGACACACCATTTTGGGGGTCTGAGAGCAAGTCTTGCGAAACCGAATCAACTTTTCCGTCAATCACCAGTTGAGGTGTATGCGCAAAAGCAGAGAACCTCACATCTGTCGCCAAGCCAGGCTTTACCTTATCGATCAGATGAGGAGCGATACGGACCTCCAGGACAAGAGGCTCTCCTTCAGGCACTATGTCCAGAAGTTTTTGTCCAGGCTGGATCACGCCGCCCACTGTCTGAAACACAAGACCCATCGCTTGCCCCGTTACTGGGGCCAAAATATCTGTACGATCCAGTTCATTGGACAGGGCACGCAACTTATCGGCATCAGACTCAACTTCCAATGTCACTGAACCCAATTGAGTCTGAACCTCTTGCAGAAATGCGTGACGGGTACGCTGAATTCGCTGCTCTAGTTCAGCCACCGATCGCAAAGCTTGCTCATGCCGACCACGTAATTCGGTAAGTGAAGCCTGGATATCGGCCATCCCCCTTTCGAGTTCAAGTTGCCGGTTGCGCGGCGCATAACCTTCAATCACCAACTCGCGTGTATGCCGGTGTTCTTCTTTCAACAAATTCAATTGGGTTTGTCGGTTACCCTGCATCAATCCAGTCGACTCAATAAGCGCACGTTGACCCTGAATACTCTCCTGCAGACTGCGTAAATCTGCATTTAAACCATTTGCGCGAGTGATCAACAATGATTGTTGCGTCTGTACCTGAATTTGAATCAGAGGATCCTTCTTGCTGGCTTCTTGTAAATCCAAGTGCAGGGGCATGACTTGAAGGCCAGATTGTTCAGCTTGCAGCCTCGCCTGAACCGCCCGAAGTCCCAGATAGCGTTGTCGAACACTTTCGTAATTAGCTCGCGCCGTAGCGGCATCCAAGCGAAACAACAAATCACCCGCCTTGACCGTTTGTCCCTCGCGAACCATTACCTCTTGCACGATACCGCCACTGAGATGCTGCACCGCTTTGCGCTGCGTTTCAACGGCAACCACCGCAACTGAAGGGACCCCCTCATCCAGCGGTGCAAAACTGGCCCACAAGACAAATCCACCCAAGCCTAAACCCAAGGCCCAAAACCCCCATTTGGCGACACGCGCCATGTCATCAGCAGGTGGATTACCTTTCGAAATCTTTGATTTATCTTCAGTGTTCATTCGCCACTTCCTGTAACAACTGTCGCCCCTAGGCCACGATCAATTAACTGCTGCGCTTGTTCGCGCGGACCTTGCCACTGGATACGGCCAGCCCGCATCATCACCAGATGATCTGCCTGTCCAACGATGGCGGGCCTGTGCGTCACCAGCACAACTGTTTGCCCGCGTGCTTTCATGCCCTGAACGGCCTGTACCAAGGCAGCTTCACCCGCATCATCAAGATGGGCATTTGGCTCATCCAGTACAAGCAAAGCTGGATTGCCGTAAAGCGCACGGGCCAACCCAACCCGTTGCCTCTGCCCCCCCGAAAGACGCTCACCAGCTTCGCCAATTGGTGTGTCGTAGCCTTGGGAAAGTCGCAGCAGCAAAGTGTGCAGCCCAGCTTGCTCTGCAGCTTCAACCACCTTTTGTGGGTTCACTTCGTCAAAACGAGCGATGTTCTGCGCAATACTGCCCTGAAACAATTCAACCGATTGAGGCAAGTAGCCTAAGTAAGGCCCTAATTCAGATCGATTCCAATCGGAAATCGACAACCCATCGAGTTCAACTTCACCATTCACTTGTGGCCATACACCCAACATCACACGAACCAATGTTGACTTTCCACTTCCTGAAGGCCCAACAATCACCGTCACTGAACCCGGCCGCAACTCCAGGTCAATGCCATCTATTAGGGGACTGGATCGGCCACTGACCCAGGCGCTGACACCACGCAAACTCAAATGACCCGTTGGACGCATGCGACGCAAAGCCACTTCTTGTTCAGGATGCATCTGCAAAAGTGAATTGATCCGTTGGTAGGCAGCGTGGGCACTCAAGCATTGACGCCATAAACCCACCATTTGATCGATGGGAGCCAACGCACGGGTCATCAAAACGTTGCCTGCAATCATCGCGCCAACGGATATTTCGCCATGAATAACCAGCCAAGCCCCTGCGGCCAACGACAAGGACTGCTGGGTGTAACGTAAACCTTTGCTCCAAGCACCCAAACTGTGGGAGTAGCTGTGGGATTGAGCATGCACTCGCTGGTACGCATCGTGCAGGGCACGCCAGCGCTTTTCTAATGCCGCCCACAAGCCCATGGAATGCACGGCTTCGATCTGACGAAGCATCTCGCGCAAACTTTGACTGTTCTCTTGCTGCGAAGCTTGCAAGGCCAATGCCGGTGCTACAGCACGCCTATGTCCTTGCCATGCCAAAGTTGCCTGGAACAAGGCAAAAACGCAAGCAACCAAGCCCAGCGCAGGGTGTAGCATGAATAAGACCCCAATATAAATTGGCGTCCAAGGTGCGTCCAAAAATGAAATGATTCCATGCCCAGTCAAAAACTGCCGCAGTTCCAACACATCTCCAAAGGCTTTGGCAGGCTGAGCACTGGTTTGCAGTGCGTTGGCTTCGAAGCTGGCTCTAAATACCCGGCTGGCCAACGCGGCGTCAATGCGCACCCCCAATCGCACCAATAAACGCGAACGCACAGCTTCCGCAAACGCCATGCTGGCAAGCAAGAACAAGGTGATCACTGAAACCACCAGCAAGGTCAAGCTACTCAGGCTGAGGAGTACCCGATCGTAAACTTGAAGCATATAGATTGTGGGTGCCAGCATCAGCACGTTGGCCACGCCGGACATGACGGCCACAGCCCACCAGCCACGCCGCAGCGACCATAAAACCTCTTGCAATTCTGATCGCACCTTGTTCATGCCCGAGCCCCTGGCTGGGCAGCCATGGCTGCTTTTTGCAAAGCACGGACGACCTCGTCACGCGGACCATATGCCTGCGTAGCACCGTCGCGCAATATGAGCAATTGGTCGGTCACTGCCAACATTGCGCTGCGATGGGTCATCAACACAACAGTGGCCCCTCTTGTTTTCAGGGCAGCCAAAACCCGAAGTAAAACCCTTTCACCCTCTTCGTCCAAATGTGCATTCGGCTCGTCCAAGACCAGCAGAACCGGTTCGCCGTACAAAGCCCTGGCCAAACCAATCCGTTGTCTCTGTCCCGCTGACAAACGCACGCCGTCACGTCCAACCTGTGTATCCAACCCTTGGGGCAAGGCATTGACCAACTCGTTCAGCTCGGTCAATGCCAACACATCCTGCATTGCAGTCCCGTTTGGCTCGGTAAATCGCGCAATGTTTTGTGAAAGACTGCCCTCCAACAAATCTACCGACTGAGGCAAATACCCCATGTATGGGCCTAACTCGGTTTTTTCCCAGGCATATAAGTCAGCACCATCCAGTCGAACTTTCCCTTGGCTTGCAGGCCACATGCCGACCAACACTCTGGCCAAACTGGTCTTTCCAGCACCGGAAGGACCAATAACGCCCAAACACTGCCCGGGAGACAAGCTTAAAGCCACACCACGCAGCAAAGTAGCGCCACCGTCCGGGGCCTGCACCCAGACATTCTCAACAGACAAGTGACCCCGCGGAGCGGGGAGTGGCATGGAAGGCGGCAAAGCCGGATGACCGGCCAAAGCAGCCGATAGGCGTACCCATGCTTCATGCATTTGCACCACAGCACGCCATTGGGTGACCGCCTGAACCAATGGAGTCAGCACACGCCCTCCCAACACAGAAGCAAGAATCATCAAACCGCCCCCCCCTGGCAATTCGTTGCGCAGTAACAAATAGGCGGACAGGCCTAACAGCAACGAGCCCAGAAGGGTTTGCACAAATTTACTCAGTGCCTGAAAAATCCCCGCACTGTCCGAGGCTGCTGCCTGCAGCTTGACCAAACGCGACTGCCACTGCCCCCAGCGCTGTCGCAGGGCCTGTTCCAAGCCCATTGCCGCAATCACATCGGCATGGCGCAGCGCCTCTTCCACCGAGGCTTGTGCGGCTGCTGCTGCATGGCCCGCCTCGCGCAATACAACACTGTTGCGCTTTTCATTCCAAAAGGTGATGCCTACCTGAACCAATGCCCCGACAAGCGATGCCCAACCGAGCCAAGGATGAAATGTGAACAAAACCAACAAAAAAACCAATGATATGGGGGCCTCCATGGCAGCACTGACCACAGGGTTCATGAGCCCATCTCGCAAAATTCGAAAATCATTCAACACTTGGCCAGGCGGCAAATCCTCTCGTTGCAATCTCACTCGCCGGGCCACGTCCAGCAATCGCGGAATAAGTTGTTTGTCCCAGCGCTCCCCCATCACACGAAAGGTCTCACTACGGGACCAATCGAGCGCCTCCATCAGTGCGTAGACCATGACGACCCACAAAGTAAGCATCAGCAAGGTGGTGGTATTCCGGCTATTCACCACCCGGTCATAGACCTCGAACATATAAACCGTCGAGGCCAGCACCAACAAACTGACCACCCAAGAAAAAAACAGACAGCGCCACCAATAAGGGCTCAGTACCGTTAGGGATAGCCGCAACTCAACCGTGCTGTTTGCCATCGACATGGAATTGCCTTATAAAACTCATCAAAAACATTCAAGTATCTATAAACTTGTAAAATATGATAAAAGTAATAAATTTTCCTTTATTCTAACGGTTATCAGACCTTAGAACAGATTCATTTGTTTGAATGACACCATTCTCGGAGAAGCCCCATGGCACAAATTACGGGTACCGCTGGCAATGACACCCTCGCCAGCAGCGAAACAGATGACAACATCTTGGCTGGCGCGGGCACCGATGTGGTCACCCTGGCGGGTATTTCCGGAGGCTACAAAGTCAGCCGGAACGCGACTGGTGCTTGGATCGTGGAAGATATTGACCCTACAGATGGCAGCACGGGCAAAGACACGCTGGATGGCGTTGAAGTACTTCGTTTTGGCGATCAGGACTGGCTGATCAATTCTGCTTATGCACCAATTGGCACTGAATTTAAGGTCAACTCAAATACCGGTGACGATCAAAGGAACCCTGATGTCACTTTTATGACCGATGGTGGTTGTGTTGTCACTTGGATGTCGCTGCAACAAGACGGCTCAGGCTGGGGTATCTACGGACAGCGTTATGGCTCAGACGGCATGGCCACCGGCAGCGAATTCAGGGTCAACACAACAATCAGTAGCAATCAACAAAAACCCGCCGCTGCCGCATTAAACGATGGCGGATTTGTTGTCACCTGGATGTCTTTGGATCAAGACGGCTCAGAATGGGGTGTCTACGGTCAGCGCTATGACGCAGACGGCGTTGCCAGCGGTAGTGAGTTCAAAGTCAATACTTTTATAGCTGCAAATCAGATGTACCCCAATGTGGTTGCTCTGAATGAGGGTGGTTTTGTTGTCACTTGGATGTCGCTGCGACAAGACGGCTCAGACTGGGGTATCTACGGACAGCGTTATGGCGCAGACGGCATGGCCACCGGCAGCGAATTCAAGGTAAACACAACAATCAGTAACAGTCAAGAATTTCCCGCCGTTGCCGCATTAAGCGATGGTGGATTTGTAATCTCCTGGATGGCTTTATACCAAGACGGCTCAGACTGGGGTGTCTTCGGGCAGCGTTATGGCGCAGACGGCTTGGCCAGCGGCAGCGAGTTCATGGTCAATACCACCACAACCGCAAGCCAGCTGTACCCCGACGTGGCGGCTCTGAGCGATGGCGGTTTTGTTGTCACTTGGATGTCGGAGGGTCAAGACGGCTCAAGCTGGGGTATATACGGTCAGCGTTATGGCGCAGATGGCATGGCCAGCGGCAGCGAATTCAAGATCAATTCCTACACCCCATACGAACAAGGATATCCTGCCGTCACCTCCCTGCCGGATGGTGGTTTTGCAGTGACCTGGGTGTCGCAGAACCAAGACGGCTCAAGCTGGGGTATCTACGGTCAGCGCTTTGGCGCAGACGGAATAGCCAGTGGCAGCGAATTCAAGGTCAACTCCTACACCCATTACGAGCAACAATATCCTGCAATCACCTCCCTGCCGGATGGTGGTTTTGCAGTCACCTGGATGTCATCGGGTCAAGACGGCTCCGGCTGGGGCGTCTATGCACAACGCTACAGTTATTTGGGCAATACCATGCTTTTGGCGGGCAATGGCGACGACACATTGCACGCCAGCAAGGGCAGCGAGATCCTGGACGGCGGCGCAGGCTTCAACGTGGTCGAGTACCAGGGCAGCGAATACGACTACATCGTCACCCGCAAAACCGATGGCTCGGTCACCGTGCGCGCCATTGCCGGCACGCCCTACGAAGCCGATGGCACCGACACCTTGAGCAACATCCAGCTCATCCAATTCCTTGATGGCGCAACCCAGCGCAAATTGGACGACTTCTCCAACCTGCAGGCCAGCACCAACCCGAGCGTGGCCTTTGGCGCACAAACCGTTGGACAGACTTTTGTCGGCGACCAAGACTGGTTCCAAGTCACGGGAGGCACCGCCAACCAAGCCGTGCACATCACCTTTGCCGGCAGCGACGGGTCGTACCTGCTGGCTAACTCTGCGAACATTTACAGCAACACCTGGCCCGATCAAATTCAAGCCACCACGCTGAACGCCAGTGGCGCCCTGGCGGTGCAGGTCTTCAACAACTCGCTGGGGGTCAACAGCGTCAACCCTTACCGTTTCACAGTGCTGCGTGATCTGATCGGCACCAGCACGGGTGAAACGCTGACCGCAGGCACCAGCGCAGAGTACCTGGAAGGTGGCGGTGGCAACGACAGCCTTGAGGGCAGTGACCGCTCGGACTACCTGTCTGGGGGGGCAGGCAATGACACGCTGATCGGGGGCACAGGTAACGACACGCTGATCGGGGGTGACGGTGCCAATGACAAAGACGTGGCTGTCTTCTCCGGGCGCTTCAGCGAATACAGCATCACCACTTCAAATAACGCCAGCGAAAACCCAGCGCAAGATGTTTGGTGGCAAATCAGCCATCTGAGCAGCGGCGAGGTCGATTACGCCAAGGGCGCAGAGGTTCTACGCTTTGCGGATCTTGATTACGTCGTCGACGATTACGATGTCTTCTCGGCCACGGACATTCAAACGCAAACCCAATTTGGACAGATGGGGCAAGTCATCCAAGGCCGGTTCACCAACCGTCACGACGATGACTGGATTGCATTTGATTTTGGCCGTCAGGTGGTGGACAAAAATACCACCTTGAAGGTCAGCGTCACCATGCGAGATGGTAGCTACCCCTACAGCAAATCCTTTTCGTTTGTCAACGTTTCGGGGGCTGCTCTGCAGTTCACCGATCTGGCGGACAACAGCACCAAGAACAACTTCAATCTGGACTGGTTCAGTGGCACGCGTGAGTACCTGATCAAGGGTATTCAGTGGGGGCCCAGCGCCGAAGGTGGCGCATTCGGCGGCAACACCGCCTTCATTGTGATGGACAGTGGTTGGGGTAGTGACCCCATTTACGCCGATCCCAATCAAGGCAACTACAGCATCATCATCAGCCGCTACCGCGCAGGGACCACAGGCGATGACACGCTGAGCACCGACGGGGCGACTGAGCAGACCAAGGCCGATGAAGTGGCCGGTCTGGCGGGTAACGACAAATTGACGGGTACGGACCGCGCCGAAGTGTTTGATGGCGGCACCGGCAACGATACGGTCAACGCAGGTGCAGGCAACGACCGACTCAAGGGCGACGCAGGGACCGACGCCCTTTACGGCGAAGAGGGCAATGACACCTTCTTAATTGCTGGTGAAGCGTCTGTGGATGACCTATTTGATGGTGGCACCGGCACGGACACCTTGTCCATCACCAACGACATCAACCTCACGGGTGCCACCTTCAACTCGGTCGAAATGATCGAAGGCACAGGACAGAGGGTCACGGTCACGGTCAGTTCGGCTCAGCTAGCAGGGTTTACCGCTGCCAACAATGTGATCTTCAGCGGCAGCAACCAAGACTTCAGTTCATTGGGGGGCAATTACATCCTGGAAGGCACGCGTGGTGACGATGTGCTCAAGGCTGGGGCGGGTGACAACGTCATTCGGCCTTTTGCGGGCAACAACACCGTTAACGCTGGGGATGGCAATGACACGGTAGTTTTTGAGCGTGTTAATGCGCCTTGGGATCCGCATTGGGCAAGAGATATTCTGTCGTCAAAAATTTCAGAATCGACTTACATCATTCAAGGCTCTTATACAGGCGGAATAGGTTTTGACACATTCAAGTTCAAATTCAACAATCCGCAAGATCAGGGTTGGTCAAGCATTTATCATGAATGGTTGAATGGCGCTTGGTATGGATGGACTCATGACTCACCATTTAGGACTTACCAAGTTGATATCACTGAAATTCAACTGGAGAGTTTCGAAGAGTTAACACTCGACAGTTACAAGACTGGCAATGGTTTCAGCTATGGCCCCTCAGCGATTTACCTGACGGCTTCACAATACGCGGGTTTGACTTCACTGGCAGGGGGCAACTTCGTCGTTAAAGGCGGCGGCACAGTTGACCTCAATGCAGTGGCCTTGGTCAGCGGCGCCACAATCAGCGTCAGTGGCGATGAAAGCTACACACTCTCGGGCACCGCCTCGGGCGAGACCTTGTCCACCTATGGCGGCAATGACCACATCACCGCAGGTGAGGGCAAAGACATCATCAGCAGCGGTGCCGGCCAAGACACCATCGATGCCGGCGCGGGCGACGACCTGATCATTGTCAGCAGCAAGAGCAGCATCACCGACTCGATTGTGGGAGGCTCGGGCA
>Ga0315903_10010306_pt1 | contig 11170 bp, 10 predicted proteins | sample LakEriMetagenome_7_FD_203524 | JGI IMG/M metagenome (GOLD analysis project Ga0315903, IMG submission 203524) | Freshwater fungal communities from buoy surface, Lake Erie, Ohio, United States - Buoy 2 MA119 | ecosystem: Environmental > Aquatic > Freshwater > Lake | place: USA: Lake Erie, Ohio... | reverse complement strand
TCGGAAAGATTGGCACTCCATGCCGGTGCTGCCCCGGCTTCTGCGGCATGAAAGGCCGCTGTGCTAGCTGATGCACCAATGGAGCGTTATGGAAAATGGTGGCTGTGTCCGGTAGCGCGCCGGACTCTTCCCGGCTTCAACGGGACACTGATCTGTCTCAGCTACACAGCCATGGCTCCCGGACCAGGACTTGCACCACGACGTCCCGATTAACAGCCGGACATGCTGCTTTGACATCACTGGGGATGGTCCCTCCGTGCGGTATCGCGCCGCAGTCTTCCGCTTATCGGGCGGATGCTCTGCTTTTGAGCTACGGAGGATGGTTGAAAAATGGTCGCGCGCCCCGGTGCTGCCCCGGGTGTCTCCTCGTCCCAAGCGAGGCGGATTTTCTGACTCCCTCGCGCGCGATGTTGAAATTGGCGGCCTGTGCGGGCATCGCTCCCGCGACCTTCCGCTCGAAAGGCGGTTGCTCTTCGTGGCTGAGCTAACAGGCCGGATGAAATGGTGGGTTGTATCGGTAACGGTCCGACGCTGGACCGGCGGACGGCTGCTTTACAGGCAGCTCAAGATCTTTACGTGGCTAACAACCCGTGGGATGGTGGACCGCCCCGGCTTTGCTCCGGGCTCTTCCGCTTGCAAGGCGGATGACCTACTCACTGATCGAGCGGCCCAATGAAAAAGTGGTTGCGGAGGCCGGATTCGAACCGGCGATACGCGGCGTATGAAACCGCTGCCTTACCGCTTGGCTACTCCGCTGTTGTGAAATGGATGGCACGACGTCCCGGTGCCGCCCCGGACAAGCGTGGTTTTGGAGACCTCGCCGCGCTGCTGGCGCACGTCGTGTTTGAATGTGAAGCGTGGCGGCGGATTTTATCCGCCATGCCCGGAGTGAATGGGCTTGGCGGATGCAAGCCACCGCCACGGTATGAACCAATGAAAACAAACACCACTGCCAGTCCGGTTGGAGGACTCACACCCGCTGGAACATTTCACGGCGGATCTTTCGGTGTTTCAGGCACACCTCCCGTGGCATATCATATGAATGCCAAGCCTCTGGTATGTGATATTGATATGTCATGACCAGGGAGTGGAACCGGACCGCATTCGTCCCGCGCGGGCCGTCTTGTGGACGGCCCGCTTGACAGTGCGCCTGCTGCGGGTGACCGTTAGCGCGGTCGTCCGGAAGCAAGCGCCTCTCGCGGGGACTAGTTGAACGGGTGGCCGTTTCCGCCCCGCCGCCGGTTGCCGCCGGCGGCGGGGCCTCTCACGCCCGTGGGATCATGGATGGTAAATCATGGTGTTGTTTGTGCTGTTGAATGATTGGTGTGCGCGGCTGGAAACCGCTTGAAAACAAGGTGTTTTCCGGAAAACAGAAACCCCGCCGGCTTGGGAAGCGGGCGGGGTTCGAAAGGAATCCGATGATTGATTCGGTTCTTGAACTACCTGCCCGCGGCCATGGGATCGAAGCCTCTGGAAAGTCGGCTCGGGATCGCCTCGGGATTGGATCCGTTTGCGCAATACTCCACGCCCATGACCGGCTGCCATTGGATCGGCTGCGGATGTTTTGAGCATGTGGCTTTGGAGTTCATGTGCGGCGAATGTTTTGGGTAGATATGTAAAAGCAGAAAAGCCGTCAACCAGATAAATGTAAAATCTGCGAAAAATTTCCACCGGTCGAATTAACAAGCGTACTGTTATTATTTTCCTAGTTTCAGGAATGCAGCGGATCAACCCGGAGATTGCAGAGTGTCGCGGACCGCGCCATCCCCATGCCCGGCACCGATAAACAGCGCATGGGGGATTTCATAACGCCTGCGCAAACGACCAAGCAGCTTCCGCCGCCGGAAGAAGACGCGCATGTCTCCGATGAACCCTCTTGCCTTGCAGAATTTTCCCAAACGCTTTCTCAACTTCAGTTCCTCCCACAGGAGTTTTTGATGAACGCAACCCGCGTCCATGTAATCGGAATGACCACCCGCGTGGACACCGGGATGCCGGGAGTGATTGATATGACATCCGGAGGGTTTGTTCATTTCGTTCAAGAGGTTTTGTCGGGCACGCCCGCTTGTCCTGAATGTTCGAACTTTGCAAGCAAGCGGTTGACCATCCATCCAAGAAGCATCATCGCCCAAATCCCGTGTGCGAGAAAAGTCGGAGTTCCGTCTTGAAAAAATTCGCCATCAATCGGAGCGCCAAACCACCCGAAAAAAATTGCGATCAATCCCACAAATCCACCCGTGGCCATGAAAAGAGTGAAGTATGCGATCAACATTCCGTTGGATCCTCCGCGGCGGAAAACCAGAACTCGGAGCAGTACGCCGACCATTCCCGCGAGTGCAACCCAATCGGTGATCACAGGTTTGATATGCCGGAGCCTCACGAGGCCGCATGAGGAGGTGATGTCGCCCCATGTGACGGGCGTGGAAAAGTCGAATGCGCCCGCGAGGGAAACCGCTTCGAGATACAACGCGAGGCACAATGCGGCCAGCGACAGCATGCTGCCGGCGACGGCAAGGAATCTCTCATTTCTGAGACTGAAGCTTTTCCGACCCAACTTGTGCATTACCGGTTGCGCTGGAAGCATGTTTCACGGCCGCGCGACGCTAGAGTTTTTCCAGCGTGTATGCCTCCCGGCCATCCTTGGCGAGCCAGCCCAGGGCGGCGAGTTCGTCGCGGAGGCGGTCGGATTCGGCCCAGTTTTTTGCGAGGCGCGCCTGCCAGCGGGTTTCGGCGAGGGCGCGGATGGTTTCGGGAATTTCCACTTCGGCCACCTCGGGCAAGGTGAGGCCCAGCGCGCGCAGCACGCGGTTGAAACCCGCCAGGGCGGCGGCGGCATCCTTGCCTGTTAGAGCGGAGGCTTCGCGCAGGCCGGTGAAGATCCCGCCGAGAGCGGCGGGGGTGTTGAGGTCGTCGTTGAGACTGTCCCACGCGGCTTGGAAGGGACCGAAGCCGGCGGAGCCGAGCATGATGTCTCCACCGGCTTTCGCGGCGAGGTTGCGCGCGGCTTTCGCGAGTTTGGCGAGCGCCTCGCGGGCGGCGTGCAGTGAATCGAGCGTGAAGTTGAGCTGCTTGCGGTAATGGCCGCCGATGAGCACGTAGCGGACTTCCATCGGTGTGAAGCCGCGGATTTCGAGATCGGTTAGAGTATATAAGTTTCCAAGCGACTTGGACATCTTGCCGCCGTCCACCAGCAGGTGGGTGATGTGAAACCAGTGCGCGGCGAAGTGTCCGCCGCAGGAGCAGACGCTCTGGGCGATCTCGTTTTCGTGATGGGGAAACACCAGGTCAACACCGCCGGAGTGGAGGTCGAAATCCTCGCCAAGATACTCGCGGATCATCGCGGAGCATTCGAGATGCCAGCCGGGCCGGCCATCGCCCCAGGGCGAGGGCCAGAAGTTTTCGCCATCCTCGGGGCGGCGGGCTTTCCACAGGACGAAGTCGGAGACGCTGTCCTTTTCGTATTCATCGGCGTTGGCGCGGGCGTTCTGGGTTTTGCCGAGATCGAGTTCGCGCTCGTCGAGGCGGGAGAGTTTTCCGTAACCGGGAAACGAGGAGATTTTGAAATACACCGAGCCGTCATCGGAGGCGTAGGCATGGCCCTTGGCGAAGAGTTGTTCGATCATCGCGATCTGCTGCGGAATGTGATCGACCGCGCCGGGTTCGATGTGCGGTTCCAGCAGGCCGAGTTTTTCGCAGTCCTGATGGAATTTCTCCGTCCAGCCCGCGGTGAAGTCTGTTAGAGTCTGGCCGGCTTTCTGGGAATCGCGGATGGTTTTGTCGTCCACGTCGGTGATGTTGCGGACGTGAAGGGTGCGCGTGCCGCCGGTTTCGAGAGTGCGGCGCAGGACATCCTGCAGCACGAAGGTGCGGAAGTTGCCGATGTGCGCCGGGCCGTAAACGGTGGGGCCGCAGCAGTAAAAACGGAAGGTCGCGCCGTCGATCGGGCGCAGTTCGCGTTCGGTCCGGGTGAGCGTGTCGAAAAGCCGCATGGCCGCGGTGTTTAGGGGTGGCGCGTCATCCCGCCAAGAGCGAATCAAGCGCCGTGGTCATTTGCCGCGGTTGCGGCGCAGCAGAAGCAGTGTGGAAAGCATGATGAGCAAGGCGCTCGACGGCTCTGGAACCGTTTCGTGCGGCACCTCCACCATCATCCACTGCTTCTTGCCGTCAGCGGTTAGGACTTCCACTGCAACTTTCTCTGTCGGATGCGCGGCGACCACGGGCGGGGTCGGTCTTTCACCGCCTCCGCGCCATGTCCAGATGGCGACGGGTGGCGCTGCCAAAAGCAGGGCCAGCCACAGCGTTTTCATTTTAAAAAATGCGCTCAACGGGCGTCAAATTGCTTAGTTTTTTAAAATAATCAAGAAAAACGTAATAATTTTCCGGATTCCAATGTTGGGCCTGTGGAAAAATCCACCTACCGTGACGCCGGGCATGAAAAAACCTGTGGATGAACGGAGGATCCAAATCCTGGTGTGCGCGGCGATCCTGCTGACGCTCACCTTGGCAATGTCCGGTCTGTTGATGGGCTGGCGTCATCTGCCGGGTTTGTTGGGCGAGTGGACGGGGTTCATCGTCGGCATCATGACCTCGCCGTTTTTCATGGAGGCCTCGTTCGCGGTGATCGGGCTGACCATCGTTCTGGCGGTCAATCATTGGCGGGAGAAGAAGTCGGGAGACGAGTTGATGTATCTGGAGCAGGTGGAGGATGCGGCGGGTTTGCCGGAGCACGCGTCATGGGCGCTCTACCGCGAGCCGCTGGCGGGTGAACAACCGCCATTGCTGGCGCAAGCCGAGGGCGCGCTTGCAATTGGTGATCATGAAACCGCGGCCGAGTGTCTTGCGGAGATGCCCGAGAAGGATCTCAAACGGGCTGATGTTTTGAAGGTGCGCATGGATCTGGCGCGCGCCACCGGCATGAGTGAATTGGCGGCACAACTCGAGAGCGAGTTGCAAAACATGCCGCGGTAACGCGATTCAGCGTGCCGGGGCGGGATACGCGAAAAGAATGGCAATCCGCGCATATTCCAGGACGTGAATCCATTGGTCATGCCGCCCGCCGGATCCTAAGCTGGCGGTGCCGCCATGAAACCAGTCACCTTCAACAACACCGTCCTTCGCGACGGCCACCAGTCGCTCGCAGCCACCCGCATGACGACGGAGCAGATGCTGCCCGCCGCGCCCATCCTCGATGAACTCGGATTCAGCGGACTCGAAACATGGGGCGGTGCGACCATCGATTCCTGCCTGCGTTATCTCGGAGAGAATCCCTTCGACCGCCTCCGCGCGCTGAAAAAAGCCGCGCCCAAGACACCACAAATCATGCTTTTGCGCGGCCAGAACATCGTGCAATACGCGAGCTTCCCCGATGATGTCGTGGAGGCGTTCGTGCGGGCCAACGCCGCCGCCGGGCAGGATGTCTTCCGCGTGTTCGACGCGCTCAACGACGTTCGCAACCTCACCACCGCCATCAAGGCGGTGATCGCCTCCGGCAAGCACGCGCGCGGCGAGATATGTTATACCACCAGCCCGGTTCACACGATCGAGGCATTTGTGAAAATGGGCATCGAGTTGGAAAAAATGGGCTGCCACTCCATCGGCATCAAGGACATGTCCGGCATCATCGCTCCGAGAGTGGCCTACGATCTCGTCAAGGAACTCAAGAACAAGGTCGGCATCCCGATCGTGCTGCACACGCACGACACCGCCGGTCTCGGCGCGGCCTCGTATCTCGCCGCCATCGATGCGGGCGTGGACATTGTGGAAACGTCGATCGTTCCATTTGCCAACGGCACCTCGCAGCCCGACACGCTGCGCATGCTCGCCATGTTGGAGGGACACCCGCGCAAGCCGGATTATGACACCGGCAAGCTCCAGCAGCTGCGCGTCCACTTCGAGGAGGTTTACCGGCAGCTCTCCAAATTCACCAGCCCGGCCAACGAGCGGGTGGATTCGGACATCCTCGTTTTCCAGGTCCCCGGCGGCATGCTCTCCAACTTCCGCAACCAACTCGCCGAACAAGGCATGGCCGACAAATTCGACGAGGTCGTGCGCGAGATCCCGGTGGTGCGCGAGGCGCTCGGTTGGATTCCGCTGGTCACGCCCACCTCGCAAATCGTCGGCACGCAGGCCATGATGAACATCAAGTTCGGCCGCTGGAAAGTCATCTGCCAACCGGCGCAGGACATCGCGCTTGGCAAATATGGCAAAGCTCCCGGCCCCATCAATCCCGAGATCCTCGCCCTGGTGGAAAAACAGTCGGGCAAAAAAGCCGTCACCTGCCGTCCCGCGGATCTGTTGGAACCCGGGCTCGAAAATTACCGCAAACAGTGCGCCGGCAAGGGCCTGCCGACCGATGATGAAATCACCGTGCTCTACGCCATGTTTCCGCAACAGGTCGAGGCGCTCGTCAAAGGTGTGCCGCCCGCCGAGGCCGCCAAGCCCGCGCCCGCGCCGAAACCATCCGCGCCCGCAGCCGTTCCCGCCGCCAATGGCGAAGTGGTCGGCCGCAGCCACATGGTCCTCAGCATCGATGGCTCGCGGCATGAGGTTTTTGTGGAAAAACTGCGCGCCTGATCGCCCGAGGCACATGAAATCAGGCGTCGGAGAATGCTTGATCCGGACTTGCCCAAAGTCCTCGCACGAGTCATGGAGGGCGCGTGACGCGTGACCTATCAGCCCAACCGGCCTGGCAGGCCAAGGATCTGGGGCTGCCGCTTCCGGATTCCCCACACGCGTGCTCGGTTTGCCTGCCGACATGGGATTCGGTGATCGGTTATGAAGAGGGCCGTGCGAAAGTTCTCAAGCGCCTTCGCGTGGGCTATCCGAGGTTTTTCAAACATCCGACGGTCGAGCGTTTGTTCGACAACGCAAAAGCGGAAGTAGCCGGTGAAAACGAGGAGGTTATAGTTCTACCGACACGCGCCGCCGTGCAGCGCGCGCACCGCTGGGTCGAGCGCCGTGCGGAAACCGCCGTGCGCATCGCGAGTTATCATGGCTTGCAGGCGCTCGTCGTGCCGGCCAAGGCGAAAGCCGAAGCGGATGCCTATTGGCGCTACTCTGGCGAAGTCGTCAGCAGCCGGCAGGCGCAGGATTTCCTCGATGCCAGACCCCGCGAGGGATCGAAGTCGCATCTGATATCGCGGGCATTGTCAAAATTCACCGGAGCCACTCCGGAAAACAGTTCTGTGTTTGCAAGCGGCATGGCGGCATGCACCAGCGTGCTGCGCGCCCTGCCCGGCTTCAAACAAGGCAAGCGCACCCTGCAACTGGAGTTTCCCTACGTCGATTGCCTTAAAGTGCAGGAACACTTCGGCCATGGCGTCGTTTATCTGAACGAAGCCAGCGGCGAATCGTTTGATGAAGCGCTGCAACGCATCCGCCAAGGCGAGTTCGCGGGGGTTTTCACCGAGCTTCCCAGCAACCCGCTGCTGCGCACCGTCGATCTCGCCCGCGTCGCCCAAGCCTGCGCCGACGGTTCCACCCCCCTGATCGTGGACGACTCCGCGGCAGGACCTTTCAATGTCGATGCCCTGCGCTTCGCGGATGTGGTCACCGGCAGCCTCACCAAGTGGATTTCCGGCGAGGGCGATGTGATGGCCGGCATGGCGAGCCTGCGCACGGACTCCCCTTTCACCGCGGCCCTGCGCGAATCGCTGGAGACGGATGCGCGGGAAGGCGCGCCGCTTTACATCGCCGATGCCGAGGTGCTGCTCTCCAATCTCAAGACCTATTCCAAGCGCATGAAAACCGTCAACGCCAGCGGCCTCGAACTCGCCAAATGGCTCGCCGGCCATGCCGCCATCGACAAGGTCTGGCATCCCTCTCTAACAACCCGCGAAAACTACGACGCCATCCGCCGCAAGAACGGCGGCTACGGCGGCCTGCTGTCCTTCACCCTCAAAGCCCCGAAAAAAACGCCCAAAGTTTATGACGCGCTGCGCTTGAGCAAGGGGCCGAGTTTCGGCACGCCCTTCACGCTCGTCTGCCCGTATGTCATGCTGGCCCACTATCCCGAACTCGAATGGGCGGAAGGCTGCGGCGTCCCCGCGCACCTGCTGCGCGTCTCCTGCGGGCTGGAACCCATCGACACGCTCAAGGCCGTGTTTGAAGAAGCGCTGGCACTGGGTTGAGCCGCTCTGTCAGAAAATCCCGAGGTCGCCGAAACTGTCGGGATCATGGGGTTGCTCGAAGTTTTCTGTGAGAAACTTGCGCCATATCGCCCGGCTCGTCTCGCACAGCAGCGAGGTCATCCGGCCGTAGCAGTCCCGGCACATCAGCAAGGGCAGCGGCCCTTCCACCAGTTGCCCGCCCGCATCGAACAACGCGGAAAGCGCGAAGCCATCCAGTTCCCCTCGCGGCCTGCGGCATGAGATGCAGCGCGCGAACCTCAACTCCTCCCCGCCATGCCCGAGATGCTCCGCAAGGCGTGTCTGCCAGTCGATTTCCGTTTCGAGAAACTCCCTCACCGCGGCCTTAGTCGCCTCCGGCACCCTTGCGGAAACCTTGTCCCGGCACGGCTGGCAGATCGCGTATTCAAGCAGGCATTCCCCGCGGAAAAAATCCTTGTTCACCAGCCACGGTGCGTCGATTTCCAACAACGGCAGCCGGCAGTTCACGCAATGGGAAAACGATTGCCCCGTTTCCTCCGACACCAACCACCTGCTCAATGAACGCATGCCGCAACCTATCACCGGAAACCATGTGCTCGGAAATCAAAAAACTCCCGACACAAAAGCAAACCACCGCACGTCGCGGGTTGCGCAAGCCCCGTCCGCTGCTAGGCTCCGGCGCAATCGCCAGCCTCCCTACCCCACCCGCATGACCCGCCTCGCTCTCAAAATGCTCTTCGGCGACACGGCCAAGTACCTCATGCTGGTGGCGGGCTTGTTTCTCGCCACCTTTCTCATCGTCCAGCAGGCCTCGGTTTTCTGCGGACTCATGACATGGACGACCTCCACGCTCAAAAACGTCGGCGCGCCGATCTTCGTAGTCGAGGAGCGCGTCGAGCAGATCAATGAGATCAACCCATTGCGCGATACCGATGTCTCACGCGTCCGCTCCGTTTCCGCCGTGCGCTGGGCGATGCCGCTCTATTCCGGCATCCAGCGCGTGCGGCTGGAGAGCGGCAGTTTCAAAACCGTGCAGCTTCTCGGCATCGACGCCGCCACGCTCGCCGGCGGGCCCGCCCGCATGGTCGAGGGCAATCTCGAGGACCTGCGCCTGCCCAACACCGTCGTCATCGACGAACTCGCCGTCCAGCGTCTATCGGAAAACAAGGATCACCCGATCCGTGTGGGCGATCGCTTCGAGATCAACGACATCGAGGCGCGCGTCGTTGGCATCGCCCAAGCCATGCGCTCCTTCACCGGCGGGCCGTATATCTGGACCACCTACGAGCGCGCCCTGCAATACACGCCGGCCTCGCGCAAGATGCTCTCAGCCGTCATCGCCGCGCCCATCGAGGGCGTCACGCCCGCGGAGGCTGCCGCGGAAATCACCCGCCACACCGGATTGCGCGCCTATGTGAACGAAAACTTCGGCGACAACCCCAACGACTTCAACACCTCCACCGTCTGGTGGTATGTGAAAAACACCGGAATCCCGATTTCCTTCGGCACCACCGTGATCATTGGTTTGATCGTCGGCATCGCCATCGCCTGCCAGACCTTTTATGCGTTCGTGCTCGACAACCTCAAGCACCTCGGCGCGCTCAAAGCCATGGGCATGAGCAATTTCCGCATCAGCCTGATGCTGGTCATCCAGTCATCCACCGTCGGGCTGATCGGTTTCGGAATGGGCCTGCTTGCCACCTCGGCCTTCGCATTCGCCGCCATCAAAAACGGCCAGCCGCCCTTCGTCATGCCATGGCAGATCCCGGTGGCGGTCTTTGGCATCATCCAACTCATCTGCATGTTCGCCGCGCTGATGGGTGTCATCCGCCTCAGCCTCTACGAACCCGCCATGGTCTTCCGCGCATGAATGAAAAAACGGAGCGCGGACTTCAGTCCGCACGAAACACCCCCGGCCACCCCACTCCACCACCCGGGTCAGCTTGCCAATAGCCGCCAACTGCGCTAGGGATTTCCCGGCCATGATTCACGAAACGCCCGAACTCAGCCATGAACCCGCGCCTCCCGAGCTGATTGCGAAGGCGGAGGCGCTGGTGCGCGAGTATCAGGCCCAGTGCTTCTGGTTTCGCCATCCTGAAGCCAAGATCCGCTTCATGGGAGATTTGCGCATCGTGGTGGAACACTTGCGCGAATACGGAAACTGGAAAGCTTGGCGCGCCGCTCAGGAACTGCAACGATGCCTCTAACAAAATTCCAGAGCGAGGTGCTCGCAGTCATCGTGGGCAACCGCACCGCGGAAAGTCACTTCGCAGGAGGGCTGGTGCTCAACGCCTGTGAGGAATCCGCGCGATTTTCCAACGACTTCGACATGTTTCACGATGCGATTGTGGACCTTGACCAGCACAGCCTTCGCGATGTGGCGGCTTTGGAAGCCGCCGGTTATGTTGTTGAGAAATCGCTGGAACACGGTGATTGGTCGCAGCCCTGTTCCTTCCGCAGGGCGTTCGTGCGGAAGAATGAAGAAATGGTCTCCATCGACTGGGCGCATGACTCGGCTTTCCGGTTTTTTCCCATCGTTCCTGATCCTCAGCTCGGCTGGAGGCTCCATTTATTCGACATGGCGGTTAATAAGGCTCTCGCGCTGAGTGCCCGTTCCGAAACCCGGGACTACATCTACATCCTGGAACTCTCCCGGATCTATCCGCTGGAAGCCATCGTCTGGGCCGCCTGTGGCAAGGATGAAGGCTTCAGTCCGCTGTTCCTGCTCAAGATGATGAAACGCTTCGCCAAGCTTGATCCGCTGAAGATGCATGAAATCCGCGCCCGGGAACTCAATCCCATCGAGATGAAAATGGAATGGATAACCATCTCCGATAAGGCGGATGCCGAAATCACCCGCGTGGCGGATACCATGATAGACATGCCCATCGGCGTCGCGTTTGTGGACGACAAGGGCGAACCAGGCTGGATCGGTTCCAATCCGGATCTTAAAATCCACTACGGCAGCCTACGCGGTTGCTGGCCCACACTCGGCGCGGTGGAGAAAGAATCCCAGTAAACAAGTCATGCCGCGCATGAATGAAAAAACGGAGCGCGGAATT